>Ga0070707_100000815_pt1 | contig 30849 bp, 29 predicted proteins | sample KBSK5502metaG_FD_65468 | JGI IMG/M metagenome (GOLD analysis project Ga0070707, IMG submission 65468) | Corn, switchgrass and miscanthus rhizosphere microbial communities from Kellogg Biological Station, Michigan, USA - KBS K5-50-2 metaG | ecosystem: Host-associated > Plants > Roots >... | reverse complement strand
CTTTTTATTAATGCCGCAGCCACCCCTCCTTTTCAAGGAGGGGAATGTGTCCGCACTGAAACAGTCTGTCAATTCATTCACACGTTCTGACGCCCTGGGCTAGAGTCTGATCGCCGCTCGCGGCTGAGCCGGCGACTACATTTTAGGCCGCATATCTCTTGCCAGAACTTCCATTGCGCTGATCATCGATTCGAGCGTCGCGTCTTCGAGCACGCTCGTGCTGTAAAACAGATCGATAACCATGTGACTGACACCAAGCTGCTGGAATTCGCGGAACGATTCGAGAACATGATTGCGAGGCCCGACGAAGGGCCTGTCGCGATCCGCCGGCAGGCGCTCATCAATTTTGAAAGGTTCTCGTACGGTGATGCCGACGCCGCCGGCCTTGCGTCCGTACTGTGCGGCTATTTCGGCGATGTACTTCTTACCGTCACGGATATTGCCGGCTGTAGGCCGGGTCGGGTGCCAGCAGTCACCCAGTTCAACGGCGCGGCGGATGCCTCGCTTAGTATTGCCTCCCACCCAGATCGGTGGATGAGGTTTCTGTACAGGACGCGGCTCGAAATGGAGCCCATCGACGCGTGGTTCCACCCAGAGTCGCTTGATCGTGCGCAGATACTCATCGGTGATAGCGCCCCGATTTTTGAAATCCACGCCGAGCGCTTCAAATTCCTCCTGCGACCAACCCGCGGCGCACCCGAAGATCAGCCGGCCACCGGAGAGAACATCGATTGTGGACAGTTGTTTGGCGGTAACTTTCGGATTGCGATACGGAAGGATAATGGCGGTAGTGCCGACCCGCACTCGGCTTGTGATCGCCGCTGCATAACTCAGCGTCACCAGGGGTTCGTAAAACACCGCGCCGAACCGCTTCGTCTGGACGTCTGTCAGAACGATGTGATCGGAAACCCATATGGAATCGAATCCCATCGCCTCCGCGCGTTGGGCGATGGTCCGGATCGCGTCGGTGGAGGCCAGGTGGCGAAAATGGGGCAGTGAAATACCAATATCCATTGGGTTATTATGAACGGCTTTGATAGCAGGAGCACTCATCATGACCGTAGATGTCGAAAAAATAGTCCAAACGGATCTGGCCCACTTGATTCACCCGCTCTACCACCCGAATGACGCGAAAAGTCCGTTCGTGTGGGTGAAAGGCGAGGGATCGACGCTTTATACAGCCGACGGACGTGAGTATCTGGATGGTCTGGCGTGCCTCTGGAACGTCACACTCGGTCACGGCCGGAAAGAACTCGCAGCGGCGGCGGCGAAACAGATGGAGCAGCTGGCATTCACGTCGTCGTATACAGGCCACACGAATATTCCAGCCGTGCAGCTGGCCGAGCGTTTGTCGGAGCGGTCATACAAATCGATTAAGCACTTTTTCTTTTCGGCGGGTGGCGGTGAATCCAACGACAGCGCCATCAAAACGGCGCGCTTCTTCTGGATCAGCCAGGGCAAGCCGGACAAGCTGAAGATCATCAGCCGTGAACACGCGTATCACGGCGTAACGATGGGTGCCATGAGCGCGACAGGCATCGCCTCCTATTGGCCGATGTTCGGCGGGAAACTCCCGGGGTTTATTCATATTCCATCGCCCTATCCGTATCGATACGCTGGCGGCAATCCCGCCGACGAACTGGAAAAAGCAATCCTTCGCGAAGGCCCCGACACTGTTGCTGCGTTCATTGCGGAACCCGTCCAGGGCGCCGGCGGCCTGATTGTTCCACAGAACGATTACTTCCCGCGCATTCGCGAGATCTGCGACAAACACGATGTTCTGCTGATGTCGGACGAAGTGATCACGGGATTCGGGCGAACCGGCAAATGGTTCGGCCTGGAGCACTGGAATGTTCAACCCGACATCATATCGTTCGCAAAAGGAATCACGTCGGGATATCTGCCGCTGGGCGGAATCGGTGTTTCGGATCGCGTGTACAAAGTCATCGCCGAGGTTCCGCCGGAGCGCCGGTGGATGCATGCATTCACCTACTCCGGGCATCCGACCTGTTGCGCAGTCGCGCTGGTCACGCTCGACATCATTGAACGTGAAGGATTGGTTGAGGCGGCAGCGCGTAAAGGCAAGAAACTGCTGGACGGGTTGAAGCAGCTTGCGTCGCTGGAATCGGTCGGTGATATTCGCGGGCTCGGCCTCATGTGCGGCATTGAGTTCGTCGAAGACAGGGCGACGAAGAAGCCCTTCCCACCTGCCCGGAAGATGGGAGCGCGAGTTCAACAGGAATGCAATCGCCGCGGTCTTGTCAGCCGGATCAAGGACGATATTTACATGCTCGCGCCGCCATTTGTCGTGACCGATGCCGAAATTGATCGCATGGTCAATATTCTCGGTGAAGCGATACCGGCTGCGTTAAAATGAAGCACATAACTTACTCCCAGGAGTCCCCGTGAAATTACATCGTTGTTTGTTCGCTCTGGCGTTGACGGCGATTGCAGCTACTGCTCTGGCCCAGTCGAATTCGAATCGAGTTGCTGTCGTCAATGGCGAGGCCATTACGCAGGAAGAACTGGATCGGGCTGCGGCCGCCGATCTGCGAAATGTAGAGACCAAGCGGCTTCAGAAGGATGCTGAACTGGCGCAGGACAAGCAGCAAGCCCTGACAAGGGCACTGGAGGGACTTGTTGCGGACAAGTTGATCGAGCTGGAAGCGAAAAAGAACAACATGACCAAAGAGCAGTTGCTCGAAGCCGAGGTCAATAGCAATGTCGAAACGCCTTCCAATCAGGAAGTCGACGCGTTTTACGAGGCCAACAAGGAGCGCATTCCCATTCCGAAAGAGCAGGCGCTTCCGCAGGTGAAGCAGTTCATGATCGAGCGGAGCCGCAGCCAATGGCACGACAGGCTCATCGAGCGCCTGAAGAAGCAATACGCATTCAAATCATTTCTCGAACCGATTCGAGCAAAAATCGAGACTAACGGATTTCCCGCGAAGGGTCCGGCAGCTGCGTCGGTGACGATCGTCGAGTTCTCGGATTTCGAATGCCCATATTGTGGCGGACTTTTCCCGACTTTGAAGCAGGTGGAAAAGAACTACGAGGGCAAGATCCGCATTGTGTATCGCCAGTTTCCGCTGGCGAATATCCATCCTCATGCCGAGAAGGCCGCCGAAGCGTCATTGTGCGCTTTTGATCAGCAGCACTTCTGGGAATTCCACGACTCGATGTTTGGCAATCAAAAGGAACTCAGCATTGCGGATCTGAAACAGCGAGCCGTCGACCTCAAGCTGGATACGGCCAAGTTCAACGAGTGTCTCGATTCCGGCCGGCAAGTGGCCTCCATTCAGCGCGACATCCAGGAGGGCGCGCGCGCAGGCGTGACGGGAACGCCGGCAATGTTCATCAACGGACGGCTGCTTTCCGGCAATCAACCTTACTCGGAAATCAAGGAAGTCATTGAGGACGAATTGCAGCGGAATCAGGCTGCCAAGTAAGAACAAATTCCCCCTCCTCAGACGAGGAGGGGCAGCGCAGGTGGTGCTGATCAAATAAGATATACCTGCCCCGCCCCTACCACCACAACGGCCCCCCGATTGCAGCATTTTCATTATCAAAACATTCCAAGGAGTGTCACTTATGGCTATCGACCCAGTGTGTGGTATGGAAGTCGACGAGCGTACGACCAAAGACAAGGCGACGCACCAAGGCTCAACCTACTACTTCTGCAGCAAGGATTGCAAAGATGAGTTCCAGGCTTCTCCTGAGGATTACATTGGCGGCGAGGAGATGAAGACTGGGACCTAAACCATTTCGGAATGCGGATTCGGAATGCGGATTGGCGTCCGCATTCCGCCTTCTCGGAGGGTTTATGAAAAATACAGTCTATTGCATCGCCACAAACGAGCATCAAGCCAATGACATCCTGATGCATCTGCGCAATCTCGGTTTCCGTTCTTCCGAGGTTTCCGTTCTGTTGAAAGCAAAAGAGACCAGAAATATCTCCATGAAGGAGAATGCCATCCGCGACGCCGAGAAAGGCGGTCTTGTCGGTGGTGCGCTTGGCGCACTCGCAGGCCTGACGATTTTTACTGCACCTATTCTCGGGCCTCTCGCACTCGCCGGTCCTGTCATCGGGGCTCTCAGTGGAGCGGCAGTCGGCGGCGTCATCGGGGGACTTGCAGGCGGCACGGGAGCGCTAACTCGAATCGGAATTCCGGAAGATGCTACCGGGCGGTTGGAAAAGAGAATTCATGAAGGTGGGATCCTGATCGCCGTTCATGCGGACCCGGCACGCCTGGATCGAGCGCTCCGTATTTTCAAGTCGTCGGGAGCCGAAGAGGTGTATTCCTCGGAAGACCTCGCCGCGTAGGCGCCGGCTTAAGCCGGCGCGGGCTCCGAGCACTACGGCGCCAGCTGCGGCGCCAGGTAGGCGTAGAACATCACAACCAGGCCGACGACGAGTGTCAGGAAGATGCTGTGCTTCAGCGTGAAGCCGAAGAGCCGACCCTCATCTTCGCGCTTCATCGACGTGGCGGCTGCCGCTACAGCAATGCTCGTCAGGCTGATCATCTTACCCATGACTCCACCCGCCGAATTGCCTGAAGCCATCAGCACGGGATTCATCCCGAGTTTCGTGGCCGTTACGGTCTGAAGTGTTCCGAACAACGCATTGGCAGACGTATCGCTGCCCGTGAGGAAAACGCCCAAAGAGCCGAGCACGGAACTGAATAACGGAAAGAGCACTCCGGTAGCGGAGAAAGCGAGGCCCAAGGTTGCCGTCGCTCCCGAATAGTTCATGACCTGGGCCAAAGCCAGCACAGCCGCGAGTGTGAGCTCTGCCAGCGCCAATTGTTTAGCAGTCTGCCCGAACACGCGAGCGAATTGAGCCGGTTTTAAACCGACGACGATAGCGCCGAGAATGGCGGTAAAAAGACACGCTGTTCCTGAAGCTGAAAGCCAGTTGAAGTTAAATACCGCACCATAGTTGGCAGGCGCTGCAACGGCCGGCGGCATCCGCTGGACCAGGTTATGCAGGCCGGGCCAGCTAATGAGCACATTGAAAGAATCCAATTTTGCCTTTATTGGCGGGTAACCCCACAGCAACACCAGGACGACAAGAATCATGTAAGGCGCCCAGGCCAGCGCGAGGTCGCGTTTACTGTGATGGACTTTCGCCGGAGCCAAATGTCCGAAATCGAATTTGTCGCGCGGTTTCCAGACCTTGACGAGTACGAAAAGCGATGCCATGGCAGCAATCGAAGCGAGAATATCGGTGAGTTCAGGACCGATGAAATTCGAAACCGCGAATTGTGTCCCGGCGAACGCGATTCCGCATACGGCAGCGGCCGGCAAGACACCGCGCAGACCTGCCCAGCCACACATCACTGCGATCATGTAGGCCGGAATGAACAGCGAAACCGGAGCGCAAATGCGGCCGACGCCGGCGCTCAACCGATCTAAAGGAAGCCCCGTCGTGGCTCTCAGGGTCAGGATCGGTGTGGCGATCGACCCAAAGGCAACAGGTGCGGTATTGGCGAGCAGACAAACCGCCGCCGATGTGAACGGTGAAAATCCAAGGCCCGTGAGCATCGTGGCCGCGACTGCCACGGGTGTTCCGAATCCTGCGCATCCTTCGATAAAAGCGCCGAACGCAAAAGCAACGAGCATCATCTGCAGCCGCCCGTCATCGGTGAGCTGGCCGATGGAATCCTTCAAAGCATTGAATCGTCCGCTCTCCTGCATCACCCGATAGAGAAGGATGGCGGAGAACACCACCCATCCGATCGGAAACAGTCCAAACGCGGCGCCGTACAGGACTGACTCGAACAGCATTCCGGCAGGCATCCGATAGATCACTGCTGCAAGAACGATTGTTGTTCCCAGTCCTGCCAGAGAAGCGATCCATGCAGGTTTGCGCCGGATGCCAATCAGGAACAGCAGTACCAGGATCGGCACGGCCGCAACGAGGGCCGATAAGACAAGACTATTCGCGACGGGGGTATAGTTTTGTTGCCACATGGGCGGGAACAATAGCACAAGTCATTTGGAGAACGGTGTGATTTTGCCACGAGAGAAAACTCCCCTCCTCAGCCGAGGAGGGGAGTTTTGCGGCATACTGAAATTATGATCCGCAAACTTCCTTCCGGAGAATTTCGGCTGTATTCGCGCAAGAAAGACCCGAAGACCGGGCGGCGCCGCAATCTGGGCACCTTCAAGACCCGGGAGGCAGCAGAGAAGCACGAGCGAGCGGTTCAGTTCTTCAAGCGGCAATGAGATGAGCGGAGCGAATGCAAGCCCGACAGGGCGCAGCCATTAATGAGATGAGCGGAGCGAATGCAAGCCCGACGCGAAGCGCAAGCGCGATAGCGCGCAGCCTCAAGCAACGGCGCAGCCATTAATGAGATGAAGTTCGATGCCTATACCATGGGTTTTTCGAACCGGAGTTGGGACGAGACGCTTGAGATACTTTCGGCATACAAAATTGAGCGGCTCGTCGACATTCGCACGCTGCCAGGATCGAAGCACACGCCCCAGTTCAATCTGGAGCATCTTCAGACGGCGCTTCCGGAGGCAGGGATCGACTACGTTCATCTGAAGAGTCTCGGCGGATTGCGCAAACCGCGGAAGGATTCGACCCTGAACGCCGCCTGGAGAAACGACGGCTTCCGCGGCTATGCCGACTACATGCAGACTGCGGAGTTCGAAGCAGCACTCGACGAACTTATCCGGATGATCAAGGAAAAGACGACGGTGTATTGCTGCACGGAGGCCGTCTTCTGGCGCTGTCATCGCCAACTCGTTTCCGATGCGTTGCTGGCACGCGGCTATCGCGTTGGACACATTTTTAGTGCGACAAAGATGGAAGAACACTCCTTCACAAATTTTGTGAAGGCGGAAGGAACCTCGCTCACTTATCCTACGCTCATATGAAGCTGACCTTCCTGGGCGCGACACAAACCGTCACGGGCTCCAAATTCCTCATCGAGACGAATGACCGGCGGATTCTCCTCGATTGCGGTCTCTTTCAAGGAGCGAAGGATCTGCGGTTGCGGAACTGGGAAGAACCGCCCGTGGATCCGAAAACGGTCGATGCCATCGTTCTCACGCACGCGCACATCGATCACACCGGCTATCTGCCGCGGTTCGTGGCCCACGGTTACAAGGGTCCGATCTATGCAACGCCGGCAACCGTGGACCTTGCGCGTATTTTGTTGCCTGATGCAGGACACCTCCAGGAAGAAGAAGCGAGATACCGGAACAAGCATCAACTCTCGAAGCACAAGCCCGCTCTGCCGCTGTACACCATCGAGAACGCGATGGCCTCACTCGAACTGCTGCAACCCGTCAAGTATGGCGAAATCGTGGCGCTGTCGAGCAGCCTCGGTTTCGATCTTGTGCCGGCCGGCCACATCCTGGGTTCATCGTTTGTGCGATTTCGTGAAGGCAGCGGTGAAACACAGAAGACCATCTTGTTCACCGGCGACATCGGACGCTATGGGCAGCCGATCATCTTTGATCCAACGACAGTCGATGCCGCGGATTACCTGATCCTGGAATCGACATACGGCAATCGTCTTCACGCCGACAAGAACGGCAAAAGCGGTAAGGACCAGCTTCGCGACGTTGTTATATCCACGGCAAAGCGGGGCGGAACGATTGTCATTCCATCGTTCGCCATTGGGCGTGCACAGGAATTGCTCTACATCCTTCGCGAGCTTGAAAACGAACAGCAGATTCCGGTGCTGCCGGTTTACGTGGACAGTCCAATGGCGGTGGATGCGGTAGAAATCTTTCGCATGCACGTTGAAGAACACGATCTCGAGATGGCCCATCTGGAAGCTGCCGGAGGAAATCCGCTGTATACGCAGCGTGTGCATTTTGCGCGGAGTGTCGAGGAATCGAAGGCGATCAATGATCATCGATTTCCATCGATCATCATTTCCGCAAACGGCATGGCGACGGGCGGGCGCATTCTCCATCATTTGATCCAGCGCCTGCCGGATGAACGGAACTCGGTCGTTTTCGTTGGCTTTCAGGCGTTCGGAACCCGCGGCCGGCTGATTTCCGAAGGCGCGCGGCAGATCCGTATTTTCGGCATCGATTACCCGGTTCGCGCAGCCGTTCACGTGATCGACAGCTTTTCGGCGCACGGCGACTACGCCGAAATTCTGCGGTGGTTGAGCGGATTCAAGCGGGCGCCGCGCCGCACGTTCCTCGTGCATGGTGAGCCGAAGGCGATCGGGGCCATGAAAGATCACATCGTGTCCACTTACAAGGCCTGGCAGGTCGAGATCCCAACGTATCGCCAAACCTACGAGGTGTGAGTGAATTATGGGCAAGCCTATTCCCCTCCTTGTGAAGGAGGGGTGGCCGCGCCACGAAAAATGGTCCCGTTCCGAAAAGGCGCGGACGGGGTGGCGCGAAGCGCAAGCCCGACAGGGCGCAGCCTTAAGAAAAGTTCGGCGAAATCTTCAGGCCTAAACATTTCGCCGAACTGACCACCCCGTCTGCGGCACTTTGGTGGCTGCGCGACTTTTTATTGATGCTGCAGCCACCCCTCCTTTGCAAGGAGGGGAATGAGCTGAGCCTGCATTAAAACACTTCGGCAATTCGTTCGCAGGTTCCAAAGCCCGCGACTACAATCACAGAATGCAGGAGTTCACTTCACATGCGCTGAACGTGGCGACGACGGAAGGCGCCCGATATGCGGACATCCGCATTATCGATCGTCGGGAACAGGTTGTCAGCGTGAAGAACGGCAACGTTGACGGCATCGGCGATCAATACAGCCAGGGATTCGGCATCCGCGTTCTCCTCGATCAGTCCTGGGGATTCGCGGCCAGTGCCTATCTCACCAAACCGGAGATCGAGCGTGTCACGAATCTCGCAGTGAAGATTGCCAGGGCCAGCGCGCGAGTGCCCGGTGAGCGCGTGGATCTCGGCAATGCCGTAAAGAGCGTGGGAAAATACACGACGCCGATTCAAATCGACCCGTTCTCCATTTCGCTCGAACAGAAACTGGACCTGTTGTTTCGAGCCGACGAAATCATCCGCCGAAATTCCGGCGTGAAAGTTTCGGAAGGAAATGTCATTGCTGTTCGGAATCACAAGTTCTTTTCGAACACCGAGGGCGCCTTCCTCGAGCAGGTCCTTTTCGAGAGCGGTGGTGCAATTGCCGCAACAGCGGTAAACGACACGGAAGTGCAAATTCGCTCGCATCCAAATTCCTTTCGATACCAGGGTACCGGTGGCTGGGAATACATGGTCACAGCGGATTTCGCCGGTAACGCCGAACGGATTGCAAATGAGGCTGTGGCGTTGTTGTCGGCCGAAGTTTGTCCGAGCAGGCAAACGACGCTGATTCTGGATAGCTCGCAGCTCGCGCTGCAGATTCATGAATCGTGCGGCCATCCCGCAGAGCTGGATCGCGTGTTCGGCACAGAAGCCGCTTTCGCCGGCCGCAGTTTTCTGACGACCGACAAGCGAAACAATTTCCAATACGGCTCGGACATCGTCAATCTCACGGCCGACAGCGTCCGCGCGACAGGTCTCGGAACATTCGGATGGGACGACGAAGGGGTTCCCGCATCCAGCACGCCACTGGTGCTGAATGGAGAATTCGTCGGATACCTGATGTCGCGCGAAACCGCGTCCCGCCTTGGCCTCCAAAGCAATGGTTGTATGCGGGCGGATGGCTGGAATCGTATACCGCTGATCCGGATGACGAACGTATCCATCGAAGCGGGCACGTGGGAATTCGACGACATCATTGCCGATACCGACGACGGTGTTTTTATGGAAACGAACCGGTCCTGGAGTATCGATGACATGCGGCTGAATTTTCAGTTCGGCACGGAAGTCGGCTACGAGATCAAGGGCGGAAAGCGTGGCCGCTTGCTGAAGAACTGCACGTACGCCGGGATCACGCCGGATTTCTGGAAATCCTGTGACGCGATCGCCAACAGCAAACACTGGCGACTCTGGGGCACACCGAACTGCGGCAAAGGCGAACCGATGCAGACCATGGGCACAGGCCACGGCGCCTCGCCCGCGCGCTTCCGCAACGTGCAGGTGGGTGTGTTCAGATGAACTTCACTGAAATCGCCGAAGTGGTGATGAAGGCATCGCCGGCGGACGAGACCGAGGTCCTGGCGATGGAGCAGGACGAGAGTCTCACCCGCTTCGCCAATAACTACATCCATCAAAATGTGACTGAGCGGAACGTGCAGATCACGGTGCGTTCGGTCATCGGAATGAAGGTCGGCATCGCCATCTCCAATGATGCGCGGCCCGACAGTCTACGCGAACTCACGACGCGCGCCTGTGACGTCGCGAGGCTGCAGCCGGATAATCCGGAGTTCAAAGGACTACCGACGCCACAGGCCATCACGCCGGTCAACGCATTCGATCGCCACGTTGCGCATTGTTCGCCGGAAGAACGGGCCACAAGCATCGGTGTGATCTGCGGCAAGGCGGCCGGTGCGGGATGCTTCGCCGCTGGATCAATGATGACGTCGTCATTCGAAATCGGCGTCGCGAATTCGAAGGGTATCTTTGCGCAACACCGGTCGACGATGGCCGACGCTTCAACCGTCGTGATGGGAACGAACTCGTCCGGGTGGGCTCAGAGCAGCGGGTGGCAGTTGAGCGCAATCGATCCTGAAGCGCTTGCAGACGAGGCGTTGTCGAAGGTGAGGCTCGGCGTTGATCCGGTAGACTTCGAGCCCGGGGATTACGCCGTTATTCTGGATCCTTACGCCACAGCCGATCTGCTCGAGATGCTTGCCTTCGATGGAATGGGTGCTCTGGCGGTGCAGGAAGGACGCTCATGGATGAATGGCCGTATCGGGAAGCGAGTCATGGCGGACGGCGTCAGTATTATCGATGACGGCTTGAGCACGGCCGGGCTTCCCTGGCCGTTCGACTTCGAAGGTGTTCCGAAGAAGGTTGTTCCTATCGTTGCGTCGGGAGTGGCTCTGACGCCTGTCTATGATTCGTTCACGGCCGGCCGAGAAGAAGGCAAAGAAGCGAAGCAGTCCACAGGTCACGCGACGCCGCCATCGCCACAGGGTCGATTCGGTCCCGCGCCGATGAATCTGTTTCTGCGTGCCGGATCGACTTCACTCGATGCGATGATCAAGTCCACGAAGTTCGGCCTGTACATCACACGATTCTGGTATACACGAACCGTGCATCCTCGTGATGCCGTCGTGACTGGCATGACCCGTGATGGTACCTTTGTTATACGTGACGGTGAGATTGCGCATCCGATCAAGTCGCTGCGCTTTACCCAGTCATACGTCGAGGCATTGAAGTACACCGAAGCGATCGGCGTTACGCCTCGACTGCTTCGATCCGGATTCGGCGGCGCTACCAGCGTCCCACCGGTAAAATTGGCTAAATTCAGATTTACGAGTTCAACCAGATGATAGCTCTATTACTCGCAATCGCCATTTCCGCAAACCAGGGGAGTGCCGTCCAGCTGTCCTTCCCCAACGAGCCGGGCGTGAAGTCTGTAGAAGTCGCCTGGAACAACAAAAAGGTGCCGGCCGCTCTCGTGGTGGATCGGTGGACGACGATTCTTGGCGTCGATCTCGATGCGAAGCCCGGCAAGCAAACGGCGGATGTGCTGTTCACGATGGATGACGGGCGCGTCGATCGGCGCGAAGCCGTTATCGAGGTTGAAGTGAAGAAATATCCGACGACTGAGCTCAAGGTTGATGACAAATACGTGGAGCTCAGCAAACCGGATCTCGCGCGCGCGAACCGCGAGGCGAAGGAGACGCAAGGCATCTACGCGACGATCACGAAAGAGATGCTCTGGGACGAGCCCTTCAGCGTGCCCATTCCTGGCGAAAACTCCGGAACCAACTTCGGCCATCGCCGGATTTTCAATGGCCAGCCGCGCGCTCCGCATGCCGGCGCCGATCTGCGCGCAAAGACGGGAACACCGATCTACGCGACGAACCGGGGCCGCGTGGTCCTCGCCAAGAATCTGTTCTTCACGGGCAACACGGTCATTCTCGATCATGGCCTGGGTGTGTATTCGCTGTACGCTCACCTTTCCCGAATTGACGCGAAGCGTGGCGACCTGGTGACCAACGGCCAATTGCTGGGCCTCGCCGGCGCCACCGGCCGCGTGACCGGACCGCATCTCCATTGGGGAATCGTCGTGCAGGGCGCGAGAGTAGATCCATTTTCACTGGTGGATGTCAGATAAGCGATGTTTGATTTTTTCAAGCGCGGTTCAGCGCCATCATCAAAACAAATCGACAAGCTCGTGAAGCGGCTAACGGAGCCCGGCGGAGAGAACGGCCCCCGCATCGAAGCGGCCGAGAAGCTCGCCGAATGGGGAACACCGGATTCGATCTATGCCTTGCTCAAGCGGTTCACGATGTCGAGCAATGTCATTTCGCAGGACATCGAGGAAAAGCGGATGGTGGTGCGCATGCTCGTCGAGAAGGGCGATGACGCCATCGAGCCGATATTCCGGTTTCTGCGCGCGCATCACAATGTCGAATGGCCCGTGCAGGCGCTATCGGAAATTCTTCCCCGGCAGCAACTCGTTCCTAAACTCGTCGAGATTCTCGAGAAAGTCGCGGCGGCCAGTGAATTCACGCCGCCCGAACACAAGTCGGATTTGATCCGAGCCATGCGCGGCCACGTCACGCCGGAAATCGCGAAGGTGTTGCGGCAGTTTTTGTCCGACGACGATGATGACGTGCGGATCGCTGCGATCGAGGCCATTACCGAAGCCGGCGAAGAAGTTCGCGAGCCGTTGCTCGAGGCGTTTCTTGAAGCGGACGATCGGCCGAGAATCCGAATCAAGATCGCGGAAATGTTTGCCGATCGGGAGTGGCCCGTGAAAGGATACCGGCCAAAGATCGAACAGACCTTGCCCGATGGATTCCACCTTACGGCGAAGGGACTTGTTCGGAGGAAGTAATTGCAAGCTAGAACTGCCCGATCGTGGGCAATCTTCTGCGTGGCCGTCTGGTTGACGGGTACCGTCGCCATGGCCGTTGTCGCAACACAAGACTTCTTCACGATCGATCGATTGCTCCAGGCGAAGCCGAATCCAGCCTTCGCTGCGGACATCGATAAGCTCGGTTACGATGCCACGCGGGAGCTGCTACGGTATCTGTCCTCGGAGTTGAACCGGCTCTATTTCCAGTACTGGAATCTTGCTCAAATGGCGGTCGGGGTTCTCGCGCTCTGGCTGGTCGTGAAGGTTCCGGGCGCGGATAAGCCGAAGTGGGGAATCGTGTCGATGCTCGGCATCGTGCTCTTCCTGACGGTTCTGATCACGCCCTTCATTCTGTCGGTCGGCCGCTCGATCGATTTCGTCCCACGCGACCCGCCTCCCCCCGGCCTTCGGACCTTCGGGTTGTTACACGCGACCTTCACGGTCTTCGATGGTGTGGAATTGATCCTCGGGGTTATGGTGGCGAATTGGCTGGTGAAGCTTAAGGACTGAGGGGAATTCGGGGAAATTGTCAATTCTCAATGGTCAATAGTCATTAGTCATTGATGACCATTGACGAATGACCATTGAGAATTGACAATTTCCCCGAATTCCCCTCTACTTGATCCCGCCCATCAGATTCCGTATCGGTTTGATCAGGACAACGAGGATCGCGCAGGAAACCAGCATCACGGCGGCGACGTAGCCAAACAGTGTCGGCAGGGGCAGAGTTGTAAAGAAACCGGCCGTCCAACCGGCCAGTTTATTTCCAACAGCCGTCGACAACAGCCACAGTCCCATCATCAGCCCGACCACTCGCGTGGGCGCGAGCTTCGTCACGACACTCAGGCCGACCGGGCTCAGCGACAGCTCTCCGATCTCGCTGATAAAATACGAAGCCACCAGCCACAGCGGGCTGACACGGATTCCCCCGCCGCTCTGCGCGAACGCCGCGGCCGGAACGAGCAAGAGAAACGAGATGCCCTCGAACAAAAGACCGATCGCAAACTTCGCGGGGCTCGAGGGCTCCCGGGGGCCGAGCCGCACCCAAATCCACGCCATGACGGGCGCAAGCAAAATGACAAAGGCTGCGGGAACTGCCTGGAACCACGAGGAAGGAAATGAGAAGCCGAGGGCCGTCAGGCGTGTAAACCGATCGGCGAAAAGATTCAACGTCGATCCACCCTGCTCGTAGGCGCCCCAGAACAGAGAAGCGATGACGAAGAAGATGCCGACCGCCGCCATGCGCTTCCATTCCCCGGTTGTGAAGCCCGCTTCGGTACTGCGTTTTGCCGCCGCTTCTTCCTTCCGCCGCATGGACAGTTTGGTGATCGCCGGACGAAGCCTTTCTTTGCCGAGGATGTACTGCGTCAGACCAAACATCATGCCGATGCCGGCGCATGCGAATCCGATATGCCAGTCAATTCTTTGCGCGATGTAGCCGGCGATGATGGGACCCAGAAATGCTCCGAGGTTGATGCCCATGTAAAAAATCGAAAAGCCGGCATCGCGCCGCGAGTCGTCCTCTTCGTAGAGCGAACCAACCATGGCGCTGACGTTGGGTTTCAACAGCCCCGTTCCGATGACGATCAGCGCAAGACCGGAATAGAAGAATGGCAATGCGCGGAATGCCAGTGTGAAGTGACCGGCAGCGATAATGATGCCGCCAATCAGCACGCTTCGATACTGACCTAATCCACGATCGGCAATGATGCCGCCCAGGATCGACGCCGCCCACGCGCTGCCTGTATAGGTGCCGTAAATTGAAGCGGCATTCTCGACGGGAAAACCAAGACCACCGGCGGCGGCCGGCGCGGTCATATAGAGAATGAGGAATGCCCGCATGCCGTAGTAGCTGAAGCGCTCCCACATTTCAGTGAAGAAGAGAGTGCTCAGCCCTCGCGGATGGCGGATTTTTTCAGCCATTATCGAGAACTTACCATAGTTCACGTACAATAATGGCTTTGGAGGCAAAGATGAAATACGTACGATCTGTATTGCTGACGGCGGTGACGTTCGGTCTGCTTCTGTCCTGCGGCTACGGCCAGGAGAAAAAGAACGCACCGGCCGGCGCGAAGAAGGAACACGTCTTTAAGGGAAAAATCGAAAAGATCGATGCGAATGCCAAGACGTTCACCGTCAAAGGCGAAAAGGTCGAGGGCTGGATGGACGCCATGACGATGGTTTACGTCCCGGACAAGGACGATGTGCTGAAGAAAGTGAAAGTCGGCGACGAAATTACCGCGAAGGTCTTTGACGGAGACTTCCGCACCCTGCACGACGTCCAGGTTGCCCCTCCGAAGCCCGACGCCAAGGCCGCGCCTGCGAAGAAGTAACCAACGGATGTGGGTCCCCCCACGATCGGTTGTCCCCCTCCCGACAACACGGTGTGGGGACCCCCACAATCGCTTCGCCGCGACTGGCAACTGCTTCGCCGGGATTGGCAACGAGGTTGTGGGGTCCCCCACAATCGATTGTCTCCTTCCCCACACACTAAATCGCGATTACCCGACAAACGTATTCGATAACGGCCACACTTTAGCGGAGTCAGGCTAGAGAGATGGGGGCTACACCCAGTTGCTCGCCCACCAGACGCCCCACGAGTTGGTTCAGCGTCTCTCCGGTTGAGGGGAGGACAAATGCCGAACCCGACCAGTCGAGTTTGAAGCTCGTCGATTGCGCCGAGATCCAAACCTGTCGCGTTGGAGCCTGGGGGGTGATGACGATTTTGCCGGGATTGGGATCTTCGATGGCAATCGAGAGCACGCCATTCTGAAAAAGAATCTCCGCGTCGTAATTCTCAGCGACCACGTCGAGGGCGCGATTGAGACGGTCGAGGGCCGTGTCGCAGTAGGTCCGAAATTCAGCTTCGGTGAGAGCCATCGTTTGTATTATAGGCGTGAATGGTTTCGATGAATCCGTTTGAGCTCACAAAGAAGCTGATGTCAATCCCATCCGTCACAGGCACGGAGAGGGAAGTCGGAGAGTTTCTCGCGTCGCATCTCGCGTCGTTGGGTTATCGCGTTGAGCGGCAGGATGTGGCTGGAGATCGCTTCAACGTGATGGCATTCGCCGGCGATGCCCGAGTCTTACTCTGCACTCACCTCGATACGGTCCCTCCGCCTCCGCCGGCGATACCGATTCGTGAAGACGACGAGTTCCTCTACGGCCGCGGCGCCTGTGACACGAAGGGAATCATCGCGGCGATGCTCGAGGCCGGCGACCGCCTTCGCCGCAGCGGCATCGTCAATTTCGGCTATTTGTTTCTGGTTGGTGAGGAGACCGACAGCATCGGCGCGAAGACCGCGAACACACTGCAATGGAATACGGAATTCGTCATCGTCGGTGAGCCGACGCAGAATCAGCTTGCCCGCGCGCAGAAAGGCACGTTGATGATCAATCTCAACGTTGTCGGAAAGGCGGCGCATTCCGGTTATCCCGAACTCGGTGTATCGGCAATTCAAAACCTGATCGCCGTCCTCCGGGACTGTGAAAATGCCGATTGGGGCGACGACCCCGTGCTCGGTAAAGGCACCTTCAACACAGGTACGTTCCATGGCGGTGAAGCGGCGAATATTGTGCCGCCGCGCGCCAGCGCTTCGATCATGATTCGGACGGTGGAAAGCCGCGTCCACGTTGAAGAGAAGATGCGGCGGATTGCGGGGAATCGAGCTACTATGGAGGTCGTCGGGGCATCGGATCCGCAGATCACTCACGTGGTGGAAGGCTTTCCAACAACCGTGGTGTCGTTTGGCAGCGACGTACCGCATCTTGGCAATCTGGGGAAACGGCTGCTGATCGGTCCGGGCTCAATTCTCGACGCGCATACAGTTGGTGAAAAGATCAGCAAGAGCGAACTCATGGCGGGCGTGGATCTGTACGAAAGGCTTGTGCGAAAACTCCTGATATGAAGATTGCGCTCATCGGGTTCGGCAAAATGGGACGCGAGATCGACTCGATCGCTCGAGAGCAGGGGGATGTGGTCGCGCGGATTTTCGATTCCCGCCACGCGGTGCGCCCGGAAGCTCTGGCCGATGTCGACATCTGTATCGAGTTCTCCACGCCCGATGCTGTTCTTCAGAACATTCGCGCGGCCGTTGAAGCTCGCCGCGACATCATTGTAGGGACGACCGGTTGGGCCCAGCACTTACCGGAAATCAAAAGCGCGGTAACGGAGTCGGGCCTTTTGTACTCTTCGAATTTTTCCCTGGGGATGAATGTCTTTTTCCGTATCGTGAAACGGTCTGCAGAGCTCATGAATCGCAGAAGCGAATACGACGCCTACGTTCATGAAATCCATCATCGGGAGAAGGTCGACAGTCCGAGCGGCACAGCGCTATCTCTGGCGCGGATTCTGGTCGATGGCATCGATCGAAAGAAACAAATTCTGGCAAAGCCTCCCGAAGGAAAAATCAGTCCGGACATGCTGCATGTTTCGTCGACAAGGGCCGGATTGTTTTCGGGGACTCATACTGTTGGATTCGATTCCGAAGCAGACCTGATCGAGCTCCGCCACGTTGCGAAAAGTCGCCGCGGTTTTGCACTGGGCGCGCTGACCGCCGCCCGCTGGCTGCGGGGGCGCAAAGGTGTCTATACAATGGATGATGTCGAGTTGTAGCGTGGGCTTGGCCGCGCGAAGCGCAAGCCCGATAGGGCGCAGCCGTAAACAAAGCCCGACGCTAATAAGTAGGAGATGACCATGACCAAGAAGTCATTTCAGGGAACAGGAACAGCGATGATCACGCCGTTCAAGTCCGATGGATCGATCGACGAAAAAGCGTTGAGACGCTTCGTGGATTTCCAGATCGATGGTGGCGTGGACATGCTGCTGCCCTGCGGCACGACCGGCGAAGGCGCCACACTTGATGCCGACGAAACTGATCGCGTCGTCGAGATCGTCATCGAGCAATCGAAACGGCGCGTTCCTGTGATTGTGGGCGCGGGCAGCAATTCAACGGCGAAAGCGGTCGAAGGCACCAGGCGCGCGAAGAAACTCGGCGCGAATGGCGTGCTTTCGGTCGGTCCTTACTACAACAAGCCGACACAGCAGGGCTACTACGAGCACTTCAAGGCGATCGCCGAAGCGGCCGATATCCCGGTCATCGTTTATAACGTGCCTGGAAGGACCGGCGGAAACATCGAGGCCAAAACGATGCTTCGCCTGGCGGAAATTCCCAACATTGTAGCGGTGAAAGAGGCGTCCGGAAATCTCGGTCAGATCATGGACATCATTCGTGATGCGCCAACGGATTTTCGAGTGCTGTGCGGCGACGACGCCATGGCTCTTGCTGTTGTGCTTCTTGGAGGTGATGGCATTGTCTCCGTTGTCTCGAACGAGGCGCCGGCAATGATGAGCGCGATGATGAATGCCGCCCTCGAATCGAACATTCCAAAAGCCCGTGAACTGCACTACAAACTTCTGCCGCTCATGAATGCAAATTTCATCGAGTCGAATCCCATCCCGGTCAAAGCTGCGCTGGCCATGATGGGAATCATTGAAGAGAATTACCGGCTCCCGTTGGTCAGGATCGGGGAGAGCAATCGGCAGAAGTTGTACGGTGTGTTGGAACAGTCCGGGGTGTTACAGGCGGTAGGAAGGACATGAAGCATCTGCATTCAAATGACTAATGACTATTGACCATTGAGAATTGACAATTTCTCGAAACAAATTGTCAATGGTCATTCGTCAATGGTCATTAGTCATTTGAATGCAGGAATCGTCCAATTTAAAGATTTACCGGTATGAGTCTACAAAAAGAAATTGACCGGCTCTTGAGCCTGCCCCCCGAGCAGGCGCGGGAAGAGGGCCTTTCCGCCGTCCACGACTTGCGCGACGGCCTCAACCGCGGCGAATTTCGCGCGGCTGAAAAGTCGGCGGGTGGCTGGAAGACCAACGTATGGGTGAAGCGCGGCATTCTGCTGGCATTCAAGATCGGTGTTGTGGTCGACCGTTCCGTGCCCGGCGAGTTTCACTTCTTCGACAAGGACACGCTTCCGGCGAAGCCCTTGAGCTCTTCAAGCGGCGTGCGAGTCGTGCCTGGCGGCTCGACGATTCGAGATGGCGTCTACGTGGCTCGAAATGTCATCTGCATGCCGCCGATGTTCATCAATATCGGCGCGTACGTCGACGAGGGTTCGATGGTGGATTCGCATGCACTTGTCGGATCGTGTGCTCAAATCGGAAAGCGAGTGCATCTGTCGGCGGCGGCCCAGATCGGCGGCGTGCTGGAACCGCCGGGCGCATTGCCGGTCATCATCGAGGATGAGGCGTTCATTGGCGGCAATTGCGGCGTCTATGAAGGCGTCTTGGTCCAGTCGCGCGCCGTGCTGGCTCCTGGTGTCATCCTCACCGGCGGAACTGCTGTTTATGACCTGGTGCGTGGCGAAATTTATCGCAAGACCAGGGAAACGCCTTTAACCATACCTTCCGGGGCGGTTCTCGTCCCGGGTTCGAGGCCTGCGGCCGGCGATTTTGCGGCAAAGCACAACGTTTCGTTGTACACGCCCGTCATCGTGAAGTATCGCGATGAGAAGACGGATGCCTCGACGATGCTCGAAGAATCCCTCCGCTAGCGGGATTTCGAAGGAAAATTCCGTCGCAGCGCCACGCCTCATTGCTACGTTGGCAGGCATGATGATCAAGCGTCTCATCTTCCGCTCACGTTCGGATTGCTCGCGGCATGCCAGGCGCGAACTGACACAGGCCAACGGAACGGCCAGAGGCTCCATCACTCGCGTTCGAGTAACCGGAATTCCGTAGATCTGAGATCCAGTGGAAGAGCAGTACCTCCGCTCTGCCCGAATCATACCCCTCCGATACCATCGCCTTCGGATTTTGTTCGCTGAAGATGTGGAAAACGCAACCGGATGCGAATCGGCGTTAATGGAAATAAAACTGCGATATGCATGCGCAGGAGGTACTACTAGAGATTGAACAATCGTCTGTTGAAACAAACCAAAAGGCCGGCTCACTGAACAGGCGCAGCCTTATTTCAGAAGCCTACCCCCTTTGATTCCAGTCCATGGGTGCGAAAGCTCGTCACCCGAAAACCCCTTACCCGCGTCTGGAGTCCGGCCTCCTACCTTCATCCGTTTCTGGCGATGACTTCTGGGACAACTTCTCGGACGACTTCTCGTCGTCGGCCTTCTCCACTTTCGACACCAGGACCTTATCAACTCGTTTCCCGTCCATGTCGACGACCTCGAACCGATGCCCCGCAGCCTCGAACACATCCCCTGTTACGGGTACGCGGCCGACCTGCAGCATCACCAACCCCCCGAGCGTCTGATAACTCCCCGACTCCTCCTCCGGCAGCTTTGGAATCTTCAGCACTTCCTTCAGATCATCAATCTGCAGCTTGCCGTCGATGAGCCACGAGCCGTCCGGGCGCGGCACAATCTGTCGCTCTTCCGGCATATCAACCGACGCAACATCACCGACAAGATCTTCCAGGATGTCGTTCAGTGTCACCAGGCCCTCTACTCCTCCGTATTCGTCGACGACAAGGGCCATGTGCGTACGCGACTTCTTGAACATCTCCAGAAGCTTCAGGGCCGGCAGACCTTCGGGCACGAACAGCGGTGGCCGCAGATTTTCTTTGAGATCGATCTTCGACCCGGCCAGGCATCGCGTCAGGAGATCTTTGGCCTGAACGATGCCGATCACGTTATCCAGGCTGCCTTGCCCGACAGGGAAGCGCGAGTAGAGCGATGAAGCGAGCTTTCGCTGGTTCTCGGCAAAGGAATCCTCGACGTCGAGCCATACCACTTCGCGTCGCGGCCGCATCAGCGCGCTGACGGCGCGGTCTCCAAGCTTGAAGATGCTCTTCACGATGTCGTGTTCGGCTTCTTCAAAAACGCCGGCTTCCGTGCCTTGTTCCATCATGACTTTGATTTCTTCCTCCGTGACCGGCGGTTCTTCTGATGGCCGCAATCTCAGAGCGCCCATCAACAGGCGTGTGGATCCGCTGATCAACGCGACTGCTGGCGCGCACAAGCGCGACAGGAAACTCATGAACCCGGACATCGCCGACGCAATCCGCTCCGGGTTGTGCAATGCCAGCCGTTTGGGAAGCAACTCTCCGAGAACAAGAGACAGATAGGTGATCGCCACCACGACAATTCCAAAAGCGATGCTTTCGCGATATGGCGCGAGCTGTGGAACTGTCTCCAGTCGCATGGACAGCCGTTCGGTTAACGTTCTTTCGCCGAATGCACCCGTCAAAATAGCAATGAGCGTGATGCCGATTTGAGTCGTCGCCAGGAACCGGTCGGGATTGGCTGCGAGATCCACGGCGATTTGAGCCCCGCTGCTGCCTTCGTTCGCCATTTGTTGCAGCCGGGGCTTGCGCGACGAGACCACAGCCATCTCAGCCATCACGAACACGCCGTTGATGACGATCAGCAGAAGAATCACGAGAATTGGGACCATGTGACTAAAATAGCAGCAGGCCGGATACATGAAGAAATTGATTCTCGCCGCACTGGCTCTAGCTCTGATTGGCAGCCTGTTTGGTTGTGCACGCAATCCCGTGACAGGAAAGCGCCAGATCGTGCTGGTTTCCGAGTCCGAGGAAATTGCGATGGGCCAGCAGTCGGATCCGCAGGTCCGCCAGGAATACGGCGTTGTCGAAAACCAGGCCTTACAGAATTACGTGCAAGCCATGGGGCGAAAGCTCGTGGCCGTGTCGCACCGGCCGAATCTCGACTGGCACTTCACGGTGGTGGACTCGTCTGTCGTCAATGCGTTTGCCATACCCGGCGGGTACGTTTATCTGACGCGGGGCATTCTTGCCTACCTCGGCAGTGAGGCAGAACTCGCCGGAGTGATGGGGCACGAGATCGGGCACGTCACTGCGCGGCACTCCGTTGGCCAGATCACGCGCCAGCAGTTGGCGCAACTGGGACTTGGCGTCGGCAGCGTGTTGTCTCCAACTTTCGGGCAGCTTGGTAACGCGGCACAGAGCGGCTTAGGAGTCCTGTTTTTAAAGTACAGCCGTGACGATGAACGCGAGGCCGATCGCCTGGGTGTCGAATATGCCGCGCGCGCCGCATACGATCCGCGACAGGTCAGCAATTTTTTCGATGTGCTGGGCCGGCTCTCGGCTGCGAATGATCGCGAAACGATTCCAGGTTGGCTTTCAACGCATCCCGATCCGCCACAGCGTGTCGAGGCGACGCGCATGCTCGCGGATGAATGGATTCGAATGCTCGGCCTGACGGAAGAACGGATGACCGTGAATCGCGACCAGTTGTTGCGCGCGATTGACGGCCTCGTCTTCGGTACCAATCCTCGTGAAGGTTTTACCGAGGCGAACCGTTTCTATCAGCCGACGCTCGAATTTCAAATCGACTTCCCGGCCGGATGGCGCATTGACAATACGCGCGACTCGGTTGTTGCAATCAACCCACAACAGGCTGCTCAGCTTCAACTCACGGTGCCCAGGGTGCCGACTGGAACGACGGCGGACGACTACGTGCGTGCGCTCGCCGCCCGCGGCGTTCGGCCCCAAAGCGTACAGAACGTGACAATCAATGGAAACCGCGTCGTGCTGGCCAACTATGTGATGCGCACGCAGGGAGGAGGGATTGCGGCGTTGGCTGGTTTCATCGAATATCGAAATCGGATCTTCCAGATCGTCGGCACCACGGCCGATCCCCAGCGATTCGGTGCGGAGATCGAGCGCTCGATTCGCAGCTTCGAACGCCTCACGGATCCGCGCATACTGCGCGCTCAGCCGGATCGCCTCAAGGTCTACACCGCCCGGGAAGGCGACACGCTCACGACAATCGCGCGCCGCACGAACAACCCACGAGTTTCTGCGGATGACCTCGCCATCCTGAATCGGCTGGCCGTTGATCAGCCAATCACTGCAGGGCGATTGCTGAAGATTGTCGAACCCGGCTACTGAGGGTCAGAAGCTGTGAAGAAATAAGAAATTGTCATTGTTCAATGTTCAGTTGTCATTTGTCATTTTCGGAGGCGCCTTCGGCGCAGCATCTTTAAGAAAAAAATCGCGCGAAGCGCCACCACCGATGACAAATGACAATTCAACATTGAACAATGACAATTTCTTTTCTTCTTTCTACTGGGGTTCGGGTGGCTTCTTTAAAGCGTCGACTTCCTGCTGGATAGCATACCCAACTAGTTCCTCGCCGTAGCGATCTTCGAGGATGAGACGCCGGAAGTAATCCTGGGCAGTTTGATGTCCAATCTGCTGGAAGGCCACGTTGATGCTGCTGTTGAGGACGGCGCCGGCAATGGGAACGATCAGGCCCAGTTCTTTTTGCGTAACCACGATTCCGAGCCGATCGGCGACGTACGTGATCAGCCGGATCATTTGTGGCGCTTCCCGTTCGAGCACTTGCCGATCGAGAACCATCCCGGCCGTCCGGGCCATGAATTGGCCGGATTCGCGAATTGATGTCACCACGGCGGTCTTCAGCGCGAGATAACCTTCGTCGCTATCGCTGGAGTGCGGAGCCATCGCCGCCATCAGGTGAGGAAGATTTTCAGGATTCCTGGACGAATAGCCGTACGACGTTGCGATGCGGCAGGTGTGCCGCGAAAGCAGTGTCATTGAGGAAGTTACGTCCATCAGAATCAGCGAAGGAATGACAAGCTGCGCGCCCGGAACACCTTCAGCCAATGTTGTGGCGCTGCCGAGTAGTGCGCCTTCGGCTCCAAGCAGGAATGAGCTGCCCCAGCGAAATGAATCGGCGACGGCATCGAGTTGGCTGAGAGGCATGTATCGCAACGATTCGAAGTCGTCGCCCACATGAATTCCACGCGCCGCATATCTCTTCGAGATGTCCTTTAAGTTGGCGAGCTTGTTTGCGGCCTGGAACGTCTTGATCAAGCCTTCTTCGATCCAGCCATGTACCTGGTCGGCGACGCCACGCAGAGCGCTGATCTTTGAATTGCGTCCGAAGTTCAGCAGCTTCGCCATCGGCCGCCCGACGCCTTCAAGCAGGCGGTGAACGGCATTTGGCTGGACGCGATGAATTGCAAGCTCGTGAATAACCTGCTGCTCGTATTCGGTGAAGACCGGCGAAACGTAGCTCATAGGGTGCTCATACGTGCTTCTTTTGTTCCCTCACGAAGCGAAAGTCGCCGGAAGCGGCTAATTTTCGGTAGGAACCAAATCGTGCATCGGCGTCGTCCACGAGATCGAGTGGAGTAGCGGAGTCTCCCTCGGTCTCAAAAAGCTGGAGGAGATCGTATTTGGTGTTGCGCTGCGCGGGCGTGCGGCCGGCATCCCGAATGAGGCGCCGGAGTTCACGGGGCGGGATCAGTTGGCCGTACTGGGCGCCCGCAGAAGTCGAAATACTTTCGTTCATCAGTGTCCCCCCGACGTCGTTCGCGCCCGCGGCTAAGAGGTATTGTGCAAGCTTCGGTCCTTCTTTCACCCAGGATGACTGGATGTTTTTCATCGACGCGCCGAGCATGATCCGTGCCACTGCGTGCATTTTCACGACTTCATTTCCGCTGGCGCCTGGCCGCAAGCCAGGGACAAGCTGATGGTGATACATCGGCGCCTCTTGATAAATCATCGAAAGCGGTACGAACTCGGTGAACCCGGAGGTATCGTGCTGGATATCCCGAAGCAGATTCATGTGCTTCACCCAGTGCACGGACGATTCCATGTGCCCATACATGATCGTGGATGTCGTTGGAATAGCCAGGCTGTGCGCTGTCGTGATGACATCCATCCATTGTTTGACGGTGATACGTCCCGGCGATATCCGATCGCGAACTTCCTGGTCCAGAATCTCTGCGGACGTACCCGGCAGTGATCCAAGACCCGCTTCCTTGAGAGCCGTGAGGTAATCCAGGATCGATGTTCCCGAACGCGTTGCACCATACAAAACTTCCTCAGGTGAGAACGCGTGAATGTGGACGCCGGGTACTGCCCGCTTAACGGTGCGCGTCAATTCGATGTAGAAATCACCCGGCATATCCGGCGGCAGGCCGGCCTGCATGCAAACCTCGGTCGCGCCCATGTCCACCGCTTCCTGCACGCGCCGGATAATTTCGTCCATCGGCAAAAAGTATCCCTGCTCGCTCCGATACGTGCGGCTGAACGCGCAAAAGCCGCAATGCTTCACACAGACGTTCGTAAAGTTGATATTCCGATTGATGACGTAGGTGACAACATCTCCGACCTGTCTGCGGCGCAATTCGTCGGCGGCAGAAACGGTCGCGTGAAAGTCCGGGCCTTTCGCCTCGCAGAGCTGGAGCGCCTCCTGCCAGCTGATTTCGTTTCCATCGAGCGCGCGGCCCAGAATCGATTGAATCGTCATAGGACCCCTTGTCGTTGCATTCGAATGGTAATTCTTCGTCGGACGCATAATTACCGAATTAGCCTCAACGTGTGATCTTGCTAATTCGGTAATTATGCGTCCGACGAGGAATTACCATGGGCAATTTCGCTTTGGCGTGCTGCGGTAATAGACCGAAGTTCGCCGGGCACAAATCCAGGCCGATCAATGTATTCGTCATAGATCGCAAGCCGCTCGCGTAATGTGAATCCTTCATTGCGGCATGTCTCCGCGAGCTTCTCGACATGGGGCCACGCTGCTTCTGGATTGACATAGTCGCGAGTGACAGGGGAAATGCCGCCCCAGTCGTTAATGCCCGCGCGAAGCAGCAGGCGGTGGTCGTTCGGGTTGAGATTCGGAGGGGCCTGAATATTCATCTTGCCGCCCAGCAGCAGCCGCGCCAGAGCCACGGTCCTCGCGATATCCATGGCATCCGGTTCGTCGAAGCCGGCCATGCGGGTGTCCGGCTTCGCTCGAAAGTTTTGAATGATGACTTCCTGAATGTGTCCGAACTCTTCATGAAGATCGCGAATCGCGATCAGGCTATCCACACGTTCCTCGAGAGTTTCGCCGATGCCGATCAAAATCCCTGTCGTGAACGCGATCGAAAGCTCTCCGGCTTCGCGAATCATGCGCAGCCGGACCGACGGATGTTTGTCGGGGGCAGAGAAATGCGGCATCCCCCTTTGAGAGAGCCTCGGGCTTACATTTTCGAGCATCAGGCCGAGGCTCACATTTACGGGTTTGAGCATCTCCATCTCATCTCGAGAAAGAACGCCCGCATTCGTGTGCGGCAGAAATCCGCGATCGATGGCCATCTCGCAGGCGCGCGCGACGTATTCGGCCGTTGAGCGGTGTCCGAGTTGCTGCAAGGTTTCGCGATATTGAGGAAACGCGGCCTCGGGTTTGTCGCCGAGGCACATCAGTGCTTCTTTGCAGCCGCGTTCGCTTCCGCGGATCAGAACGTCATCGATCTCAGCCGGCGACATCGTCCACGCGTCCGGGTCGTTGGGATCCTTGCGAAATGTGCAGTAACTGCAGCGGTCCCGGCAGAGATTGGTGATCGGAAGAAAAATTTTTCGCGAGTATGTGACTGTCCGGCCTTTGTATTCGTCGCGCAGCGCGCCCGCATCTGTAAGAAGTGATTGGAGTTCAGGGCCGCAGGAATGGGTCAGGCGATATGCGTCAGCGCGCGAAACCGGCATAGCCGTACAGTGTACAACTACTTTGCCTGGCCTGAGCGTTTGCCTTGCATGTGTTCATCAGCAAGGCGCAGGAGATCATCGGCGGTTTCGGGTGGATTCTGGCTTACGGCAAAACCGATGCGGCAGTCGACGGTAAGGGGAAGATTTCTGTAGACGGCGAGTTGATGCAGTTTCTGCTGAACACGTTTGGTAACAACGCCAGCATCCTTGGCTGCAGCTTCGACCAGGAGGACTGCAAATTCGTCGCCGCCATATCGAGCGACGAGATCCGTGCTGCGCGATGATTCAACCAGCGCGTCGCCGACGGTTCGAAGGACATCGTCACCCACGGAGTAACCAAAACGGTCGTTGATGTCCTTCAGGTGCAGAACATCAAGAACGAGCAAGAGCACACCTGTGCCCCGCCGGCGCGCTCCCGCCGTCAACCTGCGATAGATCTCGTGGAAGGCGCGCCGGCCTGGAAGGCCTGTCAGCGGATCGGGCGCGTGGCGCGCAAGAAGCCTGTCCGCCTCGTAAAGGCGGCCGGCGAGGATGCGGAGCAGTGCCAGGGACATCTCTTTGGATTGTTGCAGCATTTCCAGGAAATCCCCGGCGGCAATCGCAAGACAGCGCGTCCGTTCCAGAGTCACCACCGTTGCAGATCGCGGGCGCTCACGTAGAACCCCAAGCTCGCCGAAAATCTCGCCGGTGCCGAGCTCACCCAGAAACATCTCTACCGGAGTGTCGGGCACGGATTCGAGAACCCGTACGCGACCACTGAGAATGGCGTAGGCCGTTCCGCCCGGTTCGTCCTGGCGGATGATCACATGCCCGGGGCCATACGAATGGTCCTTTGCCCGGGAAATCACCCAGGCGCGTTGCTCCGCCGTTAACGCGCTGAAGGGCGGGACGGACGCGAGAGGATCGACCTGCAAAGCTTCACCGGCGGATTCGTTCTCGACCTTCCCGATCTCCGTTCTGGATTTATCGGAGGCACGCCGGGACAGAATTGCCTCTCCCGGCGGCCCCGCCGCACCAATTGTGCGGGCGAGCCATGCTCGGACGCGAGTCCTGAGCATCGGCGGGCTGAAAGGTTTGGCCAGGTAATCGGTGGCAATGCTCTCTGCGCTGTAGAGCGTCTCCGTTCCATCGCGCCCATCGGTGAGCAGAATGATCGGAAGATCGGCCTTGTTCAGCAATGTGCGCAGTGGCTGAATGAAGCTGGCACCGTCGCCGTCCGCCACGGTTGAATCTATGATCACGAGATCCGGGGGAATTCTGGCGGCAGTTTCCAGCGCACTTTGCCCATCCGAAACTGCGGTCAACAATAACCCATCATCCGGCAACACCTGTTCGATCGACGAAACATCCGCCTGATGGTCGGTGACCACCATGACGCGGCCGCCGGAAATCGGGCGCCGCTCGAGCGCGGATATATCCACGATCGTTTTTTCGCAACCTTTGCCGACAATATCGAATTCCATGCCCTCGGCCGCCGCGAAAACATCCAACGGCGAACCTGCCGCCGCGACGCGTGCCCGCTGTGTATCTTCCATCCGCTTGATGGTGTCGTCGTCGTGCGTGGGGTCGTGATGGAATAGCGCAAGCCTGGCCGCGCCCGCAGCCATGGTGATGTCGGTCACGTATTCAGCCGGGCTGTGGCCCCATCCCAGCTTGCTGCGATACTCCTCACTGGTGTACTGCGCGTCGTGGATGACGAGGTCCGCGCTTTTTAACAGGGCAATGTGACGCTGGTCGCCCGGGTGATGAAATTCAGGTCCACCAGAATTCCAGAACGGCTCATGGTCGGTGACGTAAGCGACGGTCGCACCATCACAGGAAATGCGATACGCGATGGTCGGAGCCGTGTGATTCAGGTATTGCGTTTCAACAAGTATGTCGCCGATTCGAAAAGAACCTTCTTCGAGCTCCGTGTAGTGAATGCGGCTGGCAAGGTCTTGAAGCTTTACCGGGAAATACGAGTATTGCATTTGACCCGAAAGCGAATCTTCGAGGCTTCGTTGAAACGCGACCGAACCATAAATATTCAATTCGGTTCCGGGAAGGAATGCCGGCGTAAAGAATGGGAAACCCTGGATATGATCCCAGTGCGTGTGGCCGATAAGGAGGTGGATTCGATGAGGACCCTGCCGGCGCAGCATATCCAGTCCGAGCACACGGATGCCTGTACCGCAGTCGAGCACAAGAGTTGTGCCGTCGTTGCTACGTAATTCTACGCAAGAGGTGTTGCCGCCGTAGGCAGCGGTGCGGTGTCCGGGTGTGGGGATAGATCCGCGGGTTCCCCAGAAGCGTACGTGCATTAAGGTACCTTGTTCTTTATTCCGTTACTTTTCAGCGTCCTGCGTCAAGTTAACGGAGTTTTGATGTTCTCAACGCAGCATAGTTCAGTCAAGCCATTTGTCCTCAACTCTGGTATAGTGCCCCGCCATGCATGAAGAGCGACCTTGGGGCAGTTTTACAGTATTGGACGAAGGCGAGACTTTCAAGGTCAAGCGCATCGAGGTTCTACCTCAAAAGCGCCTTAGTTATCAGAAACATGCAAAGCGTTGCGAGCATTGGATGGTCGTCGCCGGTACGGCCAGAGTCACCCTGGACGGTGTGGAAACGACAGTCACGACCGGAGGTGTGGTCGATATTCCGGTTGGAGCCGCCCATCGCATCGAAAATGTTGGAGCCGAGACGATGATTTTCATCGAGATCCAGCGTGGCTCCTACCTTGGGGAAGATGACATCCAGCGGCTGCAAGACGATTTCGGCAGGCTGACGAAATCCACGCTATAATCCCTTCCGCCCGCCCCGCCCATTTCCCAAATCCCTCAACATGCTTTCCGATGAAGAGATTTTTTTCCTTTATGGGAGGAACGCGGTCATTTCCCGAAAAGGCCGGTTCACCTTTGTGCACCTCGATCGGCCATCCGTGGAGCTGGTCCGCGCACGCACGGAAGATTTCGATGCTGATGAATTCTTCAAGTGTGGGTGCAGCGTCTGCCACCTGATAAGAGACGGTGGGCTGATCGTATTTGACGATTCACCGTACGAGGATGAAGAAATTCTGCTGGAGTAGGTGGAGTAGAATGAGGCTGTGACGCACAGCCGCCGATTATGGCTCGGTTTCAGTTTCGCAGCACTGCTTGCACTTGTCGCGATCTACAACTCGCCGCGTTCGCAGTTCGCAGGGCAAAGCTTGCCCGAGAAGCTGTCGGATTCGGAATTCTGGAGCGTCATCAATGAGTGCTCGGAGCCGGGCGGATATTTTCGTTCGGACAATTTCGTTTCGAACGAAAGCACGTTCCAGCGAGTGATCCCGGAGCTGTATGCGCGAACGAGACCGGGAGGCATTTATCTTGGGGTCGGTCCCGATCAGAATTTCACATACATCGCTGCGATGCATCCCAAGTTTGCGTTCATCGTGGATATCCGGCGGCAGAACCTGCTCGAACACCTCATGTACAAGGCGTTGTTCGAGATGTCGGACAACCGTGCGGACTTTCTTTCGAAACTGTTTGCGCGCCCGCTGCCGCCGCGTCTTCCGGCCGACACGAGCGCGGAAAAGCTTTTCGAGATCTTCAACAACGAGGAAACCGATCCGGCACTGGCGAAACAAAGTCTGGCGGCGATCCACCAGTCGCTTCTCCGTCACAGCTTTGTACCCCTTCTCGATGATTCGAAAAGCATCGAATACGTGTACAACTCATTCGTCTCTGCGGGGCCGGACATCCGGTACTCATTTCCAAATCAATACGCGTGGAGACGCTTTCCGAGTTATGCCGAATTGATGCTGGAGGCCGACGAGAATGGCGAGAATCATAGCTATCTCGCATCGGAAGCGAACTTTCAAACGATCAAAAAGATGGAATCCGAGAATCGCATCGTTCCAATCGTCGGAGACTTTGCCGGCGAGAAGGCGCTGCGATCGGTGGGGAAGTATTTGAAAGTTCACCATGCCAGCGTGACCGCTTTCTATACATCGAATGTCGAGTTTTACCTCTTTCAGACCGATGACTGGAGAAAGTTTTTCAACAACGTCGCCGAACTGCCGGTCGACGAGGGCAGCGTGTTTCTCCGCGCTTACTTCAACAACTACGATCTGAAATTTCCAACGGTTGCCGGCGCGCGCTCCATCACGCTGGTTGACAACATACCCGGATTGCTCAGCGCGTTCGATAGTGGAAGGATCCGGACCTACCTCGACGTCGTGAGACGCTCGATGCCCTAGCCGGTGTGAATGAATTTATTTAGCCGCGAAGCGGCGATCAGACTCTAGCCCCGGGGCGTCAGAACGTATGAATGAATTGGAATCAGGCATTATTCCCCTCCTTGAAAAGGAGGGGTGGATGCGCGATCAAGAAAATGTCGCGAAGCAACCTTAGTTCGCGCAGACGGGGTGGTCAGATCGGCGAAATC
>Ga0070707_100000814_pt1 | contig 30885 bp, 35 predicted proteins | sample KBSK5502metaG_FD_65468 | JGI IMG/M metagenome (GOLD analysis project Ga0070707, IMG submission 65468) | Corn, switchgrass and miscanthus rhizosphere microbial communities from Kellogg Biological Station, Michigan, USA - KBS K5-50-2 metaG | ecosystem: Host-associated > Plants > Roots >... | reverse complement strand
CCTCGGGGGTCAGCGAGCCGTAGAGGCCGAGCAGGTGGGTGCGCAGCGCCGGGCTGACCTCGACCGGGAGGCTGATGCGGTCGAGCCCGGCTGCCCCTGGAAGCGGCCACGGTTCGCGGTCGATGCGGTGCAGACCGAGATCGGCTCGCAGGCGCTCGAGGGTGTCCAGCGCGATCCGTCGATAGGTAGTGAGCTTGCCCCCCGCGACGGTCAGCAGTCCGCTTTCGTCCCGGATGTGCACTGTCTCGCGTCGCGCACGAGCCGTCTCGTGGCCGCTTTGCGGCAGCACGCGCAGCCCCGCGAAGACGGCACGGATGTGCTCGCGGCGAACGACGGACTCGTCGACCGCTCCGGCCGCCTCGACGAGCACGCGCTCGACGTCGGCCGGCTCTGCGACGACTGCGTCCGGCCCGCCTTCATGGAGGGTGTCGGTGGTGCCGAGGAGGAGCATGCCCTCCCAGGGAACGGCGAAGCTCACCCGCACCTTGTCGTGCGGGATCGTGAGCGCTGCCGACCACGGCGTGCTCGCGGAGAGAAGGACGTGCACTCCTTTGCTCAGACGGATCGATGGCTCCGCGGCGGAATCGGCGAGGCGGCGGACCTCGTCGACCCACGGTCCCGCGGCGTTGACGACCGTCTTCGCCGAGACCGCGACCGTTTCGCCGTCGGCGACCACGTCGGCGCCCCTGACGCGGCCGCCGACGAGTCGCAGCGCCGACACGGCCGCGCCGTTGAGAACGGTTGCGCCGCTCTCGGCCGCGGCTCGGACGTTGGCGAGGGTGAGCCGGCTGTCGTTGGTGACGCAATCGACGTAGAGGCCACAACGGCGCAGGCCCGCCGTACGTAGATCCGGCACCATGCGCCGCGCTCGCTCCGCCGGAACGAGTCCGTTCAGGCGGGCGCGGGCGAGCGTCGAGTAGACGGCGATCCCGGCCTGGACGACCGCAGGGCGATACGGGCCCAAGTCGTAGAGCGGGAGCAGGAACGGCATTGGCCGGACCAGATGCGGCGCGACGCGAGTCATGAGGTGGCGTCGCTCCTCGTGTGCTTCGCGTACGAGGCGCACGTCGCCGAGGCGCAGGTAGCGCAGCCCGCCGTGGATGAGCTTCGACGAGGCGCTCGAGGTCTCCCCGCCGAAATCGCCGCGTTCGACGAGTGCGACCGCCATCCCATGCCGGGCCGCTGTAGCGGCGATCCCGGCGCCGACTATCCCGCCACCCACGACCAGGAGATCGAAGTCGCGGCTGGCAAGCTCCTCGAGCGCGCGGGCGCGGTCAGGCCGAAGCGGTCGGCTCACGGCCAATGAGCCTAGCGCCCGCGGCCGGCGACCCCTCCGGATGGTTGCGGTGGTGTGAACCACCCTTGAATGATGGTGGCGAAAGTGTGATCTTTTGCCGGTTCGGACCGGGTTGTGTCTGAATCACCGCAATCACCAGGGAGGAAGTCGTGAGAGTTCGTCTGTCCAAACACCGCGCCAGGCGTGTACTGCTCGCCGCCGGGGTCATCGGGGTAGCCGGTGCGCTCGCAACAGGAGCGCTCGCTGCCCGGATGTCGTCAGCGTCGTTCAACTGGTCCACCGCGAAGTCCGCGAAGGCGGGCGGCGGCAAAAAGGCTCTGATCAAGGCAGCGAAGAAGGAAGGCACGCTGAACGTCATCGCTCTGCCGACCAACTGGGCCAACTACGGCAAAGAGATGAGCACCTTCCACAAGATGTACCACATCAAAATCGTGAGCTACAACCCGAGCGGCACGAGCGCTCAGGAGATCCAGGCGATCAAGACCTTGAAGGGTCGCTCGTCCGCACCGGACGTTGTCGACGTCGGTGGCCCGTTCGCGTCTGCGGGCGCCAGCCAAGGCCTGTTCGCGAACTACAAGGTCATGAGCTGGAAGAAGATCCCGAAGAACCAGAAGGCCTCGAACGGCAGCTACTACCAGGACTACGGCGGATTCATCTCGTTCGGGTGCAACATGAACCTGCTCGGGAACACGCCGTGCCCGACCAAATGGTCGCAGCTGAAGTCGGCCAAGTATCACAACGACATCGACCTCAACGGCAGCCCGCTGTCGGCCAACGCGGCGCTGTCCGGCGTGTGGGCCGCAGCCGTCAACAACGGTGGCTCCGCGAAGAACATCGCGCCCGGCGTGACGTTCTTCAAGGACCTCATGAGTGCGGGCAACTTCAATTCGACCGACTGCAACGCGGCCGCGGTGATCGCGACCTCGTGCCCGATCACGCTCAACTGGGATTACCTGAACACCGCCAGCGCCTGGGGTCTGCCCGGCGCCACCCACTGGAAGGTCGTCGACCCGAAGGGCATCCCGTTCGGCGGCTTCTACGACCAGGCCGTGAGCAAGTACGCTCCGCACCCGGCGGCCGCTCGCCTCTGGGAGGAGTTCCTCTACTCGAACAAGGGTCAGAACATCTGGCTCCAGGGTGGAGCGCGCCCGGTCGAGCTCGGCGCAATGATCGCGGCCGGCACGGCGAACAAGTCAGCGCTCAAGGCGCTGCCGAAGGTCGAGAACCTCTCTAAGGCGGTCATTCCGAGCACGAAGCAGTCCGTGGCCGCGAGCGCATACATCACCAGCAACTGGCCGTAGGCGATAGCAGCACAGGACGCAGCCTTCGTAGCAACCACCGATCCCGCGGCGCCCCGGCGTCGCGGGATCGGCCGTCGTATCGCGTCCGGCGTCGGAGGGTGGCTCGGCATCCTGCCCTTCGCGCTCTACATGGTCGTCTTCCTCGGGATCCCGCTCTTCGTGGTGGTACACGGATCGCTGACGACTGAGACCAACCAGTTCACCTTCGACAACTTCAAGCAGACGTGGGACTCGCAGGGGTACCGGCTCGCGTTCAAGAACAGCCTGATCCTGTCCGTCTGGACTTCCATCCTCGGAGCCTTCTTCGGGACCTGGCTCGCCGCGGCGGTCGTCACGGCAAAGCCGGGCGGCATGCTGCACCGGATCACCCAGAGCGGCTCCGGCGTACTCGCGTACTTCGCGGGCGTACCTCTCGCATTTTGCTTCATCGCCGCGCTCGGCCAGACGGGCGTCGTCACGGTGCTGCTCAAGCACTTCGGCATCGACCTGTACGCGCACGGCTTCACGATCTCCTCGATGATCGGCGTCGGACTCTGTTACGTCTACTTCCAGATCCCGCTGATGATCATCCTGATCACCCCTGCGCTCGAAGGTCTCCGCTCCGAATGGCAGGAGGCCGCGCTGAATCTCGGCGCCAGCAGGTTCGGCTACCTGCGACATGTGGCGGTGCCGGTGCTGCTTCCGTCCTTCGTCGGCGCCACGCTGATTCTGTTCGGCAACGCGTTCTCCGCCTATGCGACAGCGCTGGCACTCGTCGGCAGCACGCTTTCGATCGTCCCGGCGCAGATCGACAACGCGCTCAACGGCAACGTGCTCGTCGGCGCCGACCGAGCGGGCCTGACGCTCGGCATGGAGATGATCGTCGTCGTCCTGATCGTCATGGTCGGCTACTGGTTCGTGCAGCGCCGTGCCCGGAGGTGGCTGCGATGACCGTGTCCGGCTCGATGGGCCCGTTCGGCCAGGCCGAGCTCATCGGCGAGATGATGGAGGAGCCGCCGCCGCAGTCGGTCCCCAGGCGACGGGGGCGCCCGCGCATCTGGCGCGTGACGATCTTCGTGCTTGCTGCGATCTTCTTCTTCGTCCCGCTGGCGGCCGCCTTCAAGTACAGCCTGCAGCAGGACAATGGCGGCTACGGGTTCGCGAACTACGGCACGATCATCCACAACAAGGATGTCCGCGCCCCGCTCGTGACCTCGCTGGAGATCGCCGCAATCAGCGGCGCGATCGTGATCCTGCTGATGCTCCCGACGGTCGTCTGGGTCAGGCTGAAGAAGCCCCGGGCGACGACCTTCATGGAGGTCGTCACGCTGTTGCCGATCGTGATCCCCCCGGTCGTGATGGCCGCCGGCCTGGAGCAGTTCGAGCTCAACGCGCCACAGTGGGTGATCCAACATGGGTTCGACAGCCCTCTGAGCGGGTTGATTCCCTTCTATGTCGTGCTGGCGATGCCGTTCACGTATCGCGCGATCGACACCGGGGTGCGGGCGATCGACCTCCACACACTGGTCGATGCCTCGCGGAACCTCGGCGCCTCCTGGGCCTCGACGCTCGCGCGGGTCGTGCTGCCGAACGTCCAGACCGCCGTCCTCGGAGCGATGTTCCTGACGGTGGCACTGTGTCTCGGCGAGGTCGTGATCGCGACCCTCCTGCTGTATCAGACCTTCCCGGTCGAGCTGATCGTCCTCAACCATCAGCAGCAGGCCGGGGCATCGGTCGCGCTCTCGATGCTCACCCTCGCCTTCACGTTCCTGCTCCTCTTCACCCTGTCGTTCCTCGCACAGCGCCGCCGTGGTAGCCGCGCGACAAGGCTGCTCTGATGATCCGCTTCGAGGGTGTACAACGCATCTATCCGGGGGTGACCGCGCTTGCGGGCCTCGACCTTGAGATCGAGGACGGCGAATTGATCGCGCTGCTCGGTCCTTCCGGCTGCGGCAAGACGACGGCGCTGAGGATCCTCGGCGGATTCGACCGCCCGGATGCAGGCAGAGTGCTGGTCGACGACCGCGACATCACCGATGTGCCTCCGAACAAGCGCGACATGGGGATGGTGTTCCAGGCCTACAGCCTGTTCCCCAACATGGATGTGCGCACCAACGTCTCTTTCGGCCTGCGGATGCGGCATCAGAACAAGGCGAAGCGCCTCCAGAGGGCCGATGAGCTGCTGGAGCTGGTCGGACTCTCGGAAACCTCCAAGCGGTATCCGTACGAGCTCTCCGGCGGGCAACAGCAGCGCGTGGCGATCGCCCGTGCACTCGCGATCGAGCCGACGGTCTTGCTGCTCGACGAGCCGCTGTCGGCGCTCGACGCCCTCGTCCGCACCCAGCTGCGAGCCGAGATCCGCAGCCTGCAGCAGCGGCTCGGGATCACCACCCTGTTCGTCACCCACGACCAGTCCGAAGCCCTGTCGATCGCGGATCGCGTCGGCGTGATGCGGGCCGGCCAGCTGGAGCAGCTCGACACGCCGGAGAACGTCTACCGCCGCCCTGCCACGCAGTTCGTGGCCGAGTTCGTCGGTGCGATGAACCGGCTGCCCGGTCGCATCGGAGACAACAACGAGGTGCAGGTGCTCGGTCAACGCCTGACACTGCTGAACCCCGACGGCCGACAGCCCGGCGAGTCGGTCGACGCACTGCTACGTCCCGAGGCGCTCGAGATCGTGCCTGACTCGGCCGGCTCCGGAACGGTCACTGACCGGACTTTCCTTGGATCCGCGGTCCGGCTGGAAGTCACGCTGGACCCCGATCAGAAGGTGCTCGTCGAATCGTCCAGCCTGAGCGCTCACGTGAAACTCGAAGATCGAGTAGCCATGCGCATTCTCGCCGACTCTGTGGTCGTCGCAGAACGCAACGAGCCGTAACGCACTTGCCGCCCAGCGTTATCGCCCATCGGGGCGCCTGGGGTGCGGATATCCCCGAGAACTCGCTTGCCGCCTTCGAGCAGGCGGTCGAGCTCGGCGCGGACATGATCGAGTTCGATGTCCGGCGCACGCGCGACCGCGAGCTGATCGTCTTCCATGACGCGGAAGTCGCCGGAGCACCGGTAGCGAGTTTGACCCGCTCGGAGATCGAGGATCTGGCCGGGGTGCTGCCGCCGTTGCTCGAAGATACTTTGGAGCTCGCGCGCGGGAAGATCGCGCTGGACGTGGAGCTCAAGGAGGACGGAGACGTCGACGAGCTCGCGGACCTGCTCTCCGATTTCGCGGCGCACGACGGCGATCTGATCGTGACCTCGTTCCTCGACCTCGTGCTTGCGCAGCTGACGGGGCTCAGCCGTGGGCTGGTCCTCTCGCACTCGGCCGAGCGCGCCGCGGAGCGGGCCAGTGCGTGCGGCGCGACGATCGTCCTGCCGAAGATGCAGCTCGTGGACGAGGTCTTGCTCGCCGAGCTCTCGGACGCCGGGCTGACCGTGATCGTCTGGGATTTCATGGCGGCCGAGCACGCAGCGTTGCTGTCCGACACGCGGATCAGCGGTGTCATCACCGACGACGTGCCGGGCGCTCTCAGTGCACGGTCGGCGCGGTAGGTCGGCGGCCACTAGCCCGCGACAGGGCGATTGATCGTTTCGCTCCCCCCGGGGTGCGGGCACACATCAACCGTGCCCACGGAGATCGAGCGTCTGTATCGGGAACACCGCGCCGGACTCGTCCGACTCGTCGAGCGCGAACTGCGCGACCATTACGAGGCCGAGGATGTGGTCCAGACGGCGTTTCTCGATGCGCAGCACGCGCTCGAGCGGGGGACGATCCCGCGCAACCCTCGCGCCTGGCTCGCGACGATCGCCCTGAACGCGGCGCGCCGTCTGCGACGGCGGCGCGTCAACGTTGAGCCGCTCGAGGACTTCGCCGTGCAGGAGGCGTCCAGGATGTCCGAGATTCGGGCGGCGCTAGCCAGCCTGCCGAGCGAGCAGCGGGCGGCCGTGCTGTACCGGGATCTGCTCGGCCTCTCGTACGGCGAGACGGCGGATCAGATGGGCAAGACGGTGAACGCGGTCACGATGCTCCTCCACCGTGGCAGGCAGCGGCTTCGTCAGACCCTCGGCGTCACAGCCGCCGGCCTCGGACTGTCGCGATGGTTGAAGCGGACCGCCGTGCCGCAGGTGGCGGCTGTGAAAGGCGCGGCTGCAGTCGTGGTGGCCGCAGGCCTGGCGACCGCGGGGATCGTCACTGCGCAGGTTGTCGCTCCGATCGGGTCCGACGCAATGGCCGCGCGCGCGACACACCCTGGAAGCCCGGCACAGGGAGCAGGGCGGACGCCGCGCGGCACGCGCGCCCATGACTCGGTCCGTCGACGCCTCAAGACGGCCGAGGGTTCGACGGCGAGCGCGGGCTCCGCCTCGCCGACGGCCGATGCCACCACCCCGTCGCTGTCGCCCACGGCGCTTCGGGTGCCCACGGTTTCACTGCCGAGGCTGCCCGTGTCGCTTCCGACGCTGTCCGTCCCGACGGTCGGGGCGACGGTGACGGTCTCCACGCCGGTCACGGCGGCGACCGTGACTATTCCCCTGGCCACGACAGCGACGGTGACGACGCCACTCGTGACAGTCACGGTGCCCATCCCGTAGGGCCACCGAAAGGATCGACCCGTCGTATGCCTCTACCTAGTTGAGGGGGGAGTCATACGAGATGAACGATTCGAACAGTAGTTGTGAGCGCAAGCTTCGCGTAGGTGAGCGCGTCAGGCTCGGGGGTCGGGTCGGAGTGCTCCGATACCTCTACGGAACCGGTGCGGCCGTCGTGCGGTTCGATCAAGACACGAGCACGAAAGTTGTCCCGCTGCACCGGCTCGTTGCCGCCACCGACGAGGGCCCGCCTCGCGACGCGTGAGGATCACAGTCACCTTCCAGGACATCGAAGTGACAGCCACGAAGGGCCGTCTCTGGCGGGTCGACGCTGCGGGCAGATCGGCTTCGGCGGAGTTTCTGGATCAGGCTCTCGATCTCGTCCTCCCTCGGCTGACCTACGAAGAGCTGGACCAGCTGCTCATCCAACTGCTGGTGGAGACAACCAGGGAGCAGCCGTAGTCGCCGGTCAGCTCTTGCCCTGAGGTACTACCTGCAGCTCGATGATGTGCCCGGAAGCCGTGAGGAAGTACTGCAGGCCGGCGTATCCGGGCGTGACGAGAATCCCGGCGGACATCTTCGGGAATTGATCCGAGGTGGCGAGTTGCTTGCCCGTGGCGGCGTCGCGCCAGATGACCTGCTCGGTCGTGTACTTCTTGAGCTGCTTGAAGTACTTGATGGGGATGTTGGTGCCGATCAGGACGCGGTGCTGCGACGGCCCGATGAGGGTCGTGAAGCTGAGGGTCGTCTGATCGGCCGTCCACTTGGTGGACAGCTTCCCGTTCTTCAGCGCGACGGCGCCGATCCTGCCGGCTCCCGCGTCCATCACGAAGATCGAGCTCGAGGCTGGATCGACGGAGACCATCGACGGGATGAAGCTGTTCTTCGAGCCCGTGCTCGCAAACGGCTCGAGGTCGGCCACCTTCTTCGAGTCTGACTGCGACACAGCGACCACGCTCATCGGGGTCGAGGTCGGCGCGCCGCCGTTGGTCATCAGGACCACGTAGTCACCGAGGACCGCCACCGCCGATCCCGCGGTCTGTCCCTGCTTCAGGTACGGCACCGGCCCCCAGTTCGGATCTGCCGCGAACTTGCCGTTCTCGAACGTGTAGCGATAGAGCGACTTCGTCCCGGGCAGGTAGATGTAGTTTCTGTTGTCGAAGCGCGCTGTGGTGACCCTGCCGCCGATCATCTGGGGCAGGGTGATCTGCGAGATGACCTTGAGCGTCTTCGGATTGATGGCCACCATCACCGAAGGCGGCGTGTCGGCGGGGTTCGCGCACTGGAGGAATGCCGAAAAGCCCTGCTCGCTGCACCCTTTTTGCCGGTTGACGGTCTTGGCGATGATCGTCCCGTCCGGAAGCGCGTCGTAGCCGTTGTAGGCGGTATCCCGCGGGGACGACTTACCGGTCGGGAGAGTGGTCGACGCCTCGATGGCCCCGGTCGCCGGGTTGATTCGTGCGATGTGGTAGCCGTAGATGACGATCAGGCTTCCGTCCTTCAGCACGTTCAGGACACCGGGGTAGTCCCACTCGTTGGTGGCGTTCGTGTTGATCAGGACGCGCCGCCAGCGTTGGTCCAGCGTCCCCGGCTCGACGCTGGCGACGAACGAACCCGACGCGCTCGAGTTGTCTCCGTAGCCGCCGCCGTAGATGAAGAGGCGGTTCGGCCCCTCGGTGACGATGTTGTACGGCGCCTGGTAGACGTCCGGCGACTCGTAAGCGAGGACGTTGTTCGGCGACGTCGTCGAGCCGAGGAAGTGGGCACAGCCGTAGAGATGGGTTCGCGCCGAGTCGTAGACCTCGAAGGCTGCGATCGTCGGGAACCAGGGCGGGTTCGGATTGTTTCGCTCGCACGACTGCTCGCCGGCGATCAGGGTCGGGTCGCCCACGAGTGGACCGTTGGCTGCCTGCTCGTCAGGGGTCGTGCCCGTCGCGGAAGCCTTCGACGAGTGCTTCTGTAGGTGCGAGCCGCAACCGGCGCCTAGGAGCGTCGCCCCTACGAGCCCGAGCGCACAAAAGCTGCGGATCGAGTGCCGCTGCACGGGCGATTGTCAGCACGTCGCCGACCGCCGGCTCCTCATCCGGAGGGGGTGAACTTCGAGAACTCCGGTCAGGCGGGAAGGGACTACAGCCCCTCGACCGGGTGACTCGACCGGGTGACTCGTTCGTAATCGCTTGTGGCATTGCTGCCGATCTTGAGTGCGGCGGGTCTGCGGCCACTAGAGAGGAAGGCAAAAAAACATGAGAGTGCGGAACCTTCTGGCTCTTTCCGTTGTGCTCCTGCTGTCGGTCGGCCTGGCAACGGCGGCCGCGGCGAAGAGCAAGTTCGCGGCGAGTCAGCAAATGTGCCTGAGCAGCGGCGGCACCAACGTCGTCTTTTCGACGAAGGGGAATTCGAGCTTCTACGGCTCCTCCTACAAGGGGGAGCGGGTGCTCTGGACGTGCAACGGCTTCAGCAACTCGAGCGCGGCTCAACCCCTGGGTGGGTCGTGCCTCAACGACGGCGGCAAGTCGGCGCGCGTCGACGCTCCCGGCTTCGTCACCTGCTGGAAGAACTAGCCCTCTAGCGATCGGCCACGTGGGGGCGGCGACAGCGCCGCCTCCGGCCGACTCGCAGCCTCCGTCCGGCTCGAGCGCGAGACTGGCGCCGTGTGCTGCTTCCTGCTCGTGCTCTTCGCGTTCGGGCCAAGGGTGGCGCTGGCGATCGAGTGGATCTTCGGCCACCGCATCCAGCATGCCTTCGCCCATTGGTGGTGGCCGCTCCTCGGCCTGATCTTCCTGCCGTGGACGACCCTGATGTACACGATCGTCTGGACCGCCGGCGGGGTCCACGGTGCGAGCTGGATAGCCGTGGCCATCGGTGTGTTCCTCGATCTGCTCTCCTACTCGGGCCGGGCCGCGCAGAAGGCGTACGCCGGGCGCGGCGCCGCGTACTAACCCAGCGCTAGCCCCCCTCCCGGCGGACCGCAGCACGTGAGTCGCGCGTCTGGAAACATCCTGCGGCCCAGATTCACTAGAGAAGGGGGACTTTCGTGACCCGACCCTCGCCCAGAGTGTTCGTGCGCTCCATGGCCGTGCTGGTCGTCCTCGGAGCAGTAGGCCTCGGATCGGCTTCGGCACAGTCGCAGAAGGCTCGCGCCGCGCGGCTTCCGAACGTCGTGCCGGCCGTCTCCGACTACCAGCTGGTATCCGGCGACGTCGCGCCGCCGAGCGAGGCGGACTGTTTCGCGATAAATCGACGGTGCTTCACCCCGACCTCGATGCAGAACTCCTACAACCTTCCCCCGCTGTATGCGTCGGGCCACGAGGGGCAGGGAGTGACGATCGCGATCATCGATTCGTTCGGCAATCCGAACATGGCATCGGACCTGGCGAACTTCAACAGCCAGATGGGCCTGCCGCACATGTGCGGTGAGGCCGATCACACGTGCGCGGCCGGGGATCCGACCTTCACGCACGTCTACTGGAACGGACAGACGCAGGTGAAGCAGCCGCCGCCGAACAGCAACGGCACCGGGCTGCAAGCTCGTGCCGGCTGGGCCTTGGAGACCGCTCTCGACGTCGAGTGGGCGCATGCCATGGCTCCCGAGGCAAACATCCTCAACGTGACCACGAATCCCGCCGAGACGCAGGGCGTGCAGGGTCTGCCGGCGATGATGAATGCCGAGCAGTTCATCGTCGACCACCACGAGGCGACGGTCATCACGCAGAGCTTCGGAACGACCGAGGAAGCATTCGGCAGCACCCAGTCGCTGCTGAACCTGCGGCACGCGTTCGTCTCGGCCGCAGCGAACGGCGTCACCGTCCTTGCCAGCTCGGGCGACGGCGGAACGGCGAACCCGCTCAAGGGCCCGGTCAAGAACCCGACGATCGTTCCCTATCCCACCGTCGGCTGGCCGGCCTCAGACCCGCTCGTGACCGGCGTGGGCGGCACGTATCTGTGCACGGATCCGGTGACCGGCGTGGGAGTCGATTCCGTCAACCCACCGGTCAACTGCCAGTCACACCCGGGAATCCGCGAGGTCGGGTGGATCGACTCAGGAGGCGGTTACAGCCACATCTTCGCCACTCCCGACTACCAGGACGCACTGCCGGCCGGATCGACCGCGATTGGCCAGATGCGTGGCGTGCCGGACGTCGCGTTCCAGGCGAGCGCCCGAACCGGACCGCTCGTGTACGACAGCTTCGACGGCGGGTGGTTCATCATCGGCGGAACCTCGTGTTCGTCGCCTCAGTTCGCAGGGCTCGTGGCGATCGCAGACCAGATCGCCGGGCATGGTCTGGGGCTGATCAACCCGACCCTGTACAAGCTGGCGGCGAATCCGGCCGACTACGCCGCGGACTTCTACGACGTGACCACCGGCAACAACCAGGCCGATCCGGACGTTCCCGGCTATCCGGCCTCGCCGGGCTGGGATCCGGTCACCGGCCTCGGGACGCCGAACGCCGAGAACCTCGTGCCCGCGCTGGCCGCCGGGTAGCAGGTTCTCTCGCCCGCGACAGCGGGTTTCAGCAATTGCCGGGGAGCCGCGACCGTGGCTCCCCGGCCGTTTGCACTGATTGGAAATTGCGGTCCGTTTTGCGATGCTTTGCGCGATGGGGGTCTCGCTGACCGAGATCGCAACGGAGGGCACGGTTGCACCGCGCGCCTGGCCCCGCCTGGAGCTGCGAAACCGCACTCTTCGCTACGCGTTCGAGGTCGCGCTCCTGGCGGCGCTGTACTACGGCTCGGCCAAGGTCGGCTACGAGCTCGGGTTCTCCGGTCCCGTGGCCGCGATCGTCTGGTTACCCGTGGGCGTGGGCATCGCCTACCTGTACCTGCGCGGGCTCGAGTTCTGGCCCGGCGTGCTCCTCGGCGACCTTCTCGCCAACGACTACATGCGGCTCCCGGTCGGGACGGCGCTAGCGCAGACGGTCGGGAATGTGCTGGAGGTCCTGCTCGCGGCGTACCTCCTCCGGCGCGCGGCACGCTCGGGCTACCTGCTGGGCCGCGTCGACGGGCTCGTGCGTCTCCTCCCCCCGGTCGCGCTGGCGACGATGGTGAGCGCAACCGTGGGGACGCTGGCCTCGCGCATCGGTGGTGTGATCGGCTCGGACGCATTCCTCACCGTGTGGCGCACGTGGTGGCTCGGTGATGCCTGCGGCGCCCTGGTAGTCGTCCCCCTCGCCCTCGCCTGGTCGCGACCACGAAGCACGCTCTCACGTGCACGCGCCGCCGAGTTCGTCCTGATGCTGGCGGTGACCGGCGCGCTGACGGCAATCGCCTTCTCGAGCCCGAAGTCGCTCGAGTACCTGGCCTTTCCGGGCTTGATCTGGGCCGGCCTTCGCTTCGGGCAGCGTGGCGCCACTCTCGCGCTCGTGCTCGTGACCGGGGTGGCGGTCTGGGACACGAGAAACGCTGACGGCGCGTTCGCTTTCCACTCCATCACCCACAGCATCCTCTCGACCCAGTTGTTCATCGCGGTCGCGACAGTGTCGGCGCTGTGCGTCGCCGCGATCGTCTCCGAGCGTGAGCGATTCGCCGCCAGTCTGGAGGAGTCGCGGACCGAGGTCCTGAGAGCCGCAGACAGCGAGCGTCATCGAATCGAACGAGATCTCCACGACGGAGCGCAGCAGCGGCTCGTCGCTCTGCTCATCCGCCTCCGCGTGGCCGAAGATCAGCTCCCACAGGAGCCCGGGCGCGCGGCCCAGGTGTTGAGCGACGCCGAGACCGAGCTCGGCATTGCGCTCGAAGAGCTCCGAGAGCTCTCTCATGGAACCCACCCAACCGTGCTCACGGATCTCGGTCTCGCCACCGCCATCCGCAGCACCGCCGCCCGGGCCAGCCAGCGCATCCAACTCGTCGAGCTACCGACTGTCCGCGTCGACGAGGCTGCCGAGGCCGTCGCGTACTACGTGTTCCTCGAGGCCGTCACGAACGCGCAGAAGCATGCACGGAATGCGATGGTCAGCGTTCGCGTCCGCGCGACCAGGCGTGCGCTCACGATTGAAGTGCGCGACGATGGTCCCGGCGGTGCAGAGGAGACTTTGGGCGGCGGCCTCGAGGGCCTGCGCGAGCGGGTCGAGACGGCGGGCGGCATGTTTCGCCTGCAGAGCGGCGAGGGAACCGGGACCACCGTGACGGCGGTTATCCCGTTGTGACTCGCGTTCTCGTCGTCGACGACAGCGTCCCGTTCCTCGCTGCGGCGACCGAGGTGATCCTCGCGGCGGACGATTTCGAGCTCGCGGGCGTCGCGCAAAGCGGCGAAGAGGGCGTCGAGCTCGCGCGCATCAGCCGGCCGGATCTCGCTCTGGTCGACCTCAACATGCCCGGCCTCGACGGGAACGAGACGGCCGCGCGCATGGCGACCGCGAGCCCGGAGACGGTAATCGTCGTGATGACCGCCACGCTCGAGCCGAGAAAGCGGTTGGAGGGGCTGTTCGACAAACGGCGACTGTCGCGGGCGGCACTTGCAGAGATCTGGGATCGCGCACGCGTGCCGAGCGTCAAGTAGGACCGGGCGCATTCGATCCGAACGGATGGGGGAGCATGGAAGGGGCGGGTGATTCCGTTGCCGTACCTGCGGCACCGGTAGAGGAGTCGAGCGGGGACAGCTTCGTCTCCATCCTGCTCGCGATGGCGATGTTCGTGCTTGTCGTCGACACGTCGCTGATGAACGTCTCGATCTCGGCCGTCGTGCACGACCTCCACACGACCGCGAGCAGCGTCCAGTCGGCCATCGCCCTCGAGGCGCTCGTCTCGGCGGCGTTCATCCTGATCGGCAGCAAGATCGGCGACCTGTTCGGCCGCAAGCGCGCGTACATCCTTGGCCTGCTCGCGTACGCGATCGGAGCGCTGTCGATGGTGTTCTCCCAGAGCCTGCTCCCGATCGTCATCTGCTGGGCGGTGATCGGCGGCCTCGGTGCCTCGATGCTGCTCCCGTCGATGCAGTCGCTGATCCACGGAAACTTCCAAGGAGCGGCCCAGCGCCGCACGTACGCGCTCGTCGGCGCTTCGGCGGCGATCGCCGCCGCCGTCGGGCCCCTCGTCGGGGGCTTCATCACGACCTACCTCTCGTGGCGGGTCGCGTTCGGCGGCGAGGTCGTGATCATCGCCGTCGTGCTCCTCTTCGTCGGACGCGTCCACGACGTTCCGTACACCGGCGATCGCGGCGTCGACGTCGTCGGCGCGATCCTGTCAGCGCTCGGCATGGGCGGCGTGGTGCTCGGGATCCTCGTCTGGGAGGACGGCGGCGGAGCGGTCGGGGCGCTGATGGCGATCGGCGTCGGAAGTCTCGGCCTCCTCGCGTGGTGGCTCAGGAAGCGCAAGCGCGAAGGAAAGCCGGCGCTGCTCGACGTCGGGCTGTTCAGCTCGAAGTACTTCCGCCTCGGAATCTCGGGCCAGACGCTCCAGCAGATCGCGCTGGGCGGCCTGATGATCGTGCTGCCGATGTTCCTGCAGATGGTGCTGGAGTACAACGCGCTGGAGGCAGGCCTCTCGCTCGCGCCGCTGTCGCTGAGCATGTTCTTCGTCGCACTGGTCGCCGGTCGCAAGGCCGGCAACCGAAGCCCGAGCAAGATCATCCGGGCCGGGTTCTTCCTGCTCGCCCTCGGCGTCGGGATCCTCATTCCGATCCTCTCGTGGGACGACTCGGGCTGGGCGATGGCAGTGCCGCTTCTCATCGCCGGTAGCGGGCTCGGGCTCCTCGTCTCGCAGCTGAACAACTACACGCTCTCTCCGATCGAGGAAGAACGCGTCAGCGAGGCGGCAGGCGTCAACTCGGCGGGCGGCTCGTTCGGCCTTTCCTTCGGGCTCGCCTTCGCGGGAGCGATCATGCTCATGTCCCTGTCGTTCATCTTCACCAACATGGCGAACGCGAGCAAGGTGCTTTCACCGACCGAGAAGACGACCGTCTCCAAGGGCCTCGACGAGAACGCCGAGGTGATGACGAACACGCACCTCGCGGCGTTGCTGAAGGGTCAACCCGCCGATGTCCAGGCGGAGATCATCCACATCAACACCGTGTCCAGGCCGAAGGCGCTGCAGCTCGCTTTGCTGATCCCTCTGCTGGCCGCGCTGCTCGGCCTCCTGCAGGCGTTCCGCATGACGCGGTTGCCCGATCTGGAACCGTCGGCGGCATCCCAGCAGATGCTCGGCGGCTGAACTAGGCCGGCGGAGAGATAAAGAACGGCTTGGTCGTCGGCAATTTCGAGCCGCCGGCCGGCTCGACCGTCACGGCCACCACCGCGTTCTTCGGAACCGTGCTACGGAGACGCAGGCTCGCGCTTCCGCCGGAGAAAAGGCCGGCCGGCTGGGGCGCGCGGTGAGCCGGAATCACCCAGGCCTCGTACGTCTTTCCGCTCGGCGCCGCGGACAGACCGGTGATCTGAAGGCTCGCCGTCCGGTCCGGGTTGACCATGAGCGCGAACGTACGCGTCTGGCTCGACTGGCTCAAGGAGACGGCGAGACCGACCACGATGCAGGCCGCCGCGGCGGCAGCGACCGCGAGTCCACGCGCCACCCAGCGGCGCCGCAGGAGCGGAACGACGTTGGAGCGCTCCGCCGCCGCCGCGTCGAGAATCGACGCCCGGAGCCGCGCGGGCGGAGCGGGCGCCGTCGTGCCGAAAGCGAGAGCCGCAGCCGTTTCGTTGAGCTCGGCCAGCTGCTCGCGGCACTCCTCACACTGGCTGAGATGCCGCTCGTAGGCCTCGGTCTCGTCCGGACTCAGCGCGTCGAGCGCGTACGCGGCGGTCAGGTCGTGGGCGTCCATGAAGTCTCCGTCCCGGGCTCTCCGAGCAGCTCGCGCATGCGCGACAACCCCCCGAACATCCGGCTTTTGATGGTACCCAGCGGTTGGCCGAGCCTCTCGGCGAGCTCGGACTGGCTGAACCCTCCGTAGTACGCGAGCTCCAGTGCCTCACGCTGCGCATCCGGGAGGTGGCGCAGCGCGGCCTGCACACGCTCGCGCTGGAGATGAAGAAACGCGTTCTCGTCGGCTCCCTCGACGGCCGGCTCGGCGGCACTGTCGAGCGAGTCGGTACGCCGGCGCTGCTCGCGCCGGACGGCGTCGACGGCCCGCCGGTGCACGAGCGTGAGGATCCACGTGCTCGCCTTGCCCCGCTCGGGCATGAAGCGCGCCGCGGTTCGCCACACGGTGAGGAACGCCTCCTGCACTGCGTCCTCGGCGAGCGCCTGGTCGCGCAGCACGCGGAGCGCGAGTCCGTAGGCGGTGCGGCCGTACCGGTCGTACAGCTCGGCGAGCGCCGACTGCTCGGACCGGGCGGCGAGGGCGACGAGCGCTTCGTCGGAGAGATGGGCGAGCTGTCGGTTCAAACCGTCCGATATTCGCTCTTCGGGCGTAGACGGTTCAAGCCGATCGAACCGGTCCGACGTCTCGGGCGAATCAGCGCCGACCGCATTCCACACGGCGGCTAGGGGCCGCCGGGAAGGAGAGGCAAATGGAACGCCTGAGCAGGCGCTCGTTCATGAAGATCGCCGGCGGGGCAGCCGGGGCAGCGGCTCTCGCCGCGGCGCCGCCCATCGCGCGGGCAGCGGTCGGTGAGGAGGGAGCTCAGCCGACCAACCCGACGACCGGCGTCCCGGAGGAGCCGGTTGTCGCCTACGTCCGCGACGCGAGTCGCGGCGAGGTGACCGTCACCTCCGGAACCGCCGAGCACACGTACCGCGACCGCGCACTGGTCCAGCGCCTAATGCGCGCGGCCGGCCGGAAGGACGTGAGGTAGATGTCCTCCCATCGCGAAGCTCCGGCCATCAGCCAGGACCCGGTCGCCGACAACGCCGACACCTACGCGTTCGTCAGCCCGGACGACCCGTCGACCGTCACGATCATCACCAACTACGTGCCCCTCGAGGGGCCACCCGGCGGACCGAACTTCTTCGAGTTCGGTGACGACGTCCTCTACTCGATCTACGTCGACAACGACGGGGATGCACTGCCCGAGATCGAGTTCCGGTTCCGCTTCAAGACGACGCTCCAGAACCCGGAGACCTTCCTCTACAACACCGGGCCGATCGGCTCGCTCACCGACCCGAACTGGAACAAGCGGCAGCTCTACTCCGTCTCTGTCGTCCGTGGCAACCGCGGCGGCGACGAAGACGGCGACGGCTGGAACGGCAAGATCCTCGGGGCCAACCTCGCGTGCCCGCCGTGCAACATCGGGCCGCGCTCGACGCCGAACTACGACGCCCTGGCGGCGACGGCTGTCCATTCGCTGCCCGGCGGCATCTCGGTGTTCGCCGGCCAGCGGAACGACGGCTTCTTCGTCGATCTCGGCGCGATCTTCGACCTCGGCGACATCAGGGAGCTCAACATGGCCCACCTGATCCCGATGGCGACCGGAACGAGCGTCGACCCGCTGAAGACGCTGAACATCCACACGATCGCGATCAAGGTGCCGATCGGGATGCTGACGCGGGACGGCTCCAGCCCGAGCAACGTGCTCAGCCCGACGTCGGTACTCGGCATCTGGGGCGGCGCGAGTCGTCGCAAGGTGCAGGTGCGCGACGGCCACGGCGTTCGCCAGAGCGGGCCGTGGGTCCAGGTCTCGCGCCTCGGCAATCCCCTCTTCAACGAGGTGATCGTCCCGGTCGGCGATAAGGACCGCTGGAACGCCGTCGACCCGATCGACGACGTCGGCTTCGAGAAGTACGTCAACCAGCCGGAGCTCGCGAGGCTCCTGCCCGTGCTCTATCCCGGCGCGTTCCCGAACCTAGCGGCGTACACCAAGAACCGGGCCGACCTCCATGCGATCCTGCTCACCGGCATTCCGCAGGGCGTCGTCCCGGGGTTCCAGAACTTCACCGGGCCGAAGCCGGCCGACATGCTGCGGCTGAACGTCGCGATTCCGCCGACCACGTCGAACCCGAATGCTCTGGGTCTCGTCGGCGGCGACGCCGCAGGCTTCCCGAACGGGCGGCGTGTGTTCGACGACATCGTCTCGATCGAGCTGAAGGCGATCGCCGGCGCGACGATTCCGCTCGTCGATCCGAGCTTCACGCCGGACGGCGCAGTCGGGCTCGTCTCGTCGTACCTCACGCCGGGAGCCGACCGCTACCAGTCGTCATTCCCGTACCTCGGCACGCCCCACGACGGATACGACACGCCCTCGTCGTGACGCAGAACCACCATCACTCCAAGGACGCCCGGCCCGAGCACGTGATGCTCGACGTCGGGCCGGGCGTCGGAGCGCTCGTCCTCCGGACCGGCGCGGACCTGCACGGCACGGAGATCGAGATCAGCCGCGCCGGGCAGGACGACGAACGCTCTCACAAGCAGGTCCACGAGCGGCCGGTCGCCGGCCGGCCGCTCTACGGAGCCGTGTTCGACTCGCTGCCCGCCGGCGAGTACACGCTCTGGCTCGAGGGCCGGCCGCTGCGGCGCCGGGTCGCCGTGGCCGGCGCGGCCGTCACCGACATCTCGCTCAAGGAGGAACTCGCATGATCGGCTTGACCAGTCCCACGCACCTCGCGCTTCTGCTCCTGATTGCACTGCTGCTCTTCGGCGCCAAGAAAGTGCCGGAGATCGGGCGCTCGCTCGGTTCCGGCATGCGCGAGTTCAAGGAGTCCATCACGCACGAGACCGCCGCCCTGCCCGAGACGACCGAGAACGAGAAGACCGACTGATGCGACCGCACCGGCTCCCTCGCGAAGAGGAGGCGACACTCGTCGAGCATCTCGACGAACTGCGGGGGCGGATCCTGGTCTCGCTGGCCGCGGTCGCAGTCGCGACCGCCGTGGCGTTCGGCTTCCACAACCGCATCCTCGACTGGCTCGCACGTCCGCTGCCGCCTGTCCACCGCCACCTGGCGGCGTTCGGCGTGACCGAGCCGTTCTCGGTGTCGGTGACCGTGAGCCTGTACGCCGGGCTTCTCTTCGCGTTGCCGGTGATCCTCTCGCAGGTGTGGTCGTTCCTGGTTCCGGCGCTCGACTCTGCGGCCGAGCGCCGGATCCTCCTGCTCGCCGTCTTCGGTCTCCTGCTGGGGGCCGCAGGGCTCGCCTTCGGCTACGGGGTCCTCCTGCCGCGCGCCCTGCACTGGCTCACCAGCTACGACACGACGAACTTCCAGCTCCTGATCCGGGCGAGCACCTACTACTCGTTCGTCGTCACCGTGCTGCTCGGCGTGGTCTGCGTCTTCGAGACGCCGCTCGTCGTGCTCGCGCTCGTGAACCTCGGGGTGCTCTCGTCGGCCGGCCTGCGCCGGAACCGGCGGAAGGGCTACTTCATCGCTGCGGTCGTGGCGCTCGCACTGCCCGGGCCCGATCCCGTGACCACCCTGCTCGAGCTCCTGCCGATGTGGGCGCTGTTCGAGTGCTCGATCTGGCTCGCCGTGTTCGCCGAGCGGCGCGCGGCGAAGCTGTCGGTTGCCGGAGCGCAGACATGACGCGGGCCGAGTGGACGCGGCTCGGCGGTTTTTCGGGCGGAGTCCTGCTCCTGCACATGTTCGGCTTCGGGCTCTTTCTCTACTACCTGCCGCGCAATCCCGCGCTGACCGGCCTCGCCACGCTCGCGTACACCTTCGGGCTGCGGCACGCGTTCGATGCCGACCACATCGCGGCGATCGACAACACGACGCGGAAGCTGTTGCAGGAGGGGAAACGGCCGCTCGGCACGGGTTTCTTCTTCTCGCTCGGTCACTCGACCATCGTCTTCTCGCTCACGGCCGGGCTGGCGGTGGCCTTCGGGACGGTGCACTCGAAGATCTCCACGCTGCAGGGCTATGGCTCGACCATCGGCACCTCTGTCTCGGGGACGTTCCTGCTGCTGATCGGCGCCCTCAATCTGATCGTGCTGCTCGAGGTGGTCGGAATCTTCCGGTCGATGAAGCGCGGGCAGTACGACGAGCAGGATCTCGAGCGCGCCCTGCTCAACCAAGGCTTCCTCGCCCGCGTACTGCTCAAGCGGGTCGGGAACCGGATCGACACGAGCTGGAAGATGTACCCACTCGGTGTGCTGTTCGGGCTCGGTTTCGACACGGCCACCGAGATCGGGCTGCTCGCGCTCGCCGCCGGCGTGGCGACGCACCACGTCCCGTTCCTCGCGGTGATCTCCCTGCCGCTCATCTTCGCGGCCGGGATGAGCCTGATGGACACGGCCGACGGCGCCTTCATGAGCCACGCATACGGCTGGGCGTTCTCGAGCCCGGTGCGCAAGGTCTACTACAACATCAGCGTCACGAGCCTCTCGGTCGCCGTCGCCTGGCTCGTCGGCGCGATCGAGCTGCTGCAGGTGCTCGCCGCGAAGCTTGAGCTGCACGGAGGCTTCTGGACGCTCCTCGCGGGCCTCGACCTCGGTCGCCTCGGGTATGTCGTGGTCGGGCTCTTTGCCGCCACATGGCTCTGCTCGCTGACGCTCTGGAAGACGCGCCGCTACGAGCAGCGCTGGAGCGCTCTGCTCGACCGCACCTAGCCCGGGTTCGGCGGCAGGAGCAGCGGACGCCGCGGCCGCTGTCGGAAGTCGAAGTCCTTGACGAGGTCGCCGAGGATCTTCTCGTTCTCGCGGACGTCGGGGCGGGGGTCGGGGCGCCCGTCGGTCTTCGGGTTGAGGCGACGCCCGCCGAGGAAGTCGTCCTCGATGAACTTGAGGTACGCGTCGAAGCTGAGCGTCTGGTGGTCGACGAAGCCTTTCCGGGCGTACGCGCTGATCACGAGCCCAGGCACGCGCAGGCCGTAGCCACTCGGATCCACAACCGGGGGCTTGACGTGGTCGTAGAAGCCGCCCCAGTCGTCCCACGCGAGGAAGATCGCAGTGCTCTTCCAGTCCGGCCCCTTCATCACCGCGTTCACGAGCTTCGTCACCCAGGCCTGCCCCTCGCCGATCGGGGCCCCGGGATGGTTGCTGTCGGCCCAGTCGGGAGTGACCCACGAGACGTTCGGCAGGCTGCCGTTCGCGGCCGCGGAGTAGAAGCCCGAGAGTGCTTTCTCCGAGAGGGCGCGCTGGTGATCCTGGCGGACGTCGGTGAAGTCCGGCAGTGGATTCCAGAACGGGGGCGTGCGCGCTCCCTTGAGCCGGGTGTAACAGGCGATCGGTCCCGCGAGGCAGTCGGGCGCGGCCCCCTTTTCCACGTACGACGCCCAGGTGACGCGGTGTTTGTGGAGGAGGTAGGTGAGATCGGTCCAGCCGTAGAGCGGGCCGTTGGGGTAGTGGCGGAGCGGTGCCGTCGGCCCGTGCCCGAGGTTCGTCGTACAGGTGCTCGCCTTGTACGGGTCGCGGCACTCCGCCGACCAGCCGGAGACGAGCCACAGGTGGGCCGGCAGGCTCCAGCCCCAGTTCGGCTCGAACATGTGGTCCTGGAGAACGAAGTTCCCCGCATAGGCCCAGTAGTTCGGGATCTGTGTCGCGTCGTGATAGCTCATGACGTTCGGACGGCGGAGATGCACGCAGGCCGCGCTGTGTCTGTGGTGGCGGCACGTGCGGATGAGGTTCTGGTCGGTGACGCGGACGAAGCCGTCCATCCGGCCGCCGTCGACGTCCTCCTTGCCGGCGAGAGGGCCGTGTGCGCCGCCGGAGTCCTGAACGCCGTTCGGATCGAGGAACGGCCGGACGCACTGGCCGACCTCGTTCGGCACGCAGACCGTCGGCGTGCCGTTCTTCATCGGGATTCCGTCGGCGTGCGGATACGTGCCGAAGAAGGAGTCGAACGAGCGGTTCTCCTCCATGATCACGACCACGTGGCAGATCTTGTGGATGCCGCGGTGCGACGAAGGACATCCGACCCGCGACGGAGAGGCCGCGCCGCAGCCGGTCGCCGCGGCGAGCAGAAGCAGGACGACAAGGGTTGTGGCGGCTCTCAGCTGAACGGTGTGTGGAGCGGGAGGAGCAGTGGCGGGCGAGGCTTCTGGTCGAAGTCGAAGTCGTGAGCGAGATTGCCGAGGATCTTCGCATTCTCACGCACGTCAGGCCGCGAGTCGGGCCGCCCGTCGGTGCGCGGGTTGAGCCGCTGACCGTCCAGGAAGTCGTCCTCGATGAACTTCAGGTAGGCGTCCGAGCTAAGGACCTGGTGGTCGATGTAGCCCTGTCTGGCGTACGGGCTGATCACGAGCGCGGGCACGCGAAGTCCGTAGCCCTGTCCGTCGACGACCGGAGGCTTGACGTGGTCGTAGAAGCCGCCCCAGTCGTCCCACGCGAGGAAGATCGCCGTCGACTTCCAGTCGGGGCCGCTCATGATCGTGTTGATCAGGCGCGTGACCCAGGTCTGGCCGGCAGTCACGAGCCCGGGCGGATGCTCGCTCACGCCCTGCGACGGAGTGATCCACGTGACCGACGCGAGCGTGCCTTTCCGCGCCGCGCGGTAGAAGTCACCGATCGGCTGGATGTTGCCGAGCTGGTGATCCTGTTGCACGGTGTCGAACCGCGGCAGCGGGTTCCAGATGCCCGGGGTCGAGGCGCCCTGCGAAACGTGCGGGCAGAACATCTGGCTGTCGGCGCAGTCGGGCTGGCTTCCGTTGGCGACGTAATAGCGCCAGCTCACGCCGTACTTGTGCAGGAGCCACGTCAGATCGGTCCACGGATAGTCGAGGGGCCGGCCGTCTCCGGTGGCGCCGAACGGCGCCTTGAGCGTGGACTCGCAGCTCATGGGGTCGCCGTGCACCGCACAGCGAGCCGCCCAGCCCGAGACGAGGGACAGGTGCGCGGGCAGGCTCCACGAGTTGTCCGCCTCGAACATGTGATCCTGGAGCACGAAATTGTGCGCGTAGTCCCAGTAATTCGGGATCTCGTGCCAGTCGTGGTAGCCCATCACGTCGGGCGACGAGGGTGTCAGCGAGCAGCCGGGGTTGTCCTTGTGGTGACAGGCGACGACGCGCCCTTTTCTGGCCTGTGTCTGGAAGCCGTCCATCCGGCCGTGGTTGATGTCCCGGATCGCATCGCCTGTGTCGTGCGGACCGCCCGCGTTGCGATCGGAGCTGTCGTGGTACGGCTTGACGCAGACGTGCGTCTTGGGGTCGGGACTGCAGACGGTCGGGACGCCGTTCTTCATCGGGATCCCGTCGGCGCCGGGGAACGTGCCGAAATAGGAGTCGAAGGAGCGGTTCTCCTGCATGATGATCACGACGTGGCGGATCTTGTGGATCCCGTCGCGGTCGCGGACTGCCGCGACGGCATCGTGTCGATGCCCCGGGACGTCGGCCGAGCCGAGCAACAGGGCGAGAAGGACGACGGCGCCAAGGCCGACGAAGAGAAGCCGCTTCACCGTGCCCGACGGTATGCCCCGTACTTGAGAGCGGCGTGAGACGGGTCTAAGACCGGCTTAAAGGAACATGACCCAGCTGCGGGTCGCGCCGCACGAGCAGTCCTTGTGCTTCGCGGAGCAGCTGCGGCAATCCCAGTACTCCCACCAGATCCACTTCAGATGCTGGATCTCCAGTGCCACGAGGGCGAGGATCCAGAGCAGGATTGCGGTGCGCGACACTCCCGCAAAGTCGCACAGGAACGGGCGGCCCGCAATGGGCCGCCCGACTCATCCTGAAAGCGCTTGCGGCCTACCAGCGTCGAGCGCTGGTGCGGCCGCCGAGGCCGCCTGTGAACAAACTGATCAACCAGATCAGCGCCACGATGATTGCGGCGATGAACAGCCAGTGGATGACGAAGCCGGCGCTGAACAAGATGATCGCCAGAATCGCCAAGACAATGAGCAACAGCATCCTCCACCCCTCCTTCCGCCCGAAATGAAGGGCTTGTTTGCGGGTTCGGCACTGAAAACGGCGAAGGCCCCGAAGCGGTTACGCACGTACTCTCGTTGCGGATGAACGACGAGTTCTCGCCGGACGAGCGCGCGCGGGCCGGCGCCTATCACCGGCCGCTCTACCTCGCTCTGCTCGCAGATCTGGCGGTCGCTGCCGGCCTCCTCGCGGCGCTGGCGTGGAGCTCGCTCGGAGACTGGCTCTTCTCCCCGCTGACGTCGCTCTCACCGGTCGCTGCCGCAGCTGCGTACGCCGCTCTCGTGACGGCGCTCTCGAGCGTCCTCCGGACGCCGCTCGCGTTCTGGCGCGGCTGGTGGCGTGAGCGCCGGTGGGGATTCTCGACGCAGGGTGTCGGCGGCTGGCTTGGCGATCGCGGCAAGGGCCTTGCCGTGTCGGTCGTGCTGGGAGCGGGCGCGTGGGCGGCGGCCGTGGCCCTCGCGCGGGCGCTGCCGGGCCGGTGGGCGTTGCCGGCCGGTGTGGCGCTCGCGCTGGGCGTTCTCCTGCTCTCGTTCGTCGCGCCCATCGTCCTCGAGCCGCTCTTCAATCGCTTCCGGCCGTTGGAGGACGAGACGCTCGTGGCGAGCCTTCGCCGGCTCTCACAGCGCGCCGGCGTCCCGGTGCGAGATGTGCTCGTCGCCGACGCGAGCCGTCGCACGACCAAGGTCAACGCGTACGTGTCGGGCATCGGTCGCACGCGTCGCGTCGTCGTCTTCGACACGCTGCTCCAGGCGACCGATGCCGCGGAGGTCGAGGTCGTCGTTGCGCATGAACTGGGACATCGGCGCGACGGCCACGTCGTGAAGCTGACGCTGCTCGCGATGGCGGGCGCGGGGCTCGCCGTCTTCGTCCTCTGGGCGGTGCTGGGGACTCAGGTGGGCGACCCTCGGACACTGCCGGAGGCCCTGCTGCTGCTCCTCGCCCTCGAGCTCGCGGCTCTGGCTCCGGGTGCGTGGCTCTCGCGCCGCTTCGAGCGGGCCGCCGACCGCTGCTCGCTCGAGCTCACCGGGCGACCGGCGGCTTTCGCTCGCACCCACCTGGAGCTTGCGCGCCGCAATCTCTCGGACCTCGAGCCGCCTCGTCTCGCCTACCTCTTCCTCTTCAGCCATCCGACGGCACCGGAGCGGCTCGCACTCGGCAGGACGTGGCAGGCAGAGAATCCCTCGTTCGGGACGTGATTCCTGTTGCCTATGAGGACGAATCCGTTCTACCCTGTAGAGCGAAGATGCGATCGGGGGGTCGCGAGGGGAGAGCAGTGACCGGTCGTGACGAAGAGCAAGAGACTGACAAGCAGGACGTCCTGTCCGAGGTCAACGCGCATGTTCACGAGGCCGCCAAGCGGTTCGAGGGTGTCGAGCCCGGGGAGGACCGCTGGGACTTCACGTGCGAGTGCGGCGCCCCTGACTGCCGGCTGACGGTCTCTCTCACGCTGCCCGAGTACGAGGCTCGGCGCGCGGCCGGCAGGCGAGTGCTGGCTCCCGGGCACAACTAGCGCGCTTAGAGTCATAGGCCGTGGCTGCCCTCGAGCTGACCGGCAAGCGGGCGATAGTGACCGGTGCCTCCTCCGGCATCGGCCGCGCGACGGCGACTGCACTCGCGGCCGCAGGCGTGCACGTCGCGGGCGGCGCGCGGCGCGTCGAACGGCTCGAGACCGAAATAGCGCTCGAGCTCGACGTCACCGACCCCGCGAGCTGCAGCCGATTCGCGCAGGAGGCCGTCGAGCGCCTCGGCGGGCTCGACATCCTCATCAACAACGCCGGCCTCGCTCTCGGTCGCGCTCCGTTCGACGACTCGAGTGAGGAGGACGAGGCGACGGTCTTCGGCGTCAACGTCACCGGGCTCGTCCGCATGACGCGGCTGTGTCTCCCGCATTTCGCCGACTGGGGTCACATCGTCAACATGGGCTCGGTCGCCGGCCGGGTCGCGTACGAGGGCGGCGCGTCGTACGTGGCGGCGAAGTTCGCCGAGCGCGGCTTCACCTACGCCCTCCGCGAGGACCTGCTCGGCCGGCCGATCCGGATCACGACCGTCGATCCCGGGCTGACGGAGACGGAGTTCTCCATCGTGCGCTTCAAGGGTGACGAGGAGAAGGCCGCAGCCGTGTATCGCGGCGTCGACCCTCTCCGGCCAGAGGACATCGCCGAGTGCACTCTTTTTGCGCTCACCCGGCCGTGGCATGTCAACGTCGACGAGATCGTGGTCAAGGCGCGGAACCAATCGTCGGGTGCGCGCATACTCCGCGACGAATGAGCTTGCGCATAGCCATCGCGACCCGCATCGCGCCGGTGCTGGTCGGCTTCGACGCCGTCGTCCGCGCCGCGGGGCACGAGCCGGTGGCGCTCCTGTCGATGAGGGATCACGACGGCCGCTACGGCAGTCTCCCCGACATCGGCGAGTTGGTGATGAGCGCCGCGCCCGAGTACGACGTCCTCCTGCCCGCACGCCGGAGCACGCTCGCGCCGCTGCTGGCCTCGGTCGAGCCCGACCTGGTGGTCTGCATGGGCTTTCCCTGGAAGATCCCGCCCGCCGCGCTGGCCGTTCCGCGCCTCGGCTGGCTCAACGGTCATCCGTCGCTCTTGCCGCGGCACCGAGGTCCGCTGCCCGTCGCGTGGGCGATCCGTGACGGAGACGAGGAGATCGGGATCACGTTCCACCGCATGGACGCCGAGCTCGACACCGGGCCGATCCTCGCCCAGCGGCCGTATCCGCTCGGAGAGCTGCAGTCCCCGGACACGTTCTATCCCGAGTTCGGTTCCACGGTTGCCGAGACCCTGGCCGAGGCGCTCGACCGCCTGGCCGAGGGCGACGAGGGGAGGCCGCAACCGGAGGGCGGCAACTACGAGTCGTTCTTCACCGGGGACGATCTGTGGCTCGACCCGTCCCGACCGGCTCTCGAGGTGCATCGTCTCGCCTGGGCGTGGCGCTACGCGATGTCGCTGGACGGCGCGCAGGGTGCGCTGCTCGAGCTCGACGACGGCCCGGTGCGTGTGCTCGCCACGTCGCTGACGGAGGTCAAGGGCGCGCAGTGCCTCGACTGCGCCGACGGGCCGCTCTGGATCGTCGAGACGGAGGAGCTCAGCGAGGAAGAGGCCACGAGCTCCACCGCCCCGGCTCCATCCACGCACTGACGCGGCGCGCGTCCCTGCTGTGGAAGGGCTTGCCGTAGTAGCGGATGGAGAGGCGGTCGATGCCGACCAGATCGGGGTCGTCCTCGATGGAGACGACCCGCCCGAGCAGCGTGACCTGTGCGTACCAGCTGTCCTCGCCGAGGACGGTGAGCGCGACGGCCGGGTTCTCGCGCATGTAGTGGAGACGCAGGCGGCTCTCGTCCATGTTGAGGAAGACGCGGCCGTCCTCCCAGTCGTACCAAGTCGCGGCGGTGTGTGGTGCGCCGCGCGGGCTCACAGTCGCCACGACGGCAGGGTTCGGCAGGGCGAGGAAGGCGTCGACCTCGGGCGGGACGGGCACGCGCGGCACGCGGCCGAGCCTACTGAGCGGGTGCTGGCACCGCGTCGGTCCGGTCGTCGAGGCTGACCTCGCGCACGGCGCGCAGGCGGATGACGAACAGGGTGCTCAGCACGATCCAGCCGGCGGCGATCAGGAGGTAGGTCTTGAGTCCGATTGCCGTCGCGATCGGCCCGGCGAGCGCGTAGCCGGCGGGGAGGAAGACCATCGCTCCCATCCACCCGTACGACGCGACGCGGGCGAGTTTCTCGGGCGGGATCTTCCGTTGCAGCGTCGTGTCCCACACCACCGAGCCGAGAGCGAATGCGAACCCGGCTCCCACCGCCGTGAGGGTGAGAAGGGGGGTCGTGGGGTGGAAGGCAAGGACGAGGTTTTGCGCTGCCGAGAACATCAAGAGCAGCCCAGTCTTGACCATCGGCTCCCGAGGCCGCCACCGGAGACCTGCGACTCCGCCGAGCAGCGCACCGACGCCTTCGCCCACCACGACAGGCGTCCAGGAGCGCGCCCCGTCCATCGAGTGGTTCGCGATGTACGGCCCGAGCACGAAGAAGGGGGCGTACGTGAGCAGGAAGTAGAGCGAGACGTAGAGGACGAGCACCCACACCCACGTCTGCTCGACGAACGCACTCCAGCCCTCCCGTAGCTCGCGGATGAACCCTGCGCCTGCGCGGGCGATCGACTTGACATGGATCTGGGAGAGGAGGATGGCGCTCGCTGCATACGTGCCGGCATCCACGAGCAGAGCGGCTCCCGTGCCGACGAGGACCACGATCGAGCCGCCGATCGCAGCGCCGAGCGGAAACGAGGCGTAGCGCGCGATGGCGAGCAGTCCGTTGGCCTGCTGGAGTTGATCCTCCGGGACGACTTCCCGGATCAGCCCGTAGGAGGCCGGTGAGTAGAAGGCGACCGCGGCACCGCCGCAGGCCTGGAGTGCGATCAGCTCCCAGACCTGCGCATGCCCGGAGACGAGCAGGACGCCCATCGTGGTGCGCACGGCGGTGCTCGCGATGTCGGAGCCGATCATCACGGTCCGGCGCGGGAACCGGTCGCCGATGACGCCGCCGATCGCAAGCATCGCCACCTGTGCCAGCGTCCAGGCGGCGAAGGCGAGGCCGAGTGCCGTTGCGCCGCCGCCGGTGTAGAGGATCGCGAACGCGACCGCGATCGGTGCGAGATACGTCCCGATGTACGAGATCGCACGGGCTGCGAAGAGGTAGCGGAACGCGGGCAGGCGGAGTGGGCCGGTCATGTGGCCCTGATCGTGACGCGCTACGAGCCGGCTGACAAGCGCGCGGACCGCTTCTCGGCCCAGCGGGCGAGGCCGCGGTACGACTGCCAGAGGGGCATTGCGAAGTCGTACGTCGCGCCGTCCTCGCGCGAGTCATTGAGCTGGGCGTGGGCGTACTCGACGAACTCCTCCTCCGTCGCACCGCCCTCGACCGACTCGGCCCAGTCGAGAAGGTTCAGCCGCAGTTCGGTGAGGTGACGCCCGACGTCCTCGGCCACGCCAAAGTGGGTCAGGGCGAGCCGCTCGGGAGCGCGGCGTTCGATCTCGTCGAGCGTCTCTTCCCAGGCGTCGACGTCGACCTCGGGGGGCGGCGTCGGCGGCATGACGAAGCGACCGGGCAGGACACGCACGCCGCACGCGTCGCCGGCGTACAGCGTCCCGTCGGGGTCGAGGTAGCAGACATGGTGAGAGGCGTGGCCCGGAGTGGGGAAGCAGTCGAGCCCGAGCACGCGATCCTCGACCGGATGGACGTTCTCCGGCGGCACGGGCGCGAGCTCGCCCCAGAGCGAGTTGAACGTGTCGCCGTACAGGCGGCGGGCGCTCTTCTCGAGGCGCGCGGGGTCGACGAGGTGCGGTGCGCCGATCGGAGACACGTGCACCTGCAGAGCCGGGTGCTCGCGGACGAGGGTTCCGGCCGCACCGGCGTGGTCGAGGTGGATGTGGCTGAGCAGCAGGTGACGGACGTCGGTCAGCGCGAGTCCGCGGTCGGAGAGCCCGGCCTTCAGGGCGTCGATCGTGGTCGAAGGGCCACAGTCGAAGAGCGCCGGACCGTCGTCGGTGTCGAGCAGATAGCTCGCGATGATCCGGTCGCGGCCGAGGTGGTGGAGGTCGAGGGGCTCCGGGGTCATCGGCGAGGATCCTAAGCCTCATCCCTCAGGGGTGATGTTGTGTCGGCGGTGCCGTTCTACCGTCGCAGGGACAACTGTTCGATGCGACGAAAGGACCTCGTATGTGGTGGGGAGTCGGCGGTGGGATTGTCCTGTATCTCGTGCTCATGATCGTCCTCGGCGTCATGTGTCTTCGGAAGGGGCACTGGGTCATGTTCATCCTCGGGATCTTCTTCCCCCTGTTCTGGATCATCGGGGCGATCATCCCGCCGCGCGTACGCACCGCCTAGGGCGGTCTACGCGCGCTCTCGCGCCGCGGCGAGGATCTTCTCGGCCTCGTCGCGGTTGCCCCAGCCGCGCGTCTCCGTCTGCTTCGACGGCTCGAGGTCCTTGTAGCGCTGGAAGAAGTGCTCGATCTCGTCGCGCAGCTCGTTCTGGACGTCGTGAATGTCGGCGACCCGCTCGAACTCGGTGGCTCCCAGGGGCACGCAGAGAAGCTTCTCGTCGGGGCCCTTCTCGTCGGACATGTGGAAGACACCGATCGCGCGGACGCGGATCCGGCAGCCGGGGAAGGTGGGATCGGAGACGAGCACGAGCGCGTCGAGCGGATCGCCGTCCTCGGCGAGCGTTCCCTCGACGAAGCCGTACTCGGCGGGGTAGGTCATCGCGGTGAAGAGCCGCCGGTCGAGCACGAGCCCGCCGAGCTTCTTGTCCCATTCGTACTTGTTGCGCGAGCCCGACGGGATCTCGACGAAGACGACCGCCTCGCCGTTCATCAGCGCGAGCGGGCGGCCGCAGCCACGAGCGCCTGCTCGAGGTCGTCCACGAGATCCTCGGCCGACTCGATCCCGACCGAGAGGCGAATGAGGTTCGGCGGCGCGGCGAACGGCGCGTCCGCGGTGGCGGCATGCGTCATCCGGGCGGGTACTTCGATCAGGCTCTCGACGCCGCCGAGCGACTCGGCCAGCCGGAAGAGGCGCGTGCGGGCGGCCATCGCCTCGGCCTCCTCCGGCGACTCGGCGAGGAACGAGACCATGCCGCCGAAGTGGCGCATCTGGCGGGCCGCGATCGTGTGGCCGGGATGCGACGGGAGCCCCGGGTAGAAGACACGCTCGACGCGCGAGTGCCGTTCCAGCACCGCCGCGATCTCTGCCGCGTTCAGGCAGTGCTGCCGCATCCGTAGGGCGAGTGTCTTGATCCCGCGCAGCACGAGCCAGCTGTCGAACGGACCGGGCACCGCGCCGAGCGACTTCTGCAGGAAGCGTAGGCGCTCGGCGATCGTCGGGTCGTTCGTCGCCGCGAAGCCGCCGACGACGTCGGAGTGTCCGCCGAGGTACTTCGTGGTCGAGTGGACGACGACGTCGGCGCCCAGCTCGAGCGGCCGTTGCAGGTACGGCGTAGCGAACGTGTTGTCGACGACGAGCAGTGCGCCGGCCGCGTGGGCCGCTTCGGCCGCGGCGGCGATGTCCACGA
>Ga0070707_100000810_pt1 | contig 30928 bp, 25 predicted proteins | sample KBSK5502metaG_FD_65468 | JGI IMG/M metagenome (GOLD analysis project Ga0070707, IMG submission 65468) | Corn, switchgrass and miscanthus rhizosphere microbial communities from Kellogg Biological Station, Michigan, USA - KBS K5-50-2 metaG | ecosystem: Host-associated > Plants > Roots >... | reverse complement strand
CAAGCTCGCAAAGAACTAAGATCGACAACTACCCATTCGCGTTTCGCGACTCAAGACAAATTTCATGAGCCGCGCTATAATGACCGCCGTGGCCGCTTCCTCTCCTAATCTTCTCGTCACCGGTGGCGCCGGCTTCATCGGCTCCAATCTCACGCTCGCGCTCCAGGAAAAATTTCCAGACGCGCGGTTGACCGTGATCGACGATTTCCGCTCCGGCGATTTCAAAAATCTGCGCGGCTACCGCGGCGACTTCGTCGCGCAAAATCTCGCAACGTTGGATTGGAAGGAGCAATTCGGTAATCCGGCCGCTGCCGGATTCGACGCGATCTTTCATTTGGCGTCGATCACCGACACGACATTGCACGATCAATTCGTGCAGGTGCACGATAACGTGGAAAGTTTCCGACGGCTATTGAACTTCGCGCGTCCGGGCAAAACGCGAATTGTCTACGCGTCATCGGCGTCGACCTATGGCGCCGCGACTACCTCGAGTGTTGAATCGAACGGCGCCGCGCCGTCGAACGTTTACGCGTTTTCGAAAGCGATCATGGACAACCTGGCGATACGCGAAGCAAAGGAGAATCCCAACTGGATCATTATCGGCCTGCGCTATTTCAATGTTTACGGTCCGCGCGAAGCGCACAAGGGCGTGCCCTCGAGCATGGTTTATCATTTGGCGCAGCAAATGAAGGCCGGTCAGCGACCGCGCATTTTCAAACAGGGCGATCAAAAACGCGATTTCGTTTACGTGAAGGATGTCGTAGAAGGAAGTATTCTCGCGCTCGAAGCGAAAGGGAGTGGAATTTACAATCTCGGCTCAGGGCAAGCGCGCTCTTTCAATGAGCTCGTTGACGTGCTCAACAAGTGTCTTGGCACAAAATTTCAGCCCGACTACATCGAGAATCCGCACGCGCATTACCAGAACTTCACCGAAGCAGACTTGGAGAAAGTTCGGAGTGCGCTCGGTTATCAGCCGCAGTTCTCGCTCGAGCGCGGCGTCGCCGATTACATCGACTGGCTATATCCCGCGGAAAAATGATCGCGCGAGGCTAGCGCGATCAATGGCCAGTGCGGCTCGAAGTGCCAGCCGGGCTCCGGCCTTCCCAGAAAAATTTTGTCGGGCGATTAATTTCCGGCGGCAAACTCTTGTGCACCGGGCAATTGAGCGCGGCTTGCTCGAGCGCTTCACGATGCGGCGAGTCCGCCGGCAGTGGAATGTGAACTTCGGATGGCAAGCCAACGATTCGACGTGGCGCATCTTTCGACATTTCCTTGTGCACTGAAACCTTCATCCCGCGAAGATCGACACCGAGCTCCTCGGCTTTCATTCCCATGATCGTGCTCATGCAAGTGCCGAGCGCGGTCGCGACTAAATCGGTCGGTGAGAAGGCTTCGCCTTTGCCTTTGTTATCGGTTGGCGCGTCAGTCGCCAGTTTTGCGTGGGACGGACCGTGAGTCGCGTCGCAATGAAGGTCGCCTGTGTACTTAATATCGACTTTGACCATGATTTTCAGCCACAGATTAACACAGATTTTCACAGATTTTAAATCCGTGTTTCATCTGTGTGCATCTGTGGCAATTACTGATTCCTGAATCTTGTCGCCGTGTTGGGCAAACTCCTCCCGGAACACGCGCGTAAGATCGACATCGTGCAAAATGATCATATCGGTGTCGTGCTTTTTGTGGTCGTCGTTTTGCCAGCCTTCATTCCACCAGCAGAAACCGACAATCGCCGGCCAACGATTCGAAAAAAGATCTTCCAGCGCGCTTCGCGCCCAATTCACAACATCGACATGTGGATTGTGTAAATCGCAACCGAACTCGGCGATGATGAGCGGTTTTCCAGGCGCGAGCTTAACCAGCCGCGGATATGCCTCGCGCATTTTGAATGCAAAACTTTCCGTCCCGTCGCGAGTCAGCGGCGTAGTTGGTCCGTAGGCACTGAGCGCGACCCAGTCGCAATAATCTTTGCCCGGGAAATAATTTTCGAACGCGTTCCATTTTCGCTCCGGCTCGTCGTACCAGTTGATGTGCCAGACCCACGTCAGATTATCGGCGCCTTCGGCGCGCATTAGATCGACAATGTGCCGATACGCCGCGATGTAATGTTTCGGTCCTTCGACCGCACCGCCGTTCCATTTTCCATTCCAACTGAACCAGTTCCCGTTCGGTTCGGTCCCCCATTCGATCAAAATTGGCGACGCAAAAGCCTTTGCGTTTCGTGCCCACGCGCGAAGATCGACATCGAACTCGCCTGCGATAATTTTCTCGAGCGAGAACTTTTTCTCGCCGTGGCGTTGATCGACATCCGATCGCAGCATCAAGCGCACATATGGAATTTTTCCGAGATCGCGGATCCAGCCGCACATCTGGGCCGGAAATTTTCGCGATTCGAACCAATTATCGGAAAAGTAAACCCAGGCGGTTTTCGCGCCGACGGCGTCTTCGTAGCGCGTGACATCCGACGGCGTGACGTCGTGCTCGGTTGGATCGTGGGTGTCCGTTCCAGTGCCGCCCCAATAAAATCCGTGATAAAGCTTGCCGGCCGCCAGGGGAGCGATTGCCGATCCTGCGTGTGCAGTCGAGATCGCAAGCACGAGAACAAGCAAAGATCGGCAGATAATTCTTGGCATTCTTCTGTAGCGGCGGTCTATGACCGTCGCTCGAAATCTCAGAAAGAAAAATCATGCGGCGTCCGAAACGCGGTTGCGACAGCCTTCATTGCCGCTAGCGTAAATTATGAAAACGAAGGTGATAGGGAAAGATCTGACAAGGGAAGCGCCACGCAGTCCGCGGATTCGCGTTGGCGGTTATGCAATTCTTGGACGCACGCTCGATAAATGCCGCGCGCTGGTCGGCGGAAATATCGGCGAGTATCATTTCGATTGCCCGCTCGATAACACGCTCTTCGGGTTCAAAGGCGTAAAGGGCGATGACTTCAAAGCGCAAATCGAAAACGGCGCGAGCGATCAGGAGATGGTCGATTGGTTAAATCGGAACGGCCAAAAGAAAACGCCGGACGAAATCAAACGTTGGAGCGATGAAGTTACGGTCAACAATCCGTACAACGATCCGGAAAAACGCGACTGGTTTGTCGAGCAGCTAAAACCGCTCGGACTCGATCCAAAAACGACGACGCTGTTCGATTGGCTCGAGAAAGACGACGCGGCAAGTCACGCGCAGAAAGCTGCGTAGCGAGCTAAGTTGTCGATCTTAGCGGATTGCCTGTCGCGCCGTAGCCTTGGCGAAGGCGGATCGATCTTACGTTTTAACGATCGGCGGTGGTCGATCTTCGGTAATCCCGGTGTCTTCCCCGCCGCGTAGCTTGCTGTGGCGGACGCTGTAGAGAAAATAAATCGCCAATCCGATAGCGAGCCAGGCGAAGAACCGAATCCAAGTTTCGAGCGGCAGGCTCAGCATCAACACGAAGCAAAGGATCACGCCGAGAATTGGAAAAAGCGGCACGAAGGGCGCCCGGAACGGACGCGGGCGCTGCGGCTCGGTTTTTCGCAGGACGTTCACGCCGAGACAAACGAGGATGAACGCAAAGTGCGTTCCGATATTTGTTAAATCGGCGAGCGATCCGATATCGACGACGGCGGCGACGGATGCGACCACAACGCCGGTCCAAATCGTGGTGATGTGAGGCGTCCGAAATCGATGATGAATTCTCGCAAAATATTCCGGAAGCAAACCGTCCCGTGCCATTGCCATGAAAATGCGCGGCTGACCCAGTTGGAACACGAGCAACACGGAGGTCGTTCCGGCAAGCGCGCCTGCACTCACCAACGCACGCGCCCACGGTTTGCTCGCGAACGCCGTTGCGACCGCGGATGAATCGCCGAGATAGACCGTGTATTTCTTAATGCCGGTCAGCACGATCGACATCAGCACGTAGAGCAACGTGCAAATGATGAGACTCGCAATGATCCCAATCGGCATGTCACGTTGCGGATTTTTTGTTTCCTCGGCCGTCGTCGAAACTGCGTCGAATCCGATGAACGCGAAAAAGACGATCGCCGCGCCACTCATTACGCCGGCGAATCCGTTCGGCACAAACGGGTGCCAGTTTGGCGGATTAACCATGAACGCGCCGAACGCGATGACGAAAATCACCACCGTTGTTTTGACGATGACGATTGTTGTGTTGGCGCGCGCGCTTTCGCGAATGCCGTAAACAAGGAGCGCAGTAACCGCGGCGACGATGACGATGGCGGGTAAATTGAAAGCGATCGAATGTCCCGCGATCACCGGGAGGGTTGCCGATGAAAAATTGTTCAGCGTTTCCCCGCCGGCCGCGACCAACGTCGATGCTGTCGCGTGATCACTCACCAACCACAACGGAAATTTTATCCCGGCGCTGCCGCAAAGTTGAATGAAGTAGCCCGACCAACTCACCGCCACGGCCATATTGCCGACGGCGTATTCAAGAATTAGGTCCCAGCCAATAATCCAGGCGATAATCTCGCCGAGCGTCGCATAAGAATAAGTGTAGGCCGAACCTGAAACCGGAATCATCGAGGCCAACTCGGCATAGCAAAGCGCGGCGAAAGCGCATGCCAGCCCCGCGACGATGAACGAGATCGCAATCGCGGGCCCGGCACCGGAACGTCCCAAAACAACATCCGCGCCGGAAACCCATGCCTGGATAAAATTCATCACCGGCGTCTCGAGGCGCGACCCGAACGTCTGGCCCGCCGCGGCAGTTCCCGTGAGAGAAAAAATTCCCGCGCCAATAATTGCGCCGATTCCAATGCAAGTGAGCGCGAATGCACCAAGTGTGCGCTTCAATTGCCGGCCTGGCGCGGCGGCTTCGGCCATCAAGTGGTCAGGACTCTTTTTCCGAAAAAGTTGAGAGGCCATCGACCGAATCGTGTCATCGCGGCTTAGCGGCGGTCAACCACAAGTTTCCGAGTCTCTATCGCACGAGATGGCCCGTCTCTAGCTGCACAAGATCGACATGCTCAATTTTAGCGCGGCAAATGTGATCGGCGGCTTCGTTTTCGGTTCGATCGGATTCGTCGCTTTCATCTACGGAAAACGAATGAATCTCTGGAAACCGATGTTCCTTGGCATCGCGCTCATGGTTTATCCCTACTTCATCAGCAATGACGTCGCGCTGATTGCAATCGGCGCGATCGGCACCGCCGGCTTGTTCTTTCTGCGGTAGACGCGCTCCACACCGTTTCGTAATCTCGGCCTAATGGCCGACGAACCGGCAAAAATTATTCTCGGCGACACCGCCATCTCAGCGGTCGAGCGCAGCGCGCGCCGGCGCTGGTTTGGGCGAGGCAAGGATCGACAACCGCTGCCGTTCACGCACTGCGAGAATTGCGGAGCGGAACTGACTGGCCCGCATTGCGCGCAATGCGGCCAGCCCGCGATTGATTATCGCCGCTCGTTCCGCCACGTGGTTGTCGATGTTCTCGATTCGTTTCTGAACTGGGACTCGAAATTTTTCGCGACTCTCGGATTGCTGATGGTGAAACCATGGAAACTGACAAACGAATTTCTCGCCGGCAAGCGCGTGCGCTTTTTACATCCGCTTCGACTCTACCTGCTCGCGAGCATCTTGTTTTTCTTCGCCGTGAATTATGGAGCGAAGGGACTTCGTCTTGAGCCCGGGAAGATTCCGGAGGGAAAGCGAGCCGAAGTTGCGGCCGCGGTTGCGGAAAAGCGGGACGAGATTCAAAAGGAGCTTGAGAAAGAAAATCTTTCGCCCGACGAACGCAAAAAGGCCCAGGACGTGTTGGATTATCTGACCAAACCGAGCCCGACCGCGATAGCATCAGCTCAAGAAATACCTTCGACGACGACGACACCGGGAGTTTCGTCGGCCAACGACGAGAAAAAATACGGACCAGTCGGAGATCGACCGTTTCTCGTTTTCGATGACGCGAAATCGTCAACGCCGTTCGAAAAATGGCTGGAAGCGCGGGCCAAGGAAAAAATGGGCGAACACGGAACGAAGATGGGGCTCTTCATCGCCACGCTTTTCAGCAATCTCCCCTACATGATGCTTTGCTGCATTCCGCTCTTCGCGCTTGTCCTGAAGATTCTCTACCTTCGCCGCCGCATTTTTTACATCGATCACCTGATCTACGCGCTTCACATCCATACCTTTTTCTACACCGGCATCATGTTGATCGTGCTCGCGACCATGGGACTGAATCGCACAATTCCGGGAACACTCGCCGACGGGATGATTGCGCTCCTCTGGATCTTGTTTGTCGCGCAAATTTTCTTGTCGATCCGCTATGTCTATCGGCAAGGCTGGTTCATCAGCACGCTGAAGTTTTTCGTCGGCGGTTTTGTTTACCTGATGGTGCTCTTTCTCGCACTCGCCGCGACTTTCTTCATCACTCTGGCGATGCCAACTAGCTGAGCAATTTTCTCGCTTCAGCGAGCAGGTTGTCGATCTTGCTCGCGTCGGTGCCGCCGCCTTGCGCGTTTTCAGGACGACCGCCGCCTTTGCCGCCAACGATCGGAGCGATTGTCTGAATGATTTTGTTCGCCTGAAATTTCGAGGTCAGTTGTTTCGGAACAATCGCGACTAACGCGACGTTTCCTTCCTTCACGCCGCCGGCGAGAACAATCGGCCCGTCAAACTTTGTCTTCAGCACGTCGCCGACTGCCTGCAGCAATTTCCCGTCCGCGTCCGGAATTTGGGCGACACAGATTTTCTGCCCGACCTTCGACAATGCGAGCTCGTTCGCAATCTGAGCGCCGCGACTGCGCAAATCCGCCTCCGCTTCCTTCGCGTGTTTCTTTTCCCAGTCGCGAACATCGGCATCTAGCTTTTCCAGCTGCGCCGCGCGCGCGTCGACTTGTTCCAACATTTTGGTTGTTTGCACCGTGTCGGTGAAAACCGGCAACGGCGCGAGTTCCGGTTTTCTGCGCGTGAGTGTTTCGAATTTTTCCTGCTGCCGCTTCGCTTCTTCCCGCGCCCAAACGCGAGCCGCATCACCCGCGACCGCTTCGATGCGCCGCGTCCCTGCCGCAATCGCTTCCTCCCTCACAATTCGGAATGGCCCGATCTCCGATGTCGATCTTACGTGCGTGCCGCCGCAAAGCTCCATCGAGTAACCGTTCAACTTCTTCGGCTCACCGCCGATTTGGAGGACGCGAACTTTGTCGCCGTACTTTTCGCCAAAGAATTGCTGGATCTCTTTGCGCTTCTTCGCTTCCGCGTACGGAATCTCTGTCCATGACACCGGCGCGTTCTCGGCGATTTTCTCGTTCACCAGTTTTTCGACGTCGCGCTTTTGCTGCGGCGTAAGCGCTGCGCTCGAAAAATCGAATGTCAATTTATCCGGCCCGACATAACTGCCTTTCTGCGCCGCATCTTTGCTCACGACTTCGTGCAGCGCCCAGTGCAACAAATGAGTCACGGTGTGATGACCTTGAATTAATTTCCGTCGATCGGCGTCAACAATTTGACGAAGAGGTACCCCGCTCCCCGGGCCGAATATTTCCGGGTCGGCGATCCGCAAAACATGAACACCATCGGCTGAGCGAACCGTATTTAGAACTGATGTTTGCTTTCCGTCGGTACTCTGGACCTTGCCGGTATCTCCGACTTGGCCACCCATTTCAGCATAAAACGGTGAGATCTCGACATAGAGTTTATCTCCTTCCAATGCGAAATGGCCGCCTTCAGAAGCGAGGTGGTTGTAGCCCACAAATTTCGTTGGCCCCCAAAGCGCCTGAACGCTGCTGACTTCGATGGTTTCTTTTTTCTGAGCTTTGCGCGCCCGTTCGCGCTGCTCATCCATTAATTTCTCGAACCCTGCAACATCGACATCCAGCCCGCGCTCCCGCGCCATCAGCTCCGTCAGATCGAGAGGGAATCCGTAGGTATCATAAAGTTTGAACGCGAACTCACCGGTGATCTGATTGCCACTAATTGCAGTTCCCAATTTCGGCTTGTCTTCAGTTCCAATGTTCGCTCCCGTTCCCATTAATGCACCGCGTGGCGGAACGGCTTGCCGAATCGCGATCTTTTCCTCGAAAAGTTCGATGCCTTTGTCCAACGTCTTGTTAAATGACTCTTCTTCGCGCTTGATCGTTTCTTTTATGCGCGACTGATTCTTTCGGACTTCGGGAAAGACGTCGCCCATGATTTTCGCAACAATGTCGACAAGCTTGAAGAAGAACGGCTCGTGAAAACCTAACGAGCGACCGTAACGAACAGCGCGCCGCAAAATACGTCGCAAGACGTAGCCACGGCCTTCGTTCGAAGGAATGATTCCATCGGCGATTGCGAAACTCAGTGCGCGGATGTGATCGGCGACGACGCGAAACGCGACGTCGATCTTTTCCTGCTCGGTTTCGTGGGCGACTCCGCTCTTCGGCAACGTGCTCGTGTATTTCTTGCCGCTCAGTATTTCGATTTCGTCGAAGATCGGGCGGAAGATGTCGGTCTCATAATTCGAGATCGTACCGGAGAAATCAGTCAGATTCTTTGTGCCCTGAATGATCGCGGTCGTGCGTTCGAACCCCATTCCGGTATCGACATGTCGCTGCGGCAGCGGTGAAAAAGTTCCGTCAGGGTTCGCGTTGAATTGGATGAAAACGAGATTCCAAATTTCGATGCAGCGCGGATCGTTTTTGTTCACGAGCGCACCGCGGGTGTCGCCGTCGGCCGTAAGATCGACATGTAACTCGGAGCACGGGCCACACGGGCCGGTATCGCCCATCATCCAAAAATTGTCGGTCTTGCCGCTGCCAAGAACGTGAATGTTTGGATCGAGATCGGCATCTTGAAATAATCGCGCCCAATGATCGTGCGCTTCCTGGTCGAACTCGCTCGGTTCGCCGGTCCCCGGTTTATAGACCGTGGCGTAGAGTCGCTGCGCGGAAAATTTCCAGCGCTCGACCACCAATTCCCACGCCCATTCGATGGCTTCCTTTTTGAAATAGTCGCCGAAGCTCCAGTTCCCGAGCATCTCGAAGAAGGTGTGGTGATAAGTGTCGAGCCCGACGTCTTCGAGATCGTTATGTTTCCCGCCGGCGCGAATGCACTTCTGGGTGTCGGCCACGCGCGGCGGATTCCACGACGGCTTTTGTTGTCCCAAAAAAATCGGAACGAACTGGTTCATGCCCGCGTTGGTGAAAAGAAGATTCGGCGCGTCGGGCAGAAGCGACGACGACGGGACGATCGCGTGCTTCTTCTCGCGAAAGAAATCGAGAAACGATTGCCGGATTTCCGCCGAGGTCATGATATCGATCTTACAAGGTTTTCTTTAAACCACGAATGGACACGAATGAACACGAATACATAGAATAATTCTCCTATGGCTAAAAGTGCTGAGCCCGGTTCGCGTGAACAACGCCGCGAACTGATTCTATTGCTGGCCGTCTGGCTTGCCCTCGCAACGGCGATTTGTTTGCTCGCGAAACAAAATCTATCGATCCCAGGACTCTATTACGACGAGGCTGTGTTTGCGGGGCTGGCCAAAGATTTCGTGACCGGTCATGTCCATGGTCAACACATGCCGGATCACGAAGTCATCACGTTCGCGGGGCGGCAATTTCCACTTTTTGTTCAAACTTATCTCGGCGCGTTGAAGAGTTGGATGCTGATCCCGGCGTTCAAAATCTTCGGATCGACATTCGCTGTGCTACGCGCGAGCAACATTTTCTGGCAACTGGTCGCACTGCTTCTGCTGATGTTCGGGGCGCGCCGATGGCTGGGACTCGGGACGGCGCTGATCGCTGGCGCGTTGCTGGTCTTCGATCCGACTTATTTTTTTGTGTCGACTTTGGATTGGGGAGTTGCTGTTCCGAGTCTCGTTTGCCGCTGCGGCTGTTTCCTTTCTGCGATCCGGTGGATTCAGATGCGCAAGCTGCGCGACGCATTTCTTGTCGGCCTTCTTGCCGGTCTCGGATTCTTTAACAAAGTGGACTTCGTTGTTTTCTTAATTGCGGTCGGCGTCGCCACACTCATTTGTTACTGGCGGAAAATTTTCGTCGCCGTTCAGCAACATTCGGGCTCGGTCGCGCTAGCCTGTCTCGGTTTCGCCTTCGGCGCCGGCCCGATGCTGTTGAAAATTCCGCGAATGATTACGCTGACAACTTCCGGTCCGCATCCGCCAGGCCAGCTAGTAAAATTCAAAACGCTGATGTCGATGTACGACAGTTCGCACTTTTATCGGCTGATGAATGTCGGCGGCGTTTTTGAGCGCATGTATGATGGAGCTTCCGGACCGATGGCGGCGCTCGGAATCGCGCTGATCGCCGCGCTCATCGCGTTCGCTTTTGTGTTCGACAAAGATTTAGCTAAAACGCGCCGCATCATCTTTCTCGTCATCAGCGCAGGCTTAATCACGCTCGGCGTATTTTTGCTGCCCGACGCGGTGCGAATCCATCATGCCGTTTTGGTTTATCCGCTGCCCCATCTCATTATCGCGGCAGTCGCAGAACTTCTCTGGAACTCGCGGGCGTTGCAGCGAGCAGCTGCCGTTATCGGCGTCGCAATTGTTTGCTTGAGCGGGCTGCGGTCGATCTTGGCCACTGAAACTTTGATCCAACAAACCGGCGGGCGCGGACGTTGGAGCGAAAGTCTAAATCAATTCTGCCGCGAAAACGCGAGCCGATCCGATTTGACCATCGTGAGTTTGGACTGGGGATTTAACGAGCAACTGATGTTTCTGACCGATGGCCCCCAGCTCGCCGAACCTTTTTGGGACTTTCGCCAATCGCTTCCACCATTGCCAGCCGATCCAAACTACATCTTTCTGGTTCACCCGCCGGAGTACAGTCTCTCGAAAGCGGGCCTCGCGTATTTGGACCAGTTTCAAAAGAGTGTCGTGAGCGTCGAGATCATATCGCATTTGGATCGACAAAACGAAGTCGCGTTTTATTCGATCCGCCTTCGCTCGCCCTGAGCTCTAATCTTTCTCGTCGTTCAGCTTTGCTTTGACCGCGGCTTCGATTTCCTCGTAAAGCTTGCGGTCGTCTTTCAAGACTTCCTTGGCCGCGTCGCGTCCCTGCGCCAGCTGCGTGCCTTTGTAATTCAACCATGAGCCGCGCTTCTCGATGATTTGTTTTTCGAGAGCGAGATCGAGCAGCGAGCCGGTGGTCGAAATTCCTTCGGCGTACATGATGTCGAATTCCGCTTCGGTGAACGGCGGCGCCACTTTGTTTTTTACAACTTTGATGCGGGTGCGGTTTCCCATCACGCTGCCATCGGTTTGTTTGATCGCGCCGATCCGGCGGATGTCGATCCGGACGCTGGCGTAAAACTTCAGCGCCTTGCCACCTGGCGTCGTTTCCGGATTGCCAAACATCACGCCAATTTTTTCACGGATCTGGTTTGTGAAAATGCAAGTCGTGCGAGCTTTGGAAATCAGCGAAGTCAATTTGCGTAAGGCCGCACTCATGAGCCGCGCCTGCGCGCCAACCGTGACATCGCCGATCTCGCCTTCGAGTTCGGCGCGCGTGACCAACGCCGCGACTGAATCGACCACGATCACGTCGAGCGAGTTCGATCGGATCAGCGTTTCGCAAATGCGGAGCGCTTCTTCACCGGAACTTGGCTGGGAGACAAGCAGGTCATCAAGATTAACACCAAGAGTCTTCGCGTACGCTGGATCGAGCGCGTGTTCGACGTCGATGAATGCGGCCAATCCGCCGCGTTTTTGCGCCTGCGCAATCACCGTGAGCGTCAGCGTGGTTTTGCCGGAGGATTCCGGCCCGAACACTTCGACCACGCGTCCGCGCGGAAATCCGCCGACTCCGAGCGCGCGATCGATTAAAATGTTACCGGTCGGAATTACGTCGATGTCGACGATCTTTTCAGCGCCGAGGCGCATGATGGCGCCTTCACCATAATCTTTGGCGATCTGCTGGATCGCGAGGTCGAGATTCTTGTTTCGGGCTGCGGCGACTTTATCAGCGCCGGATTTCTCTTCAGTTTTTGTTGCCATAGAAGTCGGGGGTTCGCTCTAACTAAGTCTGCCGCGATTGATTCGCCAAGCAGAAAAGCTGGCTGTTTTCACGATTGAGATCGAATCCCATCAGTTTTGAGCTCGGCCGAGGTTGAACCGGTGTTACCGGAAAAAATTTGCTCACGTTCTTCGCCATCGAATATTGCTGGTCTCAGGATGAGTAACGACGAACGATTCATGCGCACAGCGTTGGCCGAGGCGCGGAAAGCATTCGGGCAAACGAGCCCGAATCCCGCGGTCGGAGCAATTCTGGTTGCGAACAACCGAATCATCGCGCGCGGGCACCATCGCCAGGCAGGCCAACCCCATGCTGAAATCGAATGTCTTCGAAAGATTCGCGGAAAGATTCCGAAAAACTCCACCCTGTATGTCACGCTTGAGCCCTGCTCGACCAAAGGCCGAACGAGCGCGTGCACCGAGCAGATTAAGCGCTCGGGCGTTCAGACCGTTGTGATTGGGGCAACCGATCCAAACCCGCAGCATCGCGGCCGCGGCATCGAAATTTTGCGTGAGGCCGGAATTGAAGTTCGATCCGGCGTGCTCGCCGAAGAATGCGCGCACCTGAACGAAGCGTTCAACAAGTGGATCGCCACCGGAATTCCTTTTGTCACGGCGAAATGCGGAATGAGTTTGGACGGACGCCTAACGCGCTCCAAAAAGGAATCGCGCTGGGTCACGAGTGCCGCAGCCCGGAGACACGCGCATACTTTGCGAGCGCAAACTGACGCGATCCTGATCGGCGCAACGACGCTTAGGATCGACAATCCGCAACTGACGGCGCGCGGTCATGGCAAAATCCGGCAACCGAAACGCGTCGTGCTTACTCGTTCAGGAAAACTTCCGCGTAACGCTCATTTCTTCAAAGATCGCCTCGCCAAAAACAGCTTTGTTTATCGCGACCTTCCCCTGGCCGCGGTCCTGGCCGATCTCGGCCAAAAAGACGTGACCAGCGTGATGATCGAGGGAGGAGGAAATATTCTCGGACACGCGTTGGACGAGCGGCTCATCGATAAGGTGCAAATTTACATCGCTCCGATTTTTACCGGCGGATCAGTCGTTGCTTTTGGCGGCCGAGGCGCACCGAAAACAAGCGATGGCGCCCACCTCGAACGCGTCCGCTTTGAAAAAATCGGTCCGGATATTTGCCTCATCGGTTATCCAAAATACGGATCGACGGTCGCCGCCGAATAATTTAAGGAAACTTTTGCATCCCGGACAGGTTCAATAGCTGAAGTTTCGGGAGGTGAAACGAAGATGAAGAAATTAATTTTGATCGGCTTGGCGATTGCCGGATTCGCATGTGCGTCGGCTCCAAGTTCAAACGCGGGTGTGGCGGTCAGTGTCGGCTTTGGATATCCGTACGCGTATCCATACCCTTACTATTACGGCTGTGGCTATCCATATCCGTACGGATATTACAGACCGTCGATCTACGTCGGGCCGTCGTTCTATTGGTACCACGGTCATCGCGTCTACTATCATCGACGGCACTACTACCGACGCTGGTACTAAACCGACAATCTCAAGGAGACTTCGAAGCCGGCTGGGAAGAAATCCCGGCCGGCTTTTATTTTTTCGGCGATGTTGACGTCGGCGTGGATGGGGATGTCGCCGGCGATGTTTCTTGAAATTCCTTCTTTAATTTTTCCTGCAATGCCGGCAATTCCTGCTGCCGCTTCGCTTCGGTTTCTTGATGAATCGCGTGCTCGATCCGGCGGCGTTCTTGCAGGTAACGCTGTTCGAATTGTTCGCGTTTTTCTCCCTCGAGGCGCAACCCCGAATCGCGAATCGCCGCATCCACTTCTCGCTTGAGCCGTTCGCGGTAAATTCTATCCCGCGCGCGCATCAACTTTCGTTCTTCCGGCCCCATTTGAATCCAATGTTCGGCGTTCTTCCGGAATATTTGTCGATCTTCCGGTGGCATCGCATTCCAGCGTTCACGCGCGCCGTTTGGGCTCGTTATATGTCGCGACGGCGGCGGCATTCGTCGAACGTTCCCGCCTTGCGGCTGGGCCGTGGCCAACTGTGCGCCGAAAGTGAATACCGCAATCGCGGCAATCGCGGCTACAATGTTTGAGTGTCGTCGTCCCACAAGCTGCTCTCGTCTGTGGCCAACAATTCGTCCAGATCGGCAACCACATCGTAATCCTGTGGATCGATCTTCGCGATGACATCCGGCGCGTTCTCGCCACTTTCGCGCGGCAAAGGCTGATGAAACGCCAGAAATGCCGCGATTAGGGCGACCGCGATTCCTGCCGCGGGAACAAGTCTCCTTGGGCTAAGCCACCGGCGGAGCCGTTCGAAGCCAGTCGAGCGTTCCCGAATTTTTCGAACAATGTTGCGTGCGAAAAATGGGGAGAGTTGCGCCGATGGAACTCGGCCGAGCAAATCCCACAATTGTTGGTCGTCTTCGCGTTTCATTTTTGTTCCGCGAATTAAACAAACTTCACCTCCGAAAGTTGCGCCAACCGTTCGTCCGGTAACGTCTTACACTTCGGGCGCTTCCAAAAATCCTTCGAGCTGACGAATGCGCGTCGGGTGCCGCATTTTGCGAAGCGCCTTGGCCTCGATCTGGCGGATGCGCTCGCGCGTCACCCGAAACTGGCGTCCAACTTCTTCCAAAGTGCGACTGTATCCGTCGACCAAACCGAAGCGCTGTTCGAGAACCTGTCGTTCCCGCTCAGTAAGCGTCTCGAGCACATCCTTAATTTTTTCCTTCAGCAACACGATCGCGGTCATGTCGCAAGGATTTTCCGCGCCTTTGTCTTCGATGAAATCGCCGAAGTTGGTTTCTTCGCTCTCGCCGACCGGTGATTGAAGCGAGATCGGCTGCTGCGCCATTTTCAAAACGGCGCGGACGCGATCCACCGGCAATAGAATTTCTTCCGCCACTTCTTCTGGGGTTGGTTCGCGACCGTATTCCTGAACCAACTGCTTCTGCACGCGCATCAACTTGTTGATCGTCTCGATCATGTGCACCGGAATGCGAATGGTGCGCGCCTGGTCCGCGATGGAGCGCGTGATCGCTTGCCGGATCCACCACGTTGCGTAAGTCGAGAATTTATAACCGCGGCGATACTCGAATTTCTCGACCGCTTTCATGAGACCCATATTTCCTTCCTGGATCAAGTCGAGGAATGACAAACCGCGGTTTGTATATTTTTTTGCGATCGAAATCACGAGCCGGAGATTGGCCTCGACCATTTCGGTTTTGGCGCGGAGCGCTTTGCGCAGCCAGCTCTTCAATGATTGATATTGGTCGGCGTATTCGTCGAGCGAGAGCCAAAGTAAACTCTCCAGCTCGCGGCTTTTAACTCCAACCTGCGAACGCGTGCCGGACGCGCGGCGATGTTTCGTCGCTTCATGCTGAATACTCACGAGCGTCCGATAGTGTTCGTCTGCGAGATGAACAAACTCCTCGGTAACTTTTTGTTTGAAATAAAACTTTGGATAGAGCCGTTGGAGCGAACCGAGCGTTTTCTGAAACGCTTTTAAGCGTTTCGCGTCTCTTTTCGAAGATTGCGAGAGCTTCGCATAATTTTGAGTGATGGCGTCCGCTGACTTTTCGACTTGCTTGCAAAGCCGCGGCAGAATTTTCATGTAGCGCTCGCGGCTCTCGATCTTCTTATCGAGTATGACGCGATCGAATCGCTCCCGGCCTTCGGTCAGCTTTTGGGCAAGATCGAGATGTGCGCGCGCCGTGAAACCGAAACGATTGATGTGCTTCTGCACCATGTTTTCGGCTTCTTCGATGCGTTTCGAGATCTCCACTTCTTGCTCGCGCGTCAGCAACGGCACCTGACCCATCTGTTTGAGATACATCCGAACCGGGTCGTCGAGGATGTCGAGCTTGGTTTCCGGTTTTTCCTCCTCTTCCTCGTCGGGATCTTTTTTAACCTCTTTGTGCCGATCGACGTCCGAAGCTTCAATCACGTCGATCTCCATTCGACGTAGCCGCGTCAGAATCGCGTCCAGCTCGTTCGCGTCCGTGATTCCATCGGGGAGCGCTTCGTTTAAATCGTCGAACGTGAGATAACCCTGCTCTTTCGCGAGCTTGATTAGCTCTCGGAGTCGAACTTGAATCTCCGCCGCCGCCTCGGCTTCGGTTCTTGCTTTCAATAACGAATCCGCGCTGGTTCTTCGCGCCCTGACAAGCCGCGTGATTCCTTTCGATTTAAATGCGGTAATCTTACCGTGTCCGTTTGAATGCAATCGCGATGGGGAAATTCTCGCACCGTCTTCGGGCTGTACGCGTTTAAATTTCGCGCGCTTCGCCGTTGAGCGGCGAAGACCCCTCTTTGCTTTCGAGTGTCTGGCCAAGACTGTAGGTTAAGGTTTGCGGCCTTCGATCAGCGTTCCCATAAGATCGACAATTACCCGCCGGCCTCGGGAACAGACGAAAGCCGGGAAATCTGGTGGAGTTGATCGCGCAGGTCAACAATTTCTTTCTGCAATTTCACGACCTCACCGGTGGTCAATTGCGGGAGCCGAATTCGAGCTTCAGCCACTTCGAGCTCCCGGCGCAATATGCCCTGTTTCAGGCCTTTCCACCAACGCTCCGCCACCTCTGTCGCGTTTGCCGGCATCTTCTGCATCAGCCAAGCAGAAACTACGCCCTCCTCTTCCGCCGGCAGTTGGGACATAAACGAGTTGAGCGAAGCCGGATCGTCTGGCCGCAAATCGCAATCTAAAATTCGGACCAACAACTCAGCTCCCGGAATCTGCTCCGTCAGCTCACGCCAGTTTTGCGCGAGCAGAAATTTGCGAGCGCCTTCATCGCGCAAAGCGAGCAGACAAAGCATCGCAATATCGTGCGATGGGGCGACGACGACGTGCGTTGGGCGCGGCTTTGATGAAGTGCCTTGTTCGCGTCGCGGTTGCGGCATCAGCCTTTCGAACTCCGAAGCCGGAACGCCGAGTCGCGCGCTCATTTTGTTCAAAACCTGACCGCGCATTAAGGGATCGCGGATTTGCGACGCAGTTTCAGCGAGGCCGCGCGCCAGCTGCATCTTTGCGCCGAGCGAGCTTAGATCGACAGTCGAAACTTCGCGCTCGATCCAGTAATCGAAAAAATCTCGCGCTTTCACAACGCGCTTTTCAAATTCCTCTTTGCCGTCGCGGCGAACCAGCGAATCGGGATCTTCGCCCGGCGGCATGTCGATGATGCGGACAACGAGATCATTTTGCAGTAGCGCGTCGAGCGAATGCTGGGCCGCTTTCTGTCCCGCTTGATCCGCATCGAAGCAGAGGACGACTTCATCGACGAAACGCTTCAAGATTCGCGCTTGCTGTTCAGTAAACGCAGTGCCTTGCGGCGCAACCGCATTTTTTATTCCGGCTTCAAACAACATGATCAGATCGAGCTGGCCTTCGCAAACGATTGCGCAGTTTGCTTCAATCAAAGCGCGTTTCGTTTTGTGTAGACCAAAAAGAACGCGCCCTTTTTGGAAAAGCGGCGTTTCGGGGGAATTCAAATATTTCGCAGCCTGCGGGTCCGATTCGAGCAAACGCCCGCTGAACGCGATCACTTCGCCGACATCGTTGCAGATCGGGAAAACGATTCGGCCGCGGAAGCGATCGTAGACTTCACTGCCAGGCCGTTCTTCGTCGCGCGGTTTCACGAGACCGCTTTGCAAAAGCTGCGTGCGCGAATAGCCGCGCTCGAGCGCCCATTTCAAGAACGCGTCCCAACTGTCCGGCGCGAAGCCGAGTTGCCAGTTCTTCGCCGTCGTTTTGTCGATGCCGCGGCTTTTCAAATAGTTACGTGCCGCTTCAGCGAAAGGTTTCTTCAACAAATTGTCGTGAAACCATTCCGCCGCTTCCGCGTGAAGTTTCAGTAACGTCCGCCGCGCCTCATGTTGTCGATCTTCCTCCGCGCTAGCGCGCTCTTCGACAATTGGAATGCCGACCCGATCCGCCAGTTTCCGCACCGCGGCCGGAAAATCGACATGCTCATATTCCATCACGAAGCGAAAAACGCTGCCCCCAACGCCGCAGCCGAAGCAGTGAAATGTTTGCCGTTGCGGACTGACATGAAACGACGGCGTTTTCTCCTGATGAAATGGACAGAGCGCCTTAAAGTTTGCCCCAGCCCGTTTCAGCGGGAAATAGGAGCCGATTACTTCGACGATGTCATTGGCGCCGGCGATTTGCTCGATTGTTTCCGAAGGAATCACGTGGGTCTTAATTTTTCGCTCGTTTGCTCAGCGAAGCGATGTCAAAATTTACGCAAAGCCAAAGTGCTTTCCAAATAATGAAAAAATTGTCGATCCTGGTTTTGGTTGCGATCCTGTCCACCCTGGGCATCGGGCACGCCCGGGAAGTCATTCATAAAGGCGACGTGGTCGTTGCGCCAATGAGCGGCGAAATATCGCCTTCGCTCCTGACCTTTTTGCGTCGTGCGCTCAAAAGCGCCGAAGCCAGCGGAGCGAGCGCGATCATTTTCGAAATGAACACTTACGGCGGGCGACTCGACAGCGCGGAAGAAATTACGAGCGCGCTCAATCACGCCACGATCCCGACCTACATGTTTATCAATTCAAATGCGGGATCAGCCGGCGCGTTGATCGCTTTGGCCACACAACACATTTACATGGCGCCAGTGAGCGCGATCGGCGCGGCGGCTCCGGTATTGCCAACGGGCGAAGATCTTCCGCTGACCGCGCGCGAGAAAACAATTTCCTACTGGTCGGCTTTGATTCGCGGCTCGGCGTTGAAAAACGGACACAACCCCGACATCGGCGAAGCGTTCATGAACAAGGACAAGGAGGTGAAAATCGGCGATCGCGTCGTTCATGCGAAAGGAACTTTGCTGACTTTGAACGCGCAGGAAGCGACCGAGAAGATCAACGGCAAGCCGCTGCTGGCCGATGGCGTGGCCGATTCGATTGTCGATCTTACAAAGAAAGCGGACCTCAAAGGCAAGGTCGTGTCGATTCATCCTACCGGCTTCGAGCAGCTCGCGCTTTGGATCACTGCACTCGCGCCATTGCTTTTGTTGGGCGGAATCGTTTGCGCTTGGCTCGAATTCAAAATTCCGGGAGCGACGGTGCCCGGAATCATTTCCGCGATCTGCTTCGCGCTCTTCTTTCTCGGCCATTATCTCGCCGGCCTGGCCGGCTGGGAAGTGGTCGCGCTGTTTGTTGTAGGCGTCGTCTTGGTTATCATCGAAATTCTCTTCTTCGCTCATTCGACGATTGTTTTCGGCGTGGTCGGCGTTTTGCTCATGCTCGCCTCGATGCTCTGGGCAATGATCGACCGTTATCCCGAGCAACCATTTTTTCCGACTGGCGAAATGCTCGTTGTTCCGCTGCGTAATCTCTTCGTCGCGCTGGTCGCGGCCGCGATTGTCATTTGGTTGCTCGCGAAATATCTGCCGCAAACCAGCATTTACCGGCGGTTCGCTTTGATGGCGTCGAATCCGCCGGGCCCGTCGCTCGCCGGCGTGCCACGCGAGTTCGCGACGGCGATCGATCTCACGCCCGGAGCCGAAGGAGTTTCGTTGTCGATCTTGCGTCCGAGCGGCAAGGCGCGTTTTCGCGATCAAACTGTCGACGTCATCACAGAAGGCGAATTCATTCCGCCGAACACTTCGATCAAGGTCGTTGGCCGCGATGGAATGCGCGTTGTGGTTAAAGCCGCGAGTTAACCGCGACTAACCGCCGGCAACGACGCGAATAATTTCGATTCGATCGCCTTCCGTGAGCGGCTTTTGCGGCCATTCGCGCCGGTGCAAAGCGACGCCGTTGTGTTCGACCAGGACGGCTTCGGGCGCGAATTGAAATCGCGCAATCAACTCGGCGATTGTTGCGGCGCCGCGCGAATCGGTTTGTTCGCCGTTAAGTGAGATTTTCACAAGCTGTGGAATCGGCGGTCATAGACCGCCGCTACAGGCGAGATGCGCATCAGTCCGAAAGTGCGTGCTCCCAATCTTTCCAAACCGGCTCGAACCCGCGCTCCCGCAAAATAGCCGCAATACTTTCCGGCGAACGGTCATCGCTGATTTCAAACTGACCGGTAGCCAGTTGATCTTCCCCATCTTGGAATTCCGGTGGAACAATTCGGCCGCGCACAGTTTGATGCAGATGTTCGGTGCCGCGCCGGGTATAGCCGCCGGGCTCAGTGTGGCTTCCAGCGCTCATCATTGTCACGCCGAGCGAGATCAGCGCATCGCGCAAAGCGGGCCGTTCGCGCGTGCTCAGGACAATTCCAACTTGCGGAAACGTTATCCGCAGCGCGCAAACCAATTGCGCCAGCTCGCGGTCACTGATCGAAAAGAGCGGTCGGAATCCGCCCGCGGCCGGCCGAAGGCGCGGCAAACTGACGGTGATGTCGGCCTGCCAGCAGCGTTTCAACAAATATTCGAGGTGTGCCGCCAGCGCGATCGCTTCTTCTTGCCAGCGCCACAGACCGAAGAGCGCGCCGATGCCGATGCGGCGAAAACCGGCAACGTAACCGCGCTCGGCGCAATCGAGCCGGTAATCAAAATCGCGTTTGGGTCCGGCAGTATGCAATTCGGCGTAAACCGAGCGTTGATAAGTTTCCTGATAAACAACGAGACCTTCGGCGCCCGCGCGAACAATTGGAACATAATCTTCGATCGACATCGGACCGACCTCGATCGCGATTGACGAAAAATCCGGCGCCAATGCCCGCACGCATTCCTCGAGATAATTATTGCTGACAAACTTCGGGTGCTCTCCCGTGACCAACAAAATTTGGCGAAAGCCGGCTTCGGAAAGATGGCGAGCTTCGGCTAAGACTTCATCCAGGGTGAGAGTCACCCGCAAAATCGGATTATCGCGCGAGAAACCGCAATAGCGGCAGTTATTGATGCACTCGTTCGAGAGATAAAGCGGCGCGAAGAGACGCATCGTTCGCCCAAAAAAACGGCGCGTGAGCGCACGGGAAGTCTGTGCCATCGCCTCCAGTTCCGGGTCGGATTTTGGAGCGATGAGTGCCCCAAAGCGGCGGAGGAGCCCCGATTTCTGAAGCGCTAAATTGTCGAGAACTTTCGAGAAGGACATCTCATTTTTAACATCGCGCTCGCGGTCTCGATCTGCAAATAGACAGGCACAGGAGCGACGCTAAATTGTTGAACTCGGGTTTGAAGCAGACTCAAGAATGAAGCGACATTCCAAAAAACTTCGCCCGACTTCGGCGGGCACAATCGCAACCACAAAGTCTGATGCTAAGAATCGTTGGACGGATTTGATTCTCGCCGCCGCGTTGGTCGCGGTCACATTTCTCAGCTACCAGCCGGCGTGGAATGGAAAGCCGTTGCTCGACGACAGCGACCGCTTTTTAAAATCGCCCGAGCAACGCTCCATTAGCGGCCTGGTGCAATTGTGGATCCAGCCCCGAACGACGCGGCAATATCACCCCGTGGTCGATACCGTTTACTGGATCGAAGACAAACTCTGGGGCGACCACGTCCTCGGTTATCATCTCTTGACGATTGCGTTGCACGCGGCCGCGGCCCTTCTTCTGGTTAAAATTTTACGAAGACTCCAGATTCCGGGCGCATGGCTCGCCGCGTCGATATTCGCGTTGCATCCGGTGCAAGTCGAATCGGTCGCCTGGATGGTTGAAATTAAAAACACGCTCTCGGCTCTGTTTTTTTTCGCAGCGATTCTCACCTTCTTACAGTTCGACGAACGGCGCACGCGCGGAAAGTATTTCCTGCTGCTGTTGTTTTTCGTCGTCGGTATTTTGACGAAAGCGATTGTGGCGACGCTTCCACTTGTCGCGCTGATCCTGATTTGGTGGAAACGGCGGAGGATCAATTGGCAACGAGACATTTGGCCTCTATTGCCGCTGGTGGTGTTGGCAGTCGCGGCCGCTGCGCTGAGCGTCTTCGTCGAACAAACGTTTAGCGGTGCCGAAGGCGATGAATTCCGATTGTCGATCTTGGAACGCTTTCTGATCGCCGGACGCGCCTTCTGGTTTTATATCGGCAAACTTTTTTGGCCCGCGAACCTCTCGCTGATCTATCCACGCTGGAAAATCGATGCGTCGGTTTGGTGGCAATATCTTTTTCCCATCTCAATGGTTGCCGCTTTCGCGGTGGCTTGGTTTCAGAGAAAGCGGTGGCCATGGCTCTTTGCCGGTTTGCTCTTTTTTGCGGCAACAATCCTCCCGCTGCTTGGATTTTTTAATGTCAGCTTTTATCGGCTCTCATTCGTTGCCGATCATTTTCAATATTTGCCCAGCTTGGGAATTATTGTCCCGGTGATGAGCGGCGCCACGCTTGGGCTTCGAATGTTGAGCGATTGGCAGCTGGCGGTCGGCCGCGCGGTCTGTGGCGCGTTGGCAATCGTTCTCGCCACTCTGAGCTGGAATCAAAGTCACATGTATCAGGACAACGAAACCTGTTACCGAATGGTCCTGGGCAAAAATCCCGCGAGTTGGACAGCGCATTACAATGTCGGCTCCGAACTGCTGCAACGCGGTCAAATCGAGAACGCAGAGGCCGAATTCAACAAAGTGCTTGAGCTCGAACCAAACAATCCGCTTGCCGAAAAACGGGCCCGCAACGGTCTCGGCGGAACGTCGGTAGCGAAAAGCAAACTGGACGTGGCCTTATCGCAATTCCGGCGCGCAGCTGAATTGGATCCGATGGACGCGCAGGCGCACAACGGGATCGCCAGTATCCTTCATCGCCAGGGACATCTGGCGGAAGCGATCGCGGAGTACGACCAAACGGCGCAGTTGCGTCCCAATTCGTCCCTAATTCTTAGCAATCTCGCTTGGATGTTGGCTACCTGCGCGGATGCTTCACTGCGAGACGGTCCGCGGGCCGTTGCTCTGGCCGAACGCGCGAACGAAATCAGCAGAGGCCGCGACGTCAAAACGCTTCGCTCGCTGGCGGCGGCCTATGCCGAAGTTGGACGTTTCTCAGAAGCGGCCGAGGCCGGCCGACGAGCAATGCAATTGTCGATCCACGATGGCCAAACACCATTTCGACAAGCGCTGCAACGCGAGATTGCTCTATTCGACGCTGGTATCCCATATCACGAGCGGATGCGCTGAGCGCGAATCCACTGACAACGCAGAAGAGCCGTTGCTTTGCAGGAATTCCGACCAAAAACAAAACGCCGGAACGCGCGAGCGTTCCGGCGTTTAAATTACGCTTTTCTGACCTTAATAGGAAAACGTGACGCCGAACCGAGCCATCCCGAAGTCCTGGTTGTCGCTGCCATGACCGGGCTTCAGGTTTAAAGCTTGATTGGTGACGACTGTTCGAGTGGTGAACGTTCCAAAAAAGATATCCTGAAACGTTGTCGTGCTAATGCCTTGCTCGGTGAGGAGTTCAAATTTGTCCGGGTGGTTCTCCTGACCGAAGACGAAGTTCCAAGTGAAGTCAGCCATCAAACCGATATGGCAAGTGAGGCGGAACTCCAATCCGGCGCCGAGCTGACCCAGCGCTCTGGGGTGATTGTTTGCGACCGGATCAACCGTCCAGAACTCATGCTCCGTCGACGTAAGATTGAGGCCGGGCGACGTCGAGGACCCGGTTTGGTTCGATTTCTCGTTGAAGAATTTGTAAAGAGTCGCACCGCCATCAACGAAGCCGAGTCCGCCGGTGACGTATGGAGCAAATCGGCCGAATGGATAGCGCGCAGTCAGGGTTAGCAACCCGCCGCCGGCAAAGTTTGTCTTCGCGGCAAGGCCCACGCCTTCCACGCCGATACCGAAATACCGGCTCCAGAAATATTTGACGTCCGCGCCACCGCCCCAAACGTTATCGCGCCCGAACATTTGGTTATTACTGACCTGGCCAATATTTACGCGCTCGTTCGGGTTAAAGAGGCGGAGCTCGTCTTGCCTAACGAAGATGATCGGAATGCCAAAAATGCTGATGAAGGTCGTATTAACAACATCAGTATCTGGTGAGAACGGATCATCGTTCGGCACATCGAATTGGCCGGTGTCCGATGCAAACGCGAATGCGCCCCAGATATCGAGGTCCCATTCATGCGCGCGATAGAGATCGCACACAGGCGGGGCCGGCTGCATCACGTTTTTTTCTTTGCTGGAAACACTTTCCGGACCGTCGGCGTAAATGGCCGGCGCCACTGCGAAGAGTGCGGTTAATGCGCAAAAGGTTAAGGTCAGTTTTTTCATAACTTGGCTATGCGTTTAGGGTTTCTTCAGAAGTTCGTCAATAAAAAAATAAATTGTTTTTACAGGCTGTTTCAGGGCTAAATCGAGGCTCAAATTTCAGTGCAACCGTGCTTTTAACACGAAACTGACACCTGGCGTCAAGCACCGAATTTTAGCCCTTATTTTCCCCATACCGGCGGTTCTAACAAAACGGCCGCAGCGGGTCAACCCCCGAAATGCCCCATTGGAATTCGGGTGTTCGACCCCCTCCAGATGTCGATCTTGCTCGTTAGTAAGAAAACGTGACGCCAAATCGCGCCATCCCGAAATCCTGGTTGTCGCTGCCGTGACCGGGCTTCAGGTTTAAAGCTTGATTGGTGACGACTGTCTGGAAAATTGGAAATCCGAAGAAATCAATCTCGGAAATACCCTGTTCGGTCACGAGCTGGAATTTGTCCGGATGGTCCTTCTGGCCGAAGACGAAGTTCCAGGTGAAGTCAGCCATTAACCCGATATGGCAGGTGACACGGAACTCCATGCCGGCGCCAATCTGTCCAAGTGCTCGGGGGTGGTTGTTGTAAACCGGATCGACAGTCCAAAACTCGTGCTCATTACCAATGTTATTACCCGGCTGGGTAGAATTACCGGTTTGCGGCGATTTCTCATTGAAAAACTTGTAGAGCGTCGAGCCGCCATCAATGAACCCCATGCCGCCGGTAATATACGGAGCGAACCGGCCGAACGGATAGCGCGCGGTCAGCGTTAGCAGACCGCCACCGGCAAAGTTCGTCTTGGCGGCGAGGCCTACGCCTTCCACGCCGATACCGAAGTATCGGCTCCAGAAATATTTTACGTCCACGCCACCGCCCCAGGTATTATCGCGGGCGAACAATTGGTTCTGACTGACCTGACCAATATTCACGCGCTCGTTCGGGTTAAACAGGTGCGGCTCGGCGAAAAAGCCAGTGCCGACATCGAAGATGAACGGATCGTTATCCGGTGAGAATGGGTCATCGTTCGGCACATCGAATTGGCCGGTGTCCGACGCAAACGCAAACGCGCCCCAGATATCGAGGTCCCATTCATGCGCGCGATACAGATCGCACACCGGCGGTGCCGGCTGCATCACTTCTTTTTCTTTGCCGGAATATTTCTCCGGTCCGTCATCGGCGAAGACAATCGACGCCGTAATCAGCGCCGCGAACATTACGCAAAAGGCCAAGGCTAATTTTTTCATCGGTTGATTTGGGCGCTAGAATTATTTCTAAGAGAACGCGGCCTAACAGATTGACAACAGCTGGTCAATTCCCGAATGCCGCAATCGCAACAAAATGAATCCGAGGCCGCGCCCGATCCGAAATGTCGATTCCGATGCGGACATGCCCGAATTGCCTCCGAGCTAGGTTTTTAGCTCGGCGCCGGTATTCGCGTCGGTGACGATGAATTTCTCGTGGTGATATGTCGCGTCCCCGCGAAACATCAATCGGCCCGCGTAACGCCGTTCCAGTTCAATCAGCAATTCCTCGTCTTCCTCTTTCAGGCGCTTCAACACATCGGGATTCAGAATCACGCGGAAATCATGGACGCTATCCTGATATTTGCGCATCACCGTGTTCAACGTGCGGTGAAGCTCGACACTGGTAGTCATTGAAGTTTTCACCACGCCGCGGCCGCCGCAATAGGGACAGTTTTCGTAAATCGTGTCGCTCAAACTTTCCTGCGCCCGTTGACGCGTCATCTCCATCAAACCAAGCTGCGAAATCGGCAGGATATGGGTTTTGGCCTTGTCGCGTTTGAGCCGTTCTTTCATCAACGTGAAGACCGCCTGCTGATCTTTGCGACTCTTCATGTCGATAAAATCCCCGATAATCAGACCGCCAATATTTCGCAGACGCAATTGCCGCGCGATTTCGTCGGCCGCTTCCAGGTTGGTTTGGAGAATTGTTTTCTCAACATCGCGCCCGCCTTTGTTGCGCCCAGTGTTCACGTCGACTGCCACCAGCGCTTCGGTTTCGTCGATCACGATGTAGCCGCCGCATTTGAGCCAAACCTGCCGATGAAACGCGTCATCGATTTGTTTCTGGATTCCGAGCCCCTCAAAAATTGGGGACGCGCCGTCATAAAATTTCAGACGATTTCGCGAGCGCCGCGAAATTTTGTCGACCAGCTGCCCCATCCGGCCGATCGATTCCTGATCGTCACAAATCACTTCGTCGATCTCTTCGGTCAGAAAATCGCGCACCGTTCGCTCGACCAGATCCGGTTCTTCGAAAACACGATACGGCGCTGGTTTATCGCGAATCAGCCGCTCAACTTCTGCCCATTGATCGAGCAGGAAACGTAAATCGCGCACGAAATATCTCGCGCGTTGTCCTTCACCAACGGTCCGAATAATTACGCCAATGCCTTCCGGAATATCGAGCTGGCGCAAAATTTTCCGGAGCCGATTGCGTTCCTTCGGGTCTTCGATTTTTCGTGAGATGCCGCTCCGATCGCTGAACGGCATCAAGACGAGATAGCGTCCGGCGAAACTCAAATTCGTGGTCACCCGCGGACCCTTCGTTCCGATCGGGCCTTTGGTAACTTGCACGATCACTTCCGAGCCGACCGGATAAATATTCGGAATATCTTTCGCAGTGATTTTTCTGCGCTGTTTCTTTGATGGCCGGTCAACTTCTTCGATTCCGCTATCGAGCGCGGCCGGAAGCGCATCCCAAAAATGGAGAAACGCGTTTTTATCAAGGCCGATGTCGACGAACATCGCCTTCAGTCCCATCTCGATGTTTTTCACCCGGCCCTTGTAAACCGAGCCGACGATCTGGCGAGAGCCGCTGCGCTCGACGCTATATTCTTCGAGACGATTGTTCTCGAGCAACGCTACCCGTCGCTCGAGTTTCTCTACGCTGACTACTAATTTGTTGCCGGTCCGGCGTGAACCAAGACCTAAAATTTTTCTCACTCTGTCTAACATAAACTCCTAAAGGTTGTGCGATCCCGAGCGCCAAAACCTCGGTGAAGGAATTGTTCATTGCCCGTTGGATCGACATTGATTGTTTAAAAACGACGGCGAGCTGGCGGAACTGGCGTCGACTGCGGCGCCGGACGTTTAGCTCCAAAAAGCCGTTCGAAGAAATTCAGGGGACGCGGCGTCGCCGCGGGCTGAGCGCGCGCAACGCGAGCACCTTTTACCTTTCCTGCCGCGTCCGGTTCTTGCTCGACATCCGGCGAAGCATTGTCACTGGCCATCTGAACGTCTGCGCTGGAGGAGCCCGCGTCTTCTTCATCCTCGCCGCCACCCACATTCGAGCCTTTGAACTCGACTGCTTTGATCAGCTGAAGAGGATTTTCGTGATGCGCCGGAGCAACCCACGCGACCTGCATGTCGAAGTTTCCTTCGTCCAACGCCACGGTGCGTTCCAAAATACGCGTTGCGATCGGCCCAGCGACTTCACCTCCGTGTCCAGAAGCGCCCTGGACCATGACGACGACAACGTATTTCGGACTGTCGAACGGCGCGAAAGCGGCAAACCACGCAACGTTTTCCTCATGTCCGCGTTCGGTGGCCTGCGCGGTTCCCGTTTTGCCGGCCACCACCACGTTTTTCAACCGAGCGCGTCCACCGGTGCCGCCATCTTCGTTCACAACTTTCCACAAACCCTTCCGCACTATTTCAATCTGGTCCGGGGTAACTTCACGCCGAAGATCAGACCGAACTCGCGGCGCGAAACTCACCGGCTTTCCTTGTTCATTGAGGACCGGCGTGCCGTCCTGGTTAACCACCTTGTCGATCAAACGGGGATAATAACAGGTGCCGCCGTTGGCCGCGGCGGCGTAAGCCATTGCCAACTGCAACGGCGATACGAGCGTGTAACCTTGACCAATTGAAACGTTCGCCGTTTGCGCCGACGACCAGCGCTCTTGGGGATGGTGAATCTGCATCCACTCGGGTCCTGGCATGTTGCCAGTCTGTTCGCCACTCAATTGCAGACCCGATTCTTCACCAATGCCAAGCATTTTTCCGATAACGTCGATCGACTGAATCCCCGCAGCGTTGCCGTACTGGTAGAAAAATGAATCGCACGAAACTTTAATCGCGTCAGCCAGGCCGATCGTGCCGTGGGTGTAATGCTTTGACGCTACCCAGCACTGGAAAAAGTGATCGCCGTAACTCACGCCGCCGCCGCAGTTGAATTTGTTGTTCGTTAGGCCTTTCCGCAGACCGGCCAGTGAAGTGATCAGCTTGAACGTCGATCCTGGCGGAAGCCCGCTGATCGCGCGATTCACCAGCGGGTCGGCCACATCTTTTCGCAGCGCCTGCCAGTCTTTCGCCTTGATGCTCGGAATGAAAGTATTCGGATCAAACGAGGGCACCGACGCCATCGCCAGAATATTTCCGTTGTTCGGATCGATAACCACCGCCCCGGCACGACTCACCGCGCGCAACGCTTCATCCGCGATTGCCTGAATCCGCGCGTCGACAGTCAAAAAGACATTCGCGCCTTGCTGCGGCGGATCTTCTTTTAACACGCTGTCGATTGTGCCCTTGGCATTGCGGCGCAAATAACGCACGCCCGGTTTGCCGCGCAGATACTCGTCCATCGCCTTTTCGACGTTCGATTTCCCGTCCACGTCGCCTTGATAAAATGTGAACTTCTTCGCTTCCTCCTTGTTCGTGTCGTCCGGCGCGCCGACGTAACCAAGAATATGCGACGCGAGCGCGCCATAGACGTACGAGCGCACCGGTTTAATCGCAATATCGACTCCCGGGAGTCCGACATCATGCTCGGAAAATTTCGCCATGGTCGGGAAATCGATGTCCTTGATGTAGGAATACGGAACTTCAGTGTCGTTGCGGTAGTGGCGCTGCAACTGGCTTGCATTGTAATCGCGCGCAAGATCGAGATCGTTCAGGCGCGGCACGACTCCGTTATTCACGATCTGGATAATGTCCGGCTCTTTCACGTCCTTCGGCATGCCGCTGATGATCGCGCGGTGCTCGGCAAGCGGCGGCGAACCGAATCGTTCGCGATACCCCTTCACCATCTCCGGCAAATAAAAATCGACTTCGTAGCTCGCGCGGTTTTGCACCAACGTCAGACCGTTTCGATCTTTAATCTCACCGCGAACCGACGGAATTCGCACGGTGGCTTGCGAGCTGCCGCGAATTTGCGCAGTCCATTCCGTGCCGTGCGCTACTTGGATCCACCAAAGTTTGAAAATCAGCCCGCCCATGCCGAGCAGCATGAGCAGACCGACAAATTGAATTCGCAATCGCGGACTGAGCCGTCGCCGATTCATTCGAAAATCCTCTCCGGTAAATAGGGATAACGCGTCATCCGCGCGATCCAGTTCAACATCCAAAAAATTACCGGCGCCATCAGCATCGCCATCAAGCCCGGGCCGCCGATTTGCCACCAAACTTCCTTCGTAAACATAAAGGTGCCGCGCCGAAATGTGATCATGAGGTATTGCGCGAGAATAATCGAAGAGGTGCAGAGGCCGGTAAGCAAACAATGAACTTCCCAGCGGCCGCGAATGAACAAAGGCCTTAAGCCATGCATAATCCCCGCCAGCACTGCGTAGAGAAGTATCGACCAACCGAGTGAGATTTCAACTTTGCTGCCGATCACTTGGACGGTGAGCGCGTCGAGCAAAATCCCCGCCCATAGCGCGAGGCCGAGCATCAACGGAAACGGCAACGCCATCGCGCCGTAAAAAACCAGCACCGGCACGATGTAAATGTGCGCGTGATACATCCAATCAAGCGGTGGAATAAAAAACTCCGCGATCTGCGCGATCACCACCAGAATTAATAGGACGCCAAAGAAAATCATTTCCGTCCCGTGACCACGAACACGTCCTCCAAATGCGAAAGATCGACAGCCGGCGCCAGCTTGGCTTGCCCATCGAGTTCGCGAACTTTAAAACTCTTCACCGTTCCGAGAAACAATCCTGATGGAAAAACTCCGCCGACTCCCGACGTGTAAGCTTTTTGTCCGGGCTGCAGATTCGCCTGTTTCGTCAAAAAATTGAGGTCGAGCAGCGGCGCCAGTCCGCCCGAGACGCGTTCGCCGGAAACAATTCCCTGCTCGCGCGTCCCTTCCACTGACGAGGCGACTTTGCAGTTTTCATCGGTCACCAAAAGCACAACCGAGATCGTATTACTCACCGTTGTCGTCTTTCCGACCAAGCCTTCGTCGGTCACCACCGGCATGTCGGTCTCGATGTGATCTTCTTTGCCCCGATTGACCGTCACCGTGTGCCACCAGGTCGACGCATCGCGCGTCACGATTTCGGCCGGAATCAATTTGAAAACCGAGCGCTCGCGATAATTCAGCGCGTGCCGCAACCGATTCACTTCATGTTCGACATCACGCAGCGCCTGATTGGTCGCGCGCAACTGGCGATTATCGACATTCAGCGCCGCGTTCTCCTTTTCCAATTCCTCCAACGATTTCAATCCTGTCCGCACCGACGTGATTTGTTTTTGCACGCTGGACCCGGTTGAGAAAAACGGCGACAGCATTTGATAAATGCTCGCCTGAAATTTTCGAGTCGTGTCCGCGCCGAAGCTCAGGAAGTAGCCGAGAATAGCGCCGAAAATCAGAAGCGCGATAATGCTGGTCCGGTTCATCCCGATTTCGGAGAGCGGATACCGGATAGCGGATAGAAAAGAGTTACCGGCGAATCACAGTTCTTTCCGGTTTCCGCTTTCCGCTTTCCGGTTTTGTCAGCGCCACTGGCGATCTGCTGCAGCCACTTGACGCAAAAATTTAAGTTCATTCAGACATTTGCCCGTTCCTTCGGCCACGGCGCTCAGCGGATCTTCCGCAACATGGACAGGCAAACCAGTCTCCTCGCTCAAAAGTTTA
>Ga0070707_100000809_pt1 | contig 30951 bp, 30 predicted proteins | sample KBSK5502metaG_FD_65468 | JGI IMG/M metagenome (GOLD analysis project Ga0070707, IMG submission 65468) | Corn, switchgrass and miscanthus rhizosphere microbial communities from Kellogg Biological Station, Michigan, USA - KBS K5-50-2 metaG | ecosystem: Host-associated > Plants > Roots >... | reverse complement strand
GAGTTCAACGGGTTGCCCCCCGGGACGACGGTCGGCCACGTCCACCTCTGCGTCCGCGACGTCGACGAGATGGTCGGCTTCTACCACGACAGGCTCGGGATGGGGGTGACCGCGAAGGCCGGCAATCAGGCCGCTTTCCTCAGCGCCGGCGGGTACCACCATCACCTCGGCGGCAACACGTGGGAGACGCTCGGCGCGGACCCCGCGCCCGAAGGAACCGCGAGGCTACTCCGCTTCACGATCGTCCTTCCCGACGACGCGGAAGTCGAGCGCGTGGCCGAGCGGATCGGCGGCACGGAGGTCCGGGATCCTTCGGGGAACCCGCTCGTCCTCGCGGCCGCCTAGGCGCTCGCCGCCTTCGGCAGCCAGCTGAAGCGCAGGATCGCCACTGTGATGCCGATCAAGGCCCAGATCGCGAGCACGCCGATGTCGCTCCACACGATCCCGATGCCGTGGGCGCCGGGGACGTAGGAGTGGCGGAAACCGGCCGCGAGGTGCTGCACCGGAAACACTGACGCGACATGCCGCAGCCACGGCGGCAGACTGATGTTCGGAATGAAGATGCCGGAGATGAAGTAGAGCGGCAGCATGATCGCCTGCACCATCGGCTGGGCCGCGTCCTCATTCTTGATCACTGTCGAGAGGGCGTAGCCGAGGACGCAGAACGTGATCGAGCCGACGATCGCGGTGAAGGCGATGCCTATGAGCCCCGCGGTCGGCAGCTTGACGCCGTATGCGACGCGACCGACGCCGAGCAGGACAGCGACGACGACGAGCGAGATTCCCACGGCGGTGAGCGCTCGGCCGCCGACGAGCACCGAGGCCGGCACCGGTGTCGCCCGCCGCCGCTTGAGAATGCCCCCTTCACGCTGCGCGGTGATCGAGATCACGAGGTTGACGAACGAGGCTGCGATGACCGCGAGCGCGGCGATGCCGGGGACGTAGTACGCCGATGCCTTCATCGGTCCCGGCCCAACGACACGGTTGCCGAAGACCCCGTTGAAGATGACCAGGAAGATCACCGGCAGAGCCAAGGTGAAGAAGCGGGCCTGCTGGTTGCGGAGGAAGCTGCGCAGGTCGAAGCGCGCCTGGTGGAGGACAAGGGCGACCGGTCCGCGAGCGGCAGCGGTCGTCACGCCGGCTCCTCCGTCAGTTCGAGGTAGACGTCCTCGAGGGTCGGCCGACGCACGTCGAGGTCTGGCAGGTCGATCCCGCGCGCGAGCGCCCACTCGGCGAGCGCGCCGACGTGGACGAGCGGCGTCTGCGTCGTCAGCGCCACGCGCCCGTCCGCGCGCGCGCTCAGTGCGCGCAGCTCGGGCGGCAGGTCGTCGGCGCCCGTTCCCTCCGGGAGCGTGAAGCGGATCGTCGAGGCCATGCGGTTTCGCCCGCCGAGCGTCCCGGGCGTTCCCTCGGCAACGATCTGGCCGCCGGCGATGACGGCGATCCGATCGGCCAGCTCCTCGGCCTCGTCCATGTAGTGCGTCGTGAGGAAGACCGTCTTGCCGAGCTCGCGTAGTCCCTCGATGACGTGCCAGGCCGTGCGGCGCGCCGACGGGTCGAAGCCGGTGGTCGGTTCGTCGAGGAAGATGAGCTCGGGGTCGCCGATGAGTCCGAGCGCGACGTCGAGCCGTCGGCGCTGCCCACCCGAGAGCTGCGGCGCAAGCGTGTCGGCCTTCTCCGTCAGCCCGACGAGCGCGATCGTCTCGTCAATGTCGCGCGGCTCTCGGTAGTAGCCGGAGTAGAGCTGGAGGCTCTCGCGCACCGTGAGCCCGGGCTCGGCGTTCGACTCCTGCAGGACGACGCCGACCCGGTCACGCCAGGCTGCGTCGCCGTCTGCGGGGTCGACTCCGAGCACGTTCACCTCGCCGGCCGTGCGGGTGCGGAAGCCCTCGAGGATCTCCACGGTCGTCGTCTTGCCGGCGCCGTTCGGCCCGAGGAAGGCGAAGATCTCGCCGCTCTCGATCTCGAGGTCGATCCCGGCGACCGCGTCGACCTGGCCATAGCTCTTGCGCAGACCCCGCACCGAGACGACCGGCTCCACGGCCGGATTCTCTCATGGGATCGTGAGAACCAACCCCCGGCATGTGCGCTATACCTGACAGGAGCGGATGAGCAGCAAGCCCGTCGAGCAGCTCTCTCAGGTCATCGTCCGGTTCGCCGGAGATTCCGGCGACGGTATGCAGCTCACCGGTTCGCAGTTCACGTCCGAGGCCGCGCTGCTCGGCAACGACATCTCGACGCTGCCCGACTTTCCCGCGGAGATCCGCGCGCCCGCCGGCTCGCTGCCGGGCGTCTCGGGTTTCCAGCTCCATTTCGCCGACCACGACATCCTCACGCCGGGCGATGCGCCCAACGTGCTCGTCGCGATGAATCCGGCGGCGCTGAAGACGAACATCTCCGACCTGCCAAGGGGCGGGACGCTGATCGTCGACGCCGACGCCTTCACCGAGCGGAACCTCGCGAAGGCGGGGTACGAGCAGAGCCCGCTCGGGGACGGCTCGCTCGACGAATACCAGGTGCACGCCGTGCCGCTGACGTCGCTCACGGTCGGCGCGCTGAAGGAGATCGAGGGGGTTACCCCGCGCGAGGCCGAGCGCTCGAAGAACATGTTCGCGCTCGGGCTCATGTCGTGGTTGTACGGGCGCTCGATCAAGCCGACGATCGGTTTCCTCGAGGAGAAGTTCGGCGCGAAGCGGCCGGAGATCGCGGCGGCGAACATCAAGGCGCTCCGTGCCGGCTACGCGTTCGGCGAGACGACCGAGTCGTTCGCGGTCACGTACGAGGTGAAGCCGGCGCAGCTCGCGCCCGGGACCTACCGCAACATCACCGGCAACCAGGCGCTGTCGCTCGGGCTCGTCGCCGCGTCGCGGCTCTCGGGGCTGCCGCTCTTCCTCGGCGCGTACCCGATCACGCCGGCAAGCGCGATCCTCGAGGAGCTCGCGGGCTACAAGCACTTCGGCGTCCGCACGTTCCAGGCGGAGGACGAGATCGCCGCGGCCGGCGCCGCGGTTGGCGCTGCATTCGGCGGCGCGCTCGGCGTCACGACCTCGGCCGGCCCCGGCATCGTCCTCAAGGCCGAAACCGTCGGGCTCGCGATCATGCTCGAGCTGCCGCTCCTGATCTGTGACATCCAGCGCGCCGGGCCCTCGACTGGGATGCCGACCAAGCCGGAGCAGGGCGACCTGCTGATGGTGATGTACGGACGGAACAGCGAGTCGCCGGTTCCCGTCGTCGCCGCCGGGTCGCCGTCCGACTGCTTCCACGCGGCGATCGAGGCGGTACGGATCGCGCTCAAGTACCGCACGCCCGTCTACCTCCTCTCCGACGCTTATCTCGCAAATGGCTCCGAGCCGTGGCTCCTGCCCGACCTCGAGACGCTGCCCGACCTGACGACGACGTTCGCAACCGAGCCGAACGCGGGGGATGAGTTCCTCCCGTATCTGCGCGACGCCACGACGCTCGCACGCCCATGGGCGCTGCCGGGGACGCCGGGACTGGAGCACCGGATCGGTGGTCTCGAGAAGGCGGACCGGACGGGCAACATCTCCTACGACCCCGAGAACCACGACCTGATGACGCGGCTGCGCGCGCAGAAGGTCGCGGGGATCGCCCTCGACATTCCGGAGCTCGAGGTCGACGATCCCGACGGCGACTCGAAGGTGCTCATCCTCAGCTGGGGCGGGACGTACGGCCCGGTCGCGGCGGCCGCCCGGCGCGTCCGCGCGAACAAGAAGCCGGTCGCGCACGCACACCTCCGTTACATCAACCCCTTCCCGCGCAACACCGGCGACGTGCTGCGCCGCTACGAGAAGGTGCTGATCCCGGAGATGAACCTCGGCCAGCTGCTGCAGCTCGTCCGGTCGCAGTTCCTCGTCGACGCGATGGGCTTCAACCGCGTCCGCGGCTTCCCGCTCCGCGCGGCAGAGGTGGCCGAGGCGGCCGAGGCCCTGGTGGACGCGGCATGAGCGCGGGCAACGGCAACGGCAACCTGACCGCGAAGGACTTCCGGACCGACCAGGAGGTGCGCTGGTGCCCGGGCTGCGGTGACTACGCGATCCTCGCCGCCATGCAGTCGTTCATGCCGGAGCTCGGGATCGAACGCGAGAAGACCGTCTTCATCAGTGGCATCGGCTGCGCAGCGCGCTTCCCGTACTACATGAACACGTACGGAATGCACTCGATCCACGGCCGCGCGCCGGCGATCGCGACCGGCCTCGCCACGACGCGGCCCGACCTCTCGGTCTGGGTCGTGACCGGCGACGGCGACGCGCTCTCGATCGGCGGCAACCACCTGATCCATGCCCTCCGCCGCAACGTCAACTTCAAGATCCTCCTCTTCAACAACCGGGTCTACGGATTGACCAAGGGGCAGTATTCGCCCACGAGCCAGGTCGGGATGGTGACGAAGTCGACCCCGATGGGCTCCATCGACTGGCCCTTCAACCCGATTTCGCTTGCGATCGGCGCCGAGGCGACATTCGTCGGGCGCGCGATCGACACCGATAAGAAGGGGATGACCGGGGTGCTCCGCGCCGCGGCCGAGCATCGTGGCAGCGCGTTCGTCGAGATCTTCCAGAACTGCCCGATCTTCAACGACGACGCCTTCGACTACGTCCGCGACGACAAGGAGGGCGTGAACCGGATCATCCTCCGCCACGGCGAACCGATCACGTGGGGCACGGACGGCGAGAAGGCGCTGCGTCAGCGGGACGACGGGACGATCGAGGCGTGCGCGGCCGGCGAACCCGGCGTCCTCGTCCACGACCAGACGCACACGGAGCCGGCGCTCGCCTTCGCGCTGTCGCGCGTGACGCAGGCAACGCACGGGGGCACCCCGGTCGGGCTCTTCCGCAACGTCGAGCGTCCGGTCTACGACGATCTGATGGCCGAGCAACTGCACGACGCCGAGGAGAAGCGCGGGAAGGGAGAACTCGCCGCGCTACTGAACTCCGGCGAGACCTGGGTCGTGTCCTAGCCGCCTCCGCAGGCTCCGGCCGGGTTCATCCCCGCAGCGGCCGCGAGTCCGGCGATCGCGAGGGCCGCGAGGGAGACGATTGCGAGCCAGACTCCGAGTTTCGCCAGGGCTCGGGCTGCATCGCTTTTTCGCAGCGACGAGACGGAGAGCACGAGGGCTCCCGTGGTGCTCAGCGCCCAGGCGGCGACGATCGTGTCGGCGCGTGGGTTCCAGTGGTGCGCCCATTGGATCGAGGCGGCGAGCAGCGCGAGCGAGACGAGCCCGAGGCAGGCGCCGAGCCGTCCGCGTACAGCCGACTCCTCAGGTGGTATGGCGCTCACCGGGTCACGAGCTGGTCAGGTGGTGGGAGAGGAACGCGACCGACGGCTGCGTTTGCGCCAGGAAGAAGGGATTCGTGTGACAGCCCTTGGAGAACTCGACCACGGCACCGGCAGGTAACGCGGCGGCAAGTGCTGCCACTCCTGGGTGGAACGGATCCTCCTCGCCCGAGGCGACGCGGACCGGGATCCTCGCCAGCGCCCGCGCATGGGTGACGACGTCGTCGGAGGCGAAGTCGGCGGCCGACGCGTACGCACCCCGGTTCACGCCTCGAGCCTGCGGATAGCTCGTCCAGATCGCCGGGCTGATCGCTGCGACCGCCCGGAAGAGGCGCGGATACTTCTCGGCGAAGAGGAGCGCTCCGTAGCCGCCCATCGAGATCCCCATCACGCCGATCGAGTGCGGCGGTGCGCCGAGACCGTGCCTCCGGCAAAGCGGGATGAGCTCATGGACGACCATCCCCAGCGGGTCGTCGAGCGGATGCGGGTTCCAGTAGCCGCCGCCGCCGTCGACGGTCACCATCGCCATCGGCTGCAGCCGGGGCTCGGTGTCGAGGGCAAGCGCCTGCGCGGGAGTCAGCCCGCCGATGCCCCCGTTGTGGTCGCCGCCGTAGCCGTGCAGCATGACGACGAGCGGAAGCCTGTCGCCGGGGCGATGGCCGGGCGGGTAGGCGATCGTATAGCCGACTTCACGCCGCCGCGCGTGCGAAAAGAACTGGCCCGAATACGACGGCCCGAGCTCCGCGAAGTGAAGCTCCGGATGCGTGACGGAGCAATCGCCCTCGAGCACCTGCAGCGCGTGCTGGCCCGGTAGGACGCCGTGTTGCACGAGCTGCTCGACGACGGCGCCTCCGGCGACGAGCGCGCCCGCCCCGGTGATACCGAACTTGAGGAAGCGGCGCCGGTTCACTCGGCGCACTGCGGTCGGTCCCTCGTTCAGCGCCACACCTAGTCGCAGAGGTGCGCGACGGCCGCGCGGACCTGCCGACTCGAAGAGCAAGCGACGATGAGCATCGCCCCCATGACGCCGAGGTCGACGAGGTCGATTGCTCCGATGTGGAAGAGGTTGCGCGGCCCTGCCCCGCCGCCGAGGATCCACAAGCACGGGGCGACGACGAAGCCGATCATCGCCACGCAGCCGAGGCGCGCGACCGCGAGCTCGAAGCGAAGCGTCCGCGGCGAGAGCTCGACTCTGCGGATCAGCTGCGCTGCGGCGACGATGAAGCAGACGAGCGCGGCTGGGCTGGCCGCCATCCACGCCACCTCCGTTGCGGGGAAACCGAGCAGAGCGCCGGGGTGCGCCCAGTACGACGTGATCGACAGCGTCGAGGCCCAGGCCGGGGCGGCGAGGCTTCCCGGCACTAGGTGCTGATGCACCCACGGGTGGCCGCCTGTTCCGGGCCAGCCGGTCGCGAAATGCCGTGCGCCGATCACCATTCCAGCGGCGGCCAGCCCCAGCAGGAAGAGCGGGAAGAGAATGCCTTTGGCTTCCCCCCGGAGCAGACGGCGCGCGCACGCCCACGCGTACGGAGCTGCAGCAAGAAGGGCCCACAAGCCGAACGCGAGGACGAGGTACGTCATGAGTACGACCGCAACCGCCGTGCCCTGCGTCGCCGGTCTCGACCACTGCCACCCGATCGCAAGCTGCGACCACATCGCGAGCCCGACGATCAGGAAGACGCTACTTGCGGAAGCGAGCGAAGCCATGCTCGCCTGCGCGCGTCGTCCCGGCTCGAGTCCGTGCACGAGCCCTCCCCGGCCGAGTCGGGCTGCGAGACCGTTCCGTGCGATGTCGATCGTGCGCCGCCACGACACCGGTCGTTCGGCGATGTCGGCGGCCAGCAGTTCCACGAACTCCTCTGCGTAGCGCATCCTCCAGGCAGCCGGATACCAGCGCACGAGGCGCTCCGCGCGGCCGGTGGGACTGCTCACGCGGTCCCTCCACTCGTCCGCAGGCGCCGCAGCCCGACGTTGACGATGCGGCGCTGCGCCGCGAGGTGGTCAGCGAGCGCGACAGCGCCGGCTGAGGTGAGCCGGTACGGGCGGCGTCGATCCTCGCTCGGCATCCCTTCGATGAGGCCGAGTCCTTCGAGCCGGTTGAGCGCCTCGTAGAGAGTTCCGGGCGCGAGCCGAATGCCTGCGAACTCCTCGATGTCCTTCGTCAATGCCCATCCGTGCTTGGAGCCGTCCGCGAGGCTGGAGAGGATCAGCGTGGCCGGCCCCGCGAAGCGGCCGAACTTCTCAAGCTGATCGGGCGGCGCCTTCGTCCTCATCACGGCCAGACCCTATATCGTCGACCGGTATATCGTCAAGCGGAATAATCAGGCGTGCTGCGGCTGGTCAGCGCGGAGTCGTGTGACGAGGCGCGGCACCCAGCCGAGACTCAGCGCTGTCGCGGACACCGCGACCATCCCGACCAGTCCTGAGACGACGAACGAGAGCTCGGTACCGCCGACGGCGCAGAGCCAACCGGTCAGGATCCCGGCGATCGCTCCTGTGCCGTTGAAGGCGTAGAAGTAGAGCCCGATGACCCGTCCGCGGAGGTGGTCGGGCGCGGCGAGCTGCATGATCGCGTTCGAGTTTGCCGACCACGCGGTGAAGCCTGCGCCGACGAAGAAGAGCAGGACACCTGCCAGCACGGCCGACTGGATCGGCGCGAGCAGGAGCTCGCTTGCGGAGAAGACCATCCCGCCGATGAGCAGCACCTTGGTCGATGCGCGTCCGAGCGACGCCGCGGCCAGCGCGCCGACGAGCGCGCCCGCGCCGAAGGCGGCCGAGAGGAGCCCGTACACGTAGCTGTGTCCGTTCAGCGTGACCTTCGCGAGCACCGGCAGGGTGACGTTGAAGTTGAAGCAGAACGTGCTGATGACGAAGACGAGCGTGAGGATGACGAGCATCCGCGGTTGCCGGCGGATCCACACGAGTCCCTCGCGCGTGCCGGCGAGGATCTCCGGCCGTTCGAACTTCTTCAGCGGGAAGAACTCCGACGTGCGCATCAGGAGCAGACCGATCAGGACGGCGAGGTAGCTGATGGAGTTGGTGAGGAAACAGACCCCCGCGCCGGCGACGAGCACGATGCCCGCGATCGCCGGGCCGAAGATGCGCGAGGCGTTGAAGAGCGTCGAATTGAGCGCGATCGCGTTCGGCAGGTCGTCGCGGCCGACCATGCGGTACGTGAGCTGCTGGCGCGACGGCACGTCGAGCACGAGCACCGTCCCGTTGGTGAATGCGATTGTGTAGAGCATCCACGGCTCCGCGAAGCCGCCGAGCGCGATCCACGCGAGCACCGAAGCCGAGACGAGCTGCGCGACCTGCGTCCCGATCACAGTGCGGCGTGCGTCGAGCCGGTCGGCGAGGACTCCCGCGAACAGCCCGAACAGCATGTACGGCGCGAACTGCGCGAACGCCATCACTCCGACATCGAAGGCCGAGTGCGTCAGCTGGAGGACGAACCAGCCGAGCGCGATCCGCTGCATCCACGAGCCGGTCTGGGAAACGATCTGTCCGCCGAAGAAGAGGCGGTAGTTGCGGTACCGGAGGCTGTGGAACGTCCGCCGTGCGGCCCTCGTCAAGCGCGCACCTTCTCGCCGTCGAGGAGGCGTGCGAGCGGCTCGGCCGCCGCTCCCACCGCCGCGAGCTCGGCCGGCGTCAGAGCGCCGAGACGGCTCGCGAGGTATGCGGTGCGGCGGGAGCGGACGCGGCGGAGCGTGCGCTGGCCGTCCTCGGTAAGTGTCAGACCTGTGCAGCGCCGGTCGGCCTCGCTCTTCGTGCGCGTGACGAGGCCGTTGCGCTCGAGTCGCGAGATGCGCTTCGACATCGCGGCGGTCGAGACTCGTTCCTCCGTGGCGAGCTCGCCGACGGTGATGCCCGGCGAATACTTGATCGCCACAAGCAGGCCGGCCTGGTGTGGCGAGACGCCTGCGATGTTCTCGCGACGCAGCTCGCGGGCGAGCCGGAGCAGCGTGGGCCGGAGGCTGTCCGCCACCGCCATCGCATCGAGTTGCTGCTCCGTCGCGTGAACCATTCGCTAACCAGGTTAGCTAAATACTTAACCTGGTTACGAATTCCTTACAGGATCTTCGAGAGGAACTGCCTCGTGCGCGTGTGCCTGGGCGCTTCGAAGAAGTGCTCGGGCGTGCCCTCCTCGATGATCAGCCCGTCGTCCATCATCACGACGCGGTTGGCCGCTTTGCGCGCGAAGCCCATCTCGTGGGTCACGACGATCATCGTCGTTCCGGCGGCCGCGAGCTCCTCCATCACCTCGAGGACCTCTCCGATCACCTCCGGGTCGAGCGCGCTGGTCGGCTCGTCGAACAGCATTAGGGCGGGTCCCATCGCGAGCGCGCGTGCGATCGCGACCCGCTGCTGCTGACCGCCCGAGAGCTTGCCCGGATACGTATCGATCTTGTCCGCGAGGCCGACGCGTCCGAGCAGCGCAGTCCCGAGCCCGACCGCCTGATCCTTCTTCGTGCCGAGCACGTGCACCGGTGCCTCGATCACGTTCCCGAGCGCGGTCTTGTGCGGAAACAGGTTGAAGCGCTGGAAGACCATCCCGATCTCGGTCCGCTGCCGAGCGATGTTGCGCTCGCTGTCCTCCACGAGCTCGTCGCCGCGCTGCCGGTAGCCGATCAGGTGGCCGTTGACCTCGATTCGGCCCGAGTCCATCTTCTCGAGATGGTTGATACAGCGTATGAACGTTGTCTTGCCGGAGCCGGACGGACCGATGATGCACACGGTCTCGCCCTTCGTCACCTCGAGCGAGACGCCCTTGAGCACCTCGAGCTTGCCGAAGCTCTTGTGGACGTTCTCGGCGTGCATGACGATCTCGGTCATCGGTGCGGAGCGCCCCGGCCCCATGCAGTCAGCGGATTCCAGGAGAGCTCTAGCCGCTCGCGGAAGCTCAGTTCCTCGCCGCGGTCGCTCACCGAGAGCCGCCGTTCGATCCAGGCCTGGATGAACGTCCAGACGGTCGTGAGCATGAGGTACCAAACCGCGACCGCCACGAAGTACTCGCTCTTGAGGGCAACCGAGTATTGCGCCTGGGCATCGGCGAAGAGCTCGTAGACGCCGATCGTGAACACCAGGGCGGTGTTCTTCATCATGTTGTTGAACTCGTTGCCGAGCGGGGGCACGATCACGCGCGCCGCCTGCGGCAAGATGATCCGCCGCATCGCCTGCCCGTGGCGCATGCCGAGCGACTTCGCGGCCTCCATCTGGCCGCGGTCGATCGAGTCGATTCCTGCGCGGATGATCTCCCGCATGTACGCACCCTCGTTGATGCTCAGCGCGAGGATGCCGGTGGTGGCCTCCGCCGGGACGGCCCACAGGCGGCCGAACTGAAAGCTCGGTGTGTTGAACGTCGTGTAGATGAAGAAGATCTGGACGAGGAGCGGTGTGCCGCGGAAGATCCACACGTAGATCCCCGAGAGCCAGCGAAGGGGCGCGACGCGCGACATCCGCATGAGCGCGGCCACGAGGCCAAGTGCAACGCCGAGGATCTGCGAGACGACGGAGATGTAGATCGTCACCCACAGCGCGCGGGCGAAGACGTTGCCCGGATGAAAGATCCGCAGCCAGATGATGTGCCAGTCGACGGCGACGAGCCCATGCATCCGGCTGCGTCTCCTTACTTGCCGCTAAGCGCGAACTGGCTGGCCTGCCACTTCGCGAGGATCGTCTTCATCTTGTGGTTCAGGTAAAGCGCCTGGATCGCGTTGTTGATCTGCGCCCCGAGCGGATCTCCAATGCGCGTCGCGATCCCTTCGGGAGCTATCGCGATCTGCTTGCCCGCCGTTTGGAACTGTCCGCCCGTCGTGCGGACGTAGTAGAGAACCGGCGTCGCGTCAGCGAAGTACGCAGAGACGTGGCCGTGGATGAGTGCCTGGGCTGCGCTCGTGTCGGCCGGGTACTGCTTGATCGTGATCAGCGGCTTCCCCTGTTTTTGCAGGGTCTTATTCTCGGCCTCCAACGCGGCGAGCTCCGTCGTCGACGATTGGACGGCGGCGCTCTTGCCCGAGAGGCTGGCGACGGTCGAGATGTGGTCCGGGTTGCCCTTCTTCACCATCAGGAACTGGCCGACGGTGATGTACGGCGTGAAGTGAACGGACTTGCTGCGCTCCTTTGTGATCGTCATCGAGCTGATGATCGCGTTGCACTTCTTGGCCTTGAGCGCGCCGATGATCACCGTGAAGCCTGTCGTCTTGATCTGCGCCGTAGAGCCGAGCTGCTTCGCCACGGCGTTCGCGATGTCGATGTCGTAGCCGGCGGCCTTGCCGTTGACGAGTGACTCCGCGGGCGGGTAGGTCGTGTCGACGCAGTAGACGATCGGGTTCGGGATGTTCGAAGCCGCGCTCGTCGTGGTGGTGTTGCTCGAGCCGCCACCGCCGCCGCAGGCGGCGAGCGTCGAGGCCAGCCCCGCGACTGCGACGAGCGGGAGAAAACGCTTCACAGATTGCCCTCCTCTTTCGAAACCGACGAGAGCAGGACTTTACCGAGTTGCAATGAGAACTATCGAAGGGTCAGTCGCCGAGGGCGGCGACAGTAAGCGTCTGGAAATGCGCGATCAGCTGCTCGCTGTGGCTCATGAGGACCCCGTGCTCGACCATGCCGGACGCCATGCCGCGCTGGACGCCCTCGACGAGCGCCCGGTCCTCCCGGCCGACCTGGTCGTCGAAGGCGAGGAGATCGTCTATCCAGGCAGCCTCGACGTCAGGCCCGAAGAAGTAGTCGAGGAAGCGGTAGGTCCGGTCGGGCGTGAGCGGCACGATCGGGCCGATCGAGACGTTGGGCCGCCCGGGGAAGATGTTGATCCCGAGGTTCGGCCAGAGGAAGTGGAACTGCGCACGCGGCAGCTCGTCGGCGGGCGTCACCGTCCGCAGCGGGCCGTGCTGGGTCGAAAGGCGGCCGTCGGTCGAGAGCACGTAGGCCTCGGGCGAGACGTCGATCAGCTCGCTGAAAGCCGGATGGGCGACCTGACAGTGGTAGCACTCGAGAAAGTTCTCGCTCACGACCTTCCAGTTCGCCTCGATCTCGGCCTCCCAGCGGGAGTGGTGGACGAGCGAGTCGACTTCGAGCCCGAGCTCCGCGACCTGCGCGGGCAGTGAGCCGAGCGCGTCCGGGAGCGGCTCGGGATGCGGGCCGGCGTTGGCGAAGACGAACGGGCCCCAGGTGTCGACTGCGACCGGGACGAGGCCGAGCTCGTTCTGCGGGAAGTCCGGCTCCTCCTCGCTGCGCGGTGCGGCCCGGAGCCGGCCGTCGAGTCCGTATGTCCAGGCGTGGTACGGGCACTGCAGCGTTTCGCGGCTCTGCTCGCCGTCGGCGAGCGCAAACCCGCGGTGGCGGCAGACGTTGACGAAGCCGCGCACGACGCCCTCGCGGTCGCGTGTGACGACGACCGGTGTGCGGCCGACGTGGGCGGCGAAGTAGCCCGGCGTGGCGAGCTGTCCGGTGTGCCCGACGTACTGCCACGCCGGGAGGAAGATCCGCTCCCGTTCGCGCTCCAGGATCTCCGGATCCGTGTACCAACCGTAGGGCAGGGTCTGCTCCACGGACGAGAATCTAGTCTCGCTGCGGCGCTTTCAGGACGAACAGACCGAGATGAACTCGACGGTCGGCTCCGGTCCCCAGGCTCCTCCGTGGAAACCGCAGAGGGCCGTTTCCGTGAGTTCCCACGCCGTGCCGTTCCAGGTATAGGAGGGAGCCATCTGCCCGGTGGGGCTCGTATTGGCGGCGTCCGCCAACGTCGCAGCAACCGTGAGTGCACCCTTGCTGGTCACCACGTCCTCCCACGCGATTGCCTCGTACGGCGGCGGTGGCGGAGAAGAGAGGAACCCGGATTGCGGGTCGAAGAACTCGTACGGTTGCTGGACGGTCACCCCCTGCAGGCCGGGCGGGATCAGCACGAGCACCTGTGCCACCCAGAACGATCCCTCGTCGCTGATCGTCACCGAACACTGGGCGGACATCGGCGGAGCGGTCGCGCCTGCCGGCGCGTCGATCTGTCCGTCTACCGGAATCCCCGGCATCTGTGGACGGCACTGGTCGAGCATGTGGCCCGCAGCCGCCACGACCTCTTCGACGGCGGTGCTCCCGTCCGCCGGTGGTCCCGGTGACACGACGGCTACTTGCAGGGGGTGCAGCGCTTTCCGCCCGCATCCCGGAGTGATCCGAAGCGGGCCCTTCCACCGCACGGCGACCTCGACTCGCCCGATGCTCTTCGTCGCTCCGGGGCGAAGCTTCGTTCCGAACGACCCTGGCGGACGGGGACCCGACAAGTCGCGGAGGGGGACTCTCGTGTCGTAGGTGGTGCCGTCGGCGGCCTTCACGACGAGCCACGTCGCGCCGGAGACCTCGACCGACCGCTTGGAGACGTTGCGCAGCGTGAACTTGACGCTCACGTCGTCGCCGGCCTGCACCTCGGACCTGACGGTTGCAGTGCAGCGGACCCACCGATGGAAAATGAGGCCGCTAGACCTCGAGATCGTCGTCGGGAAATGCGTTTCGCCGGCGCTCGCCCGCTGGCTCCCGATCCAGGCGGACAGCCCGACCGCCAATGCGACGAGCAGACCGACGCCGGCCAATCGCTTCACTTCCTGGACGATACGCCGCTGAGCGCGAAATCGTCACCTTCGCGCGAGAATCCACGGATGCGCGCGATGGTGCTTCACGCGACCGGCGAGTCGCTGCGGCTCGAGGACGTCCCGGTGCCGGAGCCGCAGCCCGGGCAGGTCTTGCTCCGTGTCGCCGCGTGCGGTGTCTGTCGCACCGATCTTCACGTCGTCGACGGCGAGCTGCCGAACCCGAAGCTGCCGCTCGTCCCCGGCCACCAGGTCGTCGGCCGCACCGAGGACGGGCGCCGGCTCGGCGTCCCGTGGCTCGGCTCGACGGACGGCACCTGCGGCTACTGCCTCTCGGGCCGCGAGAACCTATGCGAGTCGGCCCGCTTCACGGGCTACGACCTCGACGGCGGCTACGCGGAGTGGGTCGTCGCGGACGAGCGCTACTGCCTGCCGATTCCGGACGAGTACGCCGACCTACAGGCGGCGCCGCTCCTCTGTGCGGGCTTGATCGGCTACCGCTCGCTCCGCCTAGCAGGAGACCCCGAGCGGCTCGGGCTCTACGGGTTCGGCTCGTCTGCGCACATCGTGGTGCAGGTCGCGCGGCACGAGGGGCGGCGCGTCTTCGGCTTCGTCCGGCCGGGGGACGACGAGGCGGCGGCGTTCGCGCTCGAGCTCGGCTGCGAGTGGGCCGGACCGTCCGACGAGCCGGGGCCCGAGGAGCTCGACGCGGCAATCATCTTCGCGCCCGGGGGCGAGCTCGTGCCCGCGGCCCTGGGGGCGCTCGCACGGGGCGGCGTCGTCGTCTGCGCCGGCATCCACATGAGCGACATCCCGAGCTTCCCGTACGAGCTGCTCTGGGAAGAGCGCGTCGTGCGCTCGGTCGCGAACCTGACGCGCCGGGACGGAAAGGAGTTCCTCTCGCTCGCTCCGCGCGTGCCGGTGCGGACCGAGGTCGAAGCGTTCCCGCTCGAGCAGGCGAACGAGGCGCTCGAACGGCTCCGCCGGGGGCAGATCCGGGGTGCCGCCGTGCTAAGAGTGGAGTGATGAGCCGCCTTTCGGACCTGGCCAACTGGGCATCCCGGCACCGCCGGCTGCTCGGCGCGGTCCAGCTGATCGTTCTCGTCGTATTCTTCGCCGCCGTCGCCTGGGCACTCCGTGGCTCGATTCACGGGGCGGTGCACGACCTCAAGAACGCGAACGTCTTCTACTTCGCTCTCGGTTGCGCGGCGCTCGCCGCCTACTACCTCGTTTTCGTGCTCGGCTGGATGCGGATCCTCAGCGAGTGGGGGGTCGACCTGCCCTATCCGGCTGCGTTGCGCGCCGAGATGATCTCGATGCTCGCGAAGTACATCCCCGGCGCGATCTGGGCGCCGGCCGCCCGCATCGTCGCGGCGCGGCGCGCGGGCGTGACCGACGCGGCCCTCGTCGGTTCCTCGATGCTGCTCGAGGCCGGGCTCTCGGCGGTGGCGGGGGTGATCGTCTTCGTGGTCAGCCTGCCGTTCGTCGACGAGGTGGATGCGCCGCTCTGGCCGCTCGTCACGTTCGGCGGGGTGCTCGCCATCCTCGTCCAGCCGCGCGTCTTCCGTCCGCTCGCGGGCAAGGTGCTGCACAAGATCGGCTACAAGAAGGAGCTGCCGGACATGCGCGGACGGACGGTCAGCCTGCTGCTCGTCTTCTACGCCGGGACCTGGGTGCTCGGCGGCTTCGCGCTCTGGCTCCTGCTGCGCTCGGTCGGCGCGCATCCTCAACCCGTGACGATCGTCTATCTCGGCGGGACGGCCGCGGTCGGCGCGATCGTCGCCGTCGTGTTCGTCTTCGCGCCCTCGGGGCTCGGGCCACGCGAGGCGTCGATGTATGGGCTGCTGCTCGCCGTCGCCACGCCGGGACAGGCGCTCGGCGCTGTGGCGCTCAACCGGGTCGCGCTGACGCTCGTCGAGCTGTTGGTGCTCTTCGTCGGCGGGATTCTCCTGCGCGGTGTCAACGAGCCTGCGGCGGCCGCCGAAGGCCCGCCGCTCTAGGAGCAATGCACGTCCTGACCAACATCGCGCACTCGTTCCGCGAGGCGTTCTTCATGTTCTGGGTGACCCTCTGGGCGCTCGTGCTCGGCTTCGGGATCTCGGGCGCGGTGCAGGCGTTCGTCACCCGCTCGGAGATGGAGAAGCGGCTCGGCCGCCGCGGCCCGCGGGAGATCACCCGCGCGACCCTCTTCGGCGCCGCCTCTTCGTCGTGCTCCTACGCGGCGTCGGCGATGGCGAAAACGCTCTTCCAGCGGGGCGCCGACTTCGTCAACTCGATGGTCTTCATGTTCGCCTCGACGAACCTCGTGATCGAGCTCGGGATCGTGCTCTGGGTGCTGATGGGATGGCAGTTCGCGCTCGCCGAGTTCGTCGGCGGCGCGATCATGATCGTCCTCTTCGTGCTGCTCGCCCGGGTCGCCCTACGTCGGCGGGAGACAGAAGCGGCTCGCGCGAACCTGGGCGACGGGGGTCATGTGCACGGCGATGCGGGGACGTCGCGCGGGAGCTGGCGTGAGCGCGTGAAGTCTCCAGCGGGGTGGGCCGACGCTGCGAGCTACACGTTCGCCGACGCGAAGATGCTGCGGAAGGAGATGGCGGCCGGCTACCTCATTGCCGGCTTCCTCGCGGTGCTCGTGCCGGTGAGCGTCTGGAACGACATCTTCCTGACGGGGCACGGCTTCTGGACGTCGCTCCAGAACGTGATCGTCGGCCCGTTCATCGCGATCATCAGCTTTGTCTGCTCGATCGGGAACGTGCCGCTCGCCGCCGCTCTCTGGCACGGCGGCATCAGCTTCGGCGGCGTGATCAGCTTCATCTTCGCCGACCTGATCACGTTGCCACTGCTGCTCATCTACCGCCGCTACTACGGCCGGCACATGATGCTGAAGCTGCTCGCGACCTTCTGGATCGTGATGAGCGCCGCCGGCCTCATCGTCGAGTACCTCTTCCGAGCCCTTGGGATCGAGCCGACTGAACGGCCCGCGACCGTCGCCCCGACGGAGTTCAGCTGGAACTACACGACGTTCCTCAATATCTTCTTCCTCTTCGTCCTCGCCGGCCTCTGGTGGCTCGCGAGAAACCAGCAGCGGTTCGGCGGCGGTGCCGGCTACGCGATCGATCCCGTCTGCGGAATGCAGGTGGAGGTGGCGAACGCCGCTGCGCATTCGGAACGCGACGGGGAGGTCGTCTACTTCTGCTCCGACCACTGCCGCCGTCGCTTCGAGGCAGCGGAGCAGGTTGAGGCGAGCGTCTAAACGCGTCCTTAGTCCTCGCCGAGCGCCATCTCGGCTGCTTCCCAGAGATCCAGTGCCCGCCCGCGTTCCCGCGCGGCGATGACCGGCTCCCGATCCTCGTCCGCGAGGGCACCGATTCGGCGGGCACGCTCGTTGGGCCACCGCGGGATCCTTTCGCCCTCCTTTTCGGCAGCGCCCCAGAGGACGCCGGCGCGTTCGAGGTCGCCGCGGGCGAGGGCGACCTGCGCCAGGCCGCCAAGCGTGTACAGGGCCCACAGCCGGTTCTCCTGTGTGCGCACCATCTCGAGCGCGACGAGCCCCTCTCGCTCCGCCTCGTCCAGATCGCCACTGCGAAGGCCGAGCATGAGGAGTTCGTACCGCTGGCCCGACTCCCACCACACCCAGCCTGCCGTATGCGCCATGTCGGTGCCTCGTCGCGTGAGCTCGATAGCGCCCTGGAGGTCGTCATCGAGAAGCGCGAGCTGGCCGAGTAGCCAGTAGTTCGAGGTCTCGATGAAGGGAAACCTTCCGGCGGCGAGCTCGAAAGAGTGTTGGGTGAGTTCGCGCATGCGGTCCCAGTCCTCTCGCCTCCAGGCCGACACGGCGAGCATCTGCTCGACGAGCGCCACCCCTCGATTGTCGCCGAGTTGCCGGTAGAGCTCGACGCTCTCCTCCGTGGACTGAAGGGCCAGATCGTCTCGGCCGGCAAGGTCGGCAGCGCCGCCCCGCACGCGCAACACGCTCGCTCGGAGCTCCGGCGGGATCTCGTCCGGGCGGTCGAGAAGGCGCTGGATCCGTTCCAGTCCCTCTTTCGGGTTCGCGGTGTTCCAGAAGTTCTGGAGGTCGTTTGCGAGCTCGAGACCCAGAATCGCGTCGTTCTCCTCGGCCCAGTCGAGTGCCGCGCGCAGGTCTTCGCGTTCCGCCATCGCCCACTCGACGCCTGCCTCGGGTTCGTCCAGATTGAGTTGGTCGGCGGCGATCTGGCGCATCCGCTCGGCATGGCGTCTGCGCACCTCATCCTCGCGTCCCGACTCGCGGAGCCTCTCGAGCGCGAATTCGCGGATCGTCTCGAGCATCCAGTAGCGCTCCTCGCCGAGAAGCCGTCCTGTGCGGCGGCGGAGCAGGCTCTTGTCGAGCAGCGAGGCGAGCGTGTCGAGGTCGGCGTCGCACACGAGCTCCGCCGTCTCGAGCGTGCAACCTCCGCGGAAGACCCCGAGGTTGGCGAACAACGCCTGCTCGTCCTCGTCGAGCAGGTCGTATGACCACGCGATGGTGGCCCGGAGCGTCATGTGCCGCTCCTCGGCGTCGCGCGTCCCCTTGAGCGAGTCGAGCCTGTCGGCGAAACGGTCGAGGAGCGCTTCGGGCGTGAGGAGCTTCGTCCGGGCGGCTGCGAGCTCGAGCGCGAGCGGAAGGCCGTCGAGCCGGTCGCAGAGCTGCACGACGGCGTCGGTGGCGGTGACGTCCGGTCGTACGGCCTGCGCGCGCTCGCAGAAGAGAGCCACCGCCTCGTCGCGCACGAGTGGTGGCAGGTCGAGCTCGGCCTCGCCCTGGATTCGAAGCGGCTCGCGGCTGGTGGCGAACAGCCTCAGCGCCGGGACGGCCGCTACCAGCTCGGCCAGCGGAGCGGCGACGTCCGGCAGGAGATGCTCGAGGTTGTCGCAGACGAGGTGCGTCCGCCGCTCGCCGACGCGGGCCGCGATTGCCGCGGGGTCCGGCGATGAAGCGCCGAGCCGGTCGGCCACCGCCGGTAGGACGAACTCAGCGTCGCGGAGCGGTGCGAGCGGAACGAAGACGGTTCCTCCTTCGGCGTCGTCGCCCAGCAGGCGCGCGAGCTCCAGCGAGAAGCGCGTCTTGCCGGTTCCTCCCGGGCCGACGATCGTGAGGACCCGCGGATCTCGTTCGTACACGAGCGAGACCGCGTCGAACAGCTCCTGCTCGCGGCCGAGGAAGGGAGTGGCCGGAGTAGGGAGCTCGATGCTCCCCGGCGTCCGGAGCGGCGGGAAGTCGCGCTCGCCGAGCTGGTAGAGACGAACTGCGCTCTCGAAGTCCTTGAGCCGGTGCTGACCGAGGTCGCGGAGCGGCTGGGCGTCGAGGAGCGAGGCCGTCGTCGGCGAGACGAGAATCTGGTCCCCGTGCGCGAGCGCGGCAATGCGCGCCCCGCGGTGGACGTCCTCGCCGACATAGCCCTCCTCGGTCGCTGTTGGAACCCCCGTGTGCAACCCCATCCGCACGCGGATCGCGCCCGCGGCGAGGCCGTCGCGAGCAGCGTCCGCCGCGGCCGCTGCTCCCGCGGGTGTCGGAAACGCGATGAAGAACGCGTCTCCCTGCGTGTCGACTTCGACGCCGCCGTGCGCGGTCGCGGCCTCCCGCACGATCCGCCGGTGCTCGGCGAGTGCGTCGGCGTACCGCGCCGGCCCGAGCTCGTGCAGAAGACGCGTCGAGCCCTCGATGTCGGTGAAGAGGAACGTGACCGTCCCCTTGGGAAGCGTGCGCACAACCGGAATGATCTATGCGGGAGCTTCGCCGAACCAGCGCGCGCGCCGGATCGGGGCAAACGTCCGCTTGTCGGCCGCGAGATCCACGCTAGGCCCGACGATCTCGGCTGTCGGCGAAGGCCCGCCGAGGAAGTTGGCCTCGATCTTGCCGACCCGCCCGCTGCCGAACTCGATGTAGCAGTTCCCCTGGCCCTCGTAGCGCCGCCCGGACACCTCGCCCCGGAAGCGGGCGACGATGTCGTCGGCAACCACGCCGGCCGCGTTCTCGGCAAACACGCCGGCCTTCGCCATCGGGATGCCGACCACGTCGCCCACTGCGTACACGTCGGGGAACGGCGTCATCAGGGTGCCGCGATCCACCGCCACCCAGCCCTTCTCGGCGAGGCCGGACTCGGCGACCACGGTAGGTACACGGTGGACCGGGATCCCGACGAACAGGTCGTATGGCAGGCGCTCGCCGCTTTCGAGCACCGCTTCCTTCTCTGCCGGCACAAGCTCGACCACGCGCTTCTGGGCCATGTACTCGACCCCGCGTGCGGTGAGCTCGTCGAGGAAGCGCCGCGAGACATCCGGCGTGACCGGAACCGGCGCGGACATCGGCGCGACCACCCGGATCTCTGTCTGCTCTCGGAGCCCACGCTCGACGAGCTGGTCGTGCAGCAGGAACGCGCCCTCGAACGGCGCGGGCGGGCACTTGTACGGCTGGGCGAGGACTCCGATCAGGATCGTTCCGCCTGCGAACTCCGGCAGCGCGTCGCGCATCCGCTCGGCGCCGGGGACCGAGTAGTACTCGTGGCCTCCCTCGGCGAAGCCCGGCGTCGCGGCGATGTCGTAGTCGGCGCCGAGGGCGACGACCAGGATGTCGGCCTCGTACGAGCCTCCGTCGGTCGTGACGTGTCGAGCGGCGGGATCGATCGCCGTGATGCGCTCCTGGCGGAACTCGACGCTCGGCTTCGCGAGCTCGCGATACGGGATCCGGACGGACGCCGCGTCAACCCCGGCGAAGAGGATGTCGAGTTTTGAGAAGCCGAAGGTGAAGCCGTCTTTCTTGTCGATCAGCGTGACCCGAACCTCGTCGGCGAGGTCGTCGGACAGCCGGCTTGCCAGCTCCAGCCCGCCGAACCCGGCTCCGAGGATCACGACGTGCTTCACGAGGCAACCCTACGCGTGTCCGTCAGCAGGCCGAGTCGAGGTAGGCGAGTACCGCGAGGACGCGCCGGTGCGTCTCGTCGGACGGCGGAAGTCCGAGCTTCTTGAAGATCGATGCGACGTGCTTCTCGACCGCGCCGACCGTGAGCACGAGTGATTCCGCGATTCCCGCGTTGGACCGTCCTTCCGCGATCAGCGCCAGCACCTCGTTCTCACGGGGTGTCAGCGCAGCGAGCCGGTCATCCCGGCGGCCGACGAAGTGCGCGACGACTTCCGGATCGAGAGCCGTGCCGCCGTCTGCCACGCGTCGCACGGTCTCGACGAACGCGTCGACGTCCATCACGCGATCCTTCAGGACGTAGCCGACGCCGCCGCGGCCGTCGGCGAGGAGTTCGCGGGCGTATGTCCCCTCGACGTACTGCGAGACGATGAGGACGGCGGTCTCGGGAGTGCGCTCGCGCAGGTGAAGCGCGGCGCGGAGCCCTTCGTCGCGAAAGGTGGGGGGCATGCGGATGTCGACGATCGCGATGTCCGGCCGCTCGCGCAGCACCGCGTGCACGAGCGCGTCTCCGTCGCCGACGGCTGCGACGACCTCGATCTCGTTGTCGCGGAGGAGCCGCGTCAGACCGTCGCGCAGAAGTGCGAGATCCTCCGCGATCACCGCACGCACGGAAGCACCGCCTCGATCACCGTCGGCCCGCCCTCGGGGCTTGCAATGCGCAGCGACCCGTCGAGCGCCTCGACGCGCTGTCGCAACCCCCGCAGGCCGCCGGCCTCGGAGACTCCTCCGCGCCCGTCATCGAGCACACGTACGACGACGGCGTCCTCGCGCTCGTGCACGTCGATGTCGATGCGCGAGGCCTGTGCGTGCTTGAGCGCATTCGCCAACCCCTCGGCGGCGACGAAGTACGCGGCCGTCTCCACGGCGGCGGGCGGACGCTCGGGGAGGTCGACGTCGACCGAGACGGGCACCGCGGTGTGAGTCGTCAGCGCACGGATCGCGGCGTCGAGCCCGCGGTCGGCCAGGATCGGCGGATGGATTCCGCGTGCGAGGTCGCGTAGCTCCTGCAACGCGGCGCCTGCCGCCTCGCGCGCTTCCGCAAGGTGCTCCTGGGCCTTCTCGGGATCCTTTGCCAGCTGCTGCTCGGCGAGACCGATGTTCATTCCGAGCGCAACGAGCCGCGCTTGCGCGCCGTCATGGAGGTCTCGCTCGATGCGCCGCAGCTGCGACTCGGCGGCCTCGACTGCGCCGGCCCGGCTCTGGGTCAGTTCCTCGACCCGCGCCTCGTTCTGCACTCCGCGCGTGACTGCGCGGAGTCCGAGCAAGAGCCCGAGTCCGGCGATCGGCCAGACCGGCCAGAACGACCCTCCACCCGCAGCCGCCCAGACGCCGATCAGAAACAGGCTGATCAGGACTGCCTGGCCTGTCAGTCGCCGGAAACCGCCCGTCGACTCGCCGACCCACCAGACCGAGGCGACGACCAGGCCGGTCCCCAGCCACACCCACACGGGCCAGAACCTGCCTCCGCCGCTCGCGGCCCAGACGACCAGGACGAAGAGATCGATCAGGAGGACAGCCCACGCCAGAGCGCGGGCCGTCCTCCGAAGCGGCAGACGCGAGATCATGGCTGCATTGTCGGTCAAGCGGCTTCCGCGGCGAGGTTGAGCCTCGGCAGCCGGGCGAGCGCACGCGGGAGCCACCAGTTGTGCTCACCGAGGAGAGTCATCGTCGCCGGCAGAAGCAGCGCACGGATGACCGTTGCATCGATCAGCACTGCCACTGCGAGCCCGAAGCCCATCTGCTTGAGCGAGAGCAGACCGAGCGTGGCGAAGACCGCGAACACTCCGACCATCACCATCGCCGCACTCGTCACCGTCGAGGCGGTCGAGCGGATGCCGAGGTCGACGGCCTCGCGCGTCGGGTGGCCGCGGTCGACGAGTTCGCGGATCCGGCTGACGATGAACACGTGGTAGTCCATCGAGAGCCCGAACAGCACCGCGAACATGAACAACGGCACCCACGGGACGATCGCGCCGCTCGAGTGGAACCCGAGCACGCCGGCCAGATGGCCGTCCTGGAAGACCCAGGTCATCGCGCCGTAGGCGGCGGCGACCGAGAGCGCGTTGAGTGCCACGGCGGTCAGAGCGACGGTGAGCGACCGGAACGAGAGGAGCATCAACGCCATGGTCAGCAACAGCACGAAGCCCAGGATCAACGGCATGTGGTGGTCGATCGTGGTGGTGAAATCCGCGCTTCCGGCCGTCTCGCCGGTGACCGCTACCGCCTCGCCCGGAACCGCGCCGATCGTCGACGGGATGATCTCCGAGCGAAGTGTCTGCAGCGCGCGCATCGACGCTGCGTCCGCTCCGTCGCCTGCGAGCGGGACGTCGAGCTCGACCGTGTTGTCCGCGTGTGGGATCACCTTCACCGGCCTGTGCACAGCGCGCCGTAGCGCAGCGATCCCGGAGTGGACGCGTGGCGAGTCGATGTTCGCCGCGTGCACGACGACGACGGCCGGCGCGCTGGTCGTGCCGAACGCCTTCGTCACCTTGTGGTACGCATGGACGACGGGAAGATTCTGGGGGGCGTCGGATACGCCGTCGTCGCGCGTGTGCATGTGCAGGGCCGGCGCAGCGATTGCCAGCAGGAGCGCGACGGCGCCCACCACCGTGATCTTGGGGTAGCGCAGCGCGGGGCGCAGCGCTGCCCGCCAGATCCGCGACTCCCGATTCGAGCGCAGGAACGGCAGGCGGCCCCACTCGACGCAATCGCCGAGCTTCGAGAGCAATGCGGGCAGCACCGTCAGCGAACCGAGCACCGCGACGAGCACCACGAGGATCGTCCCCACCCCCAGCGATGTGAAGACGCTGTTGCCGGACAGCATCAGACCGGCCGCAGCGGTCATCACGGTCAGACCCGATACGAGCACCGCGCGTCCCGAGGTGGCCGCGGCTCGCTCGAGCGCTTCCTTGCGGCTTGCGCCGCGGACGCGCTCCTCGCGCTCGCGCTTCAAGTAGAAAAGCGAGTAGTCGACGCCGACCGCCATGCCCATGAGCAGGATCACGCTCGCGGTCGGATCCGCTTCGTGGATAGCTGAGCTCGAGAGATGAGTGAGCCCGAGTGCCGCGAGGACCGCGGTGAACGCGAGCAAGACGGGGATTCCCGCTGCGAGGAAGGCGCCGAAGGCAAGCAACAGGATTGCGAAGGTGATCGGGAGCGAGAGCTTCTCGGCCTTCGACAGTCCGCTCGAGACGACGTCGTTCATCGCCTTCGAGATGCTGGCGTCCCCGACCTCCGCGATCGCGTAGCCGGGGTGCGTGCTCGCGAGCTTGCCGACGGCGTCCAGCGCCGGCTGGACTCGCGCGTCGGCGGTGTCGGCGTTGCCGCTGACGTCGAAGCCCACGAGCCGGAGATGCCCGTCCTTCGACACTGCGCCGAGGTTGACGTTCCGCACGTTCGCCGTTCCGGCGAGCGTCGTCCGCACGTCGTTCACGGTGCGCCGGAACTCCGGCGACGAGGCCGTGGCAGTGCGCGACTGGACGAGCACGTTCTCGCTCGCGATGTTCTTGACGTGAGCCGCGGCGAGCATCTGCTCGGCGCGCGCCGCCTGTCCATTCGTTTGCTCCGCGTTCGTCAGCTTGACCGTGCCGTGCAGCGACCCGAGGGCGACTGCTGCGACGACGAACGCGAGCCACCCGAAGGTGGCCGTCTTCCAGTGCGCGGCGCTCCACCGGCCCGCGCGGGCTGCGAGGTTCATCTCCGCCTCCTGATCGTGTTTGAACTCACGACTTCAGGCTGCTGGCGGCACCTCGGCAGCGCTATGGCGCTTCCCGGCGTCTCGACCTGGGGCTATCCCCAGTCTGCTGCTGCTTCGGCGATCGTGGCGACGGGTCCGACGCAGACGTCTTCGGTGTCGAAGAGCTCCAGCCACTCGGCCATCGAGCGGGTTTTCAAGAGTGCGGCGAGCTCGGCAGCGAGTGCTTCCTGGTCGACGTCGAACTGGCGCTCTGCGAGCTCCGGCCGGTCGAGGAGCTCCGTCAGGCGGCGGAAGAACGCCGGCTCGAGCGCGGCGACGGTGAGATGCCGGCGGTCGGCGGTCTCGTAGATCCGATAGCAGGCCTGGCCGCCGGTCAGCAGGCGCGGAACGGGCTCGCCTCCGAGCTGGTGCGAGACCAGCCGGTGCGAGCCCTGGGTCATCGAGACGACGACGCGGCAGCCCTTGCCGGTTCGCTCCCGCTCCAGCAGCCCGGCGAGGATCTTCGTCACGGCACCGAGCGCGCCCGCCGCGAAGTCCGCGATCTGCACGGGCGGGGACGCCGGCGCGGTATCCCAGAGCGCACCCGCCCAGCCGACGTAGTTGAGGTCGTGCCCCGCCCGCTGCTGATGGCGGTTGCCGACGCCGAAGCCTGTGATCGAGCAGTAGACGCTTCGTTCGGAGGCCTGGTCGGGGCCGATGCCGAGTCGAGCCGCGACACCGGGGCGAAACGACTCGAGCACGACGTCCGCCTGCCGCATGAGCTCCAACGCCGGCCCCGGGTCGCGCTTCAGATCGAGCTCGCGGGACTCCTTCCCCGCGCGCAACGCGGCGTCCCACGTTGGGGCGGTGCTGCGCATGGGATCGCCGCCGGGCGGCTCGATGCAGACGACGCGGGCCCCGAGCTCCAGCAGCTCGCGGGACGCAAATGCGCCGGGGAGGTATCGCGTGAAGTCGACGACCAGCATTCCGCTCAGCGGTTGCATCTGCGCCGAAGCTACCACTGGTCGGTGAGTTTGACTGGCGGTTCAAGGACGTGTTGGATACCCGCCGGATCTGCGATTTCAGCCGCTGCCTTGCCCAGTCAGCGGCCCGTTAGGAGAGGGGGAGAACATGCCCGTCCCGCCCATCGCCGTCCAGCGAATGGTCGGCCTGATCGCGGCCGTGACCGTCGCCGCCGCCCTCGTGGCGATCGGCGCCGGAACGACGTCGGCCGCTCCTGTCAACGGCTCCGACGCGAACGGCACCTATCTCGCACTCGGTGATTCGGTGGCGTTCGGCTACGTGCCTCCGGACGCCGTCCCTGCGCCGCACTACCTCGATGCCCATTCGTTTGTCGGCTACCCCGAATACCTCGCCCAGCAGCTGGACGAGCGCGTCACGAACGCCTCGTGCCCGGGCGAGACGTCTGCCAGCCTGCTCGTCGCCGGGGCGCAGAGCAACGGCTGCGAGAACTCACCCGGCTCGCCGGTGGGCTACTCGACGCTCTATCCGCTGCACGCCCAGTACCAGGGGACGCAGATGGCGTACGCGCTCGATTACCTCGCCGCTCACAAGCACACGCGGCTGATCACGATCGACATCGGCGCCAACGACGCATTCCTCTGCCAGGAGACCACGGCCGATCAGTGCAGCTCACCGGTCGAGCTCGCGGGCGTGGCGAACGAGATCGCCGCGAATCTCACGACCATCTTCCACGACCTGCGCGATGTCGCCGGGTACACCGGCCCGATCGTCGTGTTGACGTACTACTCCCTGAGCTACAGCGATCCGGTCGTGCTGGCGGGCGCCCAGTTCCTCGACTCGGTACTCGCAGGCGTCACGACTGCGAACGGCGGGATCGTCGCCGACGGATTCGCTGCGTTCGAGGCGCCGTCGCTCGCCTTCGGCGGCGACCCATGCGCTGCCGGATTGCTGATCAAGCTGCCGGACGGCACGTGCAACATCCATCCGTCGCCGGCGGGTCATCGGCTGCTTGCGGCCGCCATCGCCCAGGCGATCGGAGCATGAGCGATCCCGGCGGGGCGGCTGATACGCCGCCCCGCCGGGATCGCAGGGTCAGCTCGACGGCGTGACCGTGCCGAAGAGCCCGTCGGCCTCGTCATTGAGGCCGGCCGTGAAGAACAGGGTCTGCGGATCGCCGTTCGCGCCGGCGTTCCCGAACTCGAGCGCCCACAGCCCGTCGATCGAGAGCTTGCGGTGACCGAGACGGAGCGTGCCACGGTGCTCGAAGTGGCCGTTCGGCAGCTGTGCGTAGGCGTTGATCTGCCCGTCGCCGAAGTTGCCGACCAGCAGGTCGCCTCCGAAGCGGCCGAACGACGCGGGTGCCATGGTCAGACCCCAAGGAGCGTTCAGCTGACCGTGCTGGGCGACCCGTCCGAGGAAGTTCCCGTCGAGGTCGTAGGCGTCGACGAGTCCGCGCCCCCGCCCGTGCGCCTCGTCGATCGACCCGGGCTGCTGCTTCGCATAGGTCACGAAGACGCGATCGCCGATCGTCTGGATCCCGAACGGTGAGTAGTGCTTCGGGAGCATCGGGTCGACGAACGCGCCGGGCGTGTTCACCGGGTTCCAGCTGCCGTCGAAGACGTCGACCTGCCCGTTGGCGAAGTCCGTGGCATACAGCCGCGGCCCGGACGCGCCGTTCGAGATGGCGAGGCCCTTGAAGACCGCGCCGCCCGAGGCCGGAACCGTCACGAGCGCAGCAGTGGAGCCGATGCGCCACGCGCTGATGGTGCCGTCCTCGCTGTCGAAGATGAAGTTCGACGTCCCGAGCGTAGTCGGGCTCGCCGTCGTCCCCACCTGGAACTGGCCCGCGATCCCGGAGAACACCGCTCCGGTCGGATCGCCGGGAACGCCCTGGGCGGGTATCCCGCCGATGTCGACGCGGGCTCCTGCGCCGGTGTACACGGACGTGCTTGCGGTGCCGTTGTTCGCGATCCACCACGGGCTCGTCGCGCTGCGCGCGAGTCCCCAGGTGTTCTGGAGGTGCGGATCGGTCGCCGGTGCGAGGCCCGGCACGTCCGAGGCGAGCGGGGTGACGGTGTAGTGGTTGCCCGGCGGCGCGGCCGAAGCGGCGCCAATTGTGAGCAGAGCAGCTGCGAGCGTCGCCGCAAGCGCAGCCGGTACGAGACGATGCATGAGTCCTCCCCCCGTTGTGGGTTCGCTCGTAAGAAGGGACCTACGCAGCCACCGCGGATGCGGTTTGCACGGATACAACTCGACGGGGTTCCTCCATTACCTGGTGTGACACGCGTGATCGACCCGACCGACGCTGAGCTCATCCAGACGGCGGAGTCGGAGCCGTCGGCGTTCGGCGAGCTCTACCGCCGCCATGTCTCGACCGTGCACGGGTGGTTCCGCCGCCGGCTCGAGTGGGCGGCCGCCGACCTCACCGCGGAGACGTTCGCGCAGGCTTGGCTGTCGCGCCGGAGCTTCCGGGACGAGGCCGAAGGTTCGGCACTCCCGTGGCTCTTCGGCATCGCTCGCAACGTCGCCCGCGAGTCGGCACGCCGGAACGAGGTGGAGACGCGGGCGCGCCGCCGTCTTGGGCTCCTGACAGAGCTCGCCTCGGAGGACGGCTACGCGGCGGTCGAGGAGCGGCTCTCGCCACGCGCAGCGCTCGCGGAGGCTCTGGAGACGCTGTCGGACCACGAGCGCCAGGCAGTCGAGCTCCGCGTCGTCGACGAGCTGCCGTACCCGGACGTCGCCGAACGACTGGGCGTCCAGCCGGCGGCAGCGCGGTTACGTGTCTCGCGGGCTCTCCGCCGCCTCTCCACCCTGCCCCTGAAGGAGGACACATGAACGCCTTGCCGCCCAGCCTCGACCGCTTCGGTGACGAGCTCGAGAACGCCGCCGGCCGCGACCTTCGCACACGGCGCACGCGGCGACGCATGGTCCGGGGCGCCGCCCTGCTGGCAGTGGTCGCAGCGGCAGCCCTCGGGCTCCTGAGCGCGCTCACCGGAGGAGGGCCGTCGGTCGTCCAGCAAGCGGCGGCGGCACTCCAGTCCTCGGACGACGCGATCCTCCACTTCCAGTTCGACGCGACGCAGCAGAACGGAGATGGAACCGTCGCCACCTGGAACCAGGAGACGTGGCAGCTCCGCGTAGCCCCGTACACGCGGCGGCAGGTCGCCGTCGACGGCACCGACGGGATCCGCGCAGAGTCGGTGAGCAGCGGCGACGACAACGAGCTCTACGACGTAGGCACCGACACCATCTACATCGCGACCAGCCAGGAGCTCTTCGCGGCGCGGATGCCCGACATCACGATCGTTTCCAAGAGCAAGCTCAAGAAGCTCACCCACAGCACAGGAGTGAGTGTGGCCTACGCCGTGGGCAACGACAACAGGCACCCGAAGGTCCTCGCGACCCGTCAGGGCGCCGAGCGCTTGCGGCACCAGCTCGCGCGCGAACGCCGGCAAGAGTCGTCGGGCGGAGGCGTGCTCCCTGAAGAGTTCCGCTCGCAGATCCTCGCGCTGCTCAACTCGGGGCGCGTGCTCGTGACCGGCCACGTCACGGTCGACGGTCGCGACGCAATCCGCCTCGAGTCACTCAACGGGAAGCAGGTCTACATCGTCGACGCGTCGACGTACGACCCCATCGAGTGGACGACCACCGGGACGACCGGGGGCGTTTCCCTTCGCTTCGGCGTCTACGAGGAGCTACCTGTCGACGCCCAGTCGATGCAGCTCGTCAGCCTCCAGGACCAGCACCCGGACGCGCAGGTCGTGCGCGGCGCGAAGCCGTACATGGCCGCCGAGTCCCGGCTCTATCCGCACGGTTAGGTCAGGACGGCTTGCCGGCCATCGCCCAGACGGCGACGACGTAGACCCCGAGCAGGACAACCGAGAGCACGAGCGTGGTCCGGAGCAGGGTGCTCCCCTGGCCCTCGCGGAGCCGGCGCACGCCGATGCCGCCAACGATGAGGGAGATGAGCAGGATGAGACCGCCGGCGTCGGCGAGGATGAACCCGATGTCGAGCCACTTCGGGGTTGGAACGCCCTTGTGGGTCCAGCCTCCTTCGAGGCGATCCACTCGGCGGCGATTCGCATCAGGAGCCAGCCGGGCAAGGCCACCGCCAGCAGCGACCGGTAGCCGAGCCGCAGAAATCGCGCGTCACCGCGGGCCAGGCCGAGGCACGCGGCGGCCGTCAGGAGGCCGCCGACGAGGATCATCGCCCCGAGCACGTGTAGGAAGAGCGGGAAATCCCAGGCGTGCGGCCGGACCGTTGCGATGACGGTCGTCATGCGCCCGGCTTGAAGATCATGTCGAGGAGGATGAGAAGCACGGCCAGGGAGGTCAGCGACTGCAGGAGGAGGCCGGTCTGGGTGCGGTTGAGCGCGAGCAACCCCTCGTCGGGACCTGTCTTGCCGGCGGCGTCGAGCTCCTTCGCCTTGTTCATGCCCTGCATGTAGGCGGCGCCGGTCCGTTGGCCGAGCGCGGCCGAGATCGCCCAGAGGACGATCGCCGCGATGATCCAGCCGTCCCAGATCGCGTAGCTGTCAACTGCGAACGCGAGGTAGATCCCGATCACGAGTGTCCCGACCCCGCCGATGCCGACCGCGATGTTCCCGACCTTGACGATCGGCTCCATACGCATCGTCTCCTCGGGCGTGTCCACCCGACGCACCGCGACGACGAGCACCCAGAAGAGCACGATTCCGCCGACGTAGGCGAACGCCGCAAGAACGTGGAAGGCGAGTGCCCACTGGACGAAGCTCACGCGGCGATCCTACGGAGGTGCTCGGTCAGCGACAGGAGTGGTCGCCGGCCGGGCGCGCGGCGAGCGCTTTCCAGGTCGCCTGCCTGGTGACGGAAAAGGCGTAGAGGCTGTACCCGAGCGGACTGCAGTCGGCGACCGCGCGCATGAATCCGGCCGTCTCCCTGGGGCCCATTGCATTGGCGAGCCCGCCGATCAGGTGGATCGGCACGTGCGGCCTGCCGGTGCGCTCGCGGATGATGGCCATGTCGGCGGCGTTGTAGGCGCGGGTGGCCCGGATGCCGCGGATGCCGGCATCGGTCGCGTAGGCCATCGGCAGGAACACGTTGTAGGTCCGGGCGAGCGCCCGGTAGGGGAAGTGGGGCCAGTAGGTGGGATGCCTGCGAATCCCGACAGGGGAGGGGATGATCGCCCCGAGCGCATAGCGAGGGCCGACGGATCTCCTCAGCCGGTTGGAGAGCTGGAGGAGGCGATGGCTGCGGAGCGGTACGGAGTGGACGAGGCTCGCCTCGATGTCGAGCGCAAAGGAGTCGAAGCGTTCGCCTTTCGCGCTCCGGAAGCGAATCGCGGCCAGCGCCGCCCGCGTGTCCTGCGCCGGATAGAGAAACGAAGGCAGGTACCAGGCGACCACCCGCATCCCGGCCGCGTGGGCGGCGTCGATGAAGCGTCCGAGCTTGCGTGGGCGGACGAGATCGACGCTCTGCTCGTAGTTACCGGTCTGCAGGTAGAGCGT
>Ga0070707_100000807_pt1 | contig 30959 bp, 26 predicted proteins | sample KBSK5502metaG_FD_65468 | JGI IMG/M metagenome (GOLD analysis project Ga0070707, IMG submission 65468) | Corn, switchgrass and miscanthus rhizosphere microbial communities from Kellogg Biological Station, Michigan, USA - KBS K5-50-2 metaG | ecosystem: Host-associated > Plants > Roots >... | reverse complement strand
GCAGTGGCTCGGGGAGGATCCAGTTCCGGCGTTCCTTCTTCAAGACCGCCCGCATTATGGCACCGCTTTGCGACAGCTGCGTGTCGAGGTTTTTCAACAGCCGCGACATCGCGGCCGTCCCGTTCGTGTCCTATTTGGCGGCGCGCTCGAGGGTCAGTTGGAAACGAGGCTGCTGGGGATCGGGGGGACGGTCGCGATCCCACCAGCAGCACGCTTCGACGAGCCGAAAGCCGGCTGCACCGGCGCGTACCGTGAGCTCTTCCGGCGTGAAGATTTCAAAGTCCATGATCTCCTCCAGACCATCCTCGTACCTGATCAGCGACTGCAAGCGATCACCGGCAATGCGCTCTTCGAGCGACGACACGCCCTCGGGCAGAGTGGATCGTTGGCCTAGATGGCGCCGAAAGTACTCGGCATGGAAAACATCGAGGATGAAGCGACCGCCCGGGCGTAGCCGATCCCAGATGGCGCTCAACAGCTGGTCGTTTTCGGCTGGTGAGAAGTAGCCGAAACTCTGCCAGAGTAAGAGGATGCCGTCAAATTGCTCGCCCAGTTGGCTGACTGCCCGCACATCCATGCACTTGAACGTTGCGGTTGGCGCCCGATGTTGGGCCAGTGCGATAGCAGCTCGGTCACGGTCGATACCTGTGACGCGGTAGCCGAGTGCCGCTAACCTGGCTGCGTGGCGGCCTGGGCCGCAACAGAGGTCGAGGATCCGGCTGAAGGCGCCGAGCGGCAAGCGCGTCTGGATAGCAGAGACGTCCAGGTCCGTGTACTCAATTGGAAGTGGCTCGAGAAACGTGGCGAACCATTGGGCGCTGTAGACATTCGGCGCGGACAAACGTGACCCCTCGCCCACGGACCGGATGTTACGTCAGGCAGTCGTGCACCATCCAAGCGCGACCTTGCCATAGCCAGCAAGGATCGCCCAGCCAACGGCCTGCCGGAACGAAACGACGCTTTGGTCAGGCGGCGGCGGTTTCCAGGACAACCACGGGTGGCGTTCGCTCCTTGGTGTAGTTGAGGATGAGAATCACAGCGAGCAAGAGGCCGGTGCCGATGAACTGGGGCAGATAGAGCGGCTGGTTGAACCCGTAGGGCGGCGGAGCCGAGGCGATGAATGTCGCAGCCACCGGGTAGGCCAACTCCGCGATGGTCGCCAGCGTAGCCGGCGTGCTGCGGAGCGCCCGGTAATAGAGAAGAAGCGCGAGGAACCCGGGAATCAGCGCGATCCCCAGGAAGGGGAGCACGTCCGACGATTGGTAGTGCGCGAAGGCCGATCCCCCATATTGGAGAACGACGATCAGGATGAGGACGGGGAGTGCGAGCGTGAACCGCAGTGCAGTGGTGGTGGTGAAGCTCACTTTGCCGAGCACGAAGCGGCCGAGCACGGTCCCGCTCGCCCACAACGCCGCCGCACCCAGTGCATAGAGTCCCGCCGCGAGCCGGCCATGCTGCAGGTCGGAGAACGGAGCGGTGAGGTTCTGGGTGAACACAACCATGTAGACACCGACGATGGCGATCGCCGCGGTCGGCCAGAACCAGGGACGGCGGCGCTCACCGAGGATAAGCCAGGCGAGCAGGATGGCGATCAGCGGCTGGGTTTGCTGGAGCACGAACGTCTCGGCATAGTGGCCGTAGGAGAACGACGTCGTGAACAGGATCGTGGCGACCGCCTGGGGACCCACCGCGATCAGTCCGATCGCCACCCAACCACGGCGGTCAAGGCGGCGTAGCTCGGGGATGCCGCGAAGGAGAAAGGCCAAGAGGAAGAGACTGACCAGCGCATCCTCGATGACGACGATCTGTGCCGGCTTTAGATGACTGACGAGCTGTGCACGGAAGTAGGTGTCGGAGGCCCACATCGTGGCGGCCACGGCGACCAGCACAACGGAGAAACGGTCGACAAGACCGACTCGTCCGGCCAGCGCTGCGGTTTGTGTTCTTGTCGTCGGGACGGCCATCGTCATCACTCCTTTGGCCGCCGGGGCAACAATCGGGCGCGTGGTAGACGCGCTCCGAGGGCCTTCTTTCATCCCGACTGTACGGTCGGCCCCGGAGTGGGCAGTTACGCCTTCACCGGGTCATGCGCCGTAGGGCGCTCGCGGGCTTTACCGCCGATCAGGGAGTTACACCCCTGCCCCGAAGACCGTTCTCAGCATACTCGATCTTCGAACAACCCCCCCACCCCAACCCCCCCCCGCAAGCAGCGAGAGAGAATCCGGCTGGTCAGTGCTTGAAGTGGCGCTCCCCAGTGAGGACCATCGCCACACCGGCGGCGTCCGCTGCTGCGATCGCCTCAGCATCCTTCACCGAGCCGCCCGGCTGGACGATCGCCCGCACCCCCGCACGGGCCGCCACTTCGACGCCGTCCGGGTACGGGAAGAAGCCATCGCTGGCCAGCACCGATCCCTCCGCGCGCGGGCCGGCACGGTGTACGGCAAGCTCGACCGCCTCGACCCGGCTCATCTGGCCGGCGCCCACGCCGACGGTCGCGCCCTGGTGCGCCAGTACGATCGCGTTCGATCGCACGTGCTTGACCACCGTCCAGGCGAACTGCAGGTCTTTCCAGGTCGCGTCATCAGGGGTCTTCGTCGTAGCGACCCGGGCCTCGCCCAGTGTGTCTCCGGTGTGATCGGCGGTCTGGACCAGGAAGCCGCCCGTGATCGGGCGAGCGTCCAGCCCCAGCTGTGACGCCCCCGGCCCGGGTTGCAGCACCCGCAGTTTCGGCCTGGCCTTGAAGACTTCGAGCGACGCCTGGTCGAACGACGGCGCGACCACGACCTCGAGGAAGACCTCTACCAGGTTCTTTGCGACGGTCGCATCGACCGGCCGGTTAAAGGCGACGATGCCGCCGAAGGCCGACCGGCGGTCCGAGGCGAGGGCGCGTTCGTAGGCATCCACCAGGTCGTCGCCGACCGCCACGCCGCATGGATTGGCGTGCTTGATGATGGCGACCGCGATGGTCGAGAAATCCCCGACCAGCGACCAGGCCGCCTGGGCATCGAGCAGGTTGTTGTAGGAGAGCTCGAGTCCCTGCCACTGCTTGGCCCCCGCGATCCCGCCGCCCTCGGCCGTCCGATAGAGCGCCGCCGATTGATGCGGATTCTCGCCGTAGCGGAGGTCGCGCAGCTTGCGGCCGCCCAGTGTGAAGTCCTCCGGCAGCGGCACCGTGCTTTGGCCATCGCGAAGGTGCTCGCCGATCGCCGCGTCGTAGGCCGCCGTGTGCCCAAAGGCGACCGCCGCCAGGTGACGGCGCAGTGATGCCGAAATGCCGGCTGGATCGTTGAGCGCCGCGAGCACAGCGGCGTAATCGCTGGGTCGGACCACCGGCAGGACATGGTCGTGGTTCTTGGCCGCGGCGCGCAGCAGCGTTACTCCGCCGATGTCGATCGACTCGATCGCCTCAGCGTGGCCGGCACCGGATGACACCGTCTCCACGAACGGATAGAGATTGACGACCACCAGGTCGATCAGCTTCAGCTCACGGTCGGCAAGTTCCTGGAGGTGGCGCGGCTCGTCACGACGCGCGAGGATGCCGGCGTGGACATTGGGATGGAGTGTCTTGACCCGTCCATCCAGCATCTCCGGGAACCCGGTCAGCTCCTGCAGCGGATGCACCGGGATTCCCGCCTCGCGCAGCGCGCGCTCGGTGCCGCCGGTTGCGTACATCGTCACGCCGAGGCTGTCGAGCCCGTGAGCGAAATCGTCAAGTCCCGTCTTATCGGAAACGCTGAGGAGCGCGTTCACAACGGAAGCGGCAGAGACTGGCCGGCGAGGCGTTTGACCACCCCCGGCAGCAGGGTATGCTCCTCGGCCTGGATCCGCTCGCGCAGGCTCTCGACCGTGTCGTCCGAACGCACCTCGACGCGGCGCTGGGCGAGGATCGGACCGCGGTCGACCTCGTCGGTGACGATGTGCACCGTGCAGCCGGTCTCGGCGACGCCGCTCTCCAGGGCCCTGGCCACCGCGTCCATGCTGCCGGCGAAATCCGGCAGAAGTGAAGGATGGATGTTGACGATCCGACCCGCGAAACGGTGAGTGAAGGCGCGCTCCAGGATCGCGTCATATCCGGCGCAGATGACCAGCTCCACGCCGTGCAGTCGAAGCGTCTTCGCCATCGCGACGTCACGTGCCGTGCGGTCGGAGAAATCGGCGAGGCGAAAGACTTCGCTGGAAACGCCCGCCTTCTTTGCCAGCTCGAGCGCCGCGCAGTCCCGGTTGGCGCAGACGATCACGACCCGCGCCGGGTACATCGGATCTTTCGCCGCCTCGATCAGCGCCTGCAGGTTGCTGCCCCGGCCGGAGACCAGGACCCCCACCCGAAGCCGGCTCACTCTAGGATCTGGACACGTCGCTGCTCCGACGCCACGACATCGCCGACCACGAAAATCTCGTTACCGAGCAGCCGGAGCGCGGTCGCGGCGCTGGCCTCATCGACGACCACGATCATCCCGATGCCCATATTGAATGTCCGCCACATTTCCTCGTCGGGGGTAAAGGGGGCGAGGTAGGAGAAGATCGCGGGCTCCGGCCAGGTGCCGCGCTGAATGCGCGCCCCGAGGCCAAGCGGAAGAATCCGAGGCACGTTGCCGATGATCCCGCCACCGGTGATGTGGGCCATTCCCTTGATCTCCACCACCTCGCGCAGTCGTCGCACCGGCTCGAGATAGGCGAGGTGCGGCGCCAGCAGCGCCTCCAGGACCGTGTGGCCGTTGCCCGGGATCGTCTGAGTGAGCGCCTGCCTTGGGATCACCCGGCGCGCCAGGCTGTAGCCGTTGGTGTGGAGGCCACTCGAGGGCAGCGCCAGCAGGGCATCGCCTTCCCGGATCGCGGTGCCGTCGATGATCGCGTCCCGCTCGCAGACGCCGACCATGAAGCCGGCGATGTCGTAGGTCGCCGGCTGATACATCCCCGGCATCTCCGCGGTTTCGCCGCCAAGCAAGGCGCAGTTGACCCGGCGGCAGGCATTCGCCATCCCCGCAACGACCTCGGCGATGACCGGGGGATCGAGGACGCCGGCCGCCACATAATCCAGGAAGAAGAGCGGCTCAGCGCCCGCCGTCAGGACATCGTTGACGCAGTGGTTGACCAGGTCGGCGCCGATCTGGGCGTGGCGGCCCGCGCCGCTTGCCAGCAGGACTTTGGTGCCGACGCCGTCGGTGCTCGCCACCAGCACCGGTTCCCGATAGCGGCCCACGTCGAGCGCGAACAGGCCGCTGAATGGACCGACGCCCGCCAGCACCTGAGGACCCTGGGTCGCTGCCGCCAGCGGCTTGATCAGCTCGACCGCTCGGTTGCCGGCGTCGAGGTCGACGCCCGAATCGCGGTAGGTCGTCACGTCGGAACCGTTTCCAGGGCCAGCTTGTCCATCTCGAGCTGCACCGGCACCGGCACCGGGTAGTCGCCGTCGAAGCAGGCCATGCAAAAGCCGCTGACGTTGCGCACCGCCCGGAAGAGCCCGGCCTTGCTCAGGTACTTCAGGGAGTCGGCCCCGATCAGGTGCTCCACCTCTTCCACCGTGCGGCCGGAGGCGATCAGCTCGGATCGGCTGGCGATGTCGATGCCCATGAAACAGGGCCACTGGATGGGCGGGCTGCTCACCCGAAAATGGACGGACGTCGTCCCGGCCCGCCGCAATTCCTCAACGATCTTGCGGCTGGTGGTGCCGCGCACGATCGAGTCGTCGACCAGCACGACGCGTTTCCCCTGGAGGATCTCGCGCAGCGGATTGAACTTCAACTTGATGCCGACGTTGCGCAGGCGCTGGTTGGGCTGGATGAAGGTGCGGGTGATGTAGCGGCTCTTGATCAAGCCCTCGCTGTAGGGGATGCCGCTCGCCTCAGCGAACCCGACGGCGGCCGGGGTGCCCGAGTCCGGGAGCGAGATGACGATATCGGCATCGGCGGGCGCCTCCCGGGCCAGTTCGCGCCCCATATTACGACGCGCCTCGTAGAGCGACTGCCCCTGCAGGCGCGAATCCGGGCGAGCGAAGTAGATGAACTCGAACATGCACATCGCCTTGCGCGTCGACGGCATCACCTGCTCCGCGACCGGCTCGCCATGCCCGAGCATGACCGCCTCACCCGGCTCGATCTCGCGAACGAACTCGGCGCCCACCGTGTCGAGCGCGCAGGTCTCCGACGTGATGATGGCGCCGCCGTCCGGCAGGCGTCCGAGGCACAGCGGCCGAATGCCGAGGGGGTCGCGGACGCCGACGAGGGCGTCGTTGGTGAGGAACAGGAGGCAATAGGCACCCTGCAATCGCGGGAGCGAACGGCGCAAGACGGAAACGATGTCCGATCCGCTCGTGTGCGCGACCAACTCTGCGAGGACCTCGGTGTCGCTCGAGGTTTTGAACCGGACGCCATGATGCTCGAGATCGTCACGCAGCGCCTGGGCATTGGTGAGGTTGCCGTTGTGGGCGATGGCGATGGTTCCGAGCTGCGGATGTTCGACGAGGATCGGCTGGGCGTTCTCGAGCCGGTTCGATCCGGTCGTCGAGTATCGGGTGTGGCCCAACGCCAGGTGGCCGGTCAAACGCTCGAGTGCCTCCGGGTCGAAGGCTTGCGCCACGAGGCCCATGTCCTTGTGCATCCGCAGGACGCGGCCGTCGCTGGTCGCGATCCCGGCGCTTTCCTGCCCGCGGTGCTGCAGCGCGTACAGCCCGAAGTAGGTCAGGTTGGCGACATCGTCACCAGGCGCATCGATGCCGAAGAGCCCGCACGCCTCATGCATCCTTTCCTCACGAAGGAAAGAACCTACGGTTCCTTCCTTCGTCACCCTTCTTCCCTTCACCTTAAAACCCGGTCTCCCATGCTCGTCTCAGCATGTCCATAGGCACGCGAATGTCCGGTCCCACCTGGAAATCATCACCGCCCACGACGCCGATGGCCTGAAGCGGGATATGGCGGTTCGCCATCAGCCTCTGCAGCTCCGGCACTCGCCGTGGCGTAACGCTGACGATCACGCGGCCCAGCGATTCCCCGAAGAATAAAGCCTCGCGGCTGACCGGCCCGACGATGCCTGGACAGCGAAGACCGCGTCCACCGAAGAGGGCGCTTTCGGCCAGCGCGATCAGCAGGCCTCCGTCCGACACATCGTGGGCGCAGCGTAGCACCCCTCGGGTGATGGAATCGAGCACCGCCGCTTGCAGGCGACGCTCCATCTCGAGGTTCACCATCGGGGGGCGGCCTTCAGCGGGCGCCCCTAGCAGTCGCAAATACTCACTTCCGGCGAGCTCCTCGCGAGTCTCGCCCAGCAGGAAAACGAGGTCGCCGTCCTCCTGCAAGCCGGCCGGGCAGCGCTTCGAGAGATCATCGAGCAAACCGACCATGCCGATCACCGGCGTGGGCGGGATGTTTCGTTCGCTGGTCTCGTTGTAGAGGCTCACGTTGCCGCTCACGACGGGCAATTCCAGAGCGCGGCAGGCATCAGCCAGGCCGCGCACACTTTCCTGCAGCTGGCCGAAGACCGCCGGGCGCTCGGGATTCCCGAAGTTCAGGCAGTTGGTGACCGCGATCGGGCGAGCGCCGGTGCAGACGATGTTTCGGGCCGCCTCGGCCACCGCAGCCTTGGTGCCTTCGTACGGATCGAGCGCGACGTACCAGGGGTTGCCGTCCGTCGTCAACGCCAGCGCCCTGTTGGTGCCGGGCACCCGCAGCAGGGCGGCATCGAAGCCGGGGCCGAACACGGTGTTGTCCTGCACCTGGTGGTCGTAGGTCCGGTAGATCGGCCGGCGGCTGCGCAGATTCGGACTCGCGATCAGGTCGAGCAGGACCGCCTCCGGCTCCTCGATCGCCGGCATCACCGGCGCGGGCTGCTTGTCGGGAAACGCCGCCGGCGGCGATCGCAAGGGAACACCATCGACGAGCGCCTTCAGTGGTAAGTCGGCAACCAGCGTGCCGCGCTCGCGCACGCGGATGCGCCCGCCCGCTTTCACCGTCCCGATGCGGTCCGCGTGCAGCTCGAAATGGTCGAAGACCTGGCGAGCCGCGGCCTCGGCGTCCGGCCGCACTACGACCAGCATCCGCTCCTGCGACTCGGACAGCATGACGTCATAGGGAGTCATCCCCTGTTCTCGGCGGCTGACCCGCTCGACGTCGAGGTCGATCCCACGGCGGCCCCGATGGGCCAGCTCGCTGGCAGCGCTGGTCAGGCCGGCCGCGCCCAGATCCTGGATGGCGGTGACACCGGCGAGCTCGTTCAGCCGCAGGCACGCGTCACAGAGCAGCTTCTCCAGGAATGGATTGCCAACCTGAACCGCGGGACGGCGCTCGGCGGAACGCTCGTCCATCTCCACCGAGGCGAAGGTGGCACCGTGAATGCCGTCGCGTCCGGTATCGGCGCCGACCAGGAGGACGACGTCGCCGGCTCGGTCCGCGCTGGCGCGGCGCAGCCGATCGTGCGCGACTATGCCGACGCACATCGCATTGACGATCGGATTGTCCGCGTAGCCCGCGTCGAAATAGACCTCACCGCCAACGGTCGGGCAGCCGAAGCAGTTGCCGTAGCCGCCGATGCCGGCGACGACACCGTGGAACAGGTGGCGGTTGTGTCCCGAATCGAGCGGACCGAAGCGCAGCGCGTCGAGGATCGCGGCCGGCCGGGCACCCATGGCGAAAACATCGCGGAGGATGCCACCCACCCCGGTGGCCGCCCCCTGGTAGGGCTCGATGGCCGAAGGGTGATTGTGCGACTCGATCTTGAAGACGACCGCGAGCCCGTCGCCGATATCGACCGCGCCCGCATTCTCGCCCGGGCCCTGCAGGACGTGAGGGCCTTCGGTGGGGAGCTGGCGGAGTAGCGCCTTCGATGTCTTGTAAGCGCAATGCTCGCTCCAGAGCGCCCCGAACATGCCGAGCTCGAGGTCATTCGGATCACGGCCGAGGGCATGGACGATGGCCCGATACTCGTCCGGGTTCAAAGCGACCGCCTCGAGCTGGGCGCGCCGTAGCGCAACGGCCATCAGACCGCCACCCGACGGAGCGCGTGGATTGCCGAGCGGAAGACCTCCAGACCATCGACGCTGCCGAGCAGCGCCTCGCAGGCCCGCTCCGGATGGGGCATCATGCCGACGACGTTGCCGCGGGCGTTGGCGATGCCGGCGATGTTGCGCAGCGATCCGTTCGGGTTCGCGTCGTTCGTCACGCGCCCATCGGGCGCGCAGTAGCGAAAGACAACCTGGCCGTTGCCCTCGATCGTCTCGAGCGTCTGCGGATCAGCGAAGAAATTGCCTTCGCCGTGGGAGATCGGGATGCGCAGCAGCTGGCCGGGACGGCAATCGAGCGTGAAGGCGGATTCACTCTGTTCCACCCGCAGGTTGACCCACTCGCAGCGGAACTCGCAGGACGCGTTCCTGAGCAGCGCACCGGGGAGCAGGCGCGCTTCCTGCAAGATCTGGAACCCATTGCAGATGCCCAGCACCAGGCCGCCGCGGTTGGCGAACGCGGTCACCGCTTCCATCACCGGAGCGAAGCGAGCAATCGCACCACAGCGCAGGTAGTCCCCATACGAGAAGCCGCCCGGTAGGATGACGAGCTCGAGGTCGTCGAGGCTGTCCTCTCGGTGGTCGACGTAGCGGGCCGGCTGGCCGAGCACCTCCGAGACCGCGTGCGCGCAATCCCGGTCACTCCAGGTGCCGGGAAAGACAACGATCCCGGTCTTCAAGCGGGCAATCCTCCACCCCGACCCTGCCCACGCGGGAAATCCCGCGACCCTGACGACTTTGGCTCCCCCACAACGGGGGAGGGAGATTGTCCCCGGCGGTCCCCTGCATCGGGGGAGGGCGATTCCGGTTTGAGCTCGATCCGGTAATCCTCGATCACGGCGTTGGCCAGCAGCTGGCGGGCCATCTCCTCGACCCGGGCGCGGGCCTGGCCGGTATCGACCTCGTCGAGCGTTACCACCAGGTACTTGCCCGCGCGGACCTCAATGATGGAATCGAAGCCCAGGGCGTGCAGGCCGCCCCTGATCGTCAGACCCTCCGGGTCATTGACCACTGGTTTCAGGGTGACGAAGACCTCGGCCCGATATCTCATGGACGCCCCGCGGTGGAAAACAGGTTGAGGCGGCGCAGGGCCTCGAGATAGCGCTCGGTGGTTCCCGCGACGACGTCATCGGGCAAGGTGGGGCCCGGCGGTTGCTTGTTCCAGCCAATCTTCTCGACGTAATCACGTACGTACTGTTTGTCGTACGAGGGTTGCGGCCCGCCGGGCCGGTACGCCTCGAGCTGCCAGAAACGCGAGGAATCCGGTGTGAGCACCTCGTCAATAAGGATGAGTTCACCGGCAAGCATGCCGAACTCAAACTTGGTGTCAGCCAGGATGAGCCCGCGCTCCAGCGCACGCTCCGACCCGAACTGGTAGAGCGAAAGGCTGACGCGCTCGAGGTCGTTCGCTAGCTCGGTCCCGAGCTGTTTCGCCAGCTCTGCTCTCGAAATGTTCTCGTCATGGCCGGATAGCGCTTTGACGGCCGGCGTGAAGATGGGCTGCGGAAAGCGGTCGCTCTCCTTCAGGCCGCCTGGCAGGTGTTCGCCGGCGATCGCCCCCGTGCGCTGATAATCCTTCCACCCCGATCCCGAGATGTAACCGCGCACAACGCACTCGAACATGATGGGGGTGGCGGTGGCCACACGCATGCTGCGTTGATCCAGGTCCGGCTGAAGATCAAGCAACTCCTTCGGGATCGATTGATCCGCCCCAAGGTGATTGCGAATCAGCCCGGCAGTTTCGCGGAACCACATCTGCGATAACTGGTTGAGGACACGTCCTTTTTCTGGGATTGCGGTGGGCAGCACGACGTCGAACGTGGAGATTCGATCGGTCGCCACCATCAGCAGCTCCGTATCGCTCAGCCGGTAGGTATCGCGCACCTTGCCGCGGGAGTGCAGCGGCAGCGGCAGCGAGGTGGTCATGATGGGAGTCACGACCCCCCACCCCGACCCTCCCCCGCAAGGGGGGAAGGAGATGCCATCACCCGACCCTCCCCCGCGACGGAGGTGGGAGATGCCGAGACGGGCTCCAGCCCGACCCGCTCAAAGGTCACGTCTAGATGGCGGAGGTAAAAGGCCGGATCGAAGAGCTCGGTGAGTTCCTCGGCGGTCAGCCGATCGCGAACTTCGGGGGCCTGGCCGACGACCATCTTGAAATCCTGTCCCTCATCGAGCGCGCTGAGCGCGGCGCGCTGCACCACCCGGTACGCATCCTGCCGCGACATCCCCTTCTGAACCAGCGCCAGCAGCACGCGCTGCGAGAAAACGACACCGCCACTCCGGTAGAGGTTGGCCCGCATCCGCTCGCGGTCGACCGTCATTCCCTCGACGACGTTGGCCATCAGGCGGAGCATGTAATCCAGCAGCGTGCAGGCATCCGGGAAGATGATGCGCTCGGCCGAGGAATGGCTGATGTCGCGCTCGTGCCAGAGCGCCTGGTTCTCCAGCGCCGTCTGGGCGTAGCCGCGCACGACCCGAGCCAGGCCGCAGATTCGCTCACTCAAGATGGGATTGCGCTTGTGCGGCATTGCCGAGGACCCCTTTTGCTCCTCGCCGAAGGGTTCCCGAACTTCGGACACCTCGCTGCGCTGCCAGTGGCGGATGTCGGTGGCGAATTTCTCGAGGCTGCCGCCTAGGACGGTCAGCGTCGTCAGGTAGGCGGCGTGGCGATCACGGGCGATCACCTGGGTCGTGACCGGCGCGACCTTCAGGCCCAGCTTCTTCAGCGCCGTCTCCTCGACCCGTGGGTCGACGGTGGCGTGCGTGCCGACGGCTCCCGAGAGCTTGCCGACCCGGATGTCCTCGCGAGCGGTGACGAGCCGTTGACGGGCGCGGTCGAGCTCGTCCAGCCAGCCGGCGAGGACGAAGCCGAAGCTGATCGGCTCGGCATGGATGCCGTGGGTCCGGCCGACCATCAGAGTCTCGCGCTCCTCGATCGCCCGCCGCCGGATCACCGAAGACAGCCGGTCGACATCCTTAAGAAGGATGTCCGCCGCCGCGACGAGCTGCAGGGCGAGCGCGGTGTCGAGCACATCGGAGGACGTCAGCCCCCGGTGCAGATAACGCGCATCGTCGCCCAGGGACTCGACGAGTGAGTCAAGGAAGGCGATGACGTCGTGACCGACCCGCTCCTCGAGCCGCGCGATGTGGTCGGGATCGACCCGAGCCTGGCGCAAGCGTTCCACGGCCGACCGGGGAATCTCACCGATCTCCGCCCAGCCCTCGCAGACGATGAGCTCGACCCGCAGCCAGAGCTCGTAGCGCTGCTTTGGGGAGAAGATCTCGCTCATCTCCGGGTGAGCGTACCGAGGGATCAATCGGCGGCTGGTCTCCTTGTGGGTGGCGGGCCGTCGGTGCGGGCTGATTATAGCCGCGCCGGCCGCCGACAACCGAACGGATGCCGTAACCCCTCTCGCCCGGTTCGACTTTTCGTTCTACGGGGAGTTGCTGGTAAATTGGCCGAACACGTAACCAAGAGGGGGCGCCACCCGTTCAGTCTGCAGCGGGCGCCCCGTGGGGAGCCCTGATGCCGGACACATTTGAAGAGCGGGAACTTGTCGAACGAGCGAAAGAAGACCCCGACGCCTTCGGGGCGCTTTACGACCGCTACTTCCCGCAAATTTATCGATTTGCGTATTCCCGAGTTCGTGACCAATCGCTGGCAGAGGATGTGACGTCGGAGGTGTTTTTCAAGGCGCTGAAGAATATGAAACGGTACACCTATTCCGGTCACCCGTTCTCCTCCTGGCTCTACCAGATCACGCTGAACGCGGTTGCCGACCATTACCGCGGGCAGCACGGCGAGGTGGACCTCGAGGAAGGCGCCAGCCTGCCAAGCGGCGGGCCGGCCGTGGTCGACGAGGTCGTGCGCCGCGACCGCAGCCGCCGGGTCTGGTCGGCGATCGATCAGCTGCCCCGTCAGCAGCGAGCGGCGATGGTGCTCAAGTTCGGCGAGGACCGCAAGATCGAGGAGATCGCCCACATCCTCGGCAAGAGCTCAGGGGCGGTCAAGCTTCTCCTCCACCGCGGGGTTGAGCGGCTGCGCAAAGAGCTGCCACAGCTCGAGGCGGAACTGACATGATGAACGATCCCGAGCTCGAAGGGCTGTTCGCCGACCCGGCGGACCGCGAGGTGGTGGATCTCCTCAAGGCATCGCGGCCCGCCGCACCGCCGCTGGAGCCGCATTTCCGTAACTACCTGCGCGCGAAGCTCATGACGGAAGCCCGACGGTCACTCCCCGCCCGGGCGTCCCGGCCGTGGTTCCCCTTCAGGCTGTCCCCCAGGACGCTCGCGCCGGCGATGGCCGCCGTGGCAGCCGGCTTCCTGGTGGTGGTGGGCGTCGAGGTCTACCTCCACGGCCAGCCCGCGGCGCCGCAGGTCGCCGTCAACATCACCGCGATCGACAAGAAGACGGGGGTGGGGACCGGCGAACCAATCGTGATCCCCTTCAGCGGGCCGGTCGACAAGACCGCCGTGGCGGAGTCGGTGGTGATCCAACCGGCCACCGCCGTGACGAAGCAGTGGGTCGGTCAGAACCTCGTCATCATCCCTGCTCACCCGCTGGCCCCCAACACCACCTACTCGGTCACATTCAAGCCCTTGGCCACGCCCACGCCCACGCCCGCGCCCCAGCAGAACCCCCTGGTGCGACAGACCCCCACCGTCGCCCCGACCCCCGTCGTCGTCCACTTCACCACCGTTCGGGCGCCGATCCCGCCGGTCGTACCGCCCTCCTTCAAGAGCGCGAACGTCAGCTGGGGCCACGACAGCCGCCTGGCGGAATCAGGTAGTGTGCTCAGCGCCGCCTGGACCCCGGCGGGCCAGTTGCTGGTGACCCGTCCGGTGGGTCAGCCGGGGCCCGGCTCACTGTCGAGTCCCTCCGCCGCCGCAGCCCCGTCGGGTTCGCCGGCACCGAATGCGACGACCGACGTCTGGTTGATGAGCTCGCTCGGCACGCCGATCCGCATCCTCATGCCGGGGGGGAGCTTCCCGGCGATGGCGCCCTCGGGCGGCCTTTTCGCCGCCTGGCGGGTCGTCCCGGGGAACCAGGCGAATCTCGAGGTCTGGGACCTGCAAGGGGCGCTGCGGGCGACGATCGCCACGCTCGACGGGGTCCCGGATCGAGCCCCGGTCTGGATCGGCGCCGACCGGATCGCGTACGTGAACCAGGGCCGGCTCCGCATCGTCGACCTGCATGGAACGCAGGCCAACGGCCCGGCGATCAAGGTTGGCCGCGGCCGTCTCGCGGCGTCGCCGGCGAGCCCGCTGCTGGCCGTCGAGGCCGCCGACGGATCGGTCGTTGTCGACCTGAGCGCCGCAGGGTTCGCTACGGCGTTACCGCAAGGAGCGACCGGCTTTGCCTGGTCGTCGAAGGGCGACCTCGCGTTCATCATCCAGCAGAACCCGAGCACCGACCTGTACGTATCGGCCGACGGTAAGTCCTTCAAGAAGGTCGCGACCAGCCCCAATGGTCAAACCTGGTCGGACTTGAGCTGGGCCCCCGACGCGGCCTCGTTGCTGCTGTCCAGCACGGCGACCAGCGGCAATGGCGCAAGTCCCAGCTTGATATTGGTCAACCGCGACGGCAGCACCCCCATCCCCTTCGGGGCACCATCACGCGAATACGCCTCGCCGCAGTGGTCACCGAGCGGGGACCTCGTCCTCTTCACCCGGCAGGATGAGGCCGGCGGCCGAGCCTTCTGGACCGCGACCGCCACGCCCTCGACCACCGACACGGCGGAGAATCAGGCGCTGGCGGAGGTCGATACGTTCATCCAGGCTCGGATCCGAGGCGACAGCGCCGCCGCACTGGCCGAGCTGGACGATGCCGGCGCTGCCGCCTACCAGGCCGGCGCCTCCTCACTGCTCGGCCCGTCTGGTAGCCACTTCAGCCGCTACTATCCGGTCGCCGTCCAGTTGATCGGGCCGACACCCAACCAGTTCCTGGTGGGTGTTCGGATCTTCAGCACCAGGGGCGCCGTGGAAACCAGCTTCTTTGAAGAGCAATTGACGCTGGTGCTCCAGGGCCAGCGATACCTCGTCCATGCGGTGAAGGCCTCGGCCACCATGGCGCTTGGACACGGACCCACAGTGGTCTCGGTCGAGATCGTCCAAACGCCGCCTGGAGAGCAGGTGCGGGTGCACTTCGATGCCGACCTCAAACCCGAGACCGTGAGCACCGACACCATCCAGGTGAAAGATGCCGACGGAAAGGTCGTCGATGCGCGCGTTACCTTCGACGCCGACAACCACCTGGCCACGCTGGCCGTCAAGCTGCGGCCCGGGACTTACCAGCTGGTGGTGACGACCGGACTGACCGATATCAATGGGGTCATGCTGGCGCAGGAGTACGACGCCCCGCTCGTGATCAGCCACTAGGCGCCGCTCCGACTAACGGTCGCTGGTGACAACGACGCCGGCGGCGATGGCTGCCGCGAGCTCACCGCCGCCGTAAAGCGACTCGAACGGCGATGGCTCTTTGTCGAACTCCCGCGTCCTGTCCAGGAGGCTCGGGTGCTCCTGGATGAAGCTGGTGGAGATCCGGCCGTTGACGAAGTCTGGCTCCTCTAAAAGGGCGCGATGAAACGGGATCGTCGTCTTTGGCCCGGTGAGGACGAGCTCCTGCAGGGCACGGCGTCCGCGACCGATCGCCGCCTCCCGGTCATGTGCCCAGACAATCAGCTTCAGCAACAGCGAGTCGAAGTGCGGCGAGACCTCCTGGTGGGGTCTGATACCACTGTCGACCCGTACCCCAGGCCCCGTCGACGGCGCATAACGCTGTACTCGGCGCGGCGTGGGCATGAAGTTGCGGAGCGGGTCTTCGGCGTTGATCCGAAACTCGATCGCGTGCCCGCGAGACGGCGGATACCCACCCGCGGGGATCCGCTCGCCACGGGCGATGCGGATCTGCTCGCGGACGAGGTCGATGCCGAGGACCAACTCCGTCACCGGATGCTCGACCTGGAGCCGGGTGTTCATCTCGAGAAAGTAGAACTCCTCGCCGGACACGATGAACTCGACGGTTCCCGCGTTGCGGTAGTCGACCGCCGCCGCCGCTTTGACGGCAGCTTCGGCCATGGCACGCCGCGCCGATTCGCTCAGGCCAACCGCAGGCGTCTCCTCGAGCAGCTTCTGGTGCCGTCGCTGGATCGAGCACTCGCGCTCGCCGAGTGCGAGGGTCGTGCCGTGATCGTCGGCCAGGACCTGCATCTCGATGTGGCGCGGATGCTGCAGATATCGCTCCAGATAGACATTGGGGCTGCCGAACGAGCTCTGCGCCGCTCGGCGGCAGGCTTCGAACGCGGCCGGGAGGTCCTCCGGCCCCTTGGCAACCCGCATGCCAATGCCGCCCCCGCCCGCGGCCGCCTTGACCATCACCGGGTACCCGATCCGTTTCGCCTCGATGGCAGCGGCCGCTTCGTCGGCGAGCGCGGTCGTGCCGGGCACCACCGGGACGCCGGCGGCGACCGTTCGGCGACGGGCCTCGACTTTGTCGCCCATCGCCCGCATGCTGCGCGCGGACGGGCCGATGAAGGTCAGGCCGCTCTTCGGGCACGCGTCCGCGAAGGCGGGGTTCTCAGACAGAAAGCCATAGCCGGGATGGATGGCATCGGCGCCGTGCTTCCGCGCGATCGACACCAGCTGCTCGATATCGAGATAGGCCTGCCGAGGGGTTGGCCCGCTCAGCGCGGCGCGCTCGTCTGCAAAGTAGGCGTGGGGGGATCGGGCATCCGGCTCCGCATAGACCGCGACCGTCCCGATGCCCATCTCGCGGCAGGTCCGCATCACGCGAAGGGCGATCTCCCCGCGGTTCGCGACCAGGACCTTGCTGACGCTAGCCAATCGTCATCAACACTTCGTTCGGGGCGACGATCGCTCCCTCTTTCGCGAAAACCTCGCGCACCGTCCCGCCGACGGTCGCCACGATGTCGTTCTGCATCTTCATTGCCTCGAGGACCACGACCACGTCACCGAGGCGCACCCGATCGCCGGGTGCGACTTTGACCTTGACGACCATGCCCTGCATCGGCGCCTGGATGGCCCCATCACCACCGGCACGTTGCGCCGCCGTCGGACCCGAGGGGGCGGCGGCGGGCGCAGCCGGGATGGGCAGGGTGCCATCGCCGAGGATCCGAACGCGGTAGGGCTCCCCGTCGACTTCGACCGTGAACTCGCGCGGGGCCGGTTCCGGCGACGCGGCCGGCAGTGGAGTGACCGCAGCCGGCTGCATTGCGGATTGGGGCTCGGGCGTCGGGACGGGCGCCACCGCCGGCGCCGGTTCGCCCCGATGGGCGTCCGGGCGGAGGATATCCGGCGCGTCTTCCGGAAACAGGATATAGGTCAGCACCTGGTCCACGCCGGTCGACGTCAAGCCCTGCTTGCGCATCTCGCGACGTGCCCGATCGATGCCGGGCTGCAGGAGGTCCGCGGGTCGGAGCGTGATGGCATCCGACGGCCCGAGCGCGCGCTTGCGCACCTCGGGATCGATCGGCCCGGGCGGCGCGCCGTACAGACCCTTGACGTAGTCACGGAATGGCTGCTCGATGTGCTGGTAGCGCTTGTCGCTGAGCGTGTTGGCCAGCGCCTGGTTCGCCGCGATCCGGTTGATGGGCGCGGCCATCGGCGGGTATCCCATCTCCTGGCGGACCAGGAGCAGTTCCTGCAGCAGCCGGTCGTATCGATCGATCGCGTTGCGTTCACGGAGGTTACGGATCAGGATCGCCAGCACAGGGGCCGGCAGCTGATGTTGCAGGACAAAGACATCGTTTCGAAATGCGATCGGGTCCTGGAATTCGAGATACTCGTCGTGGATCTCATCGAAATAACGGCTCGCCTGGCCAATGACGTTGAGGTCGAGGCCAGTGTCGTACGGTCCGTCGCGAAGACTGGCCACCATGGTCTCGGTCGCGGGTTGCGAGGCGCCCCACGCCAGCGCAGAGAGGGCCGTATCGATGCCGGTCGCCCCGGCTTCGATCGCCGCGAAGTATGAAATGGGCGCCAAGGCCGTCGTCGAGTGGGAATGAATGCTAAGTGGCATTCTGGTCTCGCGGGCGATCGCGCTCGACAGGGCCCTGGCGGTGGCCGGCGCCAGAATGCCGGCAACATCCTCGATCCCGATCCAGTCCGCGCCCAGCGCTTTCAGCCGGACGGCCGATTTGACGATGCGGGTCTCGTCCACCGCCGGGCTCGGGCTGTAGACGAGCCCACCGATGACACGCGCCCCCGCTTTCCGCGCCGCTTGGATCGGCACCTCGAGGTTACGGAGGTCGTTGAGCGGGTCGAACATGCGGACCACGCGGATGCCGTCTTCGACGGCCTGCTCGATGAACGCGCGCACCACATCGTCGGGCTGATGCGATTGTCCGATCAGTGTCTGACCGCGGATCAGCATCTGTAACGGCGTCTTGATGATGGCGGCCCGCAATGCACGGAGCCGTTGCCAGGGATCTTCCTTCAAAGCGCGCACCGAGGCGGCGAACGTCCAGCCGCCCCACGCGTCGAGGGCATGGTACCCGATGTCGTCCAGGGTCTTCGCGATCGGCAGCACGTGCTGCAACTTGAGGCGGCCCTGCACCAGACTCTGCTGCGCGTCACGCAGTACGGTCTCGGTGATCAAGACCTTGGGCACGCCGCTAATTGTATGCTCGGATTTTCAGGCCGGTCGGGCCTCGCCCGTTTGAGAGGTTAGTGCGATGCGAGCGTTTGAGACGATCTTCGGTTGGCCTCCCGTCGCTTGACCAGCCTGTCTCTAGCCTCGGGATCGTTGAGCGCCAGGATCGCCATCGCGAGATGTGCGGCGTTTCTGGCTCCCGCCTCGCCGATGGCGACGGTCGCCACGGGGATCCCGGCCGGCATCTGGGCCATCGAGAGCAACGCATCCAGTCCGCCCAGCGCCCCAGCCGACATCGGCACACCGATCACCGGCAACACGCTCCAGGCGGCGACCACGCCTGGAAGATGCGCCGCGCCACCAGCGGCGGCGATCAGGACTTTGATGCCGCGCCCCTCGGCCTGGGTCGCCCACGTCCGGCACCCATCCGGGTCACGGTGAGCGGAGCGAACGACGAACTCGTACGAAACGCCGTAGGCGTCGAGCACCTCGCAGCACCGCTGCATCGTCGGACGATCCGACTCGCTGCCCATCACGATGCCGACCCGCGGCGCCTCGCTCATGACAGCGCCGGCGCTTCCACCTCGCGCAAAGCCAGGTCGCGCCGATAGGTCATGCCCTGGAACCGGATGCGGTCGACATTGCGATAGGCGTGCGCGCGTGCCTCCGCCATCGAGTCGGCTACCGCCACCAGCGTCAGCACGCGGCCGCCCGCGGTAACATAGCCGGCTGGGCCGGCGGTCGTACCGGCGTGAAAGGCGAAGACCCCGGGCTCGAGCGTGCCGAGACCATCGATCGGGTAGCCGGTCTGATAGGTCCCCGGATAGCCGCGCGAGGCGAGGACGACGCCCACGCTCGCGCGCGGAGTCCATGAGGCGGTCACGCCGTCGAGCTCGCCGCGGGCCGTCGCCTCCAGGAGCGGCACCAGGTCGCCGCCCAGCCGCGGGAGGACGACCTGGGCCTCCGGATCACCGAAGCGCGCATTGAACTCGAGCACCTGCACCCCGGCCGGACCCACCATCAGGCCGGCGTAGAGGCAGCCGCGGTAGGGCGTGCCATCCTCGCGGAGCGCCTGGACCACCGGCCGCAATACCGCCGCGAGGGCGCGTCCGACGTCATCTGCATTGAAAAAGCCCACCGGCGAATAGCCACCCATGCCACCCGTGTTGGGGCCTTTGTCGCCATCGAGCGCCCGCTTGTAGTCACAGGCCGGCGGCAGGGGAACGACGTGCTCGCCGTCCACCAGCGCCATCAACGAAACCTCACGACCGTCGAGTTTCTCCTCGAGCACGATCCGGTCGGCGGCGGCGCCAACCGTCTTGCGCAGCATCAGCGTGTCGATGCATTCGAGCGTCTCGTCGGCGTCGCGCGGCACGAGCGTGCCCTTGCCTTGAGCGAGCCCGTCCGCCTTGACGACGAAGGGCCGGCGCTCACTGCGCACGAAATCCTTGGCGCGGGCCGGATCGTCGAACACCCGGTAGGCGGGCGTCGGAACGCCGGCCCGTGTCATCAGCGATTTGGCAAAGGCTTTGCTGCTTTCGATCCGGCCAGCCGCCCGAGTCGGGCCGAAGACCAGCCGCCCTGACGCGGCCAGGCGATCGGCGAGGCCGGCGTCGATTGCTGCCTCCGGACCGATCACGGTCAAACTGACATCGCGCTCGGCGACAAAACGGGCGATCCCGTCGATGTCCGTCGCCTGGACACTGGTGTTGACGGCGATCGCCGCGGTCGCAGCGTTGCCCGGCGCGCAGTAGACGGCATCGGTCAGCGGACTCTGCAGCGCCTTCCAGGCGAGCGCGTGCTCGCGGGCGCCACTTCCCACAATGAGGACGTTCATGAACTAAACGCGCCGATGCGCCGTCCAGCCGCCCGCGGCGCATTCGCGCAAATGGGCGGGGATGCGCTCATATGCTCGCACGGTCGGCATGCGGCGCCGGCGCTATACGCGCGAAAGCGCGGCTCGCCCTGCGGGCTCGCTGATCTGCTGAGTTTATTCCCACTCGATTGTCGAGGGTGGCTTCGATGAGATGTCGTAGACGACGCGGTTCACGCCGGGCACTTCGTTGACGATCCGGCTGGAGATCTTGGCCAGCACGTCATACGGCAGGCGCGCCCAGTCGGCCGTCATGCCATCCTCGCTTTGCACCGCCCGCACCGCGACGACGTTGCCGTAGGTGCGATAGTCGCCCATCACGCCGACGCTCTGCAGCGGCGTCAGGATCGCAAAGGACTGCCAGAGCGAGCGATAGAGGCCGGCCGCTTTGATCTCGTCGACCACGATCCAGTCCGCTGCCCGCAGCGTCACCAGCCGATCCCTTGTCACCTCGCCGATGATCCGGACGGCCAGTCCCGGACCGGGGAATGGTTGGCGGTGCACCATTTCGTCGGGAAGCCCCAGCGCCGAGCCGATCGCGCGGACCTCGTCCTTGAACAGGTAGCGGAGGGGCTCGACGAGCTTGAACCGTAAGTCGGCGGGCAGGCCGCCGACGTTGTGATGCGTTTTGATCCGGTGCGCGTGGTGGGTGTCGTGACTGGCGCTCTCGATCACGTCGGGGTACAGCGTTCCCTGCGCCAGGAAGTCGATGCCTGACAGTAAGGCCGCTTCGCGCTCGAAGACGTCGATGAAGGTGGCGCCGATGCGACGGCGCTTTTCCTCGGGATCGATGACGCCTTGCAACGCGCCCAGGAACTGTTCGCTGGCGTCGACGGCCTCGAGGTCGATGCCGAGGTGGCGCTGCATCACCTCCTCGACGCGCCGACGCTCGTCCCGGCGGAGGAGGCCGTTGTCAACGATCAGGCAGGTTAGCCGGCCGGGGACGGCGCGGTGAACGAGGGTGGCACAGACGGCCGAATCCACACCCCCAGACAGCGCGCAGAGGACGCGGCCGTCGCCCACCTGCTCGCGGATGGCGCGGGTCGCCTCGTCGATGAACGCGGCCGGTTTCCAGGTGTCGCGGCAGCCGGCGACCTGATAGAGAAAGTTGCGGAGAATCTCGCGCCCCTGCGGGGTGTGGATCACCTCGGGGTGAAAGGCAATGCCAAAGCGACCGGCATCGTCGGCCATGGCGGCGATGGTCGAGTTCTCGGATTCCGCCAGCCGGCGAAAGCCGGCCGGTGCTTCGAGGATGGTATCCCCGTGGCTCATCCAGACCGAAAGCTGCGCCGGCAGGTCGAGAAAGAGACCGGCCGGGTCAGCGACCCGGACGCTGGCCGGTCCGTACTCCCGTTTACCCGCCGGCGCGACGGTACCGCCGAGCTGATAGGCGAGCAACTGCATGCCATAGCAGATGCCCAGCACGGGGAGGCCGGCCTCGAGCGCCGCCGGATCGCAGCGCGGGGCGCCGTCCTCATAGACGCTGGCCGGGCCGCCCGAGAGGATCAGGGCGCTGGGGGCGCGCCCTCGGATCGACGCCCAGGGCGTGGTCCCGGGAATCAGCTCGCAATAGACGCCGGCCTCGCGAACGCGCCGTGCGATCAGCTGGCTGTACTGCGACCCGAAATCGAGGACCAGCACCAGGTCCTGTGCCCTCACCTTGCCCTCCCCCGCACGCCGGGGAGGGTGATTTTGGAGGGTCGAGGCTCGGGCGACCGCTAGGTCCCCATGCCCACTTGCTGGGCTTGCTGGAAGAGCTTCCCCTCGCTTTGGATCGCCGGGGCAATCACCAGCTCGGTCTGCTGGAACTCGCGAAGGGTCCGGGCGCCGCAGACGCCCATGGCCGAGCGCAAGGCGCCGACCAGGTTCTGCGTGCCGTCATCCACGCGCGCGGGCCCCAGTAGGATTTCCCGTAATGTGCCCCGCTGGCCAAGCTTGATACGGGTCCCGCGTGGAAGGTTAGGGTCCGGGGTCGCCATCCCCCAGTGATAACCGCCGCCCGCGGCATCCGTCGTTCCGGCGAAAATCGAGCCGACCATGACGGCGTCCGCCCCGGAGGCGAAGGCCTTGGCAATGTCGCCGCCCACCCGCATGCCGCCGTCGGTGATCACCTGGACGCGGCGGCCGCTGTCGCGCAAATGGGTCTCTCGTGCGGCGGCCACGTCGCTGGTCGCGGTGACCTGCGGCACGCCGACGCCGAGCACGCCCCGCGTGGTGCAGGCCGCACCGGGTCCGACGCCGACCAGGATGCCGGCAATGCCGGTTTGCATCAGCTCCAGCGCGGTTTCGTATTCGACGCAGTTGCCGGCCACCACCGGGATCGACAGTCCGGCGCACAGTTTCTCGAAGGAGAGCTGCTCGTAGGAGCGCGAGATGTGGCGCGCCGTGAGCACCGTCCCCTGGACCACGAGGCAATCGGCTCCGGCTTCCTGTACCAGGCCCGCCCGGCGACTGGCCTGCGCCGGGACGGTCGAGACGCCGACCGGGACCCGGGCGCGCTTGACGGCGGCGATCCGCTCGCCGATCAGCTGTTCGCGGACCGGCGCCTGGTAGATCTTCTGGAGCAGCGCATTGATGCGCTCGCGCGGCGCCTCAGCGATCTCTCGAAGAACGTTAGTCGGATCGGCATAGCGGGTCTGCAGCCCGTCCAGGTTGAGGACCGCCATCCCGCCAAGGCGTCCCATCTCCACGGCGAAGCGCACATCGACGACACCGTCCATGGCGGCGGCCAGGATCGGCACCGCCAGGCGCATGGAGCCCAGAAGAAACGAGCAGTCGACTTCCTCAGGGTTGATTGTCACGCGGCCGGGCACGAGCGCGACTTCGTCGAACCCATAGGCCCGGCGGGCTCGCTTGAAGCGCCCCAACTCGAAGGTGTCGGCGGCCTCGAACGGCGAGGGCTTCAGGGGCGCACGCACACTCATCGCGGTCGGCTCCGAAACCGTGTCGAGCTCAAAGGGTATGCGTGTACCTCAGGACGGGATGGTTTTCGGGGATTATAACGGATGGCTTTCAGCATGGATCAACAAGTTTCAGGGCCGCAGCGGGTGCAAGCGGCGCTGAGCGCGGCCGGCGTCGACGCCCGGATCGAGGAGTTTCCTTCCTCGACGCGAACGGTGCAGGAGGCGGCGGCCACGGTCGGAACCAGCGTCGGACAGATCGTGAAATCATTGCTCTTCCTGGCCGGCGATTCGCCGGTCCTGGCGCTCGTTTCAGGCGTCAACCAGCTCGATCCCGAGCGCCTCGGCGAGCTCTCCGGCGCTGCAATCGGCAAGGCCGACGCCAACACGGTCCGTCAGGCGACCGGTTACGCGATCGGAGGCGTGCCACCGGTCGGCTTCCCAGCACCGATCCCGACCTTCATTGATCGCGATTTGCTGCAGTACGACGTCGTCTGGGCCGCGGCGGGCACGCCCCGCCACGTCTTTCCCATCGCCCCTGCCGAGCTGGTGCGAATCACCGGCGGCAGAGTGGCGGATCTGAAGCCCCCACCCTACCCTCCCCCACGGGGGGATGGAAGCTAGACCCGCCGGGCGGGTTTTCAGCGGATGAACGTGAAGAAACGAAAACTGGGCTTGAATGATGCGGGTGCGGCCATCAGGCGCGCGACGCCGATGCCTGACCTCGTGGCGTTGTCGGGAGCGTCGAAGCTCAACTCCTCGAAGCCGCTCTCGAGGAACCACTGGCGAATCGCCCGGGTCAGGTCCGGGGCACCTCGATGCCGCGTCCAGATCACCGAGGCTCCGCTCCGGCAGAGCATCGACACGTTGCGCACCGTGCGCTCGACGTCCGCGTCTGGGATGTTGCCGAAGATCCCGCAAGCCAGAACGACATCGGCAGGCACAAAGGGCGCGTAGATGTCGCTGACCGCCGCGTCGCCTTCCACGATCTCGAGCTGGGTCAAGCCCGCCCGCGCCGCGTCCGCACGCGCCAGTTCAACGTTGCGGGGATCGAGCTCGACGAGAACGGCCCCCACGTCAGGCCGCCGCGGGTGATCGGACAGGAGGCCGATCAAGTCGCGCCCCTGACCCGCACAGATACTGATAACCCGTAGCGGGCCGGATGGCGCCGTCGTGAGAAGCTGGCCGAGTCGCCGCTGGACGATGGCCAGCCGCTGCGACAGCGAACTGGTGGGATCGTCGTATTGGCGATGCCAGTCCCGATAGTTTCTGATGGCGGCTAGGGGTAGATGCCGCGGATGGTGGTCGCCTGTGCCACCTTGTCGACCGCCAGCACGTAGGCCGCGGTCCGCATCATCACCTTCTTGTCGAGGCTCACCTTCAGCACGTTGTCGAACGCCCGCAGCATGATCCGCTCCAACCGCTCGTTGATGTCGTGCTCGTCCCAGAAGAATTCCTGCAGGTCCTGGACCCACTCGAAGTACGAGACGGTCACGCCGCCGGCGTTGGCCAGGATGTCGGGGATGACGAAGACGCCCTTGTCGTAGAGGATCTGGTCCGCTTCGGGGGTGGTTGGACCATTGGCGCCCTCGCAAATCACCCGGGCTTTGATCCGATGGGCGTTGCCCCGGTGGATCTGGTTCTCGAGCGCGGCCGGCACGAGCACGGTGACGGGGAGCTCGAGCAGTTCCTCGTTACTGATGAACTGGCAAACCTTCTGCCGGAGCCGGCCGGTGAGCTCCTTCTCGCGGACAACCTCGTCCAGCTCGATGCCGTCCTCGTTGTAGCAGGCGCCGTTGGAATCGCTGACCGCGATCACCTTGCAGCCGGCCTCGGCCAGCAGCTTGGCGGTTGTGTACCCCACGTTGCCGACGCCCTGGACGGCGACCGTCGCATCTTCTGGGCGGATCTTCAGGTGCCTCAGCGCCGCAAGCGTGGTCAGCATGCAGCCTCGACCGGTGGCTTCGGGGCGGCCTTCGGACCCGCCGATGCCTAGCGGCTTGCCGGTCACCACCGCCGGCACCGAATGGCCGGCCTGCATGCTGATCGTGTCCATCATCCAGGCCATGATCTGGGCGTTGGTATTGACGTCCGGAGCGGGGATGTCGCGGTCCGGGCCGATCACGATGCTGATCTCGCTCGTATAGCGCCGGGTCAGATTTTCGAGCTCGTTGCGGCTGAGCAGCTTCGGGTCAACGACCACGCCACCCTTGGCTCCACCATAGGGAATCCCGACCACGGCGCACTTCCAGGTCATCCACATGGCCAGCGCTTTGACTTCTTCCCGCGTGACGCCGGGGTGATACCGGATGCCACCTTTCGCAGGGCCCCGGTCGATGTTGTGGTGGATGCGATAACCGGTGAACATCTGGATCGTGTGGTCGTCCATCAGCACCGGGAAGGTCACGATCAGCTCGCGCTTACACTCCCGAAGAACCCTCGCCATATTCGGATCCAGGCCAAGCACCTCGGCCGCGATGTCGAACTGACGCTGGGCGGTCGTCCACGGATCGGTATAGTCTGGCTCCGCCAGGCCTCTCGTGGGCGCCATCTCTACCTGCTGAGTAGCCATGGTTCCTCCTGTTTGTTAACGCCGGCGATTGAGCCCGACCGGGCGTTCGGCACCCATTACACTACACGGCACCGTGACGCCGCGGATGACTCTCCTGGCAAGCGTTTCGCTTGCGACCTTCCTCGTCGCAGGGCTTGCCGCCACCCAGTTCCGCAGCCAGCCGCTGCCTCCCTCCAACCGCGTCGCCCGCGACGCGGCGCTGCGCCAGAGCGTCAACCAGCTGGAAGACCAGAACCGCACGCTCAAAGCTCGGATCCAGGCCCTGCAGGCGGATGTCAAGGCTGGCGAAGACGAAAGCGCCCGCCGCTCGAGCGCGGCCCAGGAAGTCAAAGCCCAGCTCGACGAGCAGAAGACGATCGCCGGCCTGACCGCCCTGCACGGACCGGGCCTGACCGTCCTGCTGCACGACGGCACGGATCCGAACGACCCTGCGGACAAGTCCCTCGGCTGGACCATCCACTACCAGGATCTGCAAGACATCGTCAATGTCCTGTGGGCGAGTGGAGCTGAGGCGATCGCCGTCAATGGGCAGCGCATCGTGCCCAGCACGGGCTTCTATTACGCCGGCGTCAACATCCTGGTCAACAATGCCAGCCGGTTGAGCGGACCATACACCGTAATCGCGCTCGGCGATCCGCCGGCGCTCGCCAGTGGAGTTGGTAACCCGGATCAGCTCGCCGAGCTCAAGAGCCGCAACCGGATCTACGGGCTCGGCTTGAGCTGGCTGCGCAGCACGCGTCTCGGCGTCCCCGTTTACGACGCCACCTTCCTGCTGAAGTATGCTCAGCCGCCCGGGTAATCTGACCGCTCGGAGCCAGCGGCTGCTCGTCGTGAGTCTGATCGCGGTCGCGCTCGGGTTCCTGCTCGTGGTCCAGCTTCGATCGCAGGCCGCAGTCGCCCGCACTCTGGCCGCACAGGATGACACCAGCGTGGCGCTGCTGATCAACGATCTCAACCGCGCCAACAATGAGCTGATCCAGCAGAGCGTCGTCCTCGCGCAGCAACAGGCGCAGCTTCATCAGGCGCTCACGTCTGGCGGCGCCGATTCGCAGGCGATCTCAAAGGAGCTCATCACGCTGCGAGAGGTCAATGGGGAGGTTCCCGTGCATGGGCCGGGACTGCAGATCCGGATCGAGGGATTGGTGATGGACTTCGAGCTCCAGGACGCGCTCAACAACCTCCGGAACGCCGGGGCCGAGGCGATTTCTCTCAACGGCTACCGCCTCGTCGGCAGCACGCCGGTCATCAGCCGGGGCGACAGCCTGATCGTGGCCGGGCATGCGGTCGGCACCGCGCTGGTCTTGCTGGTGATCGGTGATCCCGAGCGGCTCGAACCAGCCGCCGACCTGTCCGCCAGCAGCCTCCAGACCCGAGTCCAGGTCGACATCCAGCGCCAGACCGACCTGGCGATCACGGAGGTCGTCACCCCACGCCCCCTCATCTATGCACAGTTGGGCAAATAACACGGTTACACAGTGACTGAACCGGGCGGGTGCGTCGTCCAGCGGCCCATCGCGCACTCGGCCGAAATCACGACGGCCTCGTGGGCGCGTACAGGCCGCATGCGACGCCCGCCCTGATGCGCGCGAAAGCGCGGCTCGCCCTGCGGGCTCGCTGACCTGCTAAAACACTCGTGATGTCCCGCATCGTGGAACTTCGGAGTGACACGTTTACGCAACCCACCGCCACGATGCGGGCGGCGATGGCGTCGGCGGAAGTTGGGGATGACGTCTGGGACGAGGACCCGACCATCCACCGGCTGCAAGAACGGGCGGCCGAGATGGTCGGCAAGGAGGCGTCGCTCTTCGTTCCGAGCGGGACGATGGGCAACCTCTGCGCCCTCCTCAGCCATACGGAGCCCGGCGAGGAGGTGCTCCTCGAAAGCGAGAGTCACATCTTCCATTCGGAAGTGGCCGGGGCCTCCGTCGTCGGCGGGCTGCAGCTTCGTCCGCTCGACTCCGTGGACGGACGCTTGCAGCCGGAGCAGGTGCGCGGGGCCATCCGCGAGCAAGACATCCACCAGCCACCCACCGGCCTGCTCTGCCTGGAGAACACCCATAACCGCCTGGGCGGCACCTGCCTGAGCTCGAGCCAGACCGACGCGCTTTGCGCCGTGGCGCACGACGCTGGTTTTCCGGTGCACCTCGACGGCGCGCGTGTCTTCAACGCGGCGGTGGCGCTGCGCGTCGACGTCCGTCAGCTCACGGGGCCGGTGGACTCGGTCATGTTCTGCCTCTCGAAGGGGCTCAGCGCGCCGGTCGGCTCGATGCTCGCCGGATCGAACGACTTCATCGAACGCGCCCGCCGGAAGCGCAAGATGCTCGGCGGTGGGATGCGCCAGGCGGGCGTGCTGGCGGCCGCCGGGCTGTGCGCCCTCGACGAGATGGTCGAGCGCCTGGCCGAGGACCACGTCAACGCCCGGCGTTTGGCCGAAGGCCTTCAAGGATTGCCGGGGATCGAGATCGATCTGGATCGGGTCGAGACCAACATGGTGTTCGGCGATTGCCGGCCACCGCTGACCGCGGCGGCCTTCATCGACCGCTGCCTCACAGTCGGTGTGCGGCTCGACCAGGCGTCGGTCCATCGCTGGCGGATGGTCACCCATCGGGGCGTGACGGCGGAAGACGTCGACTATGCCATCGATGCGGTCCGCCGCCTCTTCGGCGCGCCGGCGGCAGCGCCACTTCGCGCAGCGGGGTAACCCCCAGCCTGACCCTCCCCCGCAAGGGGGGAGGGACCTCACCGCATGGGCAGACCGGTTGATGGATCGAAGGCGGGACCACCGAAGGTAGCATCCGGGAGCAAAAGCAGGCTCCCGAAGGTCTGCCAGTCACCGCTGGCGTCGGTGAGGATCCCGGCAGGCGCCTGGGCGGTGCCGGCCAGCGTGATCGCCGCAGGTTGCCCTGGCAGCGTCCAGCTCGACGGCGTCACCGTCAGGGCCGCATCGGCGCCGCCGAAAGCGTGCACCGAGCCGGTGGTGTCGAGCGCCAGACCAGCGTGAGTCCCAGGAAACAGCGCGGCGTCCTGTACGCTGGCGCCGGCTGGCAGGGATATATGGCCGCCACCCTGCCCGCCCCCCGAGGGGGAGGGAGATTCTACAATGGCGCCCCCGGCGTCGACCGCCAGGAGGGCGCCATCCGCAGCAGCCAGCAGCCGGACAGGCGCACCGACCGCGAAGCGTGGGCCGGCCGCCCCCGAGCCATTCCAGCTGGTCCCATCGGCGAGCAATCTGAGCGACCCGGAGGGCAGGCTGACAACATCGACGGCCGCGGCGGCTGAGGCCGGCGCCCCCGAGACGACCGTGCGCTCGCCGGCGAGACCATGGAGCGAGGCGTCGCTGCCGAGCAGCAGCGCGCCATCGGCCGACGGATGCTCCTGCCGGACGCCGACGATCGACGGCGCGCCGTCGGGCTGATCGGGCAGTGCTCCAAGGATGGCACGATCCGCCGCCGTGGCCGGAAGCCCGGCGTTCGCCGGAACCCAAGCGTTGACGACGAGCGGGGGTGCCGGGTTTCGCGCCGCGTCACGCACGCTCAGTTGAAACTGGTAGGCGGTGCCCGGGTCTCCGAAGAACCGCGCCGCCCCCGAGCTTTTTCCTGCTGCCGGCTGATCCATGCTCTGCCTGACCAGCGGTCGAAATGTCGAGGCGGCCGACGCGACGTCGATCGCCAGGTCCTTGACCCCGGAGAGGCTGTCGCCGCCCGACCAATGGAGGTTCAGCGCGGCCGAACCGCCGCGATCCACCTTGAGGGCCGAGCTGGGCGGCTCGACGTCATATAGATATAGGTAAGTTATGTCAGCACTAGCGCCGGTTCGATCGAACACGCGGAGGTGCAGCGTGTGCGACCCAGGGCCAGGCACTGCGGCGGTCCCGCCGATGGCCTGCGTTCTCGGTGGCGTCGGTCCCGGGTCGGCATCCCATTGGGCCGCGAATCCGGCGAGGCCGTGGCCCCCGTCGCGGAGATGCCAGGTGACGGGCGGCGGCGGGCCATCAGCGCCGTACCAGTAATTCCAGCGGGCCCCGCCCGGAAACGCGAGCGGGAGCAGGAACGGCACCGGTGGGTTGCTGGTCCAGAGATAACCCACGTCCCACTGCCAGGGGTCCTGCCCGTGCCCGGTCCAGCCGTAAGGATCGATCGAGTGCCAGGGCGTCATCAGGTCGCGCACCTCGAAGTGCACGTGCGGGCCGGTCGAGTTGCCGGTGCTGCCACTGAGCGCGATCAACTGGCCGCGCGACACGTGCTGGCCGGGGTAGACGAACAGCTGGTTGTTGTGGAAGTAGGCGGTGCGGTCGTAGGCGTGATCGATCACCACCCCCCACCCGCCGCTGTCGCTCCATTCGCTGTAGATCACGGTGCCGTCATCCGCGGCCACCACGGGCGTGTTCGAGGGTACGGCGAAATCCGTACCACGGTGGCCGTCGTACGGGTAGCCGGTGGCGCCGTCGAACCGAATCATGATCCCGTCGCTCTGCCGGTCCGGGTAATGGTGGTCCATCCAGGAGGTGATGCGCGGGTTGGGGTCGGCAAAGGGGAGCGTCAGGTTGCCGTCCGCCAGTACCGATTGCATCGTCATCACGGACAGGCCCAGGGCCAGAGTCATGGCTATGTGAATCATTGAGAACCGCGTAACAACAAGGCGGTAACGAGTTCTGTAAGAAGGCCGCAACAGGCCCGCGACGGGGCCGTCACGATACGAGTCTTCTCTTGGGTCTCTACAGGCTTTCGCATAGGCTGGCGTTGAAGTGCGAAGGAGCAAACGATCCTACCTTGATTTGCCATGTGCTTCGCTGCCAGGTAGGGGCGATTGTAAACGCTCAAGGGACCCCGGAATGATCCAAACGCACTCACGTTCACGAGGGAAGCGGGCCCAGGCGCTGGCCGAGATGGCCGTGATGGTGCCGTTCCTCGTCATCGGCATGATGGGGATGCTCGACCTCGGCCGGGCCTTCTATTACCAGATCTCGCTTACCAATGCGGTTCGCGAGGCGGCTCGCTACGCGGTTACGCCCT
>Ga0070707_100000806_pt1 | contig 30973 bp, 27 predicted proteins | sample KBSK5502metaG_FD_65468 | JGI IMG/M metagenome (GOLD analysis project Ga0070707, IMG submission 65468) | Corn, switchgrass and miscanthus rhizosphere microbial communities from Kellogg Biological Station, Michigan, USA - KBS K5-50-2 metaG | ecosystem: Host-associated > Plants > Roots >... | reverse complement strand
TGGGAAAAGAAGCTGGATCATTACTACGCGATGATTGATCTAGCTTCGGTACTCATTATCTGGCGCATTATTGAGACAGCTAGCATTTAGAGTTTTCGGACAGACTCTAAGGAGGATGGTGTCAGACCCCCGGGATTCGGCGGACTCGCGGGTTCGCCTCTGGTGCTGGGTGACAAGTTAATCGTCAACGGCAGCCCCGGAGGCATGGCTCTGGACCGCAAGACTGGTAAGACGCTCTGGAAGTCGGGCACTGGCAACGGTGGCCATGCGACACCGGTGCCGTTTCAGATCGGGCAGCAGACCCATTTGGCTATCCACTCTCCCAGAGCCTTGACGATCGTCGACGCCGCCGATGGCAAGGAACTGTGGAGCACGCCTCGACGCCAGCCGATCGGCGTCAACGCACCCGACCCAGTGGTAGATGGAACCAAGGTGTTTGTCACGGCGGGACGAGGATTCGGTGGCGCGCTGTTCGACGTTTCCGGTGACACGAAGGCGCTTTGGGAACAGGAAGGTTTGTCCAGCCATTGGCACACGAGCGTCCTTTTGAAGGGTTTTCTGTACGGTCCGGACGGCAACAACTCCGAGGGTGCCGGGCGCTCGCCCACTTCGCTGCGTTGCCTGGATTGGAAGACTGGCGAGATCAAGTGGACGGAGCCGAAGCTCGGGTTTAACGGGCTGATTTCGGTCGGCGGAAAGCTGTTGGTGCTGACCGAAATGGGAGATCTGGTCCTGGTTGAAGCGTCGCCGAACGGCTACCAGGAGCTTGGCTTGGCACACATCATTGAGGGAAGGACCTTCACGGCCCCGGTCTTCGCCGGTGGGAAGGTATATGCGCGAAACACCAAGGGCGATGTAGTTTCCGTGGATTTGCGCAGCAAGTGAGCTTGCCAACGGCCCGCGAGCGCCGCCATCGCACAAACAATTGCGTACAACAGTGGCCGTTCCTGAGGTCTGGAGCTGAGCGCCCGACAGGGGGTAGCGTTGCCTTTTGCGAAGCCGTCTACTCTAAGCCAGACAATTCTGTCCGCCGCGAAAACCGCCTTTATTCATAGGCATTCGGGAAGTTGGCCCGACACAATATCCCCACCTGAACAGGTACGGACTCTGAGGCGGCCGAACTGGCTGAGGCTGAAGATCAATCTCAAGAAGCCTCATTCGACGGCAGTTGCGTAACACCAGTGATCAGCGGGGGCGGGTGGCTGGGATGAACCACCCAGGCCCCACTCAACCTGCTTGCAGACGAGCAAGCAATATTGCGGTTTCACATCCTGCGCCGCGCGTGTTATTCTCTCAGGGTACATCCCCTAACACCAATTTCGATTGATTCCGATTTGCCAAAATTGGAGGGGACATTTCTATGTGCACTTTGAACAGACCAACGAGTTTCTTCGCAGCGGCCCTGATGCTGGCGATGGCCGTCGCCAGCGTCGGATGTGTCCAAACCAATGACACGAGCGGCACGGCCAACGGCAGCGCGGCGAGCCCAACGCTACCGCCGAGCGTTAGTCCGACGATCGCGGCACCTGCTGTTTCGATTGAGACGCGCGAGCCGGAACAATATCGCGGGACGCTCGTCTTCACCGCCGAACTTTCAGGCAAACCGCAAACCCTGGTGCTCCCGATTGAGATCGCCCGCAACGGCGAGAACCACCGCTATGCTTTTGAACTCCCGGCCGGCGGGCAAGTCATCCTTCTGGATCGCGCCGACAAACGTTACCTGGTGATGCCGGTCCGCAAACAATACGCCGAACTCACGCCTGACACGATCGGTTTCGACGTGCGTTCGCTGACGCTCGGCCAGATGGTCACACAGTTGCAAAAGCAGCGGAACGTCGAGCGCGTCGGGGAAGAACAACTCGACGGGCGCACAGTGGTCAAATACCGCCATTCGGCTATTACCAAGACGGGCACGCAGGCCGGTGACGTGGTCACGCAGAGCTTCGTCTACGTCGATAAAGAGACGGGGCTGCCCCTGCGTGCCGAAGGGATCGGCCAGGCGACCGGCACCGTCCAGGGCGCTAACAGCGGCCGGATCATTGCCGAGATGAGAGACCTGCAACTCTCCGCCCCGGCCCCCCTCTTTGAAGTCCCGACGAAGATGACCAAGCTCACCCCGGAGCAGGTCAAACAGCAAATGAGCGCCCTGGCCGCCCTCTTTCAGGTGCTGATCAGCAGCCTGAACGTGCAGGCCACCGGCGGCAATCCCAGTCCGGCAGTCTCTCCTTCGCCGACGACGGCCTCGCCCTCGCCGACGGTGCGCTAATTCTAAAGAGGCGGCGGTGAGATACATACTGATCTTGGTCATGGGGCTGATTGCTGGGGCGGTGCTGTCGTTATACTTTTTCATCGGCGCGCCGCGGGCGAAACCTTTGCCGCTCGGGCCAGCCGTTCAGGCCCCGGAAGCGAATGGCGACCCGCCGGGGACGGTTGTCTTGACGGTCGATGAGAAGTTTTTCGACACTCTCCTGAGCACGGTCTTCCGCGACCTGGGCTCCCCTTCCTTGAAGCTTTCAAGCAATGGAAGTAACCCGGCCGTCAGGAATGTGAATTTCCTTCAGGCGCAGGAGGGCGGCTGCATCAATCAGGTGACGGTCACGCCGGAAGGCAGCGGGGTGCGGACCGGAGTGCACCTGGCCGACGGGCAAATCACCGCGCCGCTCGCCTTCAGCGGGGTCTACAGCCTGCTCGGCAACTGTAGTCATTTTCGCGGCTCGGCGCAGGCCAGTATTCAACTCTCTTTCAAGCGGGAGGAGCAAACGCTCTACGGGCAGCTCAACGTGGCCGGTGTGAACCTCGAAGGGGTGCCGGTCATCTTCAGCGGCCCGGTGACGGCCTTCGTCCAGAATGCCATCAACCAGCGCGTCAACCCTTTGGTCTTGATGCGGGGCTCGCAAATCACGCTCTCGGTGCCGATGGAGGCGAGCAACGGGACGCTCAAAGCGGCGGCGAAAGACGTGCGGGCCGAGGTCAAAGACGGTGCGCTGCGCCTGCACATCACTTATGATTTCGCGGGGACACGCGGAACGCCCTCGCCGCCCCAGCCGCCGCACAGATGAGGGAGGCGCTTCACCACCACCAATAATTTTCTTGACCGGCAAGCCGGCCTCGCTCAAAATCTGGGACGACAACCCCGCAGGGCCGCTGGTCAGGGTCAGCGTAGCCCTCTTTGCCAACCGCTGAGCTTTGGCCCGGCCCCTGCAAGGAAAGAGAGGTGAATGACCAATGAGCCCACAAGGACATCTCATCACGACCGTTGCTGCCTGCGCGGCCGTCTACGCCGTGAGCAGTTCTCTGCCGCTGACGGCAGGCGTGGCGATGGGAGGCTTTCTCATCGACCTCGACCATTACTTCGATTATGTCGTCTTCGACCGGCAGTTCAGTCTCGACCCGTTCCGTTTCATTCGCTACTATGAAAACTGCGAATGCCGGCGGGTAGTGCTGTTCCTACACTCTTACGAGCTGATGTCGATCCTGGCGCTCATTTCTCTCCTGACCGGGAGTCGGTGGCTGGCCGGTTACCTGCTGGGCGCGGCGATGCACCTCACCTTCGACATCATCTTCAATGGCCAGCACTCATTGCGCCGCCCCGTCCACTTCTATTCATTTTTCTATCGGCGGCGGCACGGCTTCCTGGCCAGTCGGTTGCTCAATGTGCGATGGAAAGAGGGGCTGGGCGAGGCCTTGCCTCATGAGATCTGACCTGTGTTCCCGGCTTGCCGAGCGGCGAAGCGCTGCCTTCGACTAAGACCGCTTCCTAAGGTGGTGGCATGACTCCTAAAACGCTTGTTTGGATTGGAATCATCATCGGCTCTACAGTGGGCGGGTGGGTGCCCACTCTGTGGGGAGCGGAATTGCTCTCATTTTCAGCCGTGATCGGCAGTCTGGTCGGCGGGCTCCTCGGAATTTGGGCAGCCTACAAAATCAGCCAGCGATGATCAGATGACTCAGGTCTTCGGCGCGGGGTAGTGTCCTGGGATAATCTCAGGACACTACCTCTTCGCCGATGCCAGCCGGAAACGCGACTCTTCGCACTTCAATCATTTGGCCTTCGGTCGCGATTCCGGCGGCACCATCCCGTTGGCCCGGTAATAGACGACGAGTTGGCCGTAATGTTCCGCGGCGTGCTCGATGACCTCGAGCCACGGGCGCAAAGTTTTCGTGAAGCGCTCCTCCGGCGTGTTTTTCAGCGTCGCGTCGGCGTCGGCAATCGACTTCTGAAGCGCGGCCACGATCTCGGCCTTACCCTTATAGTCCTTGGGGTCCAGCTCGTCCCAGTTGACCTGTTCACCGCGGCCCGCCTTCGCGGCATAGACGTTACCGGACAGGACGTGCACGATGACTTCGCCGAACGAGCGGACCTCCTTGGTCGGCCGGTAATCGTACTTGTCGGCCGGGAAGTCCTGAGCCATCTCCAAGACTCGGCGATTGATCGAATCGAAATTCCTGCTGATCGACTGGGCAGGCGTCGGAGCTTGCCGCTGCCCTTGGGCCAAGCCCGTGGAGAGAGCCAGCAGCAGGGCGGCTGATAAAAATAGTGGTCCGGCGGTCGCCGGCCTCAGGCATTTCATATCTTTCTTTATGCTCTGAAAGGTCATCGCTTTTCTCCTATCAGGTGAGTGGAAATCCGTCAATCTTTCTCTCCCCATCCGTCATCACTTACCGTTGAGCGCGGCGAGGCGAGCGGCGAGGCGCCCGGACTCGTGGCAAGTTAGGCAGGCGATGCTCGTGCCGGCGGCAGCCTCGGGGCTCTTTTTCCATTGCTTGGCCACAGGCTCGTAAGGGGTGTCGCGCAGCAGCTCGAGGATCTTGTCGAGGTACTGCGCCGCCTCTTGGGTGTGACCGGTGCGCTGGGCAGACTGGGCGAGACCGCCCAGCAGTTCGCCCCGCAGGTGCACAGGCAGCTTGTCAACGACGGGAGCCTGCTGTTTCCAGAGCAGCCGGTAAGAGTCATACGCCTGCGACCAGGCGGCGGCGCGATGCTCCTTCGGCAGCCGGTCGGCAAAGAGGAGGTAGCTGCCTCCAGCCACCGCGGCGACTCCGCCACTCTCCGGGTTGAGCTGGCGAGCCTGAGAAAATAGATCGAGCGCCGACCGATAATTTTGCTGAAACTCATCGCTGCGGTTGTTTTCGTGGGCGACGACGGCGCGGTACAGAGCCGCACCGCCCCTCCAAGCCAGCAAGTCGGCTTTATCGGAGGGGCGCTTTTCGAGCAGCAGCAGCATGTTCTTTTCTCCCCGCGAGAAACGTTCCATATCCCCGGCCAAAAAGCCGGCGAAGACATCCTCCCGCAGGAGCGTGTGAACGGTAAGTCGAGAGTCCGAGAGCGGCGGCTCCGGCGACTGGGCCGCCGCCACCGTCACGAACACGACCGCGAGTAGAGTCCTCTTGAGAGCGAACATAGCTTGCACCTCCTGAGTGAGTGAGTCCGTTTTCTGCCGAGTCTGATGCCAGACCCATAGTGCCCCAGCGTCCGCCGGCCATCGGCAGACGCGGAGTAGTCTAATTGCTCAGCCGGTAGAGATGGGTCTGGCTGCGCACGAAGATCGAGCCGCCGGAGACAGCCATCGAGGCCAGCGTTGGCCCATCGAGTTGGTTCGTCGCCAGGACCTTGAATTGCTTGCCGGGCGCAATCACGACCGACTCTCCCTCTTCGCCGAGGAAGTAAATCCGTCCATCGGCGTAGATCGGAGAAGCCGAGTGATTGCCCCCCAGGCGGACTCGCCAGTACTCGTTGCCAGTCTTCGCATCCACACAGCTGGCGATGCCGTTGTCACTGATCAGATAGAGCTCCTCTCCGACCAGCAGCGGAGAGGGCGTCAGCGGCGTGCCCCGCTTGAGCGTCCACGCGACGTGCGACTTCGTGACATCCCCGCGGCCGTCGACTCGAACCGCGAGCAGCGAAGGTTGTTGGAATCCGGTGCAGATGAAGACCAGTCCATGCCCGTAGACCGGCCGCGGCACATTCGAAAACCCGTCGCCGTACCTCACCTGCCAGATTTCCTTGCCCGTGCGCGGTTCGTAGGCAATCGCGCGGAAAGCGCCCGGGCTGATCACCTGATCACCTTCAGCAAGCCGCACGATGAGCGGGGTCGTATAGGCTTGGAACCCTTGGCGGAATCGCTTCCACCGGACCTTGCCGGTCAGCTTGTCGAGCGCCACGACAAACTGTACGTCCTGGCCGTCGCAGCTCACGATCAGCAAGTTTTCGTAGAGGACCGGAGAGCCGCCCGGGCCGTGTTGCCCGTTATCGTACTCGAGCCGAGTCTTCCACACGATTTCACCGGACCGGGTGAGACAGGCGGTCCCGTGAGCGCCGAAGTGCAGATAGACCCGGTCGCCTTCGAGCACCGGCGTCGGTGACGCGTGGCTATTCTTGGGGTTGAGCGGCCCAGGATTCTTCAGGCGAAAGACCTCGACGTTCTGCCGGATCGCGCCGGTGTTGCGATCGACCGAGACCGCGCGCAATGACTTCCCTTCTTCGGTCGCCGTCGTCAGCCAGATGAGGTCCCCTTGAATCGCCGGTGAAGACCATCCCCTGCCTGGAATCGCGACCTTCCACCGGACGTTCCTGGTCTCGCTCCAGGTCAGGGGCAGCCCGCGCTCATCCGAATGACCCTGCCCGGTGGGACCCCGGAACTCGGGCCAATCCTGGGCCAGAATCGGGATGGCAAGAAAAAGAAAAAGGAGAACTCTCATTTCGCCGCCTGGCTGCCCGGCTTCGCGGGCGCCTGCCTGTTCTATGTGGTCAGGAATTTCATCGGCGGCAATATAACCTGCCAGAGAATCATTGGCAATCGCTGTCGATTTTTCTTGACAGTAGGCAGTAGGCAGAGGGCAGTAGGCAGTGAGGAGGCCACTGTCCTACCTTACCGCCTACTGCCATCCGCCTACTGCCTACTGCCCTCTGCCTACTGCCTACTCATATCTCAGCGCCACCATCGGATCAACCTTCGTCGCTTTGCGTGCCGGCAGGTAACAAGCGAGCAGCGCGACGAGTGTGAGCAACACGGCAATCGCGGCAAAGGTCGCCGGGTCGGTCGCGCTCACGCCGAACAGCAAATTCGTCATCAGCCGGGTCAGCGCCACTGCCCCCATCAACCCGAGCGCCACACCGACCAGCGCCAGCTTCATGGCCTGACCCACCACCAGCTTCAAGACGTCGTGCGTTTGCGCGCCCAAGGCCATGCGCAGGCCGATCTCGTGCGTCCGCTGCGTCACGGCATAACTCATCACCCCGTAGATGCCCACGACCGCCAAGACCAGCGCGACCGCCGCAAACAAGCCGAGGAGCAGCAGATTGAACCGCTGCGGCGCGATGGATTCGGCGCGCAGTTGCGTCAGCGTCTTAAGGTCATAAATCGGCCGGTCGGCATCCACCGCCTGCACCTGCTGCCGCGCGGCGGCGATTATCTGCTCCGGTTCGAGCGCGGTCTTGACGACGAAGCTCATCCCGTTGTCCGGCATTTCGAAGAATGGAAAGTAGCCTTGCACAAAACCTGCCGGCTCGTTCGGCTTGTAAAGTTTGACGCGCCCGACGACACCGACGATGGTGAGCGGTGGATCGTCCGGTCCCTGGCCCCACAGGATGCGCTTACCCACCGGGTCTTCATTCGGCCAATGCCGTCGCGCAAATTCCTCATCCACAATCATCGTCTTCAGCCCCGCCCTCAGCCTTTGTCTCTGATTGAGGCCACGCAGTTTCTCTTCACTGAGATTGGATTGGTTGTCTTGCTCGGTGAAGTAACGCCCGCGCAGCAGTGGAATGCCCAGCGTGCGGAAATAATCAGGGCTGACAATACTAACTTCCATTGACGGCCCCTGACCGGGCGGTGGCGGTGGCTGGCCGACGACACGGAAGCCGCTCTGCCAGTCATTTCCGCCCATCGGCACGCGCGACGCGAGGCTGACCCCCTTCACATCCGGCAACGCACGCAGCTTCTCGATCACCTGCTGATAGAAATTGAGCCACTGGTGCTCGTCGGGGTACTTCTGCTCCGGCAGCGACACGCTAAAGCTCAGCACGTGCTCGTCAACGAAACCGGGATTGACTTGTTGCAAGCGGTAGAAGCTGCGGATCAGCAAGCCCGCCCCGACGAGCAAGACCAAAGTCAGCGCGACTTCGGCTACGACCAAGCCCTGGCGCAGCCGATGGCGTCCGCCAGTCGTGCTGCGCGAGGTCTCCTTCAGCGCCTCCTGCACGTCAGCCCGGCTCGATTGCAACGCCGGCGCCAACCCGAAGATGATGCCGGTGAGCACCGAGACCGCCACCGTGAAAGCCAGCACACGGCCGTCGAGGCTGATTTCATTGGCCCGCGGGATGCTGTCTCGGCCGAAGGCGAGGATCAAATCTACGCCCCACTCGGCCAGCAGCAAGCCGAGCGCGCCCCCGACGACGGCCAGCAGCAGACTCTCGGTGAGCAATTGCCGCGCAACCCGCCAGCGGCTCGCGCCCAAAGCCACGCGCACGGCCATCTCCCGTTGCCGCGTCGCCGCGCGCGCCAGCAATAAATTCGCGACGTTCGCACACGCGATCAACAGCACCAGCCCGACTGCGCCGAGCAAGACCCACAGCGCACGGCGCACATCGTGCACGTAGTTTTCCAGCAGCGGGATGATCCGCACCCGCACGTGCTTATTTGAGTCGGGGTACTGCTGTTCGAGTTGCGCGGCGATGGCGTCCAGCTCGACGCGCGCTTGCTCAAGCCGGACGCCCGCTCCGAGCCGCGCCACACCGCGCAGTCCCGGATGATTACCGCGCTCCTGCCACGACGGTTGATCGGACAATTGCCCGACCGGAACCCACATCTGAGTGCGCCTCGCAAAGCGGAAGGTCGGTGGCATGACACCGATCACGGTGTACGGGCGTTCGTTGAGTGTCAGCGATTGATTGAGGATGTTCGGATTGCCGCCAAAGCGCCGCTGCCACAGCTCGTGACTGAGCACGACCACAGCGGGCGCGCCGGGCTTGTCTTCTTCGTTCGTGAAGAGGCGCCCCAACGCCGCGCGCACGCGCAGCGCGGTGAACAGATCAGCCGAGGCCCGCCCGCCTCGCAACTGTTCCGGGGAGCCTGAGCCCGTGAGGTTGTAATCGCCGAAGTTGTAGACGCCGATGCTCTCAAAGACATGGTTGCGGGCGCGCCAATCAGTGAAGTCCGGGTAGGAAACGGACATCTCCGCGAACTGCGGATGGCGCTCGGTGAGAAAGACCAGGCGGCCGGCCTCATCGTAGGGCAGCGGGCGCAACAGCACCGCGTTGACCACGCTGAAAATCGCCGTGTTCGCCCCGATCCCCAACGCCAACGTAATCACAGCTACAACCGTGAAGCCGGGTCTCTTCAACAGCATCCGCACGCCATAACGCAGGTCTTGCCAGAACGTTCCCATCGTGTTCCCCTCCGAAGCCTACTAGTCCGTCACGCCGAAGATGAGGTTTGGAGTTCAAGCTTCAGCTTGGTTTTTCTTCCCTACAAAACCAGCCTGAAGGCTGAACTCCGAACCTGCGGAGATCAGAACGCAGTAGTTCGACACTTGCCAAATCTGTGCCAGCCAGGCCATCAAGCTTAAATACTTAAACCATTCGGCTTGGCCAGCCTCGCCAGGCAGAAGGCAGAGCCGCGAGTGTGCGCTTCTGGGACTCTTCAATCCCAAAAGCGGGATTGGAAGCAGTCATGAAATTTTGGGTCTCCGAAACTATTCGTCATTTATCAAGAGTCATGAACTTAAGACGAAACCAGATCGCCATCGGGCTCCTTTTATTGGCGACGCTGCTGCTGACGCTCAACGGCTCGGCCTCTTCGCGACTCGCTGCGGTCCAAGACGGCCCCAAGCAACCGCTCGCCCGCGCCGAGCAGAATATCCTCCAGTACCGCCAAGGCAACGCCATCATCAAGGTGCAGGATCGTGACGGCACGCCGCTCACCGGCGTCAGGCTCAAGATCACGCAGCTCAGCCACGACTTCAAATTCGGCTGCTATCTCAGCCTCGAAGAACTCGACCCAGCCCACCAGGAACTTTACCAGAGGCAATTCCGGAGCCTCTTCAACTACGCCACGCTCGGCTTCTACTGGACCGTGCTGGAGTGGGAGCGAGGAGACCCGAACTGGGAGCGGTGGGACCGTGAGGCGGCCTGGGCTTTGAGTCAAGGGATAGGGCTCAAAGGTCACCCCCTCGTGTGGGGCGCCGACGCCGGGGGGACGCCGGCCTGGCTCCCGCGCAATAAGCAAGAATTGAATGCCATCGTCAAGCAGCACATCCAGGAGACGATGACCAGGTATCAGGGGAGGGTCAAGATCTGGGACGTCGTCAACGAGCCGCTCGAAGGGGGCATCTTCGAGGACGTGCTCGGGAAAGATTACGTCAAAGCCGCCTTCCAGTGGGCGCGCGAGGCCGACCCGCAGGCCCAACTGTCGATCAATGAGAATACGATCCTCGGCGCCTGGCCCGTGAACCGCGAGCCTTACCTGCAGTTGCTCTCAAGCCTCTTGGCCGAGGGAACACCGATCGACATCATCGGCATTCAGGCCCACGAATCAATCCGCGAATGGCTAGACCCGACAGTGGTGACAGCCACCCTCGACCGCTACGCTGCCCTGGGCAAGCCGATCCACATCACGGAGGTCACCGTCCAGGGCGGCAGCGAGCCGATCACCGGCAGCTACCGCAACGGCGTCTGGGACCCGGAGCAGCAGGCCCAGTATTACCGGGAATTCTTCACGGTCTGCTTCGGACACCCGCAGGTTGAAGCGCTCACGGTCTGGGGCCTGGATGACGCGCGGGTCTGGATCGAGAACTGTGGGCTCCTTGACCAGCGGTGGCAGCCGAAGCCGGCCTACCTGGCGCTCGATCAATTGATCAATCACCAGTGGCACACCGAACTCGCGGGGATCGCCAATAACGGAATCTATCGGCTGCGGGGATTCTACGGAGATTATCTGGTGGAAGCGGACTTGCCCGGCGGGCCGAAGGTGAAACAGAAGTTTACGCTGCGCCGCGGGGCAACCAATGAATGGACGATCAGGAGCCTGGGGATCAAGTAAGGCGGAGGCGGAAGAATCGTTTCCTTCATTTACCATTTTCCATTTTAGATTGTTCATTCGTCATTGAAGAAACTTCTCTTTCAATGACCAATCGTAAATGTCAAATGAACAATGGAAAATTGAAAAGGAGTCTACCGCCATATTTTTGCCTGGCCACTCAACTCTCCAGCCAGCCCGCCATCCCGAAGCCTTTGGAGTTGCCTTCGCCGAATCCCCCATCCCAGCCGAGCCGAATCAACTCCTCACTCCCGCTCACCTCGAACTGTCCCAGATAGCAATGATGATGCGTCCCTTTGTACTGCACCAACTGCGCCTTCGGGGCGTCGAGGAAACGGAACTCCAGTCGCGGGTCAGCAGGCTCAGCCCCGGTCAACGCCCGGTAGCGGCTGACCAGGTTCGCCGCCACCCGTTCCCCGTAGCGACCGTCCTCGGCCCGCAGATGATGCTTGCGGTGACGGCCGTCCGGTCGCACATCATCCACTGCCGCAAACAGCGGCGAGAGAGTCTCAAACCTCATCCGCCCGCTGAGCACCGGATCCGGCAACTCCAGGATCTCCGTCACGGTCAGATGAGTTGTCCCGGCTCGATCACCCAGACTAATGACCCCCTGCCTGGCCAGTCCCTCCGCCAGCACCTCCATCATCTCCGCCAACGGCGAAGCAACCTGCCATTCGACCGGGCGCTGTCGCAGCCACTGCCGCCCCCCGGAGATCCGTTTGCCGGGCTGCTCCAGCCGTGAAAAGACGAAAAACTTGAAGCGCTTATGCGCCGCCGGCCCGCCGCTCGATTGACGGCCCGCTGCCCGCCCCGCCGGCTGCCATCCTTCCTCGTGCAGGAACTCCGCGAAGTCAGGCGCGACCAGCCACACCGACTGATAAATCAGCGCGGCCAGCGGGTAGTTATCCAGCGGCAGCGCCGCCGGCTCGCTGAGCGGTAACAGTCTGACCAGAAGACGCATGGTTACAGATTGTACACTCGAAGTTTCAGAACAAGGAGGGCAGCCGCCGCCTGACCTGAAAAGCATGTCCTGACGCGTCATTGAAGGCCGTGAGAAAGCTGTTTCTCGCCCGATCCGACAGCGTTTTTCTATGGCGTACTCAGGATGAAAGGAATGGACCGCGGGTGACGCGGATTGAACGGATTGACGCTCATCAATCCGCGCTGATCCGCCGCATCCGCGTTATCCGCGGTCCATCGATTCTCTTCAGGGGCTTTTCTGAACACCCATCTGAAAACCGCTGTCTTGCCACCCGCGTCACTGCACAGTCAGCACTGGAACTGACAAACGGTTCAGACTCTCACGTTTCAATCCCCATCGGGTGCTATCGACCTACCTCACTCACTTTGACGCAGACTCCTATGGGAGGGAGGCCGGAAAGGTTTCAATCCCCATCGGGTGCTATCGACCTACCTCACACAGTGTGAGCACATCATGTACCTCAGGTGGACAAGGTTTCAATCCCCATCGGGTGCTATCGACCTACCTCACCTGACCTATACCGCGCGAAGCTGAAAGTGAATAAAGTTTCAATCCCCATCGGGTGCTATCGACCTACCTCACAGCCACCCACTCACCTCATTGCTGCCAATTAGTCCTAGTTTCAATCCCCATCGGGTGCTATCGACCTACCTCACGACTGTTCCGCAGTTTCTTGGCAGTCTGCGGAGTTCTGTTTCAATCCCCATCGGGTGCTATCGACCTACCTCACGAAGCGGACTGAGCGATGCTGAGATCGACAAGATTTCAGTTTCAATCCCCATCGGGTGCTATCGACCTACCTCACGCATCACCGGCAAGCGCGCAAGCGTCCATATGCTGGGTTTCAATCCCCATCGGGTGCTATCGACCTACCTCACCCGCGGTCAAGGAGATCGCGGGGATTGATTATGTCGAGTTTCAATCCCCATCGGGTGCTATCGACCTACCTCACGCATTAACTAAACTTTCCCCCAAGGCGGTCCGACTGAGTTTCAATCCCCATCGGGTGCTATCGACCTACCTCACTCATTTCGGCCAGTCAAGGCAAGATCAAAGCCAATGTGTTTCAATCCCCATCGGGTGCTATCGACCTACCTCACTGGGTAAGAGCCAGTGGAATACTCCGCGGTTGCTGTGTTTCAATCCCCATCGGGTGCTATCGACCTACCTCACACAGTGAACGTGGGAGTGCTTACGGTTAAGCACGCTAACGTTTCAATCCCCATCGGGTGCTATCGACCTACCTCACTCGCAAAAGTTCCGCTCAAGGTGATGCGGCAAAAGGTTTCAATCCCCATCGGGTGCTATCGACCTACCTCACCTTATTTCTCTGTGATTGGTTGTGGCATCAGAGGCCTCGTTTCAATCCCCATCGGGTGCTATCGACCTACCTCACGTCACCAAGCATGTCGCTTGTCGTCTCCTGTTTTTGTTTCAATCCCCATCGGGTGCTATCGACCTACCTCACCCAGACCGGTGGACGAGTTCTCTTTCTTGGAAAAGTTTCAATCCCCATCGGGTGCTATCGACCTACCTCACTCTGGTCATAATAGCTACATGGCCCATTAGCTATTTAGTTTCAATCCCCATCGGGTGCTATCGACCTACCTCACACGGTCAGGAGTATCTGGCGGGTGCGTTCCAAGTGTACGGTTTCAATCCCCATCGGGTGCTATCGACCTACCTCACTATATCTTTACCGGCATGAGGGGGATTGTAAGCCAAGTTTCAATCCCCATCGGGTGCTATCGACCTACCTCACGTTAGGCACAACGCGCCTAAGGCGCATTCTAACTAGTTTCAATCCCCATCGGGTGCTATCGACCTACCTCACGCAAGCACAGAACTTGATCCAGCAAGCACTCGAGCTGGCCGTTTCAATCCCCATCGGGTGCTATCGACCTACCTCACGCAACGGAAGCTCGATCGCTCCCGCGGCCTGCTGGTTTCAATCCCCATCGGGTGCTATCGACCTACCTCACCTATGCGAGAGATGGGCAAAATTAATGGGGGATTTTATGTTTCAATCCCCATCGGGTGCTATCGACCTACCTCACGGTGCTGCGTTGATCGCGATTCCGGGTATGGACGGACAGTTTCAATCCCCATCGGGTGCTATCGACCTACCTCACTGCGCCTTCAATAAATTCGAGGCTTTGAATTTCGTTTCAATCCCCATCGGGTGCTATCGACCTACCTCACTGGAGATAAAAAATGCAAGTAGAAAGCCCGGAAGCGTTTCAATCCCCATCGGGTGCTATCGACCTACCTCACAAGACAAGCGGGTTGCCTTCGCCTATCTGGGCGTCGGGTTTCAATCCCCATCGGGTGCTATCGACCTACCTCACCCCTTCGAGCTCGACCGTCGGTGGCATCCCGGTCTTGTGTTTCAATCCCCATCGGGTGCTATCGACCTACCTCACGAAGCTATTCGCGCCCGCGAGACACAGCTCGAAGCGGGTTTCAATCCCCATCGGGTGCTATCGACCTACCTCACTACACACACGATAGTAGTTGCGACCACTCTCCACATAAGTTTCAATCCCCATCGGGTGCTATCGACCTACCTCACCCGTCCGCTCGCCCTAAAGGCATGTTGCTTCATTTGTTTCAATCCCCATCGGGTGCTATCGACCTACCTCACGATGTAAGGAGGTAGATCTCATGAAGAAGCTAGGCTTGGTTTCAATCCCCATCGGGTGCTATCGACCTACCTCACTCAGCAAGGTGGCGCTAAGGAAGGTACAGGGCCACAGAGTTTCAATCCCCATCGGGTGCTATCGACCTACCTCACTTACGGTGTTCGCTGCCAAGGAGCCCACTGGCCCGATAGTTTCAATCCCCATCGGGTGCTATCGACCTACCTCACGCTTTTCCCTGGAAAGGAGGAAATGGGTTGAGCGGCGTTTCAATCCCCATCGGGTGCTATCGACCTACCTCACCCCCCGCCTGCTGAAGATGAGCCGCCAAGCGAGCAGAGTTTCAATCCCCATCGGGTGCTATCGACCTACCTCACGTGGAGTTATCCGGATGTTCGAGAAGAGTTTCTGTAAAGTTTCAATCCCCATCGGGTGCTATCGACCTACCTCACTCTGCAGTCGGCGATTTGCTTGCCGACTCAACTTTTCGTTTCAATCCCCATCGGGTGCTATCGACCTACCTCACCGGAATCAGCCGAGACTGGACAAAGCTTTCCACGTTTCAATCCCCATCGGGTGCTATCGACCTACCTCACTCTGGGTTAGTGACCCGACTTCAGTTCGGGGGCCAACAGTTTCAATCCCCATCGGGTGCTATCGACCTACCTCACTTAACTTTGCTTTTTAACCAATCGGAGAGGTATCTAATGTTTCAATCCCCATCGGGTGCTATCGACCTACCTCACACATAGCCCAAGTATCTGGAATGGTTGAGGTTGCTGTAAGTTTCAATCCCCATCGGGTGCTATCGACCTACCTCACTCCTGCCTTTGTAAGTATCACATTCCGGTGAGCTTGTACAGCCGTTTTTGCACATCTCCCTTTTTCGCCTCTTTTTCTTCTGCCTCAAATCTGAAAAACCTATCCTAAGCCTCTTGTTTTCAGCAGGATCACATCTCCGCCTCAGCTCCATTTCTCGCTCTTCTTGCAAGCCTCTTTGATTCAGCCAGATAGCTCTTGACTGCTTCATTTCAGAACACACTTTTTCACTTGCTTGGTGCCCGCTGCGGTTCCCGGCCCTTTCTTGCAACCGACATTCTTTCCGGTATTTAGCTGCCATTTTCTGAACTATTAGAATTCCGGTACATCCCCCCATTTTCGTCCCTCATGTTCGGCTCCTGGGTTCAGATGACGATCACTGCCGGGTCTGAAGCCATCCGGCTGGCGGCGCTGGCTTGAATCCGCCGAGCGCATTCCTCGCACAGGTGGTAATAGCGCACCTGATCCTGGCGCGGGTCGATCATCCCTTCGACGGCCTTCCGCAACTCGATGAACTGCCCCACCGTCAGGTAACATTCAAACACCGACTCCTGCCTGGCCACCCCGAAGCGCCGCAGCGTCTTAATGAGGGCCAGAGATGCGCCGCGACGCGCAACTCTTCGAAGACCTCCAGCCGATTTCTGCTCGCACTCAACCAACTGCAAGACCTGGTGGGTGACACCTCGATGCAGGTCGGCAGCGAAGCCTACGCGGCGCTGGCGGTCTACACCTACGCCAAAGCCATCTGAGCTTCAGATTCGGGTTCATGCTATACCTTGAACGGGGACAAATTGAGCTTTTTGAAGAGAGAAGAATCTCAACCCAAAGGGTCAAGGAGTCAAAGGGTCAAAGGCTTCTTTTTCATCAGTCCCTTTGTCCCTTTGTTCCTTTGAACCTTTGTGTTGGAGAAGCTCCATTTGTGGCCGTGCTTGGTATATAATCGCCGGTCTACCTTCCTGGGTAAACTGATTGGAATCGAGTGGTCTCTCAATCAAATCTCCAAAGCTCAAAGACTATCGGAGCACAGCAAGGGTAAGCTGGCTTATGATGGCCTGGGCTGAGGGCAATGACCGGCAACGACTTTTCAGGAGCGTATGGGGAGGGGCCTGGTTGGAGCGGCTGACAACGGAAGACAGCTTACTGGTGAGGGTCGTGCGTGTCTTGGCGATCAATGTTTCGCCGCTCAAGGCTTCGCGTGATTACCGGCTGCTGTTTATTGGGCAGTTCATTTCAGCCTTCGGCTCGGCGATGAGTTATGTCGTGCTGCCCTGGCAGACCTTTCAACTCACGAAGTCTACTTTCGCGGTCGGGATGCTCGGCGTGGTGGAATTCGCGCCGATGTTGATCATGGCCTTCATCGGCGGGGCGTTGGCGGATTACTTGGATCGGCGGCGCTTGATTCTGCTCACCGAGTTGGGGATGACTTTGTGTTGCTTGATGTTGATGGCTAATGCCTGGCGACAGCAGCCGCAGCCTTGGGTGTTATTCTTGATCGCTGCGTTATTCGCGGCCCTCAATGGGTTGCACCGGCCGGCGCTTGAGGCCTTGACTCCGCGCCTGGTTGCCCCTGAAGATTTGCCCGCGGTTTCGGCGCTGAACAGTTTACGCTACAACGTCAATTTCATCGTGGGTCCGGCGATTGCGGGGATCATTGCCGCGAGCTTCGGCGCTGCTTTCGCTTATGGTCTCGATGCGGCGAGCTTCGTGGCCTCGCTCGTCACGCTCTTATTGATCCGCGCGGTGGCGCCGCCGCTGGGCGCGGAGCAGCCGAGCTTAAGGTCCATCGTCGAAGGATTGAAATATGCGCGCCGCCGGCAGGAGTTGCTCGGGACCTACCTGATCGATCTCAATGCCATGTTCTTTGGGATGCCGATGGCGCTCTTTCCGGCCATCGCCGAGAATTTCGGACGGGCATCGGTCGGGCTGTTTTATGCCATGCCCGCGGTCGGGGCGTTGGGGGCGACGCTCACTTCAGGCTGGACGGAGCGGGTTCATAAACATGGGTTGGCCGTCACGCTGGCTGCCGCGATCTGGGGCTTGGCGATCATTGGATTTGGAGTGGCGGGGAGTCTGTGGCTGGCATTGCTCTTTCTCGCCTTGGCCGGGGCGGCCGATATGGTGAGCGGCCTCTTTCGCATGACGATCTGGAACCAGACCATCCCGGACCATCTGCGCGGGCGGCTGGCAGGCATTGAGATGATCAGCTATATGACCGGGCCATATCTGGGCAATGCGGAAGCCGGGTTAGTGGCCAGCTTATTCGGGCTGCGCGCCTCGGTGGTCTCCGGCGGAGTGTTGTGTGTAGTCGGCTCGGGGGTGTTGGCCTTGGCCTTACCTTTATTCACCCGCTATGATGGGCGCGAAGGACTGAAGCATAAACAGGCAGAAGAGGCGGCGCGGGCTGCGCGAGAGCGATAGCGGCTTGCAGTTGAGTGCGGTCTTTGCGTTACTTTGCGGCTTCGCGCCTTTGCGAGAAACTGGCTCTCGCAAAGGCGCGAAGCCGCAAAGTAACGCAAAGCGGGTCCTTAAATCAAAGGCCGCATCCACCTGGAAACCGCTATAGCTCGGGCGCGCTGCTTCGCGCCGGAGACGGATGTCGCATCCGAGGAGCAAATCAACCATGAGCACGAGAACTGAAAAGCTGGTGAAGCGTCAACTGAAGATCGCGCTGGCCATCATGATTTCCTCCGGCGCGGTCTTCCTGCCAACTTTCCATGCCCAGAAAAAATCGCCTGCCGCGGCGGCGAAGAAAGTCGATGACAAGATGTTGCGACAAGCGGATACGCACGTCGGTGACTGGCTGACGCACGGGCGCACTTACTCTGAAACGCGCTACAGCCCCCTCAAGCAAATCAGCGCTGGTAACGTCCATCAACTCGGCCTCGCCTGGTCGTTCGACACTGAAACCAGACGCGGGCTGGAAGCCACGCCGCTCGAGATTGACGGGGTGATCTACACGACCGGAAGTTGGAGTATCGTTTATGCCATCGATGCCCGCACCGGCAAGCCGCTCTGGAAGTACGATCCTGAGGTCCCCAGAACCTTCGGCAGCCGAGCCTGCTGCGATGTCGTCAATCGCGGCGTCGCCATTTACCGAGGCAAAGTCTACGTGGGCACGCTCGACGGACGGTTGGTCGCGCTCGAGGCCGAGACCGGCAAAGTCGCCTGGAGCGTGGTGACTGTGGATCAGACTCAGCCGTACACGATCACCGGCGCGCCGCGCGTCGTGAAGGGCAAAGTCATCATCGGCAACGGCGGGGCTGAGTTCGGCGTGCGCGGCTATGTCTCAGCTTACGATGCCGAGACAGGAAAGATGGCCTGGCGTTTCTACACTGTGCCCGGCGATCCGTCACAGCCGTTCGAGTCGGAGGCAATGAAAAAAGCTGCGCCGACGTGGACGGGTGAATGGTGGAAGGGCGGGGGCGGCGGCACCGTCTGGGATTCGCTGGCTTACGATCCGGAACTGGATCTGCTCTACATCGGCACGGGCAATGGTTCCCCTTGGAACCAACAAATTCGCAGCCCGCAGGGCGGCGACAATCTTTTTCTGTCGTCCATCGTGGCGCTGCGCCCTGACACCGGCGCCTATGTCTGGCACTACCAAACCACGCCCGGTGATGCATGGGATTATACGGCGACGCAGCATATGATCCTCGCCGATTTGCCCATCGGCGGCCGGACGCGGAAAGTGCTGATGCAGGCTCCGAAGAACGGCTTCTTTTACGTGCTTGATCGCGCGACGGGTGAATTGATCTCCGCCACGGCCTTCGCCGAGATCACCTGGGCCAAAGGAGTTGATCAGAAGACGGGGCGACCCGTTGAAGTGCCCGAGGCGCGCTACAAGACTAATTACTCGCTGCACAAGCCGGGGCCGCTCGGCGCGCATAATTGGCAGCCGATGTCCTACAACCCACAGACCGGTCTGGTCTACCTTCCGGCGCAGGATGTGCCGGGCTTTTATATGACTGATCAGAAGTATCGATACACTCCCGGTCGGTGGAACCTGGGCGTTGATTTTGTTCCGGTCTTGAAAGACCCGCCGGATCCGAGGGCGATTCCGCCGGGCTACTTGCTCGCCTGGGACCCGGTCCAGCAGAAAGAGCGCTGGCGCGTGGCGTATAAAATGATGTGGAACAGCGGCACGCTGACGACGGCCGGCAATCTGGTTTTTCAGGGAACTTCGGACGGGCGCTTTGTCGCTTACAGCGCGGACAAGGGAGAAAAGCTGTGGGAGTTTCCGGTCGGCATTGGCATCATCGGCTCACCGGTGACTTACGCAGTCGATGGGGTGCAGTACGTGGCCGTGATGGCCGGGTGGGGCGGCTCTTTCCCTTTGACCGGCGGCTACGCGATGATCCCAGACATCAGCGTCCAAAACGTCGGCCGGCTGCTCGCCTTCGCCATCGGCGGAAAGCAGAAGCTGCCTGACTTGCCGAAACAGATGCTAACGGCGCTCACTCCGATTGAATCGCAAGCCACGGCGGACGTCATCGCCCGGGGGAACGCGCTGTTTGCCACTTTCTGCGCCGTCTGTCATGGCACCGGCGCGATCGGTGGGGGCGGAGTCATTAAGGCCTTGCCACTGTCCGAACCGGAAGTCTTCCAGAGGTACCCGGAGATCGTGCTCGAAGGCGCTTACTCAGACCTGGGCATGCCTGCCTTCGGCCAATACCTGAGCCGGGATGAGATTGAAGCGATCCGCGCTTACATCATCAAACGGAGAGCCGATTTTGCCGCTGGCAAGTAACACTTTTCATTTTCCATTTTCCATTTGTGATTTGTCATTTGTCATTGATGAAGGACTCGAAGACAATGAAAAATGAAATATGACAAATGGAAAATGGAAAATGGAAACTACCAGCATAATTGCTGCCTGGTTATGTATGTTTATTTCAGGTAGTGGGGTGTATCGCGGTTCTCCAATCCTCTCGTGGCCGGCAATCCCAGCCCAAGGCGGATCGCGATCTCGACGGGGGAATAGCTGCCGTCACGGCGGTGAAGCTGTAACGGTTCCGCCGGATAGAGAGGCGGTTGTGCCATGAACCGCGGCCTGGTACCGTGATGTGGCTGGGCGGCATGGATAAGGAACGGGTGACAGAGATAGACGGTGCCGGCCTCGCCGGTCGCGAGCGCGAGCGGCCGATCTGAGGCCGGGTCCAGCTTCTCGGCCAACTCTAGGTATGACCAGCCGGCGTCTCCGGCCGATTCCAGCAGCCGCGCGACACCCAAGTGAGAGCCGACCCGGATCCGTGTCGGAGCGTCATCATCGCCCACATCAGAGAAGAGGAAGAGCATCAGCAAGGCGCGCCCCTGAGACTTCAGGTTCAGTCGCCAAGAGCCATCACCTCCGGCGAAGCTCGCATCGGCGTGCCACCCGGTGTCGCCGGGGTCATCGGCACTGGGAAACCGGATCGGGAAGGTGCCCAGGCTGGAGCGCGGAAGCCAGCGCCCCGCGCCGACAAGTCGGTCAAAGGCGGCGTGCAGCAAGGGCGTGTTCACCGCCCGCCGGAACGGTTCTTGGCCGTAATCACCCAGCCGAATAACCGGCTGCTTCCACGTCTCTGGCTTGTCAGGATCGCAGCCGGTATCGCGCCACAACAGTTTGCAGCCTTGATCAGCCAGTTCCCGTGAGAAGGCCTGATCGAGCCGGATGAATCCGTCAGCGATGAATTGCTGCACCTGCACGTCGTCGAGGGCACTCATTGATGATCCCACCTGAACGGTTATCCACGTGGCGCGAAGGCGATAATCCCCATCCCGATCAAACTGACGATGACGCCCAGCACATCCCAGCGGTCCGGGCGCTGATCCTCGACGAACCATAGCCAGAAGAAGGCGGTGGTCACATACACGCCGCCGTAAGCCGCATAGGTCCGGCCGGCCGCGCCCGGATGAAAGGTCAGGAGCCACGCAAACAGCGCCAGGCTCGCCGCTGCGGGCAGGAGCAGCCACGCCGGCTTGCCCTGTTTTAGCCACAGGAATGGCAAGTAGCAACCGACGATCTCTGCGCATGCTGTCAAGAAGAACAAGCCAGTCGTCCTCAGGATGTATGTCACCGCCGTCTTCCCCTTCAGGTTCCGACTTGTATCAGTTGAAAAAACGCCACGCGCTCACCGCATCGGTATCGACACATGGGCGCGTAAAAGATTAACTTCCCGAGGTGGGACAAGATGCCATCTTGTCCCACAATCAGTGCCCATCCCAATTCGGGAAGTAATTTTTTACGTCCTCATGTTTTCGAGACCGATCTCCTCAGCCTGCGGAGCAGTAGGCCTCCCAGCCCCGCCCGAGCCCGGTCCGCATCACGGCCCTGATTGCGGCATTCATGCCCGGAGCATCCCCGCCACTGGTCAAGACAGCAATCCGCCTCATGCTTCCTCCAATCCCAATTGAGCGATGTTGGCTTTCAAGATCTCGGCCGAGTGGCGCAGCCCCCCGGCTTCTTGCTCACTCAACTCTAAACGCAGCACCCTCTCCACCCCGCCCCGGTTCACTACCGTGGGCAAGCTCAGGCAGAGGTCATCGATGCCGTAGTAATCCTCAATCAGGCTGGAGACGGAGAGCACCGTGCGCTGGTCGCGGAGGATGGCTTCGACGATGCGCATCAACCCGGCCGCGACGGCGTAGTAGGTAGCGCCCTTGCGCTCGATGATCTGGTAAGCCGCGTCACGCGTGTTCCGGAAGATTTCATCCAGGGCCGCCTGGTCGTAGCTCATCCCCTGGGCCTGGCAAAAAGCAGACAGGCGCAGGCCGGCGATGTTGGCCAGCGAATAGACCGGCACTTCGCTGTCGCCGTGCTCGCCGATGATGTAGGCGTGGACGCTGCGCGGGTCCACGCCGAAGTGCTGGCTCAGGAGGTAGCGGAAACGCGAGGTGTCGAGGATCGTGCCCGAGCCGATGACTCGCCGCGCCGGCAGGCCGGAGAATTTCCAGGAAGCATACGTCAGCACGTCCACCGGGTTGGTGGCAACGAGCAGGATGCCTTCGGGGTTGTGCCGCGAGACTTCCGGCACGATCTCACGGAAGATGTCGGCATTCCGCTTCAATAAATCCAGGCGTGTCTCGCCCGGCTTCTGGCCCGCGCCGCCCGCAATCACGGTCACGGCCGCCCCGGCGCAATCCTGATAATCGCCGGCCCAGATGCGCGTCGGGTGGGCAAATGAAACCGTGTGGTTCAGGTCCAGGGCCTCGCCCTCAGCCTTGAATCTATTTTTATCGATCAGCACGATCTCCGCCGCGAGCCCGCTAAGCAGCAGGGCATAGCCAAAAGTGGCGCCGACGTTACCGGCGCCAACGATGGCCACTCGGATGGGATGCGAATTTACGCCCATCAAAACCATACCTCTTTATAGTGGTGTTCACTGATCCGCGCCCTTTGCGGCTTGGCGCCTTGGCGAGAGGCATGACCTCTCGCCAAGGCGCCAAGCCGCAAAGGAGAAAAACCCGATTTACTGAGCCTTGTACCCGGCGGCCTGTAGCGAATCGACGATCTGCCGCAGGTGAGCCAGCCCGCGCGTCTGGAGCACGAACTCCACTTCTGCCGATTGGAGCGGCAGGTTGGAAAAGGCGCGCTGGTGGTGCACCTCGACAATGTTGCCGCCGGCCTCACCGATCGTCCTGGTGACTTCCGCCAGCGAGCCGGGTTGGTCTCGCACCCCGACGCGGAGCCGCACCAGCCGGCCCGAACGCGCCAACCCGCGCTGGATGATCGAGGAGAGGATCAAGAGATCGATATTGCCCCCCGAAAGAATCAAGCCCACCTTCCGCCCGGCGAAAATGTCATGATGCTTGAGCAACGCCGCCAACCCGGCCGCCCCCGCCCCCTCGACCACCGTCTTCTCCACCTCCAGCAGCAGGAGCACCGCCTCTTCAATCTCGCTTTCATCGACCAGCAAAATCTCGTCCACCAACTCCCGGACGATCGGCTGCGTCAGCCGACCGGGCTGCTTGACCGCGATCCCCTCGGCAATGGTCGAGGCGCCGCACTCGATTGGGAGGCCTTGCAGCGCCTGGAGCATCGAAGGGAACCGTGCCGCCTCCACCCCGATGATGCGAATCTCGGGGCGGACGCCTTTCGCCGCGATGGCCACGCCGGAGATCAGCCCCCCACCGCCTACGGGCACCACGAGCATGTCTAAATCCGGGTGAGCCGCGAGCATCTCAAGGGCGACGGTCCCCTGGCCCGCGATGATCTTCTCATCATCATAGGGGTGAACCAGGTGAAGGCCCCGCTCGCGGCCGAGCCGCTGCGCAAACGCGCTCGCGTCGTCAAAGCCCTCGCCCTCCAAGATCACCTCCGCCCCGAAGGCGCGAGTGTGCTCTACCTTGACGTTCGGCGTCGACCGCGGCATGACGATCACGGCCGGGATGTTCAGCCGCTGAGCGTGGTAAGCCACGCCCTGCGCGTGGTTGCCCGCCGACATAGCGATCACCCCTTGATCCCGCTGCGCAGCGGTCAGCGAGAGGAGCTTGAAGAGCGCCCCGCGCTCCTTGAAGGCGGCGGTGAACTGGAGGTTCTCGAATTTGAGGACGACCCCCGCCCCCGTCATCTCGCCGAGCAGACGCGAGGGAGTGCAGGGGGTTTCAATGATGCTGCCACGGATCGCCTCCGCGGCCTGCCGGATGTCTTTGAGCGTCACCGTCATCTTGGCCTCACTTCACGACCGACCATGAAACCACGCCTCATCACAAAGTCAAAAGCACTGTTTCCCATCAACCCGAGCAATGATCATGCAAGACCCGTCAAACATCAAGGCCGGTCGATGAAGGCGAGTCAGCGAGGTAGTAGAAGTGACGATGCCTGTGATTCGACAAGTCATGGCCCTTAGCTTGCTTAGGGTTTGCCAGGAAACCAGAAAAAATAAATCCCATTGCCCCCCTATGATTGGTACATTTATGAACACGCAGCACTATTGGCAGCCTGGGCTTTCAAGTCTTAATCAAACCGGGACGATCACCTGATCTAATTCTGAACGCTCTGATTATTGCCCCTGCTTGAATAAAGTACAATTTGACAGTTTAAGCCGGCACATCATCTGACCCCATCGCCGTGGGGCGTACTCACGATCATGGATGGTTTCAATCGCTTGAGTCTCTGCTCGACTATGTTTTGCCGAAGAATTGAATGGGCGCCTCACCCTCCCCTCCCGTGCTTACGAGAGTTTGCCCGGATGCCTGTGTGCGGTGGCCGACAGACGGCGCCCTCACTAGGTCGCGGCCTTATCCGTCCTTCGCTAATTAACCTTCGATCTTCAAAGCTTAAAGGAGGCAAAATCTATGTGTGACTACTCACTGCTTGGTATTCCCAATCGACTGGCGGTGGAAGGCGAACAGTTACTGGTCTACCGATTCCCTACCGGGTCATTGGGACTCACGTCCCGGTCTGAGATCTGTGCTCCCGCCACAGAACTGGCGGACCACAGCCCGGCGGGGTGGTGGTCGGCGATCAAGAGCTGGTTCAGTGTGAGCGTCGAGAAGTCAACCCCGGCCGTCTGCATCCCACCAGGCGCCCAACTGGTGTTGCACGACATCCCGCCACGGCTGCAACAGAAGCTCGAGGTCACCGCCAGCGAAGAAGTGACCTTCGTCCAGTTGAGCGACGAAGTTTACACCTACCGCGACGCGGTCCGTTTTCACAACGGCCGTGACCTCCTCCTCCAAAGGCTTGATGAAGGCCAACGAGTCGAGGTGAGATGTCTCTCTCTGGCTGAGGAGGCGCCACGCCCGTTGCACCCGGCGGAGGTAGCGTTATTGAGGCGAGCCTGAAGGGTTTTGTTCGGAGTACCGGCGGCGGGTTTTGGCTGGAGAGAAAAACCCGCCGCCGGTACTCCAAACCTTTTCAGCAAGCCAGAATTAGAGGTCTGCCTTTCGGGGCAAGTAGGGAGAGGTTTGGCGGCCCCACATAGGCAGCGATGAATCAGCGCAGTAGCCGGACGATGAGGGCCGCAAGCGTCCACCGATCCTCCCTCACCCGCCGGCTTTAGGGAAGGCTCTCAAGTTCTCAATGCGGTGGGGAGCTTAAAAGCGGCGGGTCAAAGGGGCGACCCGCCAATAATCGCTACACTTCTTTTAGCGGTTAGCAGCCTATTACAACTCAGCCGGCCTGTCAAAGAGATCAAGGCCAAAATTCCCGATGAGGCTAATTCCGAGGTCTCTGCGCCGCCGGGTCTGTGCGCGGCATGGGCTCAAAGTTGCGGGTCGTGGGCTCGACTACGCTGGGAGCAAACTCAGGCCTGGGGTTCATCTGCGCGACTGGCGGGCGCTCAACCGAGGGTGGTTTCGAGAGGGCAGGGCCTTCTGACGGCCGGGAGAATTTGATCATCTGTGAGAGCAGCCAACTGAGCAAACCCATAATGATGAGGGTCATCGCCGCGCTGAGAAGTAGGAGCCCCATCATATCTTGAGAGGTGAGGAGGCCCTGCCGCGTAAAATTTTGAGCGGTCATCAGGATGCTCACCAACCCGATGACACCGACGATGGCGATGAGCAGGAACAAAAACATAAACCTGAAGGGAATGCCGGTGGCTGCGGGCGCGGCTGGCACCAGGTTCAGACCGGTCCCGCAAGTCCGGCAGTATCTCAACTGTTCTGAAGACTCGGCGCCGCAAGACGGACAGTACATATGATCTCCTCCCACTTATCATGGCCAAACAAATGATCCCGACTGGCTGCCTCAATGAACTTTACTACGATCAGCCACGGCCGTAAGTTCGACCGCATTCTATCTTGTTTAGTGATCAGCCGCCAACGCTCCTTTGCGTGTATGGTAGGGGCAAACCTACGTGTTTGCCCGCGCCTTCTGGCCGCAGGGCTGACACGCAGGTCAGCCCCTACATTGATGTGAAAACCGCTATAGTAATAAAGAAAATTCTGCTGACCCCATGACATTTTAGGGTTGTGGGCATCAGCGTCACAAGCTTATGATGCAGAGGTGAGAGGGCGGAAAAAGAATACCCGCCTGAGAACTGGCCTCTGGCATGGGATTCAATAACGCCCTCCGTGGAGAAGCCGTATGTGCCGACCTAGCCGTCGAGTTCATCTGTTTGGCCCGGTCCTTCTGCTCGCGATCTTCTGCCAACCCGGCGCGAGCCAGTATGGGCCTATGCGCCAGTCCACCTACCCAGTCTTCAATTCACCGGGCGTGCGGGTCGATCCCGGCCGGTACTTGACCTTCCCGTTCTGGGTGAGGGCTGATCTGCGTCGGGCCTACCTGACTGGTAATCTTCAGGCACAAGGGTGGATCCGAGTCTTGATCTATAAAGATCAGCGGCTGATCTACGACTCCGGCCAGCGCCGCCGCCTGGTGCTCAACCTACAACTCCTCGAGCCGGGGAATTATGCGCTCGTCCTGAGCAACAACTTTCCCATCTCCGGCCCCAAAGTAGTTTGGGGGTTCGTCAATCTCCTCTGCGAGGAGGGCGAGGATCGGGTAGAGGCAGAACGCCAACCGGCGGTCGACCGCTACCGGGTCGCGCAAGAGGTGCTCACACGCCTTTACCATGCTCTACAAACCGTCGAGCGCGAGGAGGGAACCAAACGATTGCCCTCGCCACCGCGCTTATCTATCAGTTCGGAAGGAAGGATCAACGGTTCTGCGGCCATAGGGTCCGACTCAGTTTGGATCAACTGGGAAAGTTTCGAGGTCGCTGACACCCTTGGCGGTGGAAAGCTGGACGCACTGGCCGGGGTGCTCGGCCATGAGCTAGCGCACCTATACTTGCGTCACTCCACCGGGGGCCGCAACTCAAGCCTCTGGGACGAGCTGATGGGTTCCTCCACTCTCGGCCGCACGCAGGAGCAGGAGGCAGACCGGCTCGGAGTGCGGCTGGCCTGCCTTGCCGGATTCAACCCGGAAGGCACGAGCCTATGGATGCGGTCAGTGATCGAGCGGTATGGCGCGAGCGGCCTCCGCCCAACTCACGCGCAGGCTGATGACCGCATCGCGTCCTTTGAGCAAGAGGCCCGGACTTGTCCTGACCTCCGCGCCTCCAATCCGCCAACCACCCAGGGAGCGCCAAGCCCTGAGGTGAACCCGGCGCTGCCACGCAAAAGCATCGAGGAGATGCTCGAATCCGAAACGGAGACTGAGGCTGAGGGGCGCCCTAAGATGCAACGGAAGGGCCAAGAGGCCACGGCTAAATCAGAGGCGAATAGTGAGCCGGGAGAACGACCCAAGCTGCTCCGAAGAAATCAAGAGACGGCAACTGAATCTAAAAGTACGCGCACAGATCCAGAGGGACCTCCCAAACTGCGCCACAAGCGCCCGGAGACTATACCTGAAACAACGGCCACCTCTGACGCAGGAGACCAGTCCCAAGCGACGTCTTCCAATCCGAGTAAATCTAGTCACGGTACCGCCCCTCTCCGCATCATTTCAAAAGAGCAGCCGGAGTACACCGAGGAGGCGCGGCGGCGTGGGATCAAAGGGACGGTCATCCTCAGCGCCGTCTTTACTCTCGATGGCCAGGTGACCGACATCCGCGTGATCCGCAGCCTCCCTTACGGGCTCACTGAGCAGGCGATTGAGGCAGCCAAGCGGATCCGCTTCGAGCCGGCGATCAGAGATGGTGAACCGATGAGCATCCGCACGAAGATCGAATTTGACTTCAAGCCTTGATCCCACTTCGTTTTTTTCATTTTCCATTTTCCGTTTTACATTTGTCATTGGTCATTGTGTGGCGAGCGGCCAGCATCAATGTCAAATGACAAATCATCAATGGAAAATGGGAAATGGCATCTACCAGAATCTTGTTGCTTGGTTACTTATCTCGCAATCGCAGGGCGAACTTTTCCAAACTGAGTTGCCTGCTCGAAGGCGTAGGCCAACTGTAAGACTTCAAAATCCCGATGGTGGCGGCCGACGATCTGCAGCCCGACGGGGAGCCCCTCGGGAGTGAAACCGCACGGGACGGAGATGGCCGGCAGCCCGGTCAGGGTGATCGCGTAGCAGGTGGCCATCCAATCAATGTAGGTCCCCATCCGAACGCCGTTGATCTCCTTGACCCATTCCACCTCAACCGAGAAAGGGACAACTTGGGTGACCGGCAGAATGAGGAATTCGTAGTCGGCCAGAAACTCTCTCACCCGATGGAACAGCAATGAGCGTTTGGCCTCTGCCCGCGACACGTCGGAGCCGCTGAGCCTGAGCCCCTGCTCGATATTCCAGATCACCGTCTCTTTCATCAGATGACGATGCTGCTTGAAGTCTTCTCCCCAGTCCTGCGCGAACATCCAGGCGCGGAGGACCTGGAAAATCTCGTCGGCCTCGCTGAAATCCGGCTCACCCTCTGCTACCAGGCATCCCAATTCTACGAAAGTCTGGCGGGCCTGATCGCACACTTCATTGACAGCGGGCTGGACCGGGTATCGCCCCAGGTTCCGGCTCCAAGCAATGCGGCTCCCGCTAAAATCCCGCGGCAGCGGCCTTGAGAAAACCCAGCCCGGCTCGTCGACAGAGATCGGCACTCGCGGGTCGGGGCCGGAGATGACCGAAAGCAGAAGGGCGGCGTCTTGCACCGTCCGCGCCATCGGCCCCTCCACTGGAAGCGTGTTCCAGGCCAAAGACGCCGGCCAGGTGGGGACGCGTCCCGGCGAAGGGCGGAAACCGACGACGTTGCAAAAGCTGGCCGGATTTCTCAGCGACCCGCCAAGATCGCTGCCGCTGGCCAGCGGCACCATCCCACAGGCCAGCGCCACCGCCGCCCCGCCGCTGCTCCCGCCACAGGTCTTGGTCAGATCGTACGGGTTCAAGGTCGCGCCAAAGACCTCGTTGAAGGTCTGTGACCCAGCCCCGAATTCAGGGGTGTTAGTCTTCCCGATAATGATCGCGCCGGCAGCCTTGAGCCGCTCCACGAAGAGGGCGTCTTGGTCGGGGATGAAGTCCCGGTAGATGCGTGAGCCGAACGTGGTCCGCAGGCCGGCGGTCAAAGCCAAATCCTTGACCGCGACGGGTAGGCCGTGTAATGGCCCGAGGGCCGCTCCCTTCATCAGTCGCTCATCAGCCTCGCGGGCGGCACGGAGCGATGCTTCCTCACCGACGAAAGTGCAGATGGCATTTACTTCCGGGTTGGCCAGGTCAATCTGCGCGAGGCAAGCGGTCATCACCTCGGCCGCCGACACTTCCCGCGACCGGATCATCCGTGCCAAGTCGCGAGCGTCTTTGAAACATAACTCGGTCATCACCTGTGGCCTCTACTGTCCCGCGACCTGTCAGGTTGCGGTTGCCTCGGCAATAGCCTCTTTCGGAAGCAACCGCAACCTGACAGGTCGCGGGACACTTCTCGATAGCAGTGTCACTCTGCGTCGAGTTGCGCTCCCCTGCCTTTCATTACTATTCCGCCCCGGTCACTAGGGACGAGCGAGCCGAACCGATTATACGGTCGGAGGGATGATGACCGGAATGAATTGATTCCCGTGCCGCCGGTAAACGTTGAAATCACTGTCGGTGGTGAAGATTATACAGTCAGCGGACAATTCACTCATTCGCACCAGACAGGCATCAGCCACCGACATTGGCACGCTGGCGTAACGCCGCACCAGCTCGATGAGGGCGTTGAGTTCGGCCGATGAGTTGAAGCTGACTTGAACCAAACCTTGCTCCAATAACCACAGCAGCTTCCCTTGCGCTTTCGGGAGACCGCGCAGCAGAAACCAGGCTTCAGATAAAACGGCCTCGCAGGTCAGGAAGGGAGCTTTGAGGTGCGCCGACTGCTGTCTGGACCACTGGTGATACTGGTCTCGTTCGTGAGTCAACGCCACCAACGGCCCGGTGTCAATAATGACGGCCGTGGCTACCATCGCCCATAACCTTCCAGATGTTGGCGGTTGGTCGAGAGGTCCGTCGGGCCGGACTCATCAGAAGGAGAGTTAAGGATGTCGGCGGCGAGCGCCGCGAACGAGTCCGTGGCCGGCTGCTGCCCCTGCCGCGCGAGGTATTCTTGAAGGGCTTCGCTGATCAACTGCGCCTCGGTCGCCCCGCGGCTCTTGGCTACTTCGACCAGCTTCGCGTTCAGGGTCTCGGGAATTTCGATGGAGATGGTCTGCATCAGTTTATTCCTCCGCTCCCTCGAATTCTAGAGGGAGGGGCAGCCAAAAGCAATCAGGGCAGGTGTTTCAACTCAGTATCGGTAATCAATAGAGCTTGGCTCAACTCCGCCAGGCGTTACAGCAGGCTCAGCGTACTCCCTCCGTGCGGCGCAAATCTTCCAGTAGCCGCTATACCAATGTCGCCTGTTTTAATTTAGTCGGTGTGGTGACCTTTTCAGACCGCCCGCTGGAGACGACCGCCGACGTCCTCGGATCACCGTCCAATTGCAGGGGCAGTCACAGCTTCCGATTTCTTGACCCTGACCTGCTCCACCAGATTCGGTGGTGACGATGTGGAGCGCTAAATCTAATAGACAAAGGTCCCCCCAGTATGTATACTCCTATGCCGAAGCCGCATCGGGATACGACTTCATCAAGCAGTTTAGGTTGAGATAGAAGATTGGGGTTCATGG
>Ga0070707_100000803_pt1 | contig 30988 bp, 30 predicted proteins | sample KBSK5502metaG_FD_65468 | JGI IMG/M metagenome (GOLD analysis project Ga0070707, IMG submission 65468) | Corn, switchgrass and miscanthus rhizosphere microbial communities from Kellogg Biological Station, Michigan, USA - KBS K5-50-2 metaG | ecosystem: Host-associated > Plants > Roots >... | reverse complement strand
GTGCAGGGCGCGCAGCAGATTCTGCTCGGGGAGTCGCGCGTCGTGCTGGCCGCGGGCGCCGAGTCGATGAGCCAGGCGCCACACGTCGCGCGCGGGCTCCGCTGGGGAGTGAAGCTGGGTGCGTCGCCGCAGCTCGAGGACCTGCTCTGGCAGGGTCTCACTGATGCCTACTGCGGTTGCCCGATGGGCGTCACAGCGGAGAATCTCGCAAAGAAGTACGGGATCCCGCGCGCCGAGGTGGACGCGTTCGCGCTCAGATCGCAGCAGGCGGCGAAGACAGCCTGGGAGTCGGGCTGGTTCTCCGATGAGCTCTGCCCCATTCCGATCACCAACCGGAAGACGAAGCAACCCGAGCCCTGGGCCGCTGACGAACACATGCGGCCGGAGACCACCGCCGAGGGACTGGCCAGGCTCGCGCCGGTCTTTTCGAAGGAGGGCGTAGTCACCGCGGGAAACGCTTCCGGTATCGCCGACGGCGCCGCCGCCTGCATCGTCGCCTCGGGGGAGTTCGCGAAAGAGCGCGGACTCGCACCCATCGGGAAGCTGGTGGCCTGGGGAGTGGCCGGGGTGGAGCCGGAGATCATGGGCATCGGGCCGGCTCCAGCGGCGCGGCAGGCCCTCACCCGGGCCGGAATGACGCTCGACCAGATGGACCGGGTCGAGGTCAACGAAGCCTTTGCCGCGCAATACCTCGCGGTGGAAAAGGAGCTTGGGCTCGACCGGCAGCGGACCAACGTCGAGGGCGGCGCGGTGGCGATCGGCCACCCGCTCGGCGCGAGCGGGACACGCATCACGGTTCACCTGCTGCACACCCTCCGGCGAATCGGCAAGCGCTACGGACTCGGCAGCGCGTGCATCGGCGGGGGGCAGGGCATCGCCGTGATCGTGGAAGCGTTCGGATCGTAGGAGGTCATCGTGGAATGGCTCTTGTTGCTGCCGCTCGCGGCGGTCCTGTATGTGGTGGGGAGCATTCGCATCCTCAAGCAGTACGAGCGCGGTGTGGTGTTCTTCCTCGGGAAATACACCGCCACCAGGGGGCCCGGGATCGCCCTGGTTCCGCTGGGCTTCGCGCAGATGAAGCGGGTGTCGCTCCGGATTGTGGCCATGGACATCCCGGCGCAGGATGTCATCACTCGCGACAACATCTCGGTCAAGGTGAACGCGGTACTCTACTTCCGGGTGCTGGAGCCATCGCTCGCCATCATCGAGATCCAGGACTACCTCTACGCCACCGGACAAATGGCCCAGACCACGCTGCTTTCGGTGCTTGGCCAGGTGGAGCTGGACGAGCTGCTGGCCGACCGCCGGAAGGTGAACGACATTCTGAAGCAGATCATCGACGAGCGCACCGATTTCTGGGGCATCGAAGTCTCCGCGGTCGAGATCAAGGACGTGCTGCTGCCCGACGGGATGCGCCGGGCGATCGCCCGTCAGGCGGAGGCGGAGCGGGAGCGGCGGGCCAAAGTGATCAGCGCACAGGGCGAGCTGCAGGCCTCGGAAACCCTGGCACAGGCAGCCCGGATGCTGCAGAGCCAGCCGGCGTCTCTGACGCTCCGCTACCTGCAAACGCTCACGGAAATCGCAGCGGAAAACAACACGACCACCATTTTTCCGATTCCGATCGACTTCTTCAAGACTTTTTTCCAGCGCGCCGACGATGCAATGGCCGCACCCCATCCGGCGACCGAGCAGGCCCCGCCGGCCCTGGCCGCCGAGACGACGACCGGAAAGCTGACTGGGTTCGATCCCTCGGATCAGCTCCGCCAGCTTCGGCAGGCGGTTCGGCCCGAGCCGAAGAGCGAGTGACATGGCGGACCTGACACCGGGAAAGATCGATCGCGCCGCGCTCGAGCGCATCATGCAGCGCGCGGCGGAGCTGCAGGCAGGCGAAGCCGACGTGGGCGAGGGGCTCACTCCCGACGAGGTCACGGCGCTCGGTCGGGAGGTGGGGATCCCGGCGCGCTACCTCCAGCAGGCCATGCTCGAGCAGGCCACCGAGGTCGTCGCTCCCGCGGAAAGCGGCTTCGTCGGCAGGGTGGTTGGCCCATCAGAGGTGTCGGCCCAGCGGGTCGTCATCGGAGATCCCGACGATGCCGCGCGGGCGCTGATCGAGTGGTTCGACAAGCACGAGCTCCTCGCGGTGCAGCGGCAGCAGCCCGGGCGGGTGACCTTCGAGCCGATCGGGGGCATGCAGGCGGCACTCCGGCGCGGTGGCGCCGCGCTCGGATCGACCGTGCCCAAATTCATGCTCGCGAAGGCGACGCTGGTCGCCGCGACGTTCACCCGGCTCGAGGCGGGTTACTGTCACGTGTCGCTCACCGCGGACCTTCGGCAGGCGCGCACCGGACACGTCGGTGGCGCGGTGGTAGGCAGCTCGCTTGGCGCCGGCGCGGCGATCATTCTCGCGGCGATGAGCCCGTTCTGGTTCGTGATCGTGCCGCCCCTCATGGTCGGCGGCGCGCTGGGGTGGTTTGCGCTCAAACGGTTTCGCCCGGTTGCCGATCGGACCGCGCTCGGGCTGGAACGGGCGCTCGACTATCTGGAGCGGGGCGGTATCAAGCCCGGGCACCAGATCCCACCCCGGGTCGGCGGTCTGCTCGACACGATCGCCGGGGAAATCCGCAAAGCCATCGCGTCATCCACCGAAAGGTCCCGGCAGAAGTGACTTCGATCGTCAAAGTGGGGGTGCTCGGCTGCGGGCAAATGGGGAGCGGCATCGCGCAGGTGGCGGCGGTAGCCGGTTTCGAGGTGCTTGCCCGTGACCTGACCGACGAGCAGCTCACGCGGGGAAGGAAAACGATCGAGGGCTCGCTCGGGAAGTTCGTCGAGAAGGGAAAGCTCGCCCCGGAGGCGAGGGAACAGGCCCTCGGCCGTCTTCGATTCACGACGGCTCTCGAGGATCTCGCCTCCTGCGATCTCGTCATCGAAGCGGTCACGGAAGACCTCGAGCTCAAGAACCGCCAGTGGACCGCGCTCGACTCCGTCTGCGGGCCGGACACGATCTTCGCTTCCAATACCTCCAGTCTCCCCATCATTGCCATGGCGACGGTGACGGGGAGGCCGGAGCGCTTTCTCGGGCTCCACTTCTTCAACCCCGTGCCGATGATGCCGCTGGTCGAGGTGGTCCGAAGCGTCGCCACGTCGCCGGAAACCATCGACGCCGGGACGGCGTTCGTACGCCGGATCGGCAAAGAGCCGATTTTCGCCAAGGATTCGGCGGGGTTCATCGTCAATCTGCTGCTGATCCCGTACCTCCTGGATGCGGCGCGCGCGGTCGAGCGCGGTGTCGCCTCGATTGGTGACGTGGATACGGGAATGACGCTCGGCTGCGGGCATCCGATGGGGCCGCTCACCCTGCTCGATTTCGTCGGGCTCGATACCGCCGTCAAGGTGGGCGAGATTCTCTATGAAGAGTTTCGCGAGGCGCGCTACGCACCGCCGCCGCTGCTCAAGCGGATGGTGCTCGCGGGATGGCTCGGCAAGAAGAGCGGGCGGGGGTTTTATGACTGGAGCACCACGCCGCCGAAACCGGTGGAGCTTTGAAAAACGTCAACGGTCAACGGTCAACGGTCAACGGGACCAGCCTCGCAAAGCGGATCACCGCGGTACGGCTTTTACCGTTGACCGTTGACCGTTCACTGTTGACGCTGTTGTTGTTGTCCCTCTCCTGCCGCGCAACGACCTCGCGTCCGAGCTTCCTCCCCCTGCCGTCGGCCGCCGTCGCCGAAGTGGAGCTCGAGATTCCTGAGGCGACCCGGGCGCTGGCGGAAGCGCTCGCGCGAGACAGTATCACCCTTGCGGTGGTCCGCGAGGCCGACGGGTTTATCGATTCCGGATGGCTCGCGGGGAAGACGCTGGAGCCGACTGCCGCGCGCCCGCTCGGACAGGACGTCGTGCGAGTCCGCGCCTGGGTGAACCCAGCCAAACAGTTCTGGAGCGAGCTGGTGGTGGAGGCGACCTATCGCCCGATGGCCGATCCCTCCCGTCCCGAACGTGAGCTGGACGTTCAGCTGCCGGACGATCACCCGCTGCAACGGCGGCTTGCCGGGGTCATCCGCCGCCTGATCGAGCTCCACGGCGACCCGGCCACCATCCAGGCCATGTTCCCGCCGAAGCCAGTCGTCAAGCCGGATACCGCGAAGGTCAAACCCGACACTTCAAGCCACCGAGCGCCGCCATGAGCCGAAGCGCGCGACATCTGATGGTTCTCTCCCTCGTTCTCAGCAGCTCCCTATCCGCGCAATCCGGCAAGCCGACCTGGTTCGACGCCGTCGCCGGGGATCTCGACGCCAGGTCAGCGGGTTATGCAGGCGTCGCCAAACAGATCTGGGGATTCGCCGAGGTCGGCTATCAGGAAGCGAAGAGTAGCGCGCTCCTTCAGAGTCAGCTGCGCTCGGCCGGCTTTGCGGTGGAATCCGGTGTGGGAGAGATGCCCACCGCCTTCGTGGCGACCTACGGCAGCGGGAAGCCGGTTATCGCCATCGTGGGAGAGTTCGACGCGCTGCCCGGCCTCTCCCAGGACGCGGTGCCGGTCCGCAAGGTGCTGATCGACGGGGGCCCGGGGCATGGCTGTGGTCACCACCTCTTCGGCACCGCGGCGGCGGCGGCGGCGATTTCGGTCAAGGACTGGCTCGTGGCGGGAAAGCGGGGCGGCACGATCCGGTTCTATGGGGCGCCGGCGGAGGAAGGGGGAGGCGGAAAGATCTACATGATTCGCGCCGGCCTCTTCAAGGATGTCGACGCCGTGGTCTCCTGGCATCCGGGTGATCTCAACCAGGTGAATCGCGCGTCGTCGCTGGCGAACACGAGCGCCAAGTTCAGGTTTCACGGGGTCAGCGCGCACGCCGCCGCCGCTCCCGATCAGGGCCGATCCGCGCTCGACGCGGTGGAGGCGATGAATGCGATGGTGAACCTGATGCGCGAGCACGTGCCGCAGGAAACCCGCATTCACTACATCATCACCAGCGGCGGCAAGGCCCCGAATGTGGTGCCGGATTTTGCGGAGGCATACTACTACGCCCGGCATGGCGATATGCGCATCCTCGACGGGATCTGGGAGCGCATCGTGAACGCCGCGAAGGGCGCGGCCCTGGGCACAGGCACCACGATGGATTTCGAGCTGGTGAATTCGGTGTACAACGTGCTGCCGAACGATGCCCTTGCCGACGTGATGCAGGGAGTCTTCAACCGGGTGGGCGGCTACGCCTACACCGCCGAGGAGAAGGCGTTCGCGGAGCAGATCCGGACCTCGCTCACCGGTAAACTTCCGCCGCTCGACGAGGCCTCACGGGTCAGTCCGCCGGAGACCGGTGTCTCGCCCGGCTCCACCGACATGGGCGATCTGAGCTGGGTGGTCCCCACGGTGCAGCTCTCCGCCGCGACGTGGGTGCCCGGGACTCCCGCCCACAGCTGGCAGGCGGTCGCCGCGGGAGGGATGTCGATCGGCGCCAAGGGAATGATGGTGGCCGCGAAGACCATGGCGCTGACCGCAATCGAGTTGTTCAACAACCCGGCCCATCTGCCGAAGGCGCGGGCGGAATTCGAGAAACGGCTGGATGGATTCGCATATAAATCACGCGTCGGGGACCGCAAGCCACCTTTGGACTATCGGAGGTAGGCGCTACGTGGCCGACCTGGACGTGGCGGAGTGGCTGTTCTGCACGAGAATCCTGCCGGAGGTATCGCGAACATTCGGGCTCGGTATCCGCCTCCTGCCGAGGCGGCTTTCGGAGTCGGTGACGATTGCGTACCTGCTGTGCAGGATTGCCGACACCGTGGAGGATGATCGATCGCTGGCGCCGGGTCGGCGAACGCCCCTGCTGCATCGCCTGGCGGAGGCGGTGCGCGGTGGCGGCGGGGAAGAGGAGATCGAGGCAGCGTTCGAGCATCCCACGTCCGCCGACCAGCTTCTTGCCCATCGCTGTGGATGGATCATCCGCTCCTTTCGACGCCTCAGTGTGCCGGAGCAGGCAGCGATAGCCGGGCCGGTGTGCGAGATGTGTCTGGGTATGGCGGCCTTCATCGATCGGCGGGCGACCGGCGGGTCCGAACTGCCAGAGCCCTTGGAAACCCTGGCGGAGCTCAAGGAATACTGCGGGTACGTCGCCGGAACCGTGGGCAGGCTGCTCACCGGGCTCTTCTGCCTCCATACCCGCCAGGTTTCGAACGACCTCGAGCGGAGACTGTCTCAGCACGCGGAAGGCTTCGCAAACGGGCTGCAGCTTACCAATGTCATCAAGGACATCCACGCGGACGCGGCGCGCGGCATCAGCTTCATTCCTCGAGACGTTTGTGCCCGCTACGGGATCGAGCCGAAGGATCTCCTGGATCCCCGCTTCGAGCGAGAATCGAACGCGGTGCTGGGAGTGCTGGGTCATGAGGCGCAAAGCGGCCTGGACCAGGCGGTCGAGTACCTCACGGAGATTCCGCAAAGGCAGTACCGGATTCGGCTCTTTTGCCAATTGCCGATCCTCCTGGGTTGCCTCTCGCTATCCCGGATGAGGTTGGGAATCCCCGGTGGCAGAATCCGATTCGGTAAGGTGTCCCGGACGACCGTGTACCTCGTGCTGGCACTGAGCCTCGCCACGGCCTGGAGCAATCGACTGGCGAGAGCCTCCTATCGTCTGCTCGCCTCAGCCCCACTGCGCGATGCCGGAGCCCAAGATCCTCTCCGTTCCTGACCTGGCGGTGTCGGTACGCACCGATTTTCCGGCTCGCGCCGCCTATGCGGAAGGGGCGGGCATCTTTCGCATCGTCCCCGCCGGCGTAGCCGTCCCCTCCACCACTCACGCACTCTCCGAACTGGTTTCATGGGCAGCGGCGAACCGGATTCCCCTGGTTCCGCGCGGGGCAGGGAGCGGCATGGTGGGAGGCAACCTTGGTGCAGGGCTGGTGGTGGACCTCACGGCGCTGGACGGAGCCCCACTCAGGGTGGACGCTGCGGCTCGGCTGGCCAGGGTCGGCGCGGCTGTGTCCCTTCGCGCCCTGAATGAAGCGGCCGGCCGGAGCGGGTTGCGCCTCCCGCCCGATCCCTCGAGCGCGCGCTTCGCCACGCTCGGCGGAATGCTCTCGACCAATGCCTCGGGACCGCGCTCCATGCGATCCGGGAGCGTGCGCGACTGGGTGGAGAGCATCGAGATGATCACCGCGGATGGCCTGCCGCTGATGCTGCGGCGTGGTGGACCTCCGCCGGAGACTCCGACCATCGCCAGGTTCCGTCGGCAGGCGGAGCCGGCGCTGTTGCAAGCCCGCGAGGCCATTCGATCCCGCTTTCCCGGGACACTCAAGAATTCATCGGGGTATGCTCTCGATCGCTGGCTCACCTCGGGAGACCTGCTCGATCTCGTGGTCGGCGCCGAGGGCACGCTCGGATTCATCACAGCGACCGAGTGCCGGCTGGAGCGGACACCATCGCGATATGGCGGCGTTCGCGCCGCGCTCCGCGACACCGCCGCACTCGGCGAGATCGTCCCGGCGCTCTCCGGGTTGCTCCCCTCGGCCGTGGAATACCTCGACGCGACGTTCCTCGGCTTCGTCGAAGCGGGGCAGAGTGGGGAAGAGGGGAAGACTGGGGAAGGGGGGAAGGGTGGGGAAGGCGGGATGTTGATGGTGGAGTTCGAGGGCGATGATCCCCTCGAGATCGAAGCCAGGATCGAGGCCGCCCGTCGCATCCTTGCGCCGCACTCGGAGGAAATTCAGGTCGCGATCGATCGCAGGGCTTCGGAAGAGCTGTGGTCGATTCGCCACGCGGCGAGCCCGATGCTGGCGCGGCTGGGCGAAGGAAGGCGCTCGCTGCAGGTGATCGAGGATGCCTGCGTACCGCTCGCCGCAATGGCGGGCTACATCGCCGCGGTGCGCAAGGCAGGGGAACGCCACAGGATTCAGCTGGTGATCTTCGGGCATGCCGGATCGGGAAACCTCCACGTAAATCTCCTCCCCGACCTCGCGGAGCGGGACTGGAAACAGCGCGTCCTCGCGATATTCGATGAGGTCACCGCGGTGGTCCTCGAGCTCGGAGGAACGCCGAGCGGCGAGCATGGCGACGGACGGCTGCGGGCCCATCTTCTCGAGCGAGTCTACGGCCCGGAGCTCATGGTGCTGTTCAAGCTCGTGAAGGATGCCTTCGATCCGGCGGGAATCATGAATCCGGGGGTGAAGCTCCCTTCACCCAAGGCTCTTCCATTCGACGATTTGAAAGTCGGCAGCGATGCGGTCAGTCTTCCTCCGAGTATCGAGGCGGGTCTTCGCGACATCGAGCGCAGTGCGGGGTATTCCCTGAGTAGATTGGACCTGGCCGGAGTGCAGTAGCCAGCAACCAGCAACCAGCAACCAGCACCCAGCAACCATGCGCCAGTACCTCGATTTGATGCGACACGTCGCCACGAACGGGAGCAAGAAGAGCGACCGCACCGGCACCGGCACGCTCAGCATCTTCGGGTGGCAGATGCGGTTCGACCTAAGTGAAGGGTTCCCCCTCGTCACCACGAAGAAGGTCCATCTCAAATCCATCATTCACGAGCTGCTCTGGTTTCTTCGTGGTGAGACCAATACGAAATCGCTGAAGGACGCGGGAGTTTCAATCTGGGACGATTGGGCGAGCCCTGAGGGGGACCTCGGTCCTATATATGGATACCAGTGGCGGTCGTGGCCGGCTCCCGACGGGCGTCATATCGACCAGATCGCCGAAGCAATTCGCCAGCTCCGCACCACGCCGGATTCCCGGCGGATCATCGTCAACGCCTGGAATGTGGCGGACATTCCTCGCATGGCGCTGGCGCCCTGTCATACCATGTTCCAGTTCTATGTGGCGGACGGGACGCTCTCCTGTCAGCTCTATCAGCGGAGCGGCGACATCTTCCTCGGCGTCCCCTTCAACATCGCGAGCTATGCATTGCTCACCATGATGGTGGCACAGGTGACGGGACTCCGGCCCGGTGAGTTCATTCACACGTTCGGCGATGCGCATCTCTACCTGAACCATATGGATCAGGTTCGGGAGCAGCTCTCCCGTCAACCCCGCCCGCTTCCCCGAATGCTCCTCAATCCCGGTGTGAAGGAGCTCGAGAACTTCCGGTACGAGGACTTTGTTCTCGAAGCCTACGACCCCTGTCCAGCGATCCGGGCGCCGGTGGCGGTGTGATCGTCTCGCTCGTCGCGGCGATGTCGGAAAACCGGGTCATCGGCACGATGGGGGGACTGCCCTGGCGGCTTCCCCGGGATCTGCAGCACTTCAAGCGCCTGACCGTGGATCACACCGTCATCATGGGGCGGAAGACCTACGACGAGGTCAAGCGTCCACTCGCCAACCGACGAAACGTCGTCATCACACGGAAACCGGACTTCCGGCCGCATGGGGTGACGGTGGTGCCGTCGCTGGAGGAGGCGCTGGCCCTGGGCGCCACCGAGGACGAAGTCTTCGTGGTCGGAGGAGGGGAGATTTACCGGTTGGCCCTGCCGAGGGCGGATCGGATCTATTTGACGATCGTGCACGCCGTCGTGGAGGGGGATACCTACTTCCCGGAGTTCGAGGGGGCCGCGTGGGTGGTGGAGAGCGAGGAGGAGTACACTGCGGACGACAAGAATCAGCACGCCATGACCTTCCGAACCTACTCCCGACTCCGCAGCGCTTGAACCCGGAAACCACAGATGTCACCGATTAACCACTGATGCATCTGTGGCATCTGTGGTCGACCGGTCCAGGCGAGCCGATTCAGGGTTTGAAGAGGCTCGGTGCGGCCTCCGGGTTGGCGGCCCGAAACTCCCGTCCGAGTCCCAGAAGAGCTGCAACGGTCGCTGCAAACTGGGCTTGAGTGTAGGTCCCGTTGACCGTTGACCGTTGACCGTTGACGCCATTCGGGGACATCACCGCCATCCATATCCGCTCCGCCGCGGGGACGTCGCGGCCGTGGTCGGTCCAGTCGTTCCCCGACCCGCGCCCATGGTCGGTCGCGATCAGGAGGGCCGTCCTTCCCCGGTAACCCGGCATGCTCTGTACAGTCTCCCAGAGTGTCCGGATGAACCGATCGCTGCGGTGGGCGGCGTCGAGGTAAAGATCGTACCGCCGCTCGTGCGCCCATTCGTCGGTATCGCCCAGCATCACGTAGAGCACCCGCGGAGTCCGGGTCTTCAGGTAGTGCAGCGCCCCCTGCATCGTCACCCCATCGAATCGAACATTCCCCCAGTAAGGGGGAAGGCCGGCTGCAAGGTCGTTCATCGCCCGCTCGACGGCGGTGCGCGGGTTGCTCACCGGTGGGCCATCGCCGTTGACGTAGAGGCCGCTTCGCTCCCGGTTGACGATAAAGGGAAGCACGTCCCAGGAGCCGAAGGCGGCGACCCGGCCCGCAAAGGCCGGCCGCCGGTTGAGCCACTCGAGCACCGTCACATTGGGATTCGGGATCTTGTCGTTGCTGTCGATTCGGTCGTCGGCATGACCGGCCAGGAGCTCGTTGTATCCGGGATAGGAGAACCGCTTCCCGTTGCTGACGCGCACCGTGCTACCCGCCGCCGAATCGCCGAAGATGACTCCCTTCCCAGCCACCTCCGACCAGAGGAAGGGCATCATGGCTTCCCTCCTCGCCCGGGCGTGCTCCCGCCAGAATCGCCCGATGAGGCCCGCGGTGTCACCCACGCCACCGGCATTCTTCGAGATCAGCTCGCGTTGTGCCCCGCCGAACACCTCCTGCCATCGGAGGCCGTCGAGGGTGACGATGAGGACGTTGTCGACCGAGGCACGAGGCTTTTGCGCGCTCACCCCGAGGGAAATCACGGCGGAAAAGAGGAAGACGAGGACCGGAGTGTGGCGCATCGGACGCTCCGCGAATGGTGATGCGATCGATTGGATCGATCGAATTGGCTCGAATTGTGCCAAAAACTATTGTGCAGCCTCGCGCTTTTCCTTAACTTGTGTCAAGTGCTTCTGTTGGTCGTGCGATGCGGTGCTCGCGGGACCGGCCTCCACCTCACCAAGGAGATCGTTTGGCGGTTCGAATAGGGTTCGCCTATAACCAGAAGCCAACGCTGCCGGCGCCGAAGAAAGCCGGCGACTCCGCTGTCCCCGCGCTCGACAGGGCTCCCGCCAGTCGAGCACTCCGCCCCGACCTTCCCCAGCCCGATCTCTACGCCGAATGGGATGAGCCCGAGACCATCGAGGCCGTCGCCAGTGCACTCGAAGGCGTAGGTGAAGTCATCCGGCTCGAAGCGGGCAAGGATTTTCCCCGGCAGGTCATGGAGGCGAAGCCCGATTTCGTCTTCAATATCGCCGAGGGTCTGTACGGGGTGAACCGCGAGAGTCACGTCCCGTCGATCTGCGAGTTCCTCGGCATTCCCTACCACGCCTCCGACCCGCTCTCCCTGGCGCTGACCCTTCACAAGGGGCGCGCCAAGGAGATCATGGCCTACTACGGCGTACCGACCGCGCCGTTCGTGGTGGCGAACACCCGAGCCGATGCCCGCAACGTCAACCTCCCGTTCCCGCTCTTCGCCAAGCCGGCGCTGGAGGGGTCGGGCAAGGGGATCACCGAAAAGTCCCTCTGCACCAACCGCGCAAAGCTGGTGCAGGAGGTCGGCGATCTGCTCGACACCTATCAGGAGCCGGTGCTCATCGAGAGCTGGCTCCCCGGGCAGGAGTTCACCGTCGCGATCATGGGCAACGGCAAGGAAGCCCGCTGCCTTCCGCTGGTCGGGATGCGATGGGAAGCGTTGCCGCTCGGAGCCAAGCCGATCTACGGCTATGAGGCCAAATGGCTCTGGGACACCCCGGAGCATCCGCTCGATCTCTTCGAGTGTCCGGCGGATATCTCGAAGGAGCTGGCGCGGGATGTCCGTTCCGCCGCGATCAGCGCGTACCGGATCCTCGGCTGCCGCGACTGGTGCCGCGTGGATGTGCGGTGCGATGCGGCGGGGCGGCCGATGGTGGTCGAGCTCAACCCGTTGCCCGGGATCCTGCCCAACCCGCAGGACAACTCCTGCTTCCCCAAAGCGGCGCGGGCGGCGGGGATGTCCTACGACGCCCTGATCCAGACGGTTGCCGACATCGCCTGGCGCCGGATCAGCGGGCGGACGCTGCTCAAGAAGTCGATCGACCGGAAACGGGCGGCTGCGTGAAGATCGGGATTCTGTTCGACGGAGGCGGGCGGGACTGGGATCAGAAAGATGTCGCCGCGGTAATGACGAACGTCGCCGACATCCAGGGCTGCCTCCGCCGGGCGGGACACGAAACCACGCTGCATCCGGTTCACCTGGGCGACGTCTCCTGGCTCCGCCGGATGCAGCGACTCGACCTGGTCTTCAACCTCTGCGAGGGCGTCAATGGCCTCGCGAGGTATGAGGACCTCGCGGTCGCGGCACTCGAGCTCACCCGGGTCCCTTTCACCGGTTGTCCCTCCTGGCCGGTGACCATCTGCCATCGCAAGCACATCGCCAACACCCTGCTCGCCGCGGCCGGCGTCCCGGTCCCGCCATTCGTTCTTGCCCGGGGCATCACGCCGCCCACCGGCCTCCGCTATCCCGTCATCGTCAAGCCATCTGGGGAGGACGCGAGCGTCGGCATCGATGCCGGCGCCGTCTGTTCGACCCGCAAGGCGTTGCGTGACCGGCTGGCCAAAGTCTGCGAGCAGTGGGACGAGGTCCTCATCCAGGAGTATGTCCCCGGCCGGGAGGTCAACGTCGGCTTCGTGGGCCGGGACATCTTCCCGATCTCCGAGATCCTGTTCGACCGGATGCCGGCCGGATCGTGGCCGATCGTCACCTACGCCGCGAAGTGGGACACCGGCTGCGCCGAGGATCTCGGCACGCAGCCGAGCTGCCCGGCGCGGCTCACGCCCGAGCTGAGCCGGCGGGTGACGCAGGCGGCACGGCAGGCGTGGGACTCCCTGACCGGCTCGAAGGGATACGGACGGGTGGATCTCCGCATCACCGAGCAGGGAGAGGTGTATGTGCTCGAGGTGAATCCGAACCCCGACCTCTCGGTCGACGCCGGACTGGCCCGCATGGGCCTCGCCCGGGGCTGGGACTACTCCGCACTGATCCTCAAGGTCGTCGAGGAGGCGGTTCAGCGGTTCGAGCAGGCCCGGGCCACCGAGTCGCTGACTCAACACGTCCCGGCGTGAGCGGCACCGCGCTCGGCGCCGTCATCCGGCCGCTCGTCAGCAGCGACCGTGCCCGAGTCGAAGCCATGACGCGCGCCACTCCCCTGTTCCGTCCCGAAGAGATTCCGGTCGCTCTCGACGTGTTCAATGCGGCGACCGGCCTCGGGCGGCCCGCCGATCCCGACTACGAGACCGCCGGCGCCACTGTCGATGGAGTGCTGGCGGGGTGGATCTGCTGGGGGCCGACTCCCTGTACCCGCGGGACGTTCGATCTCTATTGGATCGTGGTGGACGTGGAGAGCCAGGGGCAGGGCCTCGGTGGAGCGCTGGTCGAGGAGATGGAGCGCCGGGTTGCCGGGAGGGCCCGTCTCATCGTCGTCGAAACCGCCGGCCGGCCCGACTACGAACCGACGCGGGAGTTCTACGCGAGGCGCGGGTACCAGGTGGCTTCGCGGATCGCGGATTACTATTCGCCTGGAGATGATCTCGTCGTTTTCGTGAAGCGTTTCTAGGGGTCAGGGGTCAGGGGTCAGGGGTCAGGGGTCAGGGGTCAGGGGTCAGGGGTCAGGCTCTTTCCCTGACCACTGAGCGCTGATCCCTGGCCACTCAGGAGAGACCATGTCAACGTGGCAAGAACTACTCAAGCACCGCTCCATCACCAGCCTCGAATCGCTCGCCGAGCGGTTCGGCCCGGAGCACTTTCCCGTCGAGCTGCACGACAAGCTCCGCCAGGCAATCGACAATTTCGAGTTCCGGATCTCTCCGCCGATGGTCGACCTGATCAAGTCGCCCGACGATCCGATCTGGCGGCAATACATCCCCACGGTGCAGGAGCTCGAGATCCACGACGGGATCGTGGATTCCCTCTCGGAAGACCGCGACAGCCCGGTTCCCAACATCACCCACCGCTACCCCGACCGGGCCCTCTTCCTGGTCTCTCCGGTATGCGCGAGCTATTGCCGCTTCTGCACCCGCCGCCGCAAGGTGGGCGATCCCGAGAAAATCCCGATGTCCCAGTTCGAGTCGGCCTTCCAGTATCTCGAGGCCCACACCGAAATCCGGGACGTCATCATGTCCGGCGGCGATCCCCTGATGCTCTCCGACCGCCGCCTCGAGGCCATCCTCACCCGGCTTCGGGCCATCCCCCATCTCGAGATCATCAGAATCGGAAGCCGGGTTCCCTGCCACCTTCCGGAACGGATCACCCCGGAGCTCTGCGACGTCCTGCGGAAGTTCCATCCGCTCTTCATCAATACGCATTTCAATCATCCCGATGAGCTGACCCCGTCCGCGGTAGCCGGACTCGGTATGCTGGCCGACGCCGGGATCCCCCTGGGATGCCAGACGGTGCTCCTTAAGGGCGTCAACGACACGCCGGCGGTCATGGTTCGGCTGATGCAGCGGCTGCTGATGGCGAGAGTCCGGCCGTACTACATCTACATGGCCGATCAGGTGGCCGGTGGAGAGCATTTCAGAACCAGTGTGGCAACCGGTCTGGAGATCATGAAGGCGCTCCGGGGGTGGACCAGCGGACTGGCCAATCCGCACTTCGTCATCGACGCACCCGGAGGCGGAGGCAAGGTGCCGCTCCTTCCGGAATACGTGGAAAGCTTCAGTGAGGACGAAGTGGTGCTCCGGAACTTCAAGGGGGAGCGGTACGTCTACGTGCAGCCGGGGCATTCGGCACGCGCGAAGGTGCATGATCCGGAGTACCTCCTCGAGTCACCCGCCCTGCATTGAGGGCCATCAGCCGTTAGCCGTCAGCCGCTGAAGGCTGAAGACTGAAGGCTGAAGGCTTCCGTCCCGTGCCCCGCCTCCTCGTCCTCTTCACCATCGCCTTCGTCGACACCGTGGGAGCGGCGATGGTGGTGCCAATCCTGCCGTTCTACGCCGTTCGTCACGGTGCCAGTGCGTTCCTCGTCGGCCTTCTCGTCTCGGCCTTCTCGATCGCCCAGCTCGTTTCGGCGCCGGCATGGGGGCGGCTCTCGGACCGTTTCGGACGGCGGCCGGCGCTTCTCGCGGGGCTCGTCGTATCGAGCGCGGCGTATGTCCTCTTCGCGCTGGCCGATTCGGTCTGGCTCCTTCTGGTGTCCCGGCTTGCCCAGGGACTTGGCGGGGGGACGATCGGAGTCGTCCAGGCCTATGTCGCCGATGCCAGTCTGCCCGATGAGCGAACCCGGTCGATCGGCTGGCTCACGACGATTACGAGCCTGGGATGGCTTTCGGGGTCGGCGCTTGGGTCGGTGCTCGTATCGGTGGGCGGCGTGCGCGCCCCGGGATTCTTTACGGCCGGGCTCTCGTTTCTCGTGGCGATTCTGGCCGGGGCGCTGCTGACCGAGCCGAAGGAGATGCCGTCATCCGGCTCGATGCCGGTGACCCAGAAGCCGAGAACCGGACTCGAAGCGATGCGGCATGTCATCAAGGGGTGGAAGGAGCCGGCCCCGCGGCTGATCCTGATCTACGCGCTGGGAATCGGTGCGTTCTACGGCACCGCGGCGGTGCTCCCGCTCCTGGTCGAGGAGCGCCTCGGTGTCACCGAGAAGACCATCGGGTACATCGTGATGTACTTCGCAGGGATCGGCGTCGTCGTCCGCGCCGGCATTCTCGGTCGCATGGTTGCGAGGCTGGGGGAAGTCCGGCTGGCCCGATGGGGAATCGTGCTCCTGTCGGCCGGCCTGGCGCTCGCCTCCATCGGGCAGGGCTACATCGCTCTCTTCGTTTCTTTCACACTGATGCCGGTAGGCACCGCCTTTCTCTTTCCCTCGGTAACGGGGTTGCTCTCCCGCATCGTCGCCCGACGGGAGCGCGGCGTGTTTCTTGGCGTGCAGCAGACCTTCGGGGGACTCGGGCGAGTCGCTTTCCCGCTCCTCGCCGGCTTCATGATGGACCGCTTCGGGCGCGGCAGTCCATTCATGGTCGCGGCGGTACTCGTGCTGGCGACCCTTCCCCTTACCGCCACGCTGGAAAGCCCGGCGCGGAGGCAGTAGGCCTTCCGTGGCCTGGTAACCACAGATCTGTTGATTCGGACCGCCGTTCCTCACCGGGAACCAGCCCAGGCAGACCCATCGTTTTTTTCATGCTCCCTTGAGCCATCGGCTAACCGCATCAGCGCCAACGACGTGAGACATGTCCGACCGAAACTGTCAAGATTTTGATTCGTGATACTATTGCGGGCACGCCAGTTGCGAATGTATATGACTAGTAATAAGACAGTTGCTGATCACTCTCGCACGGAGCCGAACATGCGACGTCCTCGCTTCCTGAACACGATCCTCGGAGTGGTCATCGCTGCCGGGTGAAGCTCAGCCTGCAATGAAGTGATTGCGGGTACGCACCCCGCGATCCCAGGGGAGCCCTCGAGACGAGAGCGGTCGTCACGATCACCGGAGCAATTAAGTTTGTTCCGATGGCCACCCCCACTCCCACCCTCCAGATCGACCGCTGCGTCTGCCTCAACCGCCGATTCGCCGACCTGCTCCGGGAGGCGGGCGCGGGAGGAGTGTCGCTGGCGGACCTCATGCGCGAAACCGGCTGCGGCGCTCAATGCGGACTCTGCCGTCCCTACCTTCGCCGGATGCTCGCGACCGGTGAGACCGTCTTCCACCAGATCATCGAGCCGGACGCCGAGTGAAGGCCTTCCGGCGTCCCACCTTCCTCTGGCGCATGTCGAGGCCGGCCGCGATCACGTCGTTTGCGATGCTGCTGGGCTGGATCGGCATCTACTTCGCCTATCAAGACAGCTGGCTCGGTGTGATCCTCGCGCTGGGAACCACCGCTGGCGGGTTCCTCGCCATCCGGCGCGGAAAACTGATGGCCCAGCAGCGAAAGGATCGACTGGAGGGGGCAATTTCGGCCGCCGCGGCTCGCAACCGGGAGCTCGAGCTGCTCCGGCGACTCGGCTCGATTCTCCTCGGTGTCCGGAGCAGCGGAGAGCTGCTGGAGGAGGCGGTGCAGCTGGCGACCGGGCTGCTGGAGACCGAGGGCGCGGCGATTCTGCTCGTCGTGGAGGAGGGCCGATTCCTTCGGGTCTCCGCCGGCGCGGGGCTGCTTCGCGGAGCCGAAGGGCGCCTCGTCCCGGTGGAGCGGTCGCTCGCCGGCTGGTCGGTGCTCAACGATCAGGCGGTGACCAGCGACGACATGGATGCCGATCCGCGGAATTATCCTGTCGACACCCTGCCACCCAATCTGGAGCGCGCGGTCTGCGTGCCGCTCCGATCGTCTGGCGTGGTGATCGGAACGGCGTGTGCGTACAACCGGGCCGACGGAAAGCCATTCGGAGAGCACGACATTGCGCTGATCAGCGCGCTCGCCGAGCAGGTCGCGGTCGGACTGGATCGGGCGACGATCCTCGAGGAAACCCGCCGCAACGAGCGCGAGCTTGCCGACAAGAACCGGGAGCTCATCCGGGCCACAAAGCTCAAGGACGAATTCCTGGCCAATATGTCCCATGAGCTTCGCACTCCGCTCAATGCCATCATCGGCTTTTCGGAGATGCTGCTGATGCCGGAAGTCGAGGCGATGGCGGAGCAGCGGCGCGACTTCCTGGAATCGATCGCGCGGAACGGCCGCCACCTGCTGGGCCTCATCAACAACATTCTCGACCTCTCCAAGATCGAAGCCGGGAGGATGACGGTCCACCTGACCCGGCTCGATCTCCGCGATTCGATTCGCGGCGCGGCCACCGACACGATGAGCCTGCGCTCCGGGAAGCAGCAGACGGCGACGATCGACGTGGGAGAGGAGCCGCTGATGGTCGTGGCGGACCACACCCGGGTTCGCCAGGTGCTCTTCAACCTTCTGTCCAACGCGTCCAAGTTCACCGGCGAGGGTGGGGTCGTGTCACTCTCCGCGGTGCGCACCCCCGTCCCTCTCGCGATTCCGTCGGAGCGGGCCGGCGAAAAGAGCCGCCTGGTGTCGCGGGATGCGGTGTGGGTTTCGGTGCGGGACAGCGGGATCGGCATCAGGTCGGAAGACATGCACAAGCTCTTTCAAGTGTTCAGCCAGGTCGACAGCTCGGCCAGCCGGCAGCAGCAGGGGACGGGCCTCGGGCTCGCCCTCTGCAAGCAGTTCGTGGAGATGCATGGCGGGACCATCGGCGCCGACTCCATCGTGGGTGGGGGCAGCACGTTCTGGTTCATCCTGCCGGTCGAGGGGCCGGTCCGGCACCCGGCGTGATTCCGGGCCCCGGCGGCAACGCGCCGCTCAGCGTATTGGGACCGGCAGGAGTAGATTCAGTATATGGTTAGGTGCCTGTTAGGACGCTCGATCTCCCTCCTCCTGCTCGCGCTCGTCGCGGTGGGTGGCGGGCGCCTGCCCACGGTGGACGCCCTGGTCTTCCACGAGGGCGTCGCCAATTCCGAAGCTTTCCGCAGCCACTTCGAGGCGTCCAGCGCCTGCCATGACGACGGCTGCTCGGTGCGCTCCACGGCGCACGAATCGCGTCTTTCAGCCTCCCTCGGGACGCCCGCCCTGAAGTCTGCGGCACCCGATGATGAACTCCTCCCGTCCGAAATCCCCGCCCCGCCGCGGGCGCCCGCAACCTCCAGCCAACTCTCGCGAGCTCCTCCTCTTCCGGTCTGAACGCCAGGCAGTCCGTTCGTTCAGAAGTCAACCGGAGAGGGAGACATGCGAACACTGTTCATTGCGATGACAGTGGCAGTGCTGGGTGGCGGGCAAGCCGCCGCTCAGCAACCCGATAGCACGAGCGCCGATGGCGCTGCACCGGCGCGCGAGCTCGGGGGGCGTTTCACCCCGCGTTTCCGCCGGCCCGCCGTCCGTGGCCGGCTCGTCCAGGATACCGTACCCCAGGCAGCGCCGGTTCGCACGGCGGGCGCCTACATGAATATCGGATTCGTGGCGCTCTCCGACTTCGGGTGGTCGACCGAGTCCGATGTCGGCGCGCTCCAGCGGGGGGACCACGATCCGCACGTGCGCGGATTCACGATTCCCAACGCCGAGATTTCGCTGGATGGAGCAGTGGATCCCTACTTCAAGGGGTTCAGCAACATCGTCTACAAGCTCGACAAGAACGGCGAGACGGGCGTCGAGCTGGAAGAAGTCTATTTTCTGACCACTTCGCTGCCCGCCAACCTCCAGCTCAAGGGCGGGCAGTTCTTCGCCGAGTTCGGCCGCCAGAATCCGCAGCACCCCCATGCGTGGGCCTTCGTGGACCAGCCGCTGGTTCTCAATCGCATTTTCGGTCCCGAAGGATTGCGGAGCCAGGGCGCCAGAATCTCCTGGCTGGTGCCGACCTCGTTCTATACCGAGGCCATGGTGAGCGTGATGAACAGCGCCGGCGGCACCGCCTGGAGCTTTCGTTCGGATGAATCGGCGGAAATCCATGGCGGGATTCCCGACGAGCGCGCGGTGGAGCGGCTGCAGGACTTCCTGGTGGTGCCCCGTATCGCCACCTCGATCGATCTCTCCGATACGCAGACGCTGCTGCTCGGAGCGTCCGCGGCCTTCGGCCCCAACAGTTCGGGGCCGCGGGCGCGCACCCGTATCTATGGCGGCGATGTCTACTGGAAGTGGAAATCCGCGACGGCGGCGCAGGGCTTCCCCTTCCTCTCCATGCAGACCGAGGTGCTGTACCGGCGGTACGACGCGGCGGAGCGCGTCTCCGCCGACGATCCGAATGCCACGCTCATCGCCGAAACGTTGAGCGACCGGGGGTTTTATTCACAGGTGTTGTGGGGCATCAAGCCCCGCATCGTGGCGGGACTGCGCGGCGAGTTCGCCGGCGGGAACGACGCGGCCTTCGACTCCGAGCTCCGCGCCGACCGGTTTCGGTTCTCCCCGAACCTGACCTGGTACCCGACCGAATTCTCGAAATTCCGGATCCAATACAACTACGACCACCGCAAGGGCATCGGCAGCGATCACTCGCTCTGGATGCAGTTCGAGTTCCTGCTGGGTGCGCATGCGTCCCACAAATTCTAAGACAATGAAAGCGACCATGATTCATATGACGGCAATACCTCATCTTCGCCTGGTCCTGGCTGCGCTGGTCGCGTTGCCCGGTCCGGCGTCCCCCCCGGTGGCGGGGAGACTCAACGTCGTGGCGACGACGCCTGATCTCGCCGCGCTGGCGCAGGAAATCGGCGGAACCGCGGTGGAGGTCAAGGCGCTCGCCAAGCCGACGGAAGACCCGCACTTCGTCGATGCCAAGCCCAGCCACATCGTCACGCTCAACCGCGCCGACGTGCTGATCGAAGGTGGCGCGGAGCTGGAGCTCGGCTGGCTCCCGCCGCTCCTCGAGAGCGCCCGGAATTCCAAAATCGCCACGGGCTCCCCGGGTCGCATCGTGGCCTCGCAGGGGGTCAAGATGCTCGAGATCCCCGCGACGTTCGATCGTTCAAGGGGAGATGTGCATCCCTACGGCAATCCGCATTTCCTGCTCGATCCGTTGAACGTGAAACTGATCGTGGCGCAGATGGCCCAGCACTTTTCCCAGGTCGACCCGAAATCGGCCGATCTCTACAAGGCCAACCTCGCCAAGTTCACCAGCACGCTCGATGCGGCGTTCGCCGGGTGGCAGAAACAGCTCGCGCCGTACCGCGGCGCGAAGATCGTGACCTATCACAAGGATTTCGTCTACCTGGCCGAGCGATTTGGTCTGCAGGTCGTCGAGACGCTCGAGCCGAAGCCGGGTATCGCGCCGTCACCCGCGCACCTGGCGAAGGTGATCTCCACCATGAAGTCGACCGGGGCGAGGGTGATTCTCGTGCAGCCGTATCAGAACCGGAAGACGGCTGAAACTGTCGCGCGCCAGACCGGCGCGGTGGTGCTGGACATCGGGCAGCAGCCCGGGGCCATCAAGGGGACCGAAACCTACTTCACGCTGATGGACTACATGGTGCGGACGCTGGCCACCGCTCTCGCGGAGAACAAATGATGCCCACCGATCTCGGGGTGGTCTGGCAGGTCATGCGGTGGCCGCTGGCGGCATGCCTGATCCTGCCGCCCCTCCTGGTCTATCTCGGACTGCACGTCGTCAAGCGCGAGGTGATCTTCGTGGATCTCGCGCTGGCCCAGGTCGCCACGCTGGGCACCTGCGTGGGCCTGATCATGGGCTACGAGTTCAACGATCGGATCACGTTCTGGATTTCGCTCGGCGTGACGTTCCTCGGGGCAGCGCTCTTCAGCTGGTCGCGAAGCAGCAAGAAGCGTCCGGTGCCGCAGGAGGCGATCATCGGCATCACCTTCGTCGTCGCGGCCGCCGGGGTGATCCTGCTGTTGAGCCGCGTCGCCGGCGGCAAGGAAGAGCTCGAGCACCTGTTGACCGGCGATATCCTGAATGTCACGGGCGCGGAAGTCGGCCAGCGGACAATCATCTTCCTCGCGCTCGCCGCGTTCTACGCAGCGTTCCACAAGCGTTTTGCGCTCATCTCGTCCGATCCCGCGTCCGCGTTCGCCCAGGGGATGAAGGTCCGGCTCTGGGACTTCCTGTTCTACGCCGCCTTTTCGCTGGTCGTAGTGAGTTTCGTGCGGGTGGCGGGGGTGCTGCTGACCTTCGCCTATCTGATCGTGCCGGCGGTCTGTGGAGTCATGCTGGCCACGCGATGGATGTCGCGGCTGGCGATCGGGTGGGGTGTCGCGGTGACTGCGAGCCTGGTAGGACTCGTATCGTCCTATTGGCTGGATTTGCCGACCGGAGCAGCCATCGTGTGTGCCTGCGGTTTACTGCTGGTGCTCGCCAGTGTCGTCGCGACGCTCCGGGGCGTCGAGCCCGCCGACGCCGCGGAGTGAGGGCGGCCTAGTCGCGACTCACTGCGCGAAGCGATTCCAGCTCCGCCGCGAGGCGAAGGCCGTGCACTCGGGGAGCCACGAGGAGCGCCGCGAGCGCGAGGACATCCTCGTCTTCGGGCCGGTATGCGTCCCGCGCCACGCTGCCGAGCAGCAGGTACCCTACCACCTGACCGCCGACGTCGAGTCGCGCGCCGATCACCGCGCGGGCCGGCTGCGCCGCCGCCGCGCCGCTCCCCACACCCCATGCTCCGTTGCCCGGCCCGTCGGTGTACTCGACGAGGAGCGTGGCCGCTTCGCCAAAGCGATGGACGATCCCGGAGAAGGGATCCACGGCTCCCGCGCCGGCGGTCCAGCGTCCTCCCGGCGCATTGCCGGAAAGGGGGACCGGTGTGCCTCCCGCTCCCATCGCGAGAATCTCGACTCGATCGTGCGGAAGAAGAGGGTAGAGCACGCCGCTGACCCTGCGGACCAGGTCGGCACCGCTGGCCGATTCGACCGATGCCCTGGCGAGGTGGGCGGGTAGCTCCTCCACCGACATTGCCGGTTCGACGGCGGAGTGTGTCGTCACCGAGGGCATCACCGCCGCGAGCACCGAGAGCGTCGGCTCGAGCGCCGTAGCCAGCTCGTGAAGGGCAGTCGCCTGCGCAGGACCGAACGCTCCCCGCTGAAAGCTCCCCAGCAACATCACCGCGACGTCGCGCTCGTCGCCACGCACCGGCACCGCAATCGCGGAGGGATACTGCGCATGGCGCAGCACTTCCTCGAGACGGAACAGCTGATCCTGTCGCAGCGCCGGATCGGGAAGCGGGACATCGATCCGGTCGCGTGCCAACGCTTCCGGACCGAGCAACACGATTCCACCAGACGCCGAGAAGAGCCAGAGCGCAAACAAGTCGTGGGACACTTCGACCGCCGTGCTGGCGCCGAGGGCCTGGTGCCAGGTGGTAATCGCGACCGGGTCGGGCGCCCCCCCCTCCAGTGGAAGCAGGGGGACGAGCGGAGCCGCCGGAAGGGCAAAGGCCCTCCGGCCAGCACGTGTGGCACCGTTGCCGGACATGGTGGCAGAAGGAGCAGGAGGCATGCCGGGGAGAGGGTATCGCTTAAATTATTGTTTGGCAAGCAGTTGCGTTATGGGGCCTGGTGCTGGGTGCTGATGGCTGGGTGCAGGGTGCTGCGTTCGGTGAGGCGGAGCGCCCACGGTCGGGAATGCCGGTACCCAGTGCCCGGTGTCCAGAGCCCAGTACCCAGTGGCCAGTACCCAGTACCCAGCGTCACGCTGCTGCGCGCGCGGTATCCCCTTCCAGCGCCTTCACCGCCGACAGCACGATCGCGGCTCCGATCAGCGACGCGATCGGAAGCATGATGATCGCACGCTCGAGCCCGAACCGGTCGGAGAGGAATCCGACCAGCGGGAAGGCGATCGCGTCACCCGCCAGGTGAATGAACATCAGGTAGGCACCGGATACGGTCGTGGCGATGCGTGCCGGGGTGACGTCGAAGATGACCGCGGTCAGCGGGCCGTTGTACCAGGTGAGGAAGAAGAATGCGGCGCAGAAGACCGGAATGAACCAGTTGAGATCGCGAATGAAGAGCAGCCAGATGAGTAGCGGCGCCCCGATGAAGAAACCGATGGCGGTGGTGATGAGCTTGGCGCCGGGAACCCGGGTGCGGAGCCAGTCGGCGACGAGTCCGCCGGCCACGGTGCCCCCGATGCCGAATGCCAGTCCGTAGGTCCCGAGAATCAGGGACGCCTTGGCAGGTGAGAGCGACATCTCGCGCGAAATGAAGGTCGGCGCCCATCCGACCAGTCCGTTCATGCCGAACGAAATGAGTGCGCCGCCGCAGAAGACCGCCACCAGCGTTCTGGTCGAGAGGATCCGGCGTGCGGCACCGGCGAGCTCCCGGAAGACGGCAAGCAGCGCCTCGGCACCCTCCTTGGCCGGAGTGGCTGGACGAGTGGGATCCTGGATCCGGAGCACCATCGCCGCGAGGAGGAATCCCGGAAGCGCGAGCGTCAGAAACGCGGCGCGCCATCCGAACGCGTGCTCGAGCTGGCCCGCGAGGAGAATGCCGAACACCCCGCCCACCGCAAGACCCGCCATGAAAATGCTCATCGCGGTCGAGCGCCGGCGCCCCGGGAAATAGTCCGCGACCAGCGCCGCAGACGCGGTGGCCGCCGCCGCACCACCCAACCCGACCAGCGAACGTGCCAGCAGCAGCCATCCGAAGTCCTGCGCAAGCCCGGAGAGCGACGTGCCGATGCTCCAGAGCGCCACGCCGGTGGCGATCACGACGCGGCGGGACCCGAGGTCGCCGATGACACCGGCGGGAAGCGAGGCGACCGAGAACACCAGCACGTAGGCGGAGCCGAGCCAGCCGAGGTGTGCATCGGTCAGCGAGAGATCACGCTTGACCGGATCGAAGAGGGCAAAGATCGCGTTGCGGGTGAGATAATTGACGAGGTTGATCGCGGTCAGCAGCCAGAGCGCGTAATTGGCGTACGCGCGGCTCACGCCCGCCACCGGCATCTCGTCGGTCGTGTTCACTGCGTGGTGCGAATGATCGCTTCGCTGGTGCGCTGATTCCGGAAATCGAGCGCCGCGCGGTATTCGCTGATCAGCCGGGCCATGAGCTCCTCACGCCGCCCGTGCAATCGTCGCAGTGGCCTCGGCGCGTGCCGGGCGAGCGCGTAGGCCGTGAGCAGCGGCAGGGACACCGTGTTGTCCATGTAGCAGACCACGGTGCCGGGGAGCATGTCGGGGTCGATCTTGCCCCAGCTCACCGCTTCGCCGGGAGTCGCCCCGGACAGGCCGCCGGTATCGGGCCGTGCGTCGGTGAGCTGCAGGAAGAAATCATGTCCCCGCTCGTCGATCCCGAGGACCTCCTGGATCTGCGGCTCGGTCTGCAGCAGAAAATTCTTGGGACTCCCGCCGCCCACGATGAACGCGCCGCTCTTGCCGCCGCCACGCTTTGCTTCGAGGACGATCGCCGCCGTCTCGTTGACGTCGGCGCTGACGTCGAAACTCAGCTTGCTCCCCGCCAGTGCCAACTCCGCCACGTTCATTCCGATCGAGCTGTCGCCCGGGGAGCTGGTATAGATCGGGACCTCCAGCGCATGCGCCACCGCCAGCAGGGAGCGCCGGGAGAGTCCCAGCAGCTTTTCCCGCTCCGCCACGTAGCCGCCCAGCAGGTAGTGATACTCGGCGGTGCTCATGGGCCGCTGGAATTCGGCGCCGGCGGAGACTTCGCGTACGAAGGCGTCGGTCGAGAGCAGCACGTCGTAGTCGAAGAAGACGTCGTAGATCCGCACGACGCCCTTTTCCCTGAGCTCGACGTCGTTGCCGAAGGGCGTGCCCTGGTGCAGTGCCAGCCCCAGGCCGAAATGGGCGTCGTGATACAGGTTGGCGCCGGTCGAGATGATCCAGTCGACGAATCCCGCTTCGAGCAGCGGGATCAGCGTGCTCATGCCGAGCCCGGCCGGAGTCATCGCCCCGGTAAGGCTCATTCCGACGGTCGTTTCCGCCGAGAGCATTCGCTCGGTGAAGAGCGCGCACGCCTCGCGGAGCCGTCCTGCATTGTAGGCCAGGAAGGCGTTGTCGATCAGATCGGCGACCGTCTCCTCCCCGGTGATGGCCACGGGATCGATGCGGCGGCCCCGGAGATGCTGCGCGGAGGGTCGGGTCATGGCTCGTTCGGGATTGCGGTCAGGGAGCAGGTACAGTGGAGTGCCAGGTCTTGGCCTCCGCGAGCGCGGCGATGATGATCTTCGCCGCTTCGGCGGGATCGTCCGTGATGCGGATCAGGGTGAGATCCTGCGGCAACACTTTGCCCTCCGCGGCCACCGTCCTGGTCAGCCAATCCACCAGCGGAGACCAGTAGGCCGAGCCGAAGAGAATCACCGGGTGAATCGACATTCTCCCGGTCTGCATCAGGGTGAGATACTCGAACAGCTCATCGAGCGTTCCGTAGCCGCCGGGGAATGCAATGACCGCCCGGGAGTAACGGGCCAGCATCATCTTCCGGACGAAGAAGAACCGGAAGAAGACGCTCCGCCGCACCCAGCGATTGGTCCCTTGCTCGTGGGGCAGCTCGATATTGACGCCGACCGAGAGGCCGCCACCCTCGACCGCGCCCCGGTTGGCCGCTTCCATGATGCCGGGTCCGCCCCCGGTAATCACCGGGAAGCCGGCCTGGGCGAGGAGCCTCGCGGTCTCGGTGGCCTGCTGATAGAGCGGATCGTCTTCGCGGGTGCGGGCCGAGCCAATGAAGGTCACCGCGTCCGCGATGTCGCCCAACCGCTCGAACCCCTCCACGAACTCTCCCATGATCCGGAGCACCCGCCACGGGTCGCTCTTTCGGATGTCTTCGATCCGTTCCGGCGCTGGAGCCTTGCCGAGGAGAACTTCATCCTCGGTGGGCCCGGCGGGGGGCGAGCTGTGGATGAGTGGGCGTTCGGTCACGCGGAGAATATAGCGGCTCTTCCGCTCTATATTTCCGCCATGCCCGCCCCCGCAACCTGGTTTTCCCTCACGATCCAGCTGGCGTTGCGGGCGATCGTGAATCCGCGCCTCGCGCTCGACCTCCTTCGGACCGCCTGGGCATTCCGCCGCCGTGAGTGGTGGAGGCAGTCGCCCTTCCTTCCGATTCCCGATCGCACCTACCTCCGCTGGCGGATGTACACGGCATATGGCGATGAGGACGCGATCCCGCCGCTTCGCGACGTGGTCGGGTTCGCCCGCTGGCGGCGGGAGACGATGCACCTGTGACCCAGCGCCTCGTTATCGTCGGCGGCGGCTTTGCCGGACTCTACCTCGCGCGCGAAATGGGGAATGCCGGCATCGAGGTGACGGTGGTGGATCGGACCAATCACCACCTGTTTCAGCCGATGCTGTATCAGGTTGCCACCGCAGCACTCTCGGCGCCAGATATCTCCTGTCCGATCCGGTCCGTCCTACGCGGACACCAGAACACCGAGGTCGTTCTTGGCGATGTTGTGAGCGTCGATATCTCTCAGCGTGTCATAGCGTTAGCTGATGGTAGCAGCCTTAACTACGACTACTTGGCTCTGGCCCCTGGGGCGCGGCATTCCTACTTCTCGCACCCGGAGTGGGAGACTCGGGCGCCTGGGCTCAAGACGCTGGAAGACGCGGGTGAAATCCGGCGCCGAATCCTGCTGGCGTTCGAGCGTGCGGAGCGGGAGGCGGACCCGGTGGTGCGGCAGCGTCACCTGACCTTCGTAGTGGTCGGGGGTGGTCCGACCGGTGTGGAGGTCGCGGGCGCGATGGCGGAGGTGGCCCGCTTTGCTCTGCGCCGGGATTTTCGGCGCATCGATCCGCGCGATGCCAGCATCCTCCTCCTGGAAGCGGGACCACGGCTGTTGACAGCGTACCCGCCCTCCCTTTCTGGAAAAGCGAAGGAGACGCTTCGTCGCCTTGGAGTCGACGTCCGCACCGAAACGATGGTCACCGAGATCGAGCCGGGCTTCGTGCATGCCGCGGGGTGGCGCATCCCGACCGACACGGTCATCTGGGCCGCGGGAAATGAGGCGAGCCCGATTCTCCGGACGCTGGGGGTTCCCCTGGATCGACAGGGTCGAGTCTTCGTCGCCCCCGATTGCTCGGTGCCCGGACATCGGGAGGTCTTCGTGCTTGGCGATGCCGCCGCCTTTGTCCATCAGGCGGGATATCCCCTTCTTCCGGGCACCTGTCCCGTGGCCATTCAGATGGGGAAGCATGCCGCCCACTGCATCAAGGCCGATGCGGCGGGGCGCGAGCGGCGCCCGTTCCGATACCGCAACAAAGGCCAGCTTGCCGTCATCGGCCGCGGCCACGCGGTCGCCGATCTCGGCCGTATCCGCGCCGAGGGATTCATCGCGTGGCAGCTCTGGATCTGGGTCCACATCTTTTTTCTCATCGGATTCCGCAACCGGATCATCGTCATCTTCGAATGGGCGTGGTCGTATATCACGTTCCAGCGCGGGGCGCGGGTGATTACGGATGTGTGGCGACCTGCCATCAGCCCTCAGCCCTCAGCCATCAGTCCTGCTGATCGCCGGCTGAAGGCTGAAGGCTGACGGCTGATGGCTCCCGATCTTGCAGCGTACGCAACCTCCCTGGGATTCCTCGCCTGCGGCATCGCCTCGCTCGAGCCCAGCCGCCGGGGGGACGCGCTCGATGCCTGGCTCCGTGCCGGATACGGGGGCACCATGCGGTACCTCCATCGCCGAGCCGCCAAGCGAAAACGGCCGGGAGACATCGTGCCGGGCGCCGTCGTGGCTGTCGTCGTTTTGGAGAATTATCTGCCGGGGAGCCAGGGCGCCGGGGAGCCGGGGAGCCAGGGAGTCAAGATCGCCAAGTACGCGCTGGGAGAAGACTATCACCGCGCGCTCAAGCGGCGGCTCGAGCTCATCGCCGACTGGCTTCGCGAGCGCGGCGCGACGGTCGCCCATGTGTGGGCCGACGACGGACCGGTGCCGGAACGGGAGCTGGCCGAGCGGGCGGGGCTCGGCTGGATCGGGAAAAACACGATGCTGATCCGGCCGCAGTCGGGCTCGTTCTGCCTGATCGGATCGATCTTCACCGATCTTCCGCTGGAGCCGGCGCGGGCCGAGGCGATCGACCGGTGCGGGAGCTGCACCCGCTGTCTTGACGCCTGTCCCACCGGCGCATTCGTAGACGCGCACGTGCTGGACGCGACCCGGTGCATTTCCTACCTGACCATCGAATCCCGGCAACCGATTCCGGAGGAGCTGGCATCCCGGCTCGAGGGCTGGGGCTTCGGCTGCGACATCTGCAACGACGTGTGTCCATGGAACGTGCGGTTTGCCGCGCCGACCACCGTCGCCGCCTATGCGGATCGCGGGGCGATTGCGGTGTCCGATCCGGAATTCTTCGCGCGGATGACGCCGGAAGAATTCGCCGCGCGATTTACCGACTCGCCGCTCGAGCGTCCCGGACTCTCCGGCATGCGGCGCAACTGGGCAGCGGCATTCCGGAGCCGCCGCGACAATTCATCCCCCTCACCCGTGGCGCCATGATCCAGCATATCCAGTCGTTCGCGATCTTCGTCACCAACCTGGACCAGGCGGCGACGTTCTACCGCGACACCCTCGGTCTCCCGGTGAGCAAGCAGGGCAGCTTCGGGCTGGAGCTCTTCATGGAGCCGCCGCATCTCGGCGTGCACCCTGCGGTGCATCCCGATGCCAGGGCAATGGTGGGCCGCCACACCGGGATCACGCTGTACGTGCCGGGGCTGCTGCATTTTTGCGGGATACTCCACGATCGCGGCGTGCGCTTCGTGAGCGAGCCGACTCAGATGTCCTGGGGAATCATGGCGATGATCGCCGACCCGGAAGGCAACATCTTTGCGCTCTGGGAGGACCGGATGCCGGGGGAGGAAGAGGCTTAGCGGTTTTTCAGCTCCCGCGCGACCAGAGGGCGCGCCGGCAGGAGCAGCGTCGAATCAGGCCGTGCCCGGTTACCTAGAAGCGCGCGGCCTTCCGCTTGCGGCGTCGCGCCGCGGCCGACTTCAGCTTCTTCGCTTCGCTGGGCTTGAGGTAATGCCGCTTGGCGCGGAGATCCTTCAGGATGCCGGCCTTGATGACCTTCTTCTTGAAGGCCTTGAGAGCGCCGTCGAGACGGTCGCCATCGCCAATCGTGACTTCGATCATGAGCTCCTCGATCGTTGGGACGGGGTTCCTGCGGGACACAGCATCGGCCGGTCCGACATGCGTCGAACCGGCCGATACTCTGTCAGGCGCGAAAGTTACTTCGCGATCTTGACGACGTTCTCGGCCGCCGGGCCCTTCTGGCCCTGAACGATCGTGAACTCCACGCGCTCACCTTCGGCCAGGGACCGGAATCCCTTGTCCTGGATGGCCGAGTGGTGGACGAAGCAGTCCTTCTCGCCGTTCTCGGGGGTGATGAATCCGAAACCCTTGGCGTCGTTGAACCACTTCACTGTGCCGGTCGTACGCATTTCCTACTCCTGTTGTGTGTGTAATCGGAGTCCCGAAACGGTACTGACCGACTACATGTAATCGCGAAGGTTCCCGTCGCGCCGGGGGGCTTCACCGAACTCCCGGACTATCCGGGTGGGCGGCTGAACGTACAAAGGGGGCCGCCATGAGAGCGACCCCCATGCATCGTTCCCGAAGCCTGCTCGAGTGCTCAGAAAAAGCACCCGGCATCCACCAATACTAATACACTGGACCGATTTTCTCAACCCGGAAGATTATGGGCCGGCTGGACCGTGTCAGGGGACGGCCGGCGGCTCGGCGCCACTGCTGCCAAGCTGCCCGGCGATATCGAGGCTGTCCTGGGGGATAATGACGCCCTCCGCTCCGAGGAGGCGGAAGAGCTTCCACTGCTGTTGCCGTGCCGTGTGCACCCGGGGGCCATTGTACATGAGGGAGATCACCAGCACCCCATCGGGGCGGCCGAGGTATCCCGTCAAGGTGGCGACGTCGCCCAGGGTTCCGGTCTTGGCCCGCACGATCCCCGGCCCGGGGAGGCCCTTGGCGAGCTTCCGCAACGTCCCGCTCCCGTTGGTCGGGAGGAGCATGGGGAAGCCCCGTCCGGCGGGCGAAAGCGGGAAGCGGGTCAGATAGGAAACGAACGCCATCGGGGAGGCGCGGTCTTCATGCGAGAGTCCGCTGCCGTCCACCAGATGGATGGTCGGGTCACCGGTGACTTCCCGTACGTGGGCGGTGAGGCGATCGGCCGGGCTGTCGTGTCCGCCGGCCCATTGAAGCATCAGCTCGGCGCCGATGTTGAGGCTCCGGCGGTTGACTTCGGTGGCGATCGAATCGAAGGGCTGCGAATTCACTTCGGCAAGGACCAGCGGGGCGGTGAATGCCGCGGGGGCCCCGATGCTGTTGGCCCGCTGCCATTCGATCCCGGCCAGGCGGAGGGCCCGGCCCCAGCTGGCTTCGAGGAGGGCAAGGAGGTCGTGCGTCGTGCTGGTGAATCTCCTAACCCGCGCGCGCGTTCCGATGGTCCCGTTCACGATGTAGCGGCCGCCGGGGGCCGTCTGGTACCGCAGACGGGAAGACCGGCCCTTGACGGTTCTGGCGCGGATCTCGACGAGCTCGCCGACTCCGAGCGGCGATTCTCCGACCACGCGCGGCTTCGCACCGGCCGCGGCGCCCGGGGCGA
>Ga0070707_100000802_pt1 | contig 30993 bp, 30 predicted proteins | sample KBSK5502metaG_FD_65468 | JGI IMG/M metagenome (GOLD analysis project Ga0070707, IMG submission 65468) | Corn, switchgrass and miscanthus rhizosphere microbial communities from Kellogg Biological Station, Michigan, USA - KBS K5-50-2 metaG | ecosystem: Host-associated > Plants > Roots >... | reverse complement strand
GATCCCGGGCGTCAAGGAGGACGTCACCCAGATCGTCCTGAACGTCAAGAAGCTCCGCCTCAAGAGCTTCGCGACCCACCCGGTCCAGCTCCGCCTGATCAAGAGCGGCGCCGGTCAGGTATCGGCGGCGGACATCGCCGAGTCGGCCGACGTCGAGATCATCAACCCGGAGCTCGTTCTGATGACGCTCGACACCGACGACGTCACGATCGAGATGGACCTGACCGTCGAGCGCGGCGTCGGCTACCTCGGCGCCGAGCGCACGGAGCAGCTGCCGATCGGCGTCATCGCGATCGACGCGATCTTCACTCCGGTCCGCAAGGTCAACTACTGGGTCGAGAGCATGCGCGTCGGCCAGATGACCAACTACGACAAGCTCACGATCGAGATCGAGACGGATGGGACGATCACGCCCGAGGAGGCGCTCAGCCGCTCCGCCGAGATCCTGGTCAACCAGTTTCGGCCGTTCGTGACGATCGGCATGGCGGCGGCGGTCGGCGAGCAGGCCGTGACCGGTCTCGCCCAGCTGCCCCCGAACATGCTCGACATGCCGATCGAGGAGCTCGACCTGCCGATGCGGGCCTACAACTCGCTGAAGCGGAACAACATCGTCAAGGTCGGCCAGCTGCTCCAGCTCAAGGACGACGACCTCCTCCGGATGCGCAACTTCGGCAAGAAGTCGCTCGACGAGATGAAGGAGCGCCTCCGGATGCGCGGCTTCATCGTCCCCGACACCGAGACCGACGGCCTCGAGGACGGGGCCTTCGAGGACGAGCCCGAGGACGAGGGCGAGGCCTGAGATGGCTCACCGGATCGGCGGGCGCAAGCTCAGCCGGAAGCAGGGACCGCGACTCGCGCTGTTCAAGAACCTGACCGTGTCCGTGCTCCGCTATGAGCGCGTCCAGACGACCGAGGCGAAGGCCAAGGAGGTCCAGGGCCGCGTCGAGCGGATGATCACCTTGGCCAAGCGGGGCGACCTGACGGCGCGCCGAGCGGTCGTCGCAGCGTTCCCGAACGAGCCGCTCGTCGTCACGAAGCTGTTCGACGAGATCGCCCCGAAGTACTCCGAGCGGGCGTCCGGCTACACCCGGATCGTCAAGATCGGCGCGCGGAAGGGTGACGCCGCCCCCATCGTCCAGCTCGAACTGGTATGAGCGCTGTCGGGCCGAGCAGCGCTCACTGAACTGACGCCAACTCACGCTCGAGAGGGCGTGCCGTCGCGCTACCGCGCGACGGTCGAATACGACGGAACGGACTTTGCCGGATTCCAGGTCCAACGATCTGGCGTCCGGACGGTCCAGGGAGAGCTCGAGGCCGCGCTCGCCCGCCTCAGTGATGGGGTGCGGCGACCGGTCGACGGGGCGGGCCGAACCGATGCCGGCGTCCACGCCGCGGGCCAGGTGATCGCGTTCACCTACGCCGGCCGGTTGGACGCTCCGGCCCTCGAGGCGGCCCTGAACGGCCAGCTCCCGCCGGACATCGCCATCAGCGGCGTCCGACGGGTGCCGGTGGGGTTCCACCCACGTCATGCGGCGCGGTACCGGGAGTACCGCTACACCGTCTGGAACGGGCCGCGCAGCCCGCTCCGCGAGCGCTTTGCGCTCGGGGTGCGGGCCCCGCTCGACGTCGCCGCAATGGAGCGGGCCGGGCAGGCCTTGATCGGCCGGCACGACTTCAGCGCCTTCGGGACGGTCGTCGAGGACCGCTCGCCGGTCCGGACCGTTCACGCGGTCCGGGTCCGGAGGCAGGGATCGACCGTGACGATCGACGTCAGGGCCGACGCCTTCCTCCGCGGCATGGTCCGGCGGATCGTGGCCGTCCTCCTGGAGGTCGGCCGCGGAACGATGACGGAACGACAGGTCCGCGAGGCCCTCGCCGCGCGGACGCCGGCCCGGAACGGGGTGATGGCCCCGGGCCACGGGCTGTCGCTCCGACGGGTCGCGATCGGTCGATCGAGAGACGGAACGAACGAAACGGAGACGACACGAGAACGATGAGCACGAAGACCTACGCAGTCCGCGAGAGCGAGATCGAGCGGCGCTGGTACGTCGTGGATGCGGCGGACGAGACGCTCGGACGTCTCGCGTCGCGCATTGCTCGCGTGCTCGAGGGCAAGCACAAGCCGACCTGGACGCCGAACCTCGACTCCGGCGACCACGTGATCGTCCTCAACGCGGCTCGGATCGCAGTGACGAGCGACAAGAAGGAATCCAAGCTGTACATCCGGCACAGCGGCCATCCCCAGGGCCTGAAGCAGGAGACCCTCGGCCATCTCCTGGAGCGTCGGCCCGAGGAGGTCATCCGCCGCGCCGTGAAGGGCATGCTGCCGCGGAACCGACTCGGCGTGCAGCAGCTCCGGAAGCTCAAGGTCTACGCCGGCACCGACCATCCGCATCAGGCCCAGCGGCCTGAGCCGCTCGCCTGACGAGGAGCACTCGATGACCAACCCCGCCTTCTTCTCCGGGACCGGGCGCCGCAAGACGGCGATCGCCCGTGTCCGCCTGCTGCCCGGCGAGGGCGAGATCGTCGTCAACGGTCGAACGCTGGAGGAGCACTTCGGCAACGCCGTCAACGACGCCGACGTCCGGATGCCGTTCCGCGTCACGGGCACCGAGGGCCACTTCAACGCGATGATCAAGGTCGAGGGTGGCGGCGTCACCGGCCAGGCCGGCGCCATCCGCCACGGCATCGCCCGCGCCCTCCTCGAGGTCGATGCCGACGCCAATCGTCTGCCACTCCGACAGGCCGGCCTCCTGACGCGCGACCCTCGGATGAAGGAACGCAAGAAGTACGGGCTCAAGCGCGCCCGCAAGGCGCCTCAGTACACGAAACGCTGACCTTCGTCCCGGTGCCGCGGTTGCCGCGGCGCCGCTAGCATGGCCGCGTGAACGCGGTTGCGGATTCGCGAGACACCTCGCTGCGGGGGCGCGACCTGCTGTCCGTCGCCGACCTGAGCGCCGGCGAGGTCAACCGGATCTTCGATCGGGCGGCTGAGCTGAAGGCCGAATTCCGGGCCGAGCGCCGACACGCTGAGCCGCCGCTGGTCGGGCGGACGCTGGCGATGCTCTTCCAGCGGCCGAGCCTCCGGACCCGCGTGACGTTCGAGGCCGGGATGAACCAGCTCGGCGGACACGCGATCTACCTGACCGAGGACGTCGTCATGGGCGCCCGCGAGAGCGTCCGCGACGTTGCCCGCAACCTGGAGCGGTTCGTGGACGCGATCGTCGCTCGGACCGGGCCGCACGAGGTCGTCGCCGAGCTCGCGGCCCAGGCCTCCATTCCGGTGATCAACGGCCTGACCCTTCGGGAGCACCCCTGTCAGGCCTTGGCTGACCTGTACACGCTCCGCGAGCGGTTCGGCGAGCTGCGGGGGCGGGTCCTCGCGTTCGTCGGCGACGGCAACAACGTCTACCACTCGCTGGCACTGCTCGGCGCGATGCTCGGCCTCGAGGTCCGACTCGCCCATCCGCCTGACTACGGGCCGAACCCGCGGATCGTCGACCAGGCCAACGCCATCGCCGGGGCGACCGGCGCGCGTCTGGTGTTCGGCCGGGATCCGACCGAGGTCGTCCGCGGCGCCGACGTCGTGTATACCGATGCCTGGACGTCGATGGGCCAGGAGGCGGAAACGGAGGCGCGACGCGACGCCTTCGCCGGCTACCGCGTCGACGACGCGCTCCTGGACGCGGCCGGCCCGAGCGCAGTCGCCATGCACTGCCTACCGGCTCACCGAGGCCGGGAGATCACGTCCGCCGTGATGGACGGGCCACGCAGCATCATCTGGGACCAATCGGAGAACCGCCTCCACGTCCAGAAGGCGCTCCTCGTCGAGATCCTCCGCGGATGACCGGCTCCAAGGGCTCGGACTCCAGGCCAAGCGGCAAGGGCGGGCAGCGCGCCTCGAGGGGCACCGCCGCGTCGACGGGCAGGGGCTCGGGCTCGCTGTACGAGCGCTACAAGGACGCCCTCCGACGTGGCCATGTCGCGGCCCTCCGCGGCCGCCACGACGCCGCCGTCGACGCCTACGGTGAGGCCGCCGAGATCGCGCCTGACCGCGCCCTGCCGCACGCGAGCATCGGCGGGATCCTCGCCAAGATGGACCGCCCCGCCGACGCGGTGGTCGCCTACGAGCGAGCGCTGGACCTGGCCCCGCGTGACGAGGCCGCCCTGCGCGGCCTCGCCGAGGTCCTGACGCGTCTTGGGCGTCCGACCGACGCCGCGTCTGTGCTGGATCGGCTGTCCGACGCGCTCGACCACAACGGCAGGCTGGCGGATGCGACCGACACGGCCCGGCGAGCCCTCGAGCTGGCCGAGTCGCGGCCGCGCCGGACCCATGTCGAAGAGCTGGCGACGCGCCTGCGCGCGGAGTCGCCCGGTGACGAGACGGCCGAGCGGGCGATCGCCCTGGCGATGAAGTTGCTCGAGCCGGCGGAGGTCGCCGAGCCCGAGCCCGCCGAGCCCGAGCCAGCCGAGCCCGAAGCCGCCGAACCCGAGGCGGAGCCGGAGCCCGAAGCCGAGGTCGTCGAGGCCGAGCCGGTCGAGGTAGCTGAGGTCGAGTCCGGGCCGGAGCCCGAGGCCGGACCGGAGCCCGAGGTCATCGAAGCCGATGCGCCGGCGACCGAGGCCGCCGAGGCCGAGCCGGTCGAGACACCGGAAGCGGGAACGTCGGAGCCCGAGCTCGAGCCAGCCGAAGCCGTCCGAACGGAGCCCGTGCCAGAGCCCGTCGAGCCGGCCGGTCTCGGCATCGCCCTCGGCGTCGCAGCCGAGGCCCGACTCTACGCCGGCGACGGCGCCGAAGCGCGCGAAGGCCTCCTCGCCGCCGCCCGAGCCCACCGTCGGGCGGGTCGGCTCATCGCCGCCGTCGACGCCTGCGACCTGGCGATCGGCGTCGCCCCGGCGGACCCGGACCTGCACCTGCTCCTCGCCGATCTCTACCTCGACCGCGGCTGGCGGACGCTCGCCGTCGACAAGCTGTTGCTGCTCGGCCGGATCGCCGAGCTCGACGCCGACGCGGCGACCCGCGAGCGCCTCTGCGCCCTCGTCACGGCGCGCCTCCCCGACGAGCCGCGCCTCGTGGAGATGTGCGCCTGACGACCTGCGGGACGATCCGCGGACCTCGCCGTCCCGGCGGCCGGGCCCTCCTCGCGATGTAGACTTCGAGCACGATGCCGCAGCTTCTGCAGTCGATCGTCGACCGGATCGACCTGACCGCGCTGATCGACATCGGGATCACGGCGATTCTGATCTACTGGCTGTTCAGCCTGATCCGGGGAACCCGCGCCGTCAGCCTCGTGATCGGCGTCAGCGTCCTGTTCGCGGTGTACGCGGCGGCCCGCGCGTTCGATCTGCGGCTGCTGACCCAGATCCTCCAGACCCTGGCGGTCGTCGGCCTGTTCGCCCTCGTCGTCGTGTTCCAGCCGGAGCTCCGCCGGGCCCTGGACCGGATCGGCCGGGTCGGCTCGTTCAACTGGCTCTTCGCGCCGAGCGAGGCCCGGATCGGCGACCACGTCGCCAACGAGGTCGCCCGGGCAGCCGCGGGGCTGTCCGCGGACGGCCACGGCGCGCTGATCGTCCTCGAGCGGGACACCGGCCTCGAGGAGGTCGCCGAGACCGGGGTGATGCTCCACGCCGACATCAGCGCCGACGTGCTGCGGACGATCTTCGCCCCGAAGACGCCGCTCCACGACGGCGCGGTGATCATCCGCGACGAGACGATCCTCGCCGCCGGAGCCCTGCTGCCGCTCGCCGAGATGACGATCCACACGGAGCGCTTCGGGACGCGCCACCGGGCGGCCCTCGGCATCACCGAGCAGACCGACGCGGCGGTCATCGTCGTGTCGGAGGAGAACGGACAGATCAGCCTCGTCGAGCGGGCCCGGATCGTGCGCAACCTGAGCGAGGCGCAGCTCGCGCGGGCGATCCGTGCCCTCCTCGGCCCGGGACGAGGCCGCGGAACGCTCGGCGGACGCCTGGGCGGGGTCGTGGAGCTGGGTGGTCGTGCCCCGCGTCTGGCCGACCTCGGCCGGATGGTCCGAAGTCGATCGGGCCGGACCGGGCGCGGCGGGACGATCACCGATGACGAGGGGGCCACGCCGGTTCGAGCGCAGCGGTGAACCGGGCTGTCCGGATCCTCGTCCACAACTGGCCCCTCAAGGTCCTCGCGATCATCCTGTCCTTCCTCCTCTATTCGGGGCTCGTCGTTTCGCAGTCGACGTTCGAGTACCCGGGGTCGGTCCGGATCGACATCCTCAACCAGCCGACGGACGCCGTCGTCCTCGGCAACCTGCCTCCGGTGACCCGGATCCGCTACATCGTCAACGGCGACGTGGGCGCCGGACCCTCGCCCGACAGCTGGCGCGCCACGATCGATCTGGCGGGCGTGGATCCGCAGGCCGGCTCGATCTACCGCGCCATCAACGTCACGTCCGTCGACGCCCGATTCATCGTGATCGACTACGAGCCCCGCGGGCTCAACGTCCAGCTCGACCCGTACAAGTCCTATGTCGTCCCCGTCACCGTCGACACCGGGACGCCGCCGCCAGATCTCGAGGTCGAAGACCCGGTGCCGAGCCAGGACAGTGTCACGGTTTCCGGGCCTGACTCGGTCGTGAAGTTCGTCGTCGAGGCGAAGGCGAACGTGACGATCGATCCGCACGGCCTGCCGGTCGACCGGGATGTCCCGTTGATCCCGGTCGACAAGCTCGGCAACGAGGTCAGCCCCGTCCGTGTCGACCCGCCGACCGTCCACGTGAAGATCAACGTCTTCACCAACGCCCAGACGAAGAACCTCGCTGTCAACGCCATCGTGACCGGAACGCCGCCGGCCGGATACTCCCTCGGGACGATCACGGTCGAGCCCACGAGCATCCTCGCGAAAGGCGACGCCGCGACCCTGGCGACGGTCGCCACGGCCGACACCGCGCCGATCTCGGTCGGAGCCGCGACGAGCACGATCGAGACCGACGTCCTCCTGGCGCTCCCGTCGGGCGTCGTCGCCGTCGGCGCCACGACGGTCCACGTCACGGTCACGATCAAGCCCGAGGATGGCACCCGGACCTTCCAGGCGGGCCTGGTCCTGACCGGTGAGCAGCCCGGCCTCCAGTACACGCTGTCGACGCTGAACGTGCTCCTGTCGATCGGCGGGCCGGTCGCCGATCTGGACCGCCTCGACGCGGGCGGGATCACGGTCCCGATCGACGTCGCCGGGCTCGGACCGGGCACCCACACCGTCCAGCCAGCGCCGGTCCTCCAGGCGGGCCTCCGGCCGCTGCGGGTCGACCCGGCCACGGTCACCGTGACGGTCACATCGGCGGGCGCCGGTCCCAGCGGGTCCGGCTGAATGCCGCGTCTCTTCGGAACGGACGGGATCCGGGGGGTCGCGAACGTCGAGCTCAAGCCGACGCTCGCCTACGCACTCGGTCGAGCGACGGCCCATCGGCTCGTCGGCAAGGGCGGACTCCTCGTCGTCGGCCAGGACACGCGACGCTCCGGCGACATGTTCGTCTCGGCCATCGCCGCCGGAGCGACGAGCCTCGGCAGCGACGTCCGGATCGCCGGCTGCGTCCCGACGCCGGCCCTCGCCTTCCTCGCCGGCACCGGCGACTTCGCCGCCGGCATCATGGTCTCGGCCTCGCACAACCCGGCCGAGGACAACGGCCTGAAGGTCCTCGATGAGCACGGTCTGAAGCTCGACGACAACGTCGAGGACGAGATCGAGCAGCTGATCTGGCGGACCGAGGAGCTCGGCTCGGTCGGCAACGCGGAGATCGGGCGGGCCGTCGTGGACCCATCGCTGCTCGATCGGTACCGGGAGCACCGGCTGGGGCTGGCAGCGAGCGTCCGAGCGGCCGGCCTGCGAATCGTCCTCGACTGCGCCAACGGATCGGGCGGCGTTGTCGGGCCGGAGATCCTGGCCGCGACGGGAGCGAGCGTCGAGACGATCCACAACGAGCCCGACGGAGTGAACATCAACGTCGGCTCCGGTGCGACCGCGCCCGCGTCACTCGCGGCCGCGGTCTCGAAGCGCGGCGCGGACGTCGGCTTCGCCCTCGACGGCGACGCGGACCGACTCATCGCGGTGGATGCGGCCGGGCAGATCGTCGACGGCGATCAGGTCCTCGGGATCCTGGCCCTCGACCGGCTCGGGCGCGGTGTCCTCCCGGAAGGCGCCCTCGTCGTGTCGGTCCTGTCGAACGGCGGGCTCCAGGCGGCCGTGGAGGAGGCCGGCGGTCAGGTGATCCGCACCCCGGTCGGCGACAAGTACATCCTCGAAGGCATGCAGGTCTCGCGGGCGGGGCTGGGCGGGGAGAAGAGCGGCCATGTCATCGTCCTGGAGCACACGACATCCGGCGACGGCATCGTCACCGCGCTGGAGGTGCTCCGGGTGATGACGAGGACCGGACAACCGCTCGCCGACCTCGCGGCCCGCATCCCGCTCCTGCCACAGCAGCAGCGCGCGGTGAATGTCCGCCACAAGGACCAGTGGGAAGGCGATCCGGCAATCCAGCGGGCGATCCGCGACGCCGAAGTCCGCCTCGGGAGCGGCGGCCGTGTCCTCGTCCGACCGTCCGGCACGGAGCCGGCTCTCCGGGTGATGGTCGAAGGGCCCGATTCCGCGCTGGTCACCGAGCTGGCCGACGCGATCGCGGGTCTCGCGGGCGAGCGACTAAACTGACGGGCCTGTTGGGCTGGCTCCTCGCCGCTCGGCCGAGTTCAGGCCAAGGCGGCGCCGAGCAGGCGAAGCGAGCGCACTGCGGCGTGCGTGAGCGAGATGCGCAGGCGCCAACGCAGGGATGAGCCGGCCCAGCGGCGACCAGGGAGACTGCCTAGAAATGTGTGGCATCGTCGGCTATACCGGGCCCCGCGAGGCGGGGCCGATCCTGATCGAGGGCCTGCAGCGGCTGGAGTACCGCGGCTACGACTCGGCCGGGATCGCCCTGGTCGACGAAGAAGGCGACCTCTTCGTCGAGAAGAAGGCCGGCAAGCTCTCGAACCTCCAGACCGCGATCGCCGACCGGACGCCGCACGCCGCGATCGGCCTCGCCCACACCCGCTGGGCCACCCACGGCCGGCCGAACGACCTCAATGCCCATCCCCACCAGGACTGCACCGGCGACATCACGGTCATCCACAACGGGATCATCGAGAACTTCTCCGAGCTGCGGGACGGGCTGGAGGCGCGCGGCCACACGCTGACGTCAGAGACCGATACGGAGGCGATCGCCCACCTCGTCGAGGAGGCCTACCAGGGTGACCTCGCCGACGCCGTCCGTGCTGCCCTGCGTCAGCTGGAGGGCGCCTACGCCCTCGTCGTCATGCACAGGGGCGAGCTGAGCCGGCTCGTCGGGGCGCGCCAGGACGTGCCGCTCGTCGTCGGCCTGCACGGCGAGGAGAGCTTCATCGCGAGTGACGTCGCCGCGATCCTGGCGCATACCAACCGGATCATCTTTCTCGAAGAGGGCGACGTCGCCGATCTCCACCCGACCGGCGTCGAGGTCACCGATGTCGACGGGAACCCGCGCCAACGCGCGGAGACGATCGTGGACTGGACACCCGAGGCCGCCGAGAAGGGCGGCTTCGACCACTTCATGGCAAAAGAGATCCACGAGCAGCCCGAGGCGCTCCGCCAGTGCATCGCCGGTCGGGTGACCCGGGACGGCCAGATCCGGGTCGAGGAGATCGCCGGCCTCGACGAGCAGCTCCGGGCCGCGACCCGGATCGAGCTCGTCGCCTGTGGTTCGGCCTACTACGCGGCGCTCGTCGGTGCGGCGGCGTTGCAGGAATGGACGGGCCTGCCGGCCCGCGCGACGGTTGGATCGGAGTTCCGCTACGGTCCGCCGCCGCTCGACGAGAAGACGCTCGTGATCGCGGTCACCCAGTCCGGCGAGACCGCCGACACGATCGCCCCGACCCGCCACGCGCGCGAGCAGGGCTGCCCGATCATCGCCGTCACGAACACGGTCGGCTCGGCGATCACCCGCGAGGCCGACGCGGTCGTGTTCCTCCAGGCCGGTCCCGAGATCGCGGTGGCGGCGTCGAAGACGTTCACGACCCAGGTGACCACGCTCGTCATTCTCGCGGCGGCCATCGCGAAGGCCCGCGGGGCGCTCGACGAGGCCCTCGAGGGGGAGCTGGCTGACGCGCTCCATGCGCTCCCGGCGGCCGCCCAACGCGTGCTCGACACCGCCGGCCCGGACGCACCAACCATCGCCCGCCGCTACGTCAACTCGCGCGGCTTCATGTTCGTCGGCCGCGGCTACTCCATGCCGACGGCGCTCGAGGGCGCCCTCAAGCTCAAGGAGGTCAGCTACGTCCACGCCGAGGGCTACGCGGCGGGCGAGCTGAAGCACGGCCCGATCTCGCTGCTGGACGCGGAATATCCGCTGGTCGCCGTTGCGACGCAGTCGCGGGTGTACGACAAGGTCATCAGCAACGTCATGGAGGGCCGGGCCCGCGACGCGCGGGTGATCGCGGTCGCCACCGAGGGCGACGAGCAGGTCCGCCGCTACGCCGACGACGTCTGGTTCGTCCCCGCCATCCACGAGGCGCTCAGCCCGGTTATCGGGATCATCCCGCTCCAGCTCTTCGCCTACCACGTGGCCGTGGCGCGGGGGACCGACGTCGACCAGCCGCGCAACCTCGCCAAGTCGGTCACCGTGGAATAGCGAGTCGGACCGTGACCCGGGAAGCTCCCCGATCGCCCGGCGACGTGCCCTCCGAGGTCGGAGGCGGAGCTCTGCGACGCCATCCGCCCGAGGAAACGACCGAACTGGGGATCGACATCATCAAGGTCGACCGCATCCGCCGGTCGATCGAGCGGTTCGGCGAACGATTCGCGAAGCGGGTCCTGACGCCGGCCGAGCAGCGCTACGTCCGGCTGCGACCGGAGACGTTCGCCGGCCGGTGGGCGGCCAAGGAGGCGGTCAGCAAGGTGCTCGGTCTGGGGGTCCGCGGAATCGGTTGGCGCGACATCGAGGTCGAGCGGCTCCCGACCGGTCAGCCCTCGGTCCGCCTCCGCGGCCGGGCCGCGGCCCGCGCCGAGCAGCTCGGCATGGAGCGCATCGCGCTGTCGATCAGCCACGAGTCCGACTACGCGGTGGCGATCGCATACGGGGTCCGGACGGCCGGCGGCCGGTACGTCTTCCCGCTCGACATCGACGAGCGACTGGACGACCGCGAGCGGCGAATCCTGGCCCGGATGGAGCGGCTGCGCGACCTGCACGCGGCCCAGGTCGCGGTGGCCGAGTCGGCCGAGATCGTGTCAGACCTGACCGACGAGGAGGCGGTCGTGTCGATCCGCGAGGCGGGTGAGGCCGAGCGTGGCTGATCGCGGGCGGGTCGGCTTCCTGCCGGCCGACAGAAGCGGACCTGAGGGGCCCTGGACGCCGCCGGTCGACGGCGCCGAGCTCCTGGACGACCAGATCGCCGCGGGGCTCCTGCCGGCGCGCGACAAGCGGGCGCACAAGGGCTCGTTCGGGAAGCTGCTGGTGATCGCCGGCTCCCTGGACTACGCCGGCGCGGCGCTCCTCGTGTGCCGCGCCGCAGGGCGCACCGGGGCGGGGCTCGTGACGCTCGCGGTCCCGGAATCGCTCCAGCCGCTGTTCGCGGCGAAGGTCGTCGAGGCGACGACGATGGCGTTGCCAGAGGACGACGTCGAGGAGATCGACCCCGAGCCCGCGCTCGCCCGGATCCTCGACCACGACCACGACGCGATCGTCGTCGGGCCCGGCCTTCGGCCGGGCCTCGCCACGGCGGAGCTCGTCCGGCTCCTGCTGGCGGCCGGCGACGACGGTGCCAGCGCGCCGATCGTGCTCGACGCCGAGGCCCTCCGGTCGCTGGCCACGCAGGAGAGCTGGTGGGCGGGCGACCACCGGCCGTCGGTCCTGACGCCGCATGCCGGCGAGTTCGCCCGGCTCCGCGCCGGGAGCGGTCGCGAGCCGGAGGCCGACGGCGACCTCGCGGCCGACGACGTGGCCCGGGCGACCGCCGCCCGGGACGCCGCCACGACGTGGGGCCAGGTCGTCGTCCTCAAGGGCGCGAAGACCGTGATCGCCGCGTCCGACGGGCGGGTCGCCGTCGCCCCGTTCGAGAACCCGGCGCTGGCGAGCGGCGGGACGGGCGACGTCCTGAGCGGGGCGATCGGATCGCTCCTGGCCCAGCACGTCGCCCCGTTCGACGCCGCTCGGCTCGGCGTCTACCTTCACGGGCTTGCCGGCGACAGCGTCCGCGAGCGCCTCGGTGACTCGGGACTCCTGGCCTCGGATCTGCCCGACCCGATCGCCATGGCCCGCAAGCGCCTCGCTGCCGTCGCGGAGCGGCGAGCCGCCGGCAGTCGCCTCGGGTTCGGGCTGCACCTGCCACCGCCGACACCGGCCGCGGCCGACGACACCTCGCCGGCCTCGCCGGCGGCGCCGGCCGTCCCCACTGCCCCGAACGAGCGCTCGAGGTCCGCGTCCTGACCGCGACCGGCGACCGCTCGTCGATCGAGACGCGTCTCGCGGCCGCCGGGCTGCCACCGCTCCGCCGGACCGCCTGGATCGAGGTCGATCTGGGTGCGGTCGCCGGCAACCTCCGCGCGATCGCCTCCATGGCGGGGAGTCAGGCCGTGATGCCCGTCGTCAAGGCGGAGGCGTACGGCCACGGGATGGTGCCGGTCGCACGTGCTCTCGAGGGTGCGGGGGCCTCGGCCCTGTGCGTGGCGACGCTCGACGAGGCGATCACGCTCAGGACCGCGGGACTGAGGAGCGAGATCCTCGTCCTGTACCCGATCCCGCCGGCGGGCGTCGTCGACGCTGCCGATCACCGGCTCACGATCGTCGGCGGCGGTCCGTCGGTCGTCGCGGCGACGCTCGCCGCGGCCGCCGACGCGGGCATCGCCGGCCGGCTGTCGATCGAGCTGGAGGTCGAGACCGGCCTCGGCCGGGGTGGGGCGGCGCCGGACGCGGTCGTCGAGGTCGCCGGAGCCGTCGTCGCCGCGGGCGCCCGCCTGAGCGGCGTCTGGTCCCATCTCCAGGAGACCGAGGTCGAGGCGATCACCGCCGAGCAGGTCAGCCGGTTCGAAGCGGCGCTCGCCGCGTTGGCCGCTGCCGGCATCGCGGTTCCCCGCCGCCACCTTGCCGCGAGCGCCGCCATCCTCCTCGGGTCGGTCCCGCGCTATGACGCGGTCCGGCCCGGCCTGATCACGTACGGCCTGATCCCCGACGAGCTGACCGACGCCGGGTACGGGGAGGCTTCATTCGCCGATGCGGCGACCCGGCTCCGGCCGGTCCTTGCCCTCAAGGCTCGGCCGGTCCGCGTTGCCGACCTGCCGGCCGGGCACGGCGTGTCGTACGGGCCGACGTGGCGCGCGGAACGGCCCAGCCGGATCGCCACGCTGCCGCTCGGCTACGGCGACGGTTGGCCGCGGGCGCTGTCCAATCGAGGCCAGGTCCTGGTCCGTGGGATCCGCGTCCCGACCATCGGGAACGTCGCCATGGACGCGACGATGATCGACGTCACCGACGTCCCCGGGAGGCCCGTCGACACCGACGACGAGGTCGTCCTGGTCGGCCGCCAGGGCACTGCCGAGATCACCGCCGCCGACGTGGCGCGATGGCGCAACACGAACTCATGGGAGGTGGTGACGGCGATGTCCGCCCGACTGACCCGGGTGTACGATGCGCCGGCCGGGCCGCCCGGTTCGGACGCATTCCCCCCGCAGGAGACCCGTTGACCCGGATCGAACTCTGGAACGGCGACATCTGCGACCTCGAAGTCGACGCGATCGTGAATGCTGCCAACCTGTCGCTGTGGATGTCGACAGGCGTGGGTGGGGAGATCAAGCGGGCGGGCGGCGACTCGATCGAGTTCGCCGCGGTTCGCCAGGCCCCGGTCCCGCTCGGCGAGGCCGTCGTGACGCCGGCCGGCCGGCTGGCCGCGAGGGCGGTGATCCACGCCGTGTCGCTCGATCGCGACCGCCGAACGAGCGCCGAGGTCATCGACCGGGCCGTCCACAGCGCCATGGCCCGGGCCAATGAGATCCGGGCCAGGAGCATCGCCTTTCCGGCGATGGGGACGGGCGTGGGTGGCTTCCCGCTCGACGAGGCCGCTCGGGTGACCGTCCAGGCCGTCCGCGACGCGCTGCCCGCCTCGCCCATGATCGAGCACGTGATCTTCGCGATGCGCGGCGCCGCCGCGTACCAGGCATTCGAGGCGGCGCTGGCCGCGACTGCGCCGGCCGAGCCGATCTCCGCGCCCGGCGCCGGGACCAGGCGGGCGGTGTCGCGATGAGCATGTCGTACGAGCGCACGGACGAGCAGCGCGACGAGCTCGTCGAGCGCGTCGCCCGCGAGATCCAGCTGCGCGGGCTGACCGGTCCCGCCGTCCACTTCCTCGAGGCGAGCCGCCCGTACCGACCGCTCGGCGCGAACGCGATGCTCTTCTTCGACCCGGTCCTGCGCGGGCTGTTCGGCGGCGACGATGCCTCCGCGTCGCTGATCCTCGCCGACGACGCGGGCATCGAGCTCCTCATCGCCCGACTCGAAGAGATCGACGAAGAAACCACCTGGGACGCCTGACGGCCGGATGAGCTTCGGGCCGCGGACGTCGCGGCCGTCGCGGCCGTCTCGCGCGTTCGCCCGGTAGCATGGGTCGGTGACTTCCGATCCCCGAGCCTTCCTGGCCGTCGATCAGGGCGCCGCGACGACGTCGGCGGCGCTCATCGGCCGCCTCGCCCATCGCTGGCGCGTCATCGGCTCGCTGGCGACCCCGGCCCCAGGCGATGTCGACGCGATCGGGACCGAGCTCGTCCGGCGGGTCCACGCGGCCGATCCTGATCTCGCCGACGGCCTCGGCCTGACGACGAACGGCGCGCCCGCCGACATCGCGGCGCTCGCGGCGGACCTGCCTCGTCTCGTCGCGCGCAGCGCTCCGGTTCGGACGCTGCTCGCCGTCGCGGTGTCCGATCGAGCGCTGGAGCCGCTGGCAACCGCCGCCCGCAAGACGGGCTGGCGGACCCAGGGTGCATCGCTGGACGGGCACGATCCGTTCCAGCTGATGGCGTCCATCCTCGACCGGGACGTCAATGTGCTCCTCGTCGGCGCCGGCGATCCTCCGGGGGCCGACGAACGACGCCAGCTCGACGAGCTCGCGGCGATCGTGGCCGGGGCCGTCGCCCGGCGCGCGGAGCTCACGGTGATCCTCGCGGGTGCGATGGCGGATCACCTCGCCCGGATCGAGCCGACGGGGGCCGCGCGCGGCGGCGAGATCCTCCTCGGACCGCCGGCCTCGGCGGGCGATCCGCCGGGAGAGCCCCTGCGACGGCTGCTCGACGACGTGCGCGGCGGTCCGGATGACCCGCGCCGGGCGGCGGGCCGGATCACGGCCGCCCTCGCCGACGTCCTCGACCGACGGATCGAGCTGATCGAGATCGGCTTTGACGGCGGCCTGCGGGCCACCGCGAGCCCGGGCGTCGAGGGCGGCGAGGGGATATCCCAGGTCTCGATCGTGGCCGACGCGGCTCTCGTGCCGCCCGATCCCGACGACGCGACCGTCGATCGCGTCCTCGCCTGGGCGACGATCTCGCTCGATCGCCATCGCCTGCGCGACCGCCTGCGCGAGCTCCGCCTGTGGCCGTGGTCGGGGATCGCGGGGGACGGGGCGCGGCTGCGGCTCGCGGCCGCCCGCGCCGCGTTGACCGTGCTGATGGAGGCCACGCCCGACCAGTCCGCCCTCCCCGCGCCGGACCTGGTGGTGGTTGCCGGTGGCGCCTTCGCGGTGGCGCCGGGCCCCGCCGTCGCGCTCGCCCTCGTCGACGTCGTGCGCCGCCCCGCGGCGATCGCCATCGCCCAGGACCATGCGCGGCTTCTCGGGGCGCTCGGCGTGATCCCGGATCCCAACGAACGGCGCCAGGCGCTGGCGGATCTCGTCGATGACGTCCTGGTGCCCCTCGGCAGCGTGGTGATCCCCGCGGGGATCCGGGCCGGCGCGAGCGCCGGTCGGTTGACGGTCCACGCCGGAACCGGGGCGTCGGACAGCGACCTGGTTCCGGGTGGCCTCGAGCTCGTCGACCTGGCGCCGGGCGAAGTCGCCACCGCCGAGTTCACCTTCCGCGACTCGGTCCGGCTGGGCGCCCGGGGCCGGCGGTTCGCCGTCGACGTCGCCGGCGGCCTTGGCGGCCTCCTCGTGGACCTCCGCGACGTCCCGCTCCGGTTGCCCGACCGGGCCGAGCGGCGCCGTGAGCTGCTCGACGCCTGGCAGGAATCGCTGTGGGTGACGCGCGACCGATGACGGCGACCGTCCGAGCCGGCGGAAACGGGGCGACGCCGCGGCCGCACGGTCGGGGCCTGGATCTGGTCGCGCGGCGGTCGTTGTTGAGCGACGTCGCCGAGGTCGGGTTCCGCCTCGCGCCCGGCGATCGCCCGCTGGTCGCCGCCGGAGACGCGATCGTGGCCGGCACGACGATCGCAGAACGCCTTCGCGATCCGCGCCTCGTCGATGTTCCTGCCTCTGCGGCCGATCCAGACGCCCGGTCGGGCGATGGGTGGTCCAGCGTCGGCCGGCCTCTTGCGCGGGTCCGCCGCGGGGACGAGGCGGACAGCGGTGAGCTCATCTACGAGCATGGCGGGCGCTGGCGCGTCGCGGTCGGCGACCATCTCGAGCCGATCGACTGTCCGGTCGCTGGCGTGGTCCGCGACATCCGACCCGGAATCGCCATCCGGGTCCGGGCCGAGGGTCGGGCCTTGCCCGGCGTGGAGGCCCTTGGCGACCCGACGAGCGGCCGGCTGTCGCTCGGCAGCGATCGCGGTGACATCCGCTACGGACGGCTCCGATCGACGTCGCTCGATGTCGGCCTTGCCGGAACGATCCTGGTGATCGGCTCCCGCGTCGACGCCGAGGCGCTCACCCGTGCTCGGGCGATGGGCGTCCGCGGCGTGGTCGTGAGCGGCCTCGCCGGCAAGGAGCGCCGTGACTTCCTCGCCTCGGAGGCCCGGCAGCGGGCGGCGCTGCACCGTCTCCCGCCGTTCGCGGTCCTCATCCTCGACGGCGTGATCCGGCGGCCCATCGCGGGCCCGATCGCGGCGATCCTCGAGGCCCTCGCCGGCACGACGGTCGCGATCTCGGTCGATCCGCCCGCCCTCGTCTTCGACGCCCCGAAGGTCCGGGTGGACCGGCCCCCGGCCGACCACGTTCGCGTCCGCTCCGGCGAGCACGCCGGGGAGGAGGGCCGGTGGGCGGGCCTGGCAGGGATCCGCCGCTTCGCCGGTGGGACGTTCCTCGAGGCCGGCTGGGTGGTCTTCGGCAACGATCCGCCGCGCCCCGTGCCGCTCGCGGATCTCGAGCGGTTCGTCTGACGATGGCCGGCCGGCTGGCCGGCGCGGCGGCCACCGGGTCGGATGCCGCGGCCGCCACGGTTGATCGGGCTCGGGTCGGTTCGACGTCTGCCGCCGATACGGTCGAATGGGGCGAGCGGCTCGGCAGGGTCGCCCGGGCCGGCGACCTCATCTGCCTGTGGGGCGAGCTCGGGGCGGGCAAGACCCAGCTCGCGAAGGGCATCGCCCGGGGCCTCGGCGTCGCCGACATCGTCAACTCGCCGACGTTCGTGCTCATGGCCGAGTATGCCGGGCGGCTGCCGCTCTTCCACGTCGACCTGTACCGGCTGGCCAATGCCTCCGACGCGCTCGCGGGTGGGGTCGTCGACGACCGCCAGGAGGACGGCCTGACGATCGTCGAATGGCCGGACCGGCTCGGCCCGGTCCTTCCCGCGGCCCGCCTCGATGTCGAGATCGACGGGACCGGCGACGAGCCTCGGACGATCGACGTCGTCACCCGCGATCCTCGCTATCGCCGCTACGTCGAGGCCGTTCGATGAGGCCCGGACCGGGGACGGACGGCCGGCGGCCGTGGCTTCTCGCGATCGACACCGCCACGAGTCAGGTCGTCGTCGCCGCGGCCGGACTCGACGGGACGTTGCTGGGCGCGACGACCTGGGCGGCAGGTCGGACCCACGGCGAGCGGCTGCTGCCGGCAATCGGGCGGCTCCACGGCGAGGCGAACCTCCGCCGATCGCGGATCCGCGGCGTGATCGTCGGGACCGGGCCGGGCGCCTTCACCGGGTTGCGGGTCGGGCTCGCCACGGCCAAGGCGATCGCCCATGAGCTCGGGGTGCCGATCGTCGGCGTGTCGACCGGCGAGGCCTTGCTTCGTGCCGCTGCCGGCGCCGAGGAGCCGCCCAGCCCCCTGGTCCTGCTCCTGCCGGCCGGCCCGAACGATCGCCACGTCGTCCGCCCTGGCGGGGCCCCTCTTCTGCTGCCTGGAGGCACGGACCCGGACCTGGCCCCGACCGATGTCCTCGTCGCCGTCGACCTCGCCGGCCGGGCCCCCGACGATGCCATCCAGCGCGGCGAGCGGGCCCGGCGCGGCCTCGCCGCGGCGCTCGTCGCGATCGGCCTCGGCCGCCTCGCGGACGGCGGTGACGACCTGGCGCGGCTCGTCCCGGAGTACGTGACGCTGCCGCGCGGCGTGAACGCGGAGAGCGGGGAGGTCGAATGGTCGCGCGACCCCCGCTGAAGGTCCTGATCGAAGCGATGCGCCTCGAGGATCTCGACGAGGTCCAGCGGATCGAGGAGGCGAGCTTCACGACGCCGTGGCCGCCGAACGCCTACCGCAGCGAGCTGATGACGAACCGGCTGGCGTCGTACCTCGTCGCCCGCGTGGAGGGCCGGATCGTCGCCTACGGCGGGATGTGGCTGATGGTCGACGAGGCCCACATCACGACCTTCGCCGTCCATCCCGCCTGGCGCCGCCAGCGGCTCGGCGAGCGGCTGCTCCTCGCGTTCCTCGATCTCGCCCGCGACCGCCACGCGCGGGAAGCGACCCTCGAGGTCCGCCTGTCGAACCTGGGCGCCCGACGGCTGTACGAGAAATACGGCTTCCGGCCGGTCGGGCTGCGGCCGCGCTACTACAGCGACAACAACGAGGACGCCCTGATCATGACGACCGAGCCGCTCGACGATCCGCGACTCCGGGCCCGGATCGAGCGCCTGCGGGTCGCCCTCGACGACGGCCCGCCACCGTCGGGACCGTTCGAGCCGGACGAGGATCAGACGATCGGCGACCACGAGGTGCCACCGGCGCCGCCTCCCTCGACCAATCGATGACGAACCCCATGGACGACGCGCTCATCCTGTCGGTGGAGTCGTCGTGTGACGAGACGGGCATCGCCGTGACGCGCGGTGGCCGGTCGATCCTGTCGAACGTCGTCGCCAGCCAGACGGCGCTCCACGCCGGCTCCGGCGGGATCGTCCCCGAGGTGGCGGCTCGGGCCCATCTCCGCTGGATCGTGCCGGTCCTCGACGGGGCTCTGGGCGACGCCGGCGTCGCGGTCGACGACGTGGACGCCGTCGCGGTGACCTATGGGCCGGGCCTCGCCGGCTCGCTGCTGGTCGGCCTGAACTTCGCCAAGACCCTTGCCTGGGTCCACGACAAGCCGCTCGTCGGGGTCAACCATCTCGAGGGCCACCTGTACGCGGCCTGGCTCCACGACGGCGCGAACGGCGGCGACGGCCCGGAGCCGCTCTTCCCGCTGGTCGCCCTGATCGTCTCGGGCGGCCACACCTTCCTCGTCGAGATGCCCGATCACCTGACCTACCGGCTGCTCGGCCAGACGGTCGACGACGCCGCCGGCGAGGCGTTCGACAAGGTCGGCCGGCTGCTCGGGCTGGCGTACCCCGGCGGACCGGCGATCTCCCGGGCCGCCGAGGCCGCGACCCGCCACGACGCCGCGTTCCCGCGGGCGTGGCTGGGGGACACCTACGACTTCAGCTTCAGTGGTCTGAAGACCGCGGCGCGGCGGACGATCGAGGAGGCCCGGGTCGGCCAGGGACTTCCGACCGGCAAGGCCGCTGAGGCGGAGCCGGCGGCCCGCCTGTCGCACGCGGCGACGGCCGAGCTGGCGTGGGGCTTCCAGGATTCGGTCGTCGACGTCCTGGTGACGAAGACGATCCGGGCTGCCGAGTCGACGGCCGCACGGTCGATCGTCCTCGGCGGCGGCGTCGCGGCCAACTCCGCGCTCCGGACGCGCCTGGCCGGCGAGGCGGAGGCGATCGGCCTGCCGCTGATCGTGCCCCGGCCGGCGCTGTGCACCGACAACGGGGCGATGATCGGCGCCGCGGGCGCCCGTCGGTTCGCCGCCGGGGAGCGGGCCGACCTGTCGCTCGACGCGCGGCCGTCCCTGCCGCTCGTCCGTCGCTGAGGCGCGGGGATCGTCGCGTGGGCGCCAGCGGGACCCGGATCGACCCGGCGAGCGTTCGTCAGACGCTGCGCGAAGCAGGCCTCCGCGCTCGGCACAGCCTGAGCCAGAACTTCCTCGCCGACCCCGACGTCCTCGAAGGGATCCTCGTCGAGGCGGCGCCCGGGCCGGGCGAGGCGATCCTCGAGATCGGCCCTGGGCTCGGCCTCCTGACCGGTGGACTGCTCGCGGCCGGCGCCCGGGTGACCGCGGTCGAGCTGGACCGGGGGCTGGCCGCCTTCCTGCGTGAGCGGTTCGACGTCGAGCTGGCCGATGGCCGGCTGCGGCTGATCGAAGGCGACGCCCTCGACCAGGACCTGACGCGGCTCGTGGCGGCTCCGTACCAGGTCGTCGCGAACCTGCCGTACCACATCACGAGCCCCATCCTCCATCGCCTGCTCGGCGAGACGCCGCGCCCGGAGCGGCTGGTGCTGATGGTCCAGCGCGAGGTCGCCCAGCGGATCGCGGCCGAGCCCGGCGGGATGAGCTACCTCTCGGTCTTCGTCCAGTACCACGCCCGCGTCCGGATCGCGATCGAGGTCCCGCCGGAAGCCTTCGAGCCGGAGCCGGCGGTCCGATCCGCGGTCATCGTCGTCGAGCCGTATTCCGATGACGACCGGCTCACGGATCCCGCCGAGGAGGACGCCCTGTGGCGGCTCGTCCAGGCAGCGTTCCGCGAGCGACGGAAGATGCTCCACAACGTCCTGGCGCGGCAGCTCCCCATCGAGCCGGCACGGGTCGTCGCCGCGCTCGCGACGGCCGAGATCGACCCGGACCGCCGGCCACAGACGCTCGCGGTCGGCGAGTGGCTGCGCCTCCTGTCGGCCCTTGGCGAGATCGGCGTCGACCGTCGCGGGGCACGAGGGTGAGTGTCGGGGATCCCGCCCGGGTCGTGACCCCGGTCGTTCGGCTTGCCCCCGCCAAGCTCAACCTGACGCTGGCCGTCGTCGGTCGCCGTCTGGACGGCTACCACGCGTTGCACACGGTCATGGCGCCGCTCGACCTGGCCGACCGGCTCACGTTCGCCCTCGATCCGTCGCCCGGCGCCTCCGATCGGCTCCATGTCGAGGGCTTCGACGCGGGCCCGCCCGCCGACAACCTCGTTCTCAGGGCGGTCGAGGCGACGCGCCGAGCAGTCCGGGGGAGCTTCCCTGCTGCGCCGCCGGCCCTCGCGATCCGCCTCGACAAGCGGATCCCGGTTGCGGCCGGGCTGGCCGGCGGCAGCAGCGATGCGGCCGCGGCGATCGACGGCGCGCTCGAGGCGTGGTCCGCGCCGGACGCGTTGTCGCCAGCCGAGCGCTCGACGGTCGCCGCCTCGGTCGGGAGCGACGTGCCGTTCTTCCTCGTCGGCGGCCCCGCCCTCGTCGAGGGCCGCGGGGAACGTGTCACACGGCTCCACGGCCTGCGGCTGGCGCCCGGCGAGCGACCACCGGGCCTCGTTCTCGTAACCCCGGCGATCGCCGCGCACACGGCGGCCGTGTTCGAGGCGTGGGCCGGCGGCGCGATGGGCCCGCCCGGCATCGCGGCCCGGAGCTCGGAGCACTTCGCCAGCGAGTTCGGGTCGGGGCTCACGGCCGGCCAGCTCATCGAGCGGGCCGGGGTGCTGGCCGCCGCCAATGACCTCCTTCCGGCAGCCGCGGCCGTGGTCGAGGGTCTCGTCCCGTTCCGGCGGGCGCTGATGCGTCTCCTCGGCCGGCCGATCGGCCTGTCCGGCTCCGGCCCGACCCTCTGGGCGCTCTATCCTTCGATCGACGACGCCGGCACCGCCGCGGCGGCCGTCAGGGCGGCGGTCGCGACCGGATTCGTCCGCCCTCCGGGGGAGGGACCGCCGTTCGTGGCGGCGACGACGTTCCTGACCGACGTCCAGCGAGCCAGCGAGGAGACGACCGATCGATGACCCGCCAGGCGATCCAGACGAACGGCGCACCAGCGGCAATCGGCCCCTACAGCCAGGCCATCCGCAGCGGCGATCTCGTCTTCTGCTCGGGCCAGATCGGGCTCGACCCGGCGACCGGCGAGCTCGTCGACGGCGTCGAGGCCCAGGCGGAGCGGGCGATCCGCAACCTCGCCTCCGTCCTCGACGCCGCCGGTCTCGGCTTCGACGACGTCGTCAAGACGACGATCTTCCTCGTCGACTTCAACGACTTCGCAACCGTCAACGAGATCTACGCCAGGTTCATGCCCGATCCGCCTCCGGCCCGCTCGACGATCGGCGTCGGGGCGCTGCCGAAGGGCGCTCGCGTCGAGATCGAAGCGATCGCGCGAAGGGTCGAAGTCGACGCGATCGCACGGCGAGTTTGAGGCCGCCGAGCGCGGTGGCGGCACCTTCCGAGGTTTGACACTCGGTAGGGTCGACCCTACCATCCGCGCAACCTTCGATGAGACAACCCCTGGACGCGCCGGGCCCGCACGGCGTCGGGATCGCCCCTCCCACCCCGACATCCGCCCGCCCGCGTCGCCCCTCGTGAACCCCCCAAGTCCGGGCTCCGCTCCGCGGGTCGTCGCGGTCGTCATGGCCGCCGGCCTCGGCACGCGGATGAAATCGCGAACGCCCAAGCTCCTCCACCCGCTGGCCGGGCGACCGATGGTCGCCTACGTCGTCGACGCCGGTCGCGAGGCCACCGGCCGTCGCCCGATCGTCGTCACGAGCCCGGCCACCGCGACGGTTCGCGACGCCATCGACGACGTCGACTTCGTCCTGCAGGCCGAGCCCCGCGGGACAGGTGACGCCGTCGCCGCGGCCCTGGCCGCGCTTCCCGATGACGCCGACGAGATCCTCGTCCTGACCGGCGACGCGCCGCTCCTCGAGGCGGACCTCCTTGCCGAGCTCCTCGAGGAGCGCCGGCTCGACCAGGCCGCGATCGCCCTGGTCGCGGTCGACGCGATCGATCCGGGCAACCTGGGCCGCGTCATCCGCGACGACGCCGGGACGGTCGACCGGATCGTCGAGAAGAAGGACGCCACCGACGATGAGATCGCGGTCACCGAGATCAACTCCGGCCTGTACGCGTTCGATGCTGTCTGGCTGCGGTCTCGGATCGGCGCGCTCAGCCCGTCCCCGAAGACCGGTGAGCTGTACCTGACCGAGCTCGTCGAGCTCGCCCGCGCCGACGGCCGGCTCGTCGTGGCCCTCACCGTCGAAGACGACGGCCGCCTCCTCGGAATCAACGACCGGGCGGAGCTCGCCCAGGCCGAGTGGGACCTGCGGACGCGGATCAACGGCGAGCACATGCGGGCCGGGGTGACGATGCGCGACCCGTCGACGGTGTACGTCGATGCGACGGTGACGCTCGCGCCGGACGTGACGATCGAGCCGAACGTGATCCTGCGCGGGGCGACGTCGATCGGGGAGGGGACGACGATCGGCGCAGGCTCCCAGGTCCTCGACAGCACGATCGGGGCCGGCTGCCTGGTCTGGGCATCGGTGGTCGAGTCATCGACCGTCGAGGACGGGGCCCGGGTCGGCCCGTTCAGCCATGTTCGACCCGGCTCGCACGTGGGACCCGACGCGGAGGTCGGCAACTTCGCCGAGCTGAAGAGCACCCGCCTCGGCCGCGGCGTCAAGCAGCACCACATGAGCTACCTCGGCGACGCCGAGGTGGGCGACGGGACGAACATCGGAGCCGGCACGATCACCGCGAACTTCGATGGGCGGCGGAAGCACCGCACGAAGATCGGCGAGCGCGTCTTCCTCGGCGTCGACACGATGCTCCGGGCGCCGATCACGGTCGGCGACGGCGCCAAGACCGGTGCCGGGGCCGTCGTCACCAAGGACGTGCCGCCCGGCAAGCTTGCGGTCGGGATGCCGGCCCGCATGCGCGATCCGCGCCCCGAGCCCGAGCCCGAGCCCGAGCCCGACCCGGCCGCCGCGTCGTCAATCGACGGGGCCGACTAGTGGTCGACATCCTCGTCATCGTCCTGCTGACCCTGCTCGAGGGCTTCTTCGTCGCCGCCGAGATCGCCCTCGTGTCGATCCGTCGGAGCCGGGTCGAGCAGCTCGTGGAGGAGGGCAGCGCCCGCGCCCGCCGCGTCCAGCGCCTGCTCGGCGACCCCGGCCGGTTCCTCGCTGTCTCCCAGCTCGGGCTGACCGTCATCGGGTTCTTCGCGTCGGCTTACGCGGCGGTCAACCTTGCGAAGGCGCTTGAGAACTTCCTGGCCGGGGTCGGGGTGGGACGGGGAACCGCCGAGGGCGTCGCGCTCCTGATCGTGACGGTCGTCCTCGCCCTGTTCACGATCATCTTCGCCGAGCTCGTCCCGAAGACCCTCGCCCTGTCCAGCCCGGAACGGTTCGCCCTCGCCCTGGCCATCCCGGTCGAGTTCCTCGCCCGCGCGCTCGGCCCGCTGATCGTGGTCCTGACCGGTGTCACGCGGGCGATCGGCGGCCTGTTCGGGGCGAACGTCACGAATGAGGCGCAGATCACCGCCGAGGAGCTCCGCCTGATCGTCGAGCGCGGCGGCGAGCAGGGCGTCCTCGAGGCCGAAGAGGAGCAGATGATCAACGCGGTCATCGAGCTCGGCGAGCGGCGCCTCCACGAGGTGATGGTCCCGCGCATCGCGATCGTCGGGCTGCCGGCGGCGTCGTCCCTCGAGGACGTCATCGACAAGGTCGTCGACGAGGGCCACAGCCGGATCCCGGTCTACGAGGAGTCGATCGACGAGGTCGTCGGCATCCTGTACGCGAAGGACCTCCTGCCGTTCCTGAAGGCGAGCTCGGGCCCGCGGCCGACGCTGCGCTCGCTGCTCCGGACGCCCGTGTTCGTGCCCGAATCGATGACCATCGACGACCTCCTGCACGAGTTCCAGCGGCGCAAGGTCCACATCGCGATCGTCCTCGACGAGTACGGCGGGACGGCCGGCCTGGTGACGATCGAGGACCTGCTGGAGGAGATCGTCGGCGAGATCCAGGACGAGTACGACACCGAGGAGCCGATGGTCGTCCGGCTGTCCGAGGACGAGGCGCGCGTCGACGGGCGAGCCGACGTCGACGACCTGGCCGAGCTGTTCGACACCGACCTCGGCCTCGAGGACGAGGATGAGTACGACACCGTCGGCGGGCTGATCTACCACCGGATCGGCGGCGTGCCGTCACCCGGCGACGAGGTCGACGTCGACGGGCTGCACCTGACGGTCGAGTCGACCGACGGCCGGCGGGTGGGCAAGGTCCTCGTTGCGCGCCGCCCGCGCGAGAACGGCGACGAGCCCCGCCCTGACGAGGACGGCGACCGCTAGTCCCTGCCGGGGGCGATGATCCGGGTGATCAGCCAGACGTGGCCGAACGGGTCCATCACCTTGCCGGCCTGGACGCCGCTCGTCGGGTGGTCGGGAGCGCGGACGAGCTCCGCCCCCGCCGCAACGGCCTGCGCGACGACCGCATCGACGTCGTCGACTTCCAGGTCGATCGTGACCGAGCTCCCGCCGAGCGTCTCGGGGCCGACGACATTCTCGAATTCCGGATGCTCGTCGGCGAGGTAGATCTCGGCCGTCCCGATCCCGAGCGTGGCGTGCCCAATCCGACCATCAGGCTCCTCGATCAGGACCGTCTGGCGCGCCCCGAACGCACGGGCGTACAAGTCGATGGCCGCGCGTGCGTTCCGAACGGTCAGGTACGGCGTTGCCGCTTTGACGAGCGAGGCGACCTCGCGACCGCTCGCCATCGACTCAGGCCGCGATGACCGAGACGATGATCTCCTCGAGGCGGGCCCGCGCCGTCGCGTCGACGACGCCGGCCGCGTCCAGCTCGGCGAGCGCCTCGTCGCGGTGGCGGCGCGCCTGGTCGCGGGTGTAGTCGCGGGCGCCGGTCCGCTCGAGGATCGCGACGACCTCTTGCACCTCGTCGCCCGTTGGCCCGCCGTTGCCGTAGAGCTCGGTCAGGCGCTCGCGATCCTCCGGTCCCGCGTGCTCGAAGGCGTAGATGACCGGGAGCGTCTTCTTGCGCCGGGCGATGTCGGTCGGCGGCTTGCCGGTCGACTGCTCGGCACCCCAGATCCCGAGCAGGTCGTCGTTGAGCTGGAAGGCGAGCCCGAGCGCCCAGCCGAACGCCCGGTAGCGGGCGATGACCTCGTCGTCGTCCGAGGCGAGCAGGGCACCGGCCTCGATGGAGGCGGCGATCAGGGCGGCGGTCTTCCGGCCGATCATGTCGAAGTAGAGGTCGACGGACATGACGTCATCGGCCTCGCTCGTCGCGATGTCGATGTACTGGCCCTCGCACAGGGCGACGCAGGTCTGGTCGTAGAGGCGCATCAGGCGCAGGACCTTCGCGTCGCTGAAGCCGAGGTCGGTCAGGCGGTGGAGGGCCATCCGGCTGAGGCTGAACAACATGTCGCCGGTGTTGATCGCCTGGGCGACGCCGTGGAGCGCCCACACGGTCGGGCGATGACGCCTCTCGCGGTCGCCATCCTCGATGTCGTCGTGGACGAGGCTGAAGTTGTGGCCGAGCTCGACGGCCGCGGCGCCGGGCAACGCCGGGCGGTAGTCACCGGCGATCGACGCGTAGGCGAGGAGACCGAGGAGCGGCCGCATCCGCTTGCCGGTCGGTGCGCCGGATCCGTCCAGCCCGAGGTGGTAGCGGATCATCGCGTAGACGCCGGCGGTCGACCGGTCGTGGTCGCCGACGAGGCGGAGGATCTCCTCCTCGGTGTCGGCGATCAGGTTGGCGGCTTCGAGGACCGGCTGGGCGGTGGCCATGGCGGCATCCTAGCCGGTTTCCACCAAACGTGCACCCCGCAAGTAGCCTGTTGCTAGCAGGAGCTGCGCCGGTTCCTGTCATCCGACCAACTCCCTGCCGCACGACGGCACGGCGATCAGCGTCGTTGATCAGGAAGCCGCCGAACGAGCGTGGCACCTCGGCGATCCAAGGGGTTTGGCGCGGGTTGGACGTCTCAGCCACGCTCATGACAGACCGATGCGATCAACGACATCGATCACGCTCGGCTGGCGTGACCCGAGCCCGCCCGGCGTCTGACGACATGCCCGCCGGGACGGTCGCGGGCAGGAAACGACGCCGGTTCGGGGGACGCAACCGCACCGGCGTCTGTTCGTCCCTACGCAGCCCGGCGGCGAACGGATGAATCATCGTCGAAGGCACGCTCCTTCGGACGGATGTGCGCCCAGCGCGCGTCATGTCGCCCGAGGCCTCCGAAGAGACGGCCCACAAGCCGTCTGTTGGCTGAAATGGGCGCCCGACGCACGAATCGTCAAAGAAACTCCGGCTCGAAGCGAATCCGGCCGGGCGGTCGACGCAATGCGCGTCTGGCGCACAAACGTCGCCTGGATGCTGCCCGCTGCCTGGGCCCGTCCCACGAGGAGAGGTGCTACCGTCCGATCGTGCCGATCCCGCGCCGATATTCGACCGATGCGATCGTCCTGTCGCGCTTCGACTACGGCGAGGCCGATCGGATCCTGACGCTGATCACCCCGGGCAGCGGCAAGCTCAAGGCGATCGCCAAGGGGATCCGCCGGCCGACGTCCCGGATCGGCGGCAGCCTCGAGCCGTTCGCCGAGCTCAACGTCCTGCTCGCCCGCGGCCGGACGTTCGAGGTCGTGACCGAGGTCCACGTCGGCCATGCCTGGCTCCACCTGCGGGACTCGCTCGAGGGGGCCGCGACGGCCTGGTACCTCGCGGAGCTCGCCGATCGCTCCCTCGAGGAGCGCCACGCCGCCGAGCCCGTCTATGCCCTGCTCCGGCGTGCCTATGAGCTGCTCGACGCGGGGATGGCCCCGGGGCGCGTCGCCCGCTGGTACGAGATGCACCTCGCTGATGAGCTCGGCGTCCGACCGGAGGTCGACCGCTGCGTCGAGTGCGATCGCGTCCTCGAGGTCGGGGGTCGCTTCCGCTGGGTCCCGTCGCTCGGCGGGGTGCTGTGCGATCGGTGCCCGGGACCGCCCCACGACCGGACCGGCCTCACGCTCGATGGGCTCAAGCTCCTGAAGGCGTACCAGCGCCAGGACGTCGAGGCGATCGCCGGCCTCCGGCTGAGCGCAGCGATGGAGCGTGAGGTGGAGGCGGCCTTGCGCGACTTCCTCCGCTACACCCTCGAGCGGGACGCCCGCTCGCTCGCGTTCCTCGACGAGATCCGCCACGCCGCACCGGCGACGCCCATCGCCTGATGCCGAGGGTCGAGCTCCGCGACATCGTCACCGAAGACGACGTCGAGGCCGTGATGGGCCTTCGGCGCGGCCCAGGCCAGGACCGCTACCTCGGGTCGATGATCAGCCACTTCGAGGACGCGATCGCGGACGCCCGCGCCTGTCCGCGGATGTGGTCCGTGCATGACGCCGCGAACGATGAGCTCGTCGGCTTCGTGATGATCAGCGATGGCATCCCGGCGGAGACGCTGGCGAACGACGACGACCTCGTCGGGCCGTACTTCCTCTGGCGGTTGCTCATCGACCGGCGCCACCAGGGCCGCGGCTACGGGCGGGCCACGATCGACTGGGTCGTCGATTACGTCCGGGGGCGCCCCGGCGCCGAGGTCCTGCTGACGAGCTGCGCGGCCGGCGACGGCTCGCCGCAGTCCTTCTACCTCCGGTACGGGTTTGACAAGACCGGTGAGGTCAAGTGGGGCGAGGAGATCCTCCGGCTCGACCTCGGTGAGACCGAAGGAGGCCGAGGCTGAGCGGCCCCCCGATCATCCCGCGCGGGATGATGCTGCGCCGCCACGAGCGCCCGGGCATCGAGGGGCGCGAGAGCGGACTCTCCGGTTCACCGGACATCCCCGACCCGCCGGACGAGGGTCCGACCGACCTCCGTGGCCGGCTGGCGAGCGCGGCCCAGGCAATCCGGGCGACGGCGGGCGCGGTCCCGCGGGTCGTCGGGCTGGTCTGGGCCGCGAGCCATTGGCTGACGGTGGGCCTCGCCGCGGCGACGATCCTCGCCGGCGTCGTCCCGGCCATGACCGCCCTCGTCGCGAAGTACCTGATCAACGCGGTCGTCGCAGCGATCCAGGTCCGAGCGAACCCGACCCTGCCTGACCTCACCGCAATCGGGCCGTGGTCGATGCCCGTCGTGGATGCCGTCATCGTCCTTGCGGTTGCTCAGCTCGCGATCTACGCCCTGTCGTCGTTCCTGAGCACCCTCCGGAACGTCTGCCAGCAGCTCCTCCAGGAGCGGGTGACGAACACGATCCAGCTCCAGATCATGGATCACGCCTCGAAGCTGGACCTCGCGTTCTTCGAGGACTCGTCGTCGTACGACCTGCTCCGTCGCGCCCAGCAGGGCGCCTCGAGCCGGCCGTTGTTCATGGTCAGCGGTGTGTTCGGCCTGATCCAGACGCTGATCGCCTTCGCCTCGATGATCGCCCTCCTGATCGCGCTGAGCCCGCTCCTCGCCCTCGTCGCGCTCATCGCTCCGATCCCCGGCTTCGTCGCCGACACGCGCTACGGCTGGCGCGGCTACAACTTCGCCCGCTGGGCCTCGCCGCTGCGCCGGCGGATGGACTACCTGACGACCCTCGTCACCACCGACTCGTACGCCAAGGAGGTGAAGCTGTTCGGCCTTGGGCCGTACTTCATCGACCGCTTCCGGATGCTGTCCAACGTCTACCAGGACCGGCAGCGGGGCCTCGTCGTCGCCCGCTACTTCGCGGGCTTCGTCTGGAGCACGATCACGACGCTCGTGGGATCGCTGACCTACCTGTACGTCGCCTTCCAGGCGATCGCCGGCCGCCTCACCCTGGGCGACTTGACGCTCTACACGCAGGCGGCCTCGTCGGTCCAGGGCTCGGTCCAGGGGATCCTGACCGGGTTCGGCTCGATGTACGAGAACCAGCTCTACCTGAATGACCTGTTCGACCTGCTCCAGACCCCGTACGGGATCGAGGCGATCGACCAGACCGCAGACGCGGCTCGCCGGCTCGCCCCGTCGCCGACCGCCGACGGTGAGGTCGTGTTCGACGGCGTCACCTTCACCTACCCCGGATCGGGCCGCGAGGCCCTCCACGACGTGTCACTTCGGATTGCGCCCGGCGAGACGGTCGCGATCGTCGGCCGGAACGGGGCCGGGAAGTCGACCCTCATCAAGCTGCTGTGCCGGCTGTACGACCCGAGTGACGGCCGGATCCTGCTCGACGGGATGGACCTGCGCGACCTCGAGCCGGCTGCCGTCCGTCGCCTGATCGGCGGGATGTTCCAGGACTACGTGACGTACCAGGCGACCGCGGCCGAGAACATCGGGCTCGGCGAGCTGGGGCGGATCGAGGACCGGGCGGCGGTCGAGGAAGCCGCGGCGAAGGGCGGTGCCGACAGCCTCCTCGACCGGCTGCCGGCCGGCTGGGACACCCCGCTCGGCAAGTGGTTCGACGGCGGCGTCGAGTTGTCCGGCGGCGAGTGGCAGAAGATCGCCCTCGGGCGGGCGTTCATGCGCGACGCCCGGATCCTGGTCCTCGACGAGCCGACGTCCGCCCTCGACGCCCAGGCGGAGTTCGAGCTGTTCGCGCGGTTGCGGCGCCTCGCAGCGGGCCGGACCGCGGTCTACATCTCGCACCGCTTCTCGACCGTGCGGCAGGCCGACCGGATCCTGTTCCTCGAGCACGGCGCCCTGGTCGAGGAGGGGACCCATGACGAGCTGATGGCGCTGGGCGGCCGTTACGCCCGCCTGTTCACGCTCCAGGCGGCCGCCTACACGGGGGCGTCGATCGACGGGCTGGCCGACATCGGCGGCGTCGCCGAAGAGGCCGATGTCGACCCGGACGCCGTCTCGCCAGCGACGAACGAGCGGTCGCCCGACCCCG
>Ga0070707_100000801_pt1 | contig 31024 bp, 26 predicted proteins | sample KBSK5502metaG_FD_65468 | JGI IMG/M metagenome (GOLD analysis project Ga0070707, IMG submission 65468) | Corn, switchgrass and miscanthus rhizosphere microbial communities from Kellogg Biological Station, Michigan, USA - KBS K5-50-2 metaG | ecosystem: Host-associated > Plants > Roots >... | reverse complement strand
GACGGCAACTTCGACGCCGCCTTGCGGGTCGTCCGGGCGCTCGCCGAGCAGGACGACCATCCGATCACGCTGGTGAACTCGGTCAACCCGTACCGGCTCGAGGGCCAGAAGACCGGGGCGTTCGAGGTCTGCGACGACCTCGGCCGGGCGCCCGACGTCCTCGCGATCCCGGTCGGCAACGCCGGCAACATCAGCGCCTACTGGGCGGGGTTCCGGGAGTACGCGGCCGCCGGACTGGTCGCGGCGCTCCCGGTCATGTACGGCTTCCAGGCGGCGGGCGCCGCACCCCTGGTGAGCGGCAAGCCCGTCGAGAAGCCGGATACGATCGCGACGGCGATCCGGATCGGCAACCCAGCTTCGTGGGCCAGCGCGATCGCGGCCCGCGACGAGAGCCACGGCCGGATCGACGCGGTCACCGACCACGAGATCCTCGCCGCTTATCGCGCTCTGGCCGTCGAGGAGGGCGTGTTCTGCGAGCCGTCGTCGGCGGCAAGCGTGGCTGGCGTGACTCGCCTCGCGCCGGCGGGCAACCGGTTCGGCGACTCGGGCGTCCCGGCCGCGATCGACCCCGACGCACTCGTCGTATGCGTCCTGACTGGAACGGGGCTCAAGGACCCGACGACCGCGGAGACGATGGCCGGCGTGGGCCAGGTGATCGAGGCCGAGCCGACCGTCGGCTCCGTCGCGGTGGCGCTCGGATGGTGACCAACTGGCTGGCCGAGCTGGACGGCCGACGGGTGACCGTCGAGGTCCCGGCGACCAGCGCCAACCTCGGCGCCGGGTACGACTGTCTCGGTGTCGCCCTCGGGCTCGTCAACCGGGTCGAGGTCGAGGTCCGCGGCTGGAGCCGGGGCGAGATCGAGTTGACCGTCGACGGCGAGGGGGCAGGCGAGCTGGCTGCGGACCGGACGAATCGCTGTGTCCTCGGGATCGAGGCGGCCCTTCGCGAGGTCCGTGGCGAGATCCCCGACGGCGTCGGCTGGCGGATCGAGATGCGCAACGAGATCCCGCTCGCGCGCGGCCTCGGGTCGTCCGCGGCGGCGACCGTCGCCGGGCTCGTCGCGGGCAACAGCCTGCTCGGCGAGCCGCTGACATCGGCGGACCTCCTCCGGCTCGCGACGTCGATCGAGGGCCATCCTGACAACGCCGCCGCGGCCATCCTCGGCGGGTTCACGGTCTGCGCGCTCACCGACGACGGGATCGAGTCGATGCGGTTCGATGCCCCGCGCGACCTGCGCGCCGTCCTGTTCATCCCCGAGGTCCGGCTCTCGACCGATGACATGCGGGCCGCCCTGCCGGCGAACGTGCCTCTCGCCGACGCGGTCGCGAACCTCAGCCGTGTCGCGATCGGCGTGGCCGGGATGGCATTGGGCCGTTTCGACCTGCTCCGCGTCCTGACCGTGGACCGGCTCCATGAGCAGTACCGGGCGAAGGCCTATCCGCAGCTCTCCCAGCTGATCGACGCGGCCCGTAAGGCGGGCGCGATCGGGGCCTGCCTGTCGGGTGCCGGCTCGACGATCCTCGCCTTCTCCGATTCGGTCCGGACGATGACCCGGATCGAGGCGGCGTTCGGCGCCGCCGCCGCCGACACCGACCTGCCTGGCCGGATCGCGGTCGTGTCACCGCGGAACCTCGGCGCGCACCTGGTCAAGCGGGCCTGACCTCGGACGGGCGCGCGAGGCTCGCGGGGGCTCGCGCATGCACGCGGGGCACACGTGGGCACGCGGCCGGAGCGGTCCGGAGCGGTCGGGAGCGGTCCCGGGCGATTGACGGCCGGCGCAGACTCGGGGTCATGGACGGCTTCATCCAGGCGATCGGGAACGGGATCGCGGGCCTTGTCGTCGGGTCGTTCTCGGTCATCGGCCAGACGCTCCGCGGCATCGTCGATTCGATGAACCGGGCGATGCCCGGGGGCTGGCTCGCCGCGGTCGTGTTCGTCGGCCTGGTCGTCGCCGCCTGGCAGCTCGCCAAGCGCTGAGCGGCGCGAGCGGCGCCGAGGCCGCGACCGGGACGATCGCCGCCGCTGTTCCTTCTCAGTCCCGCGGAGCGTCGTCGTCGTCCGACCGTCGCTCGCCGCCCTGGGCCGGCGGCGTCCACGATCGGTCGGCGTACCGCTGCTGGCGGCGGACCAGGTCGTCGGTCCGATCCTGCTCGAATCGCGCCAGCTCGAGCTCCCGGGCCCGCTCGTCCTCGTCGAGCTCGGCCGGGTCAGGCTGCGCCTGCTCCGACGGTTCGGCGTCGTCGTCGTCTCTCGCTTTGTCGGCGTCGGGCTCGGCTCCGAACAGGCGGCGGAAGAACCCCATCTCAGCCGGCAACCGGGCTTGGCGTATGGCCGCGGACGAAGGTCAGCATCTCATCCCACGACTGCCGGCTTGCCTCGGCGAACTGCTCGGCCTTGCGGTCGAAGAAGCTGTGCGGCGCACCTTCAAACGAAACGAACCGGTGCTCGACGCCGGATCTGGTCAGCGCCGTGTCGAACTCGGCGACGGCCTCGGGCGAGGTCGCGCGGTCTGCGCCTGCCCAGAGGCCGAGCAGCGGGTTCGACATCTGATCGGTGACCTCGGCCGGCGCCGGGGCGCCGCCGCGACCGGGACCGATCGGGATGCCGTAGAAGCCGATCGAACCGGCGAGGTCCAGCCCGAGGATCGCCGTCAGGAACGCGAGCCGACCGCCGAAGCAGAACCCGGTGGTGAAGAGCGCCTCGACCCGTCGCTCGTCGTCCATCCTGAGGTGCCTGGCGGCCGCCCGGACGTCGGCCGAGACGCCGGTCCAGGTGACCTGCTCGACGTGGGGCATGTGCTCGAACTCGTCGCCGCGCTTGCTCACACCCGCGGTCCGGCCGAAATAGTCGATCGCGAGGGCATCGACGCCGTTCTCGGCGAACCGCAGGGCCAGCTCCTCGTAGAACGGATGGAGCCCGCGTACGTCGGGCAGGATGATGATTCCCGCGCCGCTGGCGGTCGTCGCACGGGCGCGGAAGGCACGGAACCGGTTGCCATCCGCCGCTTCGAGCGTCAGATCGGTCGAGTCAAGGGCGCCACCGGCGATCGCCGGGATCGGGGGCCGCGAGTCCAGATCGAAGCACATGCGGCGAGATCCTCCGTTGCGCACTCCGGGTAAGGCTAACGCTGCCGCCCGTGGCCCGCAGCCGGCCATGCCGGATCGGACCCTGCCCGCCGCAACCTCCTTGTCACCCGGAGCGCCGCGAAGCGGGCAGTAGAATGGCGCGATGCCTGCCGCGCCGCTCGTCGTCCAGAAATTCGGGGGCTCCAGCCTCGCCGACGCGGACCGGATCCGCCGCGTCGCGCGACGGATCGCCCGCGAGCGCGCCGCGGGGTCCGAGTTGGTCGTGATCGTGTCGGCCATGGGCGACACCACCGACGAGCTGCTCGGGCTGGCCGCCGCCATCACCGACACGCCCGACGAGCGCGAGCTCGACATGCTCCTCGCGACGGGCGAGCACCAGAGCGCAACCCTCGTCTCGATGGCGCTCCACGCGGTCGGCGTGCCGGCGATCAGCCTGAGCGGGCCCCAGGCCGGGATCACTACCGACGGCCGCTACGGCCGGGCCCGGATCGCCTCGATCGAGCCCGCCCGCGTCCGAGCTGAGCTCGATGGCGGCAAGGTCGTGATCGTGGCGGGGTTCCAGGGCCGAGCGGAGGGCGACGACGCCGCGGCCGCCGACATCACGACCCTCGGCCGGGGCGGCAGCGACACCACGGCGGTGGCGCTCGCGGCCCGGCTCAGCGCGGACCGCTGCCAGATCTTCACAGACGTGCGTGGCATCTTCACCGCCGACCCGCGACTCGTCCCGGACGCCCGCCAGCTGAGCATCGTCGGCTACGAGGAGATGCTCGAGCTCGCCGGCCAGGGCGCCCAGGTCATGCAGACCAGGGCGGTCGAGCTGGGCTGGGTCAACGACGTCGTCATCGAGGTCCTCAGCTCGTTCGAGGACGCCCCCGGAACGTTGATCAAGGAGGACCCGCTCGTGGAGCAGCGGAACAAGGTCCGTGGCCTGGCCCACGATCGGAACGTCGCCAAGGTCACCCTCGTCGAGGTGCCGGATCGGCCCGGAGTCGCCGCCCACGTCTTCGGTCCGCTGGCCGAGGCCGGAATCAACGTCGACATGATCGTCCAGAACATCGGCCACGGCGGGGCGACCGATCTGAGCTTCACGGTTCCGCGCGTCGAGCTCGCGAAGGTGAAGCGGATCCTCGAGCCGATCGCTCGCGAGCTCGGCTTCCGGGAGCTGACGACCGACTCGTCGGTGGCGAAGGTCTCGATCGTCGGCGCGGGCATCCAGAACGCGCCGGGCTACGCCGCCCGGATGTTCCGCTCGCTCGCCGACGCCGGGGTGAACATCGAGATGATCTCGACCTCCGAGATCCGGATCACGACGATCATCGCCGAGGATGCCCTCGAGACGGCGCTCCGGGCCCTCCACGCCGACTTCGAGCTCGAGCGACCGGAATCGGCGGCGCTCGAATCCGCGACGGCGAGCCTGAACGCGGCCGGTGGGAGCACTGCGGCCCGGTGACGAGCGTCGCCACGGTGCCCGTGCTTCGCCGCCAGGAGCGCTTCGCCAGCGTCGGCTCGACGAACGACGTCGTCCGGGCCTGGCTGGCAGCCGGCGACCCGGAGATCTGCGTGGCCGTCGCCGACGAGCAGACCGCCGGGCGCGGCCGAAACGGCCGGACCTGGACGGCACCGCCGGGCGCCGGCCTGCTCCTCTCGCTCGGCTTCCGTCCGACATGGCTCGCTCCCGAGCGGGCCTGGCAGCTGGCGGCGACGACGTCCCTGGCGATGGCGGACGCGATCGAGGACGTGGCGGGCCTGGAATTCAACTCGGTCCAGCTCAAGTGGCCGAACGACCTGGTGATGCCAGGCGGCGCCGACGATCGATCGATCACGCCCCCCGGTCCGCACCGCGACCTCCGGAAGCTCGCAGGCGTGCTCGGCGAGACCGAGGGCCTCGGGACGGACGACCCGCGGGTGGTGATCGGGATCGGCCTCAATGCCGATTGGCCGGCCACCGCCTTCCCGACTGAGCTCGCCGCCACCATGACCTCAGTCCGCGCGGCGACCGGCGACCGCCCGATCGACGTCGAGCGCCTTCTCCGGGCGTTCCTCGTCGAGCTCGAGGCCGGTATCCAGGAACTCCACGCCGGTCGGTTCGCGTCGGTCGGCTGGGTCGGCCGGCAGGCCACGACGGGCCGCCTCCTCGATCTCGTGCTACCCGACGGTACCGTCGAGCGCGTCGGTGGCCGCGGCGTGGACCCCGTCAGCGGTGCCCTCCGGATCGTCGACCCGGTGACGGGCGGAACCGAGCGGGCGGTGTACGTCGGCGAGATCACCCACGTTCGCCTGGCCGCGGTGTAACGCGATGGCTCGGCCGGGTTTGGGAAGGGTGAAGGTCACCGGGGGCGCGGGACCGGCCTCGGCCGACCGCCCTGCCCGGATCGCTCATCTCGATCGCGACCGGCCCCTCGTCGAGGCGGCCCAGCGCGATCCGCTTCAGTTCGATTCCCTCTACCGCAGGTACCTGGCCCAGGTGTACAGCTTCGCCTTCTACGAGCTCGGCGATCATCACGATGCTGAGGACGCCACCGAACGAACCTTCCTGGCCGCGCTCGCCGGTCTCGGCCGGTTCGAGGAGCGGGCTCGGCCCGCCGACGGCGACGGGGCGTCGACGTTCCGGGTCTGGCTCTTCCAGATCGCGAGGAACGTGATCGCCAACCAGCATCGGGGACGGCGACGTCACCCCCAGGCGCCGCTCGAGGCGGCCGCGCTCGTTGCCGACCCGCTCGACGTCGAGGGTGGAGCGACCACCCGCGACGAGGCCGCGGCGGCATGGCAGGCCGTCGGGCGGTTGCCGGCAGACCGCCGGCGAGCCGTCGTCCTTCGGTTCGTCGAGGAGATGTCGACCGCCGAGATCGCCGGGATCCTCGGCCGGTCGGAGGGCGCGGTCCGCGTCCTGATCCATCGCGCCCTGCGGACGGTCGGTCGCGACCTCGACGGGCGCGGCACGTCGTCGCACGACAGCGATCGGCGATGACGCTCGATCGGGACACCGCAGCCACTGACGCCCTGCTGACCGACCTCTATCTCGACGCCCTCCTGGCGAGCGTCGTCCTCGATGCCGTCGCCGCGGGAACGCCCGACGACGCCGCCGGGCAGCTCGATCCAGCCGCTCGCCGGGCCGCCGATCGCCTTCGTCACGACCTCGTTCGCGTCCATCCGTCATTCCGCTTCGAGGAGCGGCTGGCGACCCGCCTGGCCGAGGCCGCGGTCGCGATGCGCGTGCCGCTCGCCGCTGGGGCGGAGGGCCGGGTGATCGCCTTCCGACCGGGCCCGGGCCTGGATCTCGACCCCGGAGCGGCCCCGCCCGAGGCCGGCGCGGATCGAGAGGAGGTGCCACCGAACCCCTCCGCGCCCGAGCGGATCGAGGCGGACGGCGACCCGGCTCGCCGCGTCCCGACCAGACCGCTGCTGATCGGTGGCGCCCTGACGTCAGCGGCGCTGTCCATCGCCGGTGCCGCGTTCGTCGCGTGGCGGCTCGGGCGGCCCGGTCGGGCGTCGACGCCGATGGCCCGCGCGGCGCGAGCCGTTCGCGACGCCCGCCTGACCTCGTCGCTCGGATCGACGGTCGCGACGAGGGCCCGGTCGACCGCCCGGCGACTCGACTGACATGCCGATCAAGCTGCCGTCGTTCCGGCCCCGTCGCGACGCCTATCCGCCCGATCTCTGGACCAAGTGCCCGTCGTGCGGCGAGATGCTGTTCAACAAGCAGCTCGACAAGGTCCTCCGCGTCTGCCCGTCGTGCGGTCACCACTTCCGCCTGTCGGCCGAGGCGCGGATCGAGATGCTCCTCGACCACGGGTCGTTCGCCGAACGCGACGCCGGCCTCGAGTCCGAGGATCCGCTCGGCTTCGTGGATCAGAAGACCTACCCGGACCGGATCGCCGCCGCCCAGCTGGCGACCGGGATGCGCGACGCCGCGGTCTGGGGCACCGGGACGATCGACGGCCAGCCGGTCGTGGTCTGCGTCATGGACTTCGGGTTCATGGGCGGGTCGATGGGGGCGGTCGTCGGGGAGAAGGTCACCCGGGCAGCCGAGCACGCCCTCGCGTCGCGGGTGCCGCTCTTCGTCGTCGCGGCATCGGGCGGCGCGCGGATGCAGGAGGGGACGTTCTCGCTGATGCAGCTCGCCAAGACGGTCGGCGCGCTCGAGCGGCTGCGAGCCGCCGGCGTCCCGTTCCTGAGCCTCCTCAGCGACCCGACGACCGGTGGGGTGTTCGCGTCGTTCGCGGTGCTCGGCGACGTCAACATCGCCGAGCCGAACGCCCTGATCGGGTTTGCCGGTGCCCGGGTGTCGGCCGGCACGATCGCCCAGGAGCTGCCGCCCGGCTTCCAGCGCTCGGAGTTCCTGTTCGAGCACGGCTTTCTCGACCGGGTCATCCATCGGTCCGAGCTTCGGTCCGAGATCTCGTCGCTCCTCGGCTACCTCGTCGCGCCGTCGGTCGCGATCCCGGCCGAGCGCCTCGACGGCGATCCTCTCGGCCTGCCGTCGTTCCGGCCCCTGTCGTTCCTGTCCAATCTCGCCGAGCGCGTCCTGCCGCCGGAGTCCGAGACGGGAGACACGACCAACGGCCATGGGTCGCGCCCGGTCCAGCCCGAACCGGATCAGCCGGCTTCGGACATCGAGGAAACCCGTCGTGGTTGACCGAATCCGCGGGCGCGGCCGGGACGCCGAGGCCGCTCGTGCCGAGGCCGACCCGGCAGCACTACCGCCGCCGGCCGCCCGCGACCCCAAGACCGAGACGTGGGCCCGCGTCCAGCTCGCCCGCAACCTTCGCCGGCCGCGAATCCTCGACCTTCTTCCGGAGCTCGCGGATGAGTTCGTCGAGCTCCACGGGGATCGCCTCTTCGGCGACGACGAGGCGGTCGTCAGCGGGTTCGCCCGGATCGGCGAGCGGCGGGTCGTCGTCATCGGCCAGCAGAAGGGCGCCGACACCGAGGAGAACATCCGGCGCAACTTCGGCATGCCCCACCCAGAGGGCTATCGCAAGTCGATGCGGATCATGGAGCTGGCCGAGCGCCTGGGTCTTCCGATCGTGACCTTCGTCGACGTCCCCGGCGCCCACCCCGGCCCGGAATCGGAGGAGCGCGGCATCGCCGAAGCGATCGCCCGATCGATCGGGCTGATGAGCCGCCTGCGGACGCCGATCGTCGTCGTCATCACCGGCGAGGGAGGGTCGGGTGGCGCGCTGGCCATCGCGGTCGGCGACGTGGTCATCGCCCTCGAGAACGCCGTGTACTCCGTGATCAGCCCCGAGGGCTGCGCCTCGATCCTGTGGCGAACCGCCGACGAGGCCGCGACGGCGGCGGTCGCGATGAAGATGACCGCGCCCGATCAGCAGGCGCTCGGGATCATCGACATCGTGATCGCCGAGCCGGGCGCGGGAGCCCACACCGATCACGCCGAGACCGCCCGCCGGATCCGGGGCGTCGTCGTCGAGCAGCTCGACCTACTCGCCGCGATCCCGCTCGACGAGCTGGTGGAAGCGCGCTACCGTCGGTTCCGCGCGCTGGGCGCCTACCGCGAGATCGAGGCTCCGCCAACGGTGATCCCTGAGCGTCCAGGACTCGCCGACCGCCTGCGCAACCTGCTCGACCCGGGCCGCTGGTCCGGCATCTCCACGACCCCCGCCGGCCGCCGCGACGAGCTGCCGGCCCGTGACGAGGTCTGATCCGCGTGACCGATGACCACAACCCGGCGCCCTCGGAGGGAGCATCGCCCGCACCCCGCACCGCGGATGCTCGCGCCGCGGACCACGCTGCCATCGGGCGCCTCGCCGAGGATCTCGTCCCGGCTCTGATCGCCAAGCTCGCGGCGAGCGGGCTCGGCGAGATCGAGATCGGGGAGGGGACGTGGACGATCCGTGTCCGACGGCCCGGCTCCGTGACCCCCGGCCACACCCGCCGAGCGACCGATCGTCCGTCGCGCTCGCAGCCCGGCCACGCGGGTCATGGCCATGCGCCCGGCAGCTTCGAGGGCCATCGCACGGCCCGCGACGGGAAGCCGGGATCCGGGTCCGTGCCCGGGTCCTCGAACGGCGCGGGGCCCGTCGCGGCCGGCGAGGCAACGGGTCCGATCGCCCAGCGAACACCGGACGACGGCCCGCAGCCGCACCGAGTCGTCGCCACATCGCCCGCGGTCGGCGTCTTCCAACCGCGCGCCGACATCCAACCGGGTACTCGCGTCCGCAACGGCGACCGGCTCGGCGCGGTCGACATGCTGGGCATCGCCCAGGAGGTCGTCGCGCCGGCCGACGGGATCCTCGGTGCGAGCCTCGTCGAGCCCGGCCAGGCCGTCGAATACGGCCAGGAGCTGATCGTCATCGAGATGGCCGGTCGGACGGCCGACCGGAGCGAGGTCTGATGTTCAAGAAGGTCCTGATCGCAAACCGCGGCGAGATCGCCCTCCGGATCCTCCGCGCCTGCCGGACGCTGGGGGTCGACGCCGTCGTCGCCTACAGCGAGGCCGACCGCGAGTCGCTGCCGGTCCAGCTCGCCGATGAGGCGATCTGCATCGGACCGGCCGACGCCCGTCGATCGTACCTGTCGTCGCCCGCCGTGATCAGCGCCGCGATCGTCACCGGCTGCGATGCGATCCATCCCGGCTACGGCTTCCTGTCCGAGGACGATTCCTTCGCCGAGGTCGTCCGGGCCCATGACCTGACGTTCATCGGCCCGCCGGCCAACGTCCTCGAGCGGTTCGCGAGCAAGGAGGCGACGCGTCGCCTGCTCGGCTCGCTCGGACTGCCGACGATCCCCGGCTCCAACGGAATCCTCCGCGACGACGCGCATGCCCTCGAGGAAGGGGAACGCGTCGGCTACCCGCTCCTGATCAAGCCGGCCGCCGGAGGCGGCGGCAAGGGGATGCGGATGGTCCGGACGCCGCGCGAGCTGGAGGCCGCGCTCAACGTCTGCCGCTCCGAGGCGCGCGCGGCCTTCGGCGACGACTCGCTCTACCTCGAGCGCTGGCTCGACGAGACGCGCCATGTCGAGGTCCAGGTCGCGGTCGACCGCTACGGCCGAGGGATCCACCTGGGCGAGCGCGATTGCAGCGTCCAGCGTCGCCACCAGAAGATCCTCGAGGAAGGCCCGACTCCGGCCCTCTCGGTCGAGGCGCGGAACGAGCTCTGCACTCGGGCCATCCGGGCGGTCGTGTCGGCCGGCTACGAGAATGTCGGGACGCTCGAGTTTCTCGTCGACCGTGACGGCGCCTTCTACTTCATCGAGATCAACTGCCGGATCCAGGTCGAGCACCCGGTGACCGAGATGCTCACGGGCATCGATATGGTCGCGATGCAGATCCGCATCGCGGCCGGCGAGCCGCTCGGGCTCAGCCAGGCCGATGTCGTCAGCCGCGGCCACGCGATCGAGTTCCGGATCAACGCCGAGGACCCCGAGCGCGAGTTCCGGCCGGCCGCCGGCGTCGTCGACCGCTACCTCGCGCCGGGCGGGCCGGGCGTTCGGATGGACTCCCACCTGTACGCCGGCTACGAGGTCCCGCCGTTCTACGATTCGCTGCTCGGCAAGCTGATCGTCTGGGCACCGACCCGGGCGGCTGCGATCGAGCGAAGCCGCGTGGCCCTTGGCGAGCTGATGATCGAGGGCCTGGTCACGAATGTCCCGATCCATCAGGCGCTGCTATCGAGCGAGCCGTTCCTCGAGGGGCGAATGACGACCAATCTGCTCGATCGTGTCGGCTCGGCCGCGTTCCTCGCGGCGGCGGCCAGGGTGTGACGGCGGCCATGGGTCGCCTGTGCGGACCTGCACCCAACCGGCCGCACGACGAGCGCGTCCCGGGGCACACTGACGTCCCCACCTGGAGCTGCCCGTGACCGATGCCGAGTCGACTGCCGCGCCGCCTGCCGCGCCGCCTGCCGCGCCGCCTGCCGACCCGAGCTCCCAACCGCCCACCCTCTCCAGGAGCGGGGCGGCGCCGGTCCAGATGGTCCACTCGACCGCCGAGATCCAGGCGCTGATCCCGCACCGCTGGCCGATCCTTCTGGTCGACCGCATCGTCGAGTACGACGCCGAGGCGAAGCGGATCGTCGGGATCAAGGGCGTCGCGGCGACCGAGTGGTTCTTCCAGGGCCATTTCCCGGGCCTGCCCGTCATGCCCGGCGTCCTCCAGGTCGAGGCCCTGGCCCAGACGATGGCGATCTACGTCGCGAAGCAGCCCGGATTCGGCGATCGGATCGGACTCTTCGCCGGCATCGACGACTGCCGCTTCAAGCGGGTGGTGGTGCCGGGCGACGTCCTCCGGCTCGAGGTCACGATGGAGAAGCTCGGCAGCCGATTCGGCCGTGGCCACGGCGTCGCCAGCGTCGACGGCGAGCTCGCGTGCGAAGCGACGCTGAGCTTCGTGATCCCGGGCGAAGGGGTCCTCCGTTGACGGCCCGGGTCGCGATCTTGTCCGACGTCCACGGCAACCTGCCGGCGCTGACGGCCGTCCGCGCGGCGCTCAAGAAGGAACGTCCCGATCACGTCGTCATCGCCGGCGACCACGTGCTCAACGGGCCCGATCCGGCCGGCGTCGTCGACGCCATCCGCGAGATGGAAGCCAGCGGGGCGACGATCGTCCAGGGCAACACCGACATCGCCGTCGCCGATTTCGACTACGGAGCGGCGTTTCCGTGGCTGACCGACGGGGTCCCCGACACGATCCGCGATGCGGCCGAGTGGGCCAACGACGAGCTTGGCGACGAGCGGGTGGCGTGGCTCCGCCGGCTGCCGAGCGAGCGGCGCCTCATGCTCGACGACACGATGCTCCTGGGCTGTCACGCCTCGCCAGGCTCGCAGACGCAGGGCTTCGACGCCCAGCTCGACCCGAACGTCACCCTCGAGCGGATCTCGCGGACGGACGCCCGGCTGATCTGCTGCGGTCACACCCACCTGCCGGAGATCCGCGATCTCGGCTGGAAGATGATCGTCAACGCCGGGTCGGCGGGCTATGTCTTCGACGGCGACCCGACCGCGTCGTGGGCGCTGGTCGAGGTCGACGGGACCGAGGTCCACGCGGAGATCCGGCGGACGGAGTTCGACACGATGATCGTCGCCAATGCGATCTCGGCCCGCGGTCTCGCGGGCGACGTTTACCGCGCGGCGACCGTCCGGACGGGCAAGCTCGTCCGATGAGCGATGAAGCACGAGCCCGGCGAGCCAACCCGGACTGGCCGGCCGCGCCGCGCCGGGTGGTCGTCACCGGGATGGGGATGCTGACGGCCCTCGGCAACGACGTCGCTTCGACCTGGGAGGAAATGGTCGCCGGCCGCTCCGGCGTCGCGACGATCACCCTGTTCGATCCCGAGCGGCTCGACTGCCGGATCGCGGGGGAGGTCAAGGACTTCGACGCCTCCGGCGTCCTCGACAAGAAGGACATGCGGCGCTTCGACCGCTACATCCAGTTCGGGCTGGTAGCAGCGCGCCAGGCGATGGACCAGGCGGGGCTGCCAGCCAGGTTCGAGGACGAGGAGGCCGAGCGGACCGGGGTGATCTTCGGCACCGGTTTGGGCGGCGTCGGGACCCTGGTCGATGGGATCTCGATCAACGCCCTGCGCGGGCCGGACCGGATCAGCCCGTTCTTCATCCCGATGGGCATTCCGAACGTCGGGGCCGGGCAGATCGCCATCAGCTTCGGGATGACCGGGCCGAATTTCACGACCGTGTCGGCCTGCGCCACCGGCGGCCATGCGATCGGGGAGGCCTTCGAGACGATCCGCCGTGGAGACGCCGAGACGATGATCGCGGGCGGGGCCGAGGCCGGTATCCGCGAGCCGCTCGTCGGCGGGTTCGACTCGATGCATGCGCTGTCCCGCCGGAACGAGGACCCCGAGGGAGCCTCGCGGCCGTTCGACGAGGGCCGCGACGGGTTCGTCCCGGGCGAGGGTTCGGGCGCCGTCGTCCTCGAGGAGCTCGGGCACGCCCGTGCCCGCGGGGCGACGATCTACGCTGAGATCATCGGCTACGGCGCGACCGCCGACGCCTCGCACATCACGCTGCCGGCGCCGGGCGGAATCGGCGCGGTGCGCGCGGCGGAGCGGGCGCTGCGCAAGGCGGGTCTCGAGCCGCGCGACATCGTCCACGTCAATGCCCATGCGACCTCGACCCCCGAGGGCGACAAGGCCGAGCTCCAGGCGATCCGGACGATCTTCGGGGACCACGCGGGCTCCGTGACGGTCACGAGCAACAAGTCGATGATCGGGCACACCCTCGGTGCGGCCGGAGCGATCGAGGCGATCGTGACGATCCAGACGATCCGCGAGAGCTGCGTGCCGCCGACGATCAACCTCGTCAACCCGGATCCTGCCGCCGAGGGTCTCGACCTCGTGGCCGGGTCTGCCCGCACCCAGGACGTCCCGATCGCCCTGTCCAACTCGTTCGGGTTCGGTGGCCAGAACACCGCCCTGATCTTCCGGCGGTGGACCGAGTGACCGACCCCGACGACGCGGCCGAGCGGATCGCGGAACTCGACCATGAGCACGATGCCGATGGGAACGACGTGGTCGGGATCGTGCCGGCATCCGGCGACGGCGACGGCGCCGTTCCCGCCTCGCCGCCCGACCTCGAGCCCGGTGACGCGTCACTCCTGGCCCTGGTCGATCGGCTCGGATCGCTGCTCGATCGGAGCGACCTGTCGGAGCTCGCGGTCGAGGCCGGCGGGACGCGCCTGGTCCTTCGGAAACCCGCCGCGATCACGACCACGGTGATGTCCTCAGGGATCGGGGTCCAGGAAGCCGGACCGGCCGTTCCCGGGGCGACCGCCGGAACCGTGGGCGCCGACGGATCGAGCGCCGCTGCCGGAAGCGCCGCCGGGCGGGTCGAGACACCGGCCCGCCCCAGCGTCAAGGCGCCTCTCACGGGCGTCTGGTATAGCTCGCCCGCTCCCGGCTCGGCGGCGTTCGTGGCCGTCGGCCGCGAGGTCGCGGTCGGCCAGGTGATCGGGCTGATCGAGGCGATGAAGCTCTTCAACGAGATCAAATCGGACCTTGCCGGGCGGGTGGTCAGGGTGGTCCCCGAGAGTGGCGCCCTGGTCAAGGCGAAGCAGCCCCTGATCGAGGTGGAACCCCTATGAACGAAACCTCGGCCGCGCCCCACGTGCGCCGGGCCCATGTCACCGGCTGGGGCCGCTATGCCCCGAGCCAGGTCCTGACGAACGCCGACCTGGAAAAGCTCGTCGACACGTCGGACGAGTGGATCCGGTCCCGAACGGGCATCCGCGAGCGACGCGTCGCCGCGGCCCACGAGACGACCGCGTCGATGGGCGCGATCGCCGGTCTGCGGGCGATCCGGACGGCCGGGCTCGAGCCGGACGACATCGACCTGATCCTGCTCGGCACCCTCACTCCGGACTACTGGATGCCGTCGACGGCGGCCCTCGTCAAGGAGGCCATCGGTAACACGACGGCGACCGCATTCGACGTCATGGCTGCCTGCAGCGGGTTCGTCTACGGCTTCGCCACGGCCCAGGCCTACATCCAGGCCGGCCTCGCCAAGCACGTCTTGGTCATCGGCGCCGAGCTGCTGACGCGGTTCCTCGACTACACCGACCGATCGACGTGCATCCTGTTCGGCGACGGGGCCGGGGCGGTCGTCCTGTCGGCGTCGGACGAGCCCGGCGGCGCGCTCGGGGTCGAGATGACGACGGAGCCGCAGGGCGCCTACATGATCTGGCTGCCGGCGGGCGGCTCGAAGGCCCCGCCGTCGGCCGCCACGATCTCCCGCGGCGAGCACTACGTCCGGATGGAGGGCAACCAGACCTACCGGTTCGCCACCAAGACGATGGCCACGACGGCCCTCGAGTCGATCCGGCGATCCGGCCTCGAGCCGTCCGACGTCGACCTGTTCATCCCGCACCAGGCGAACATCCGGATCATCGAAGCGGTCGCGAAGGGCCTCGACCTGCCGATGGAGAAGATGTTCGTCAACCTCGACAAGTACGGCAACACGTCGGCGGCGTCGGTGCCGATCGCCCTCGCCGAGGCCGTCAACCAGGGCCGCGTCAAGATCGGCGACAACGTGACGATCGTCGCGTTCGGCGCCGGGTTCACGAGCGGCGCCGTCACGATCGAGTGGACGGCCGATCCGACACGCGGCCCGGTCGGCGACGCCGCCGTCCGGCCCGAGGATGTCAGCGTCCGTCTGCCGGTCGATTGGAACTCGGTCGACCCGATCCCGGACGCCCTCGCCGAGCTGATGCGCCGGCCCGGGTCGGTCGACGTCCCGCTGGACGACGTCGCGCCCGGCGATCCCGAGCCCGTCCACGCCGAGGTTCACGCGTGATCGACCTGTCCGGGAAGACAGCCCTCGTCACCGGCGGCTCGCGCGGAATCGGCAAGGCGATTGCCCTCCGTCTGGCGAACCAGGGCGCCGACGTCGCCTTCAGCTATCGCGGCAACGCAGCGGCCGCCGATTCGACGGTCGGCGAGATCGAGGCCCTCGGCCGGAAAGCGCTCGCGGTCCAGGCCGATGTCTCCGATGCCGCCGCGGCCGACGGCCTCGTCAAGGCGGTCCTCGACGCCTTCGGCAAGATCGACATCCTGGTCAACAACGCCGGGATCACCCGCGACGACCTGATCATGCGGATGAGCGTCGAGGCGTTCCGCGAGGTTCTCGAGACGAACCTGTTCGGCGCGTTCTACGTGACGAAGGCCGTGACCCGCCCGATGCTCAAGGCGAAGGGCGGTCGGATCGTCAACATCACGTCGGTCAGCGGCCAGGCCGGCCAGACCGGCCAGGCGAACTACTCGTCCGCCAAGGCCGGGCTGATCGGGCTGACCAAGGCCACCGCGCGCGAGCTCGCGTCGCGGACGATCACCTGCAACGCCGTCGCTCCGGGGTTCGTCCTCACCGAGCTGACGAAGGACCTGCCCGAGGTCCTCCGGGCGCAGATCACCGCCGCGACGCCGCTCGGCCGGTTCGGGACGACGGACGAGGTCGCCAACGCGGTCGCCTTCCTCGCCAGCGACGACGCCGCGTTCATCACAGGGCAGGTGCTGGCCGTCGACGGCGGCCTGGTGATGATGTAACTGGGCAGAATTTCCGGCTGTCGCGCCGGAACGGCGATGGCGGCGTTACCTCGGGCCGATGGCCTCGCGGAGCCCCGCCTCGGACCTCGGTGGGCCGGCCGCTGGTCCGCTCTCGCAGACACACGGGCGCCTTGCCATCCTCGCCCCACCGCGACGTACGCAGTCGTTCCGGTGCTACATTCGGGCCGATGCAGATCCGCCAGCTCCGGGTCGAGGGGCTCGGCCATCTGTCGACCCTCGTCGCCGACGAGACGGCCGGGGTCGCCGCGGTGGTCGATCCGCGCCGCGATGTCGACGTGTACCTCGACGCCGCCCGCGAGCTCGACGTCCGGATCACCCACGTCGTCGAGACCCACCTCCACAACGATTACGTCTCGGGCGGGCGCGACCTGACGGCCTTGACGGGCGCCCGGCACGTCATCGGGGCCGGCGCGCAGCTCCGCCACGAGCACGGCCCAGTCCGCGATCGCGATGCGTTCGACGTCGGATCGCTGCGGTTCACGACCCGCGACACGCCCGGGCACACGCCCGAGCACGTGGCCTACGCCGTCGCCGATCTCGATCGCGGCGACGACCCGGCCCTCCTGTTCAGTGGCGGCTCCCTGCTGGTCGGCGCGGTCGGGCGCACCGACCTCCTCGGCGAGGAGCACGCCCGCGACTACGCCCGGGCGATGCATCGCACGCTCCACGACGTCGTCCTGGCTCACGACGATCACGTGGTCGTCCACCCGACGCACGGCGCGGGCTCGCTCTGTGCCGTCGGCATCGCCAGCAGCCCGACGACGACGATCGGCTATGAGCGGCGCCACAACGCCCTGCTCAGGGCCACCGACGTCGAGGCGTTCGCGACCCGCCTGCTCCGCGGCCAGCCGACCGTACCGCGCTACTTCGCCCGGATGCGACCGACCAATCAGGCGGGTCCGTCGCTGCTCGGAGGGCGCGTCCCGGAGCCGCGGCCCCTCAGCCTCGAGGAGGCGCGCCGCGCGCTCGCGGCCGGCGCCCTTCTCCTCGACCTGCGTCCCCCCGCCGATCACTCCGTCGCGCATGCGGTGGGCTCGCAGTCGGTGCCGCTCGGCCCGTCCTTCGGGACCTGGCTCGGATGGGTCGTCGACCCCGACCGGCCGCTCGTCCTCGTCCTCGAGCGAGAGGCCGATTGGGATGAGGCGATCCGCCAGGCCCTGCGGATCGGCGCAGAGGCGCAGATCATCGGCCACCTCCGCGGCGGCTTCGGGACCTGGGCCGACGGCGGTGGGCCGCTCGAGTCGACCGGCCGGATGAATGTCGACGAGCTCGCGCACCGCCTGGATCACGCCGCCCCGACGGACGCCCCGCTCGTGATCGACGTTCGCCAGGCGAACGAGTACGAGGCCTATCACGTTCCGGGCAGCATCAACATTGCGGCGGGCTCCCTCCCGGACCGCCTCGCCGAGCTCCCGCGCGACCATCCCATCGTGACGATCTGCGCGGCCGGCCTGCGCGCCGGCGTCGCCGCCTCGATCCTCCGAAGCACCGGGTTCGACGATGTGTCGTGGGTCGCCAGCGGCGTTCCGGCGTGGCGCGCCGCCGGCCATCCGACCGTCCGCGGCGACCAGCCGACGCGCCCGGTCGGGGTCAAGGCAAACGCCGCGCAGGCCGGCGCGCGCGGTCAACCGGAGCCGGTCGCGGCCGTCGACTGAGGCGCACCGGACTCCGGATCGGTTTCTCTGCACAGGCCGATGCCGTACGTTCGCCACCCATCGGGGGTACCTCGGGCCGGATGAGGCCGTGCCCCCGACGTGGGATCGTCGGTCCCATGAGCGCGCATCCGCCCATCGAACCGGGTCCTGTGGACGCGACCGTCGCCGCGAGTGCGCCGGACGTGCGTTCCTTCGACGCGCCCGGTGATCCACCGGGGCAGGCCGTGCCGGCTGAGCGGGGCGTCGAGGCGGCCGCCGTTTCCACGCCGCATGGCTCGGTCGAGCCGGTCGCCGCCCTCTTCGCCCGCCAGCTCGAGGTCCTCCAGGCCGCGTCCGCGCGCCTCAGCCGGGCCGAGGGCAGCGAGGCCGTCGGACGTGCCGTTGTCGAGGAGACCGGCCGGATCATCGACTATCACAACGCCCGGGTCTACGCCCTCGAACCCACCGGCGATCTCGTCCCGATCGCGTTCGAAGGCCGGGTCGGCGCTTACGAGAAGGTCGACCTCAACGTCCTGCGGACGCGTCTCGGCGTCGGCTTCACCGGCTGGGTCGGGCAGCACGGCGAGCCACTCCTCGTCCCCGACGCGAATGACGACCCCCGGGGCGCGACGATCCCGGGCACGGACGACGTCGACGAATCGATGCTTGTCGTCCCGATGCGCTACGACGACGCCGTCGTCGGGGTGATCACCCTCTCGAAGCTCGGCCTCGACCAGTTCGATGGCCACGACCTGCGCCTCCTGTCGATCCTCGCCGACCAGGCGGCGACCGCCCTCGAGTCCGCCCGCAACCTCGCCCGCAGCCACGCGCTCGCTGGCGAGCTCCGCCTCCTCCTCGACGTCAGCGGCGAGCTGGCGGCCAGCCTCGATTCGCACCAGGTGGGCAATATCCTCGCCCGCCATCTGGCGACCGTGATGGGCGTCGAGGAATGCGCGATCTCGCGGTGGGACCGGCCCAATGACCGCGTCGCCAGCATCGGCTACTACCCGCCGATGCCGTTCGAGGAGCTCACCCCGTTCTTCGATATCGGCAAATACCCGACGACGAAGCAGGTCCTCGAGGATCAGGCCCCGGTCCTGATCGACACGGAGGATTCGACCGCCGACCCGGACGAGGTCGCGTTGCTCGTCGAGGCCGGCAAGCGCGCCCTCGTCATGCTGCCGCTCGTCGCGTCGGGCGAGGCGATGGGGCTCGTCGAGCTGTTCTCCCATCATCCGATCGCGCTCGACGATGACCGTCTCAGCCTCGCCACGACGATCGCCAACGAGGCGGCGATCGCGCTCGAGAACGCCCGCCTGTACGAGGAGGCCCGCGACCTCGCCGATCGGGATCCGCTGACTGGCTTCTTCAACCACCGCTACTTGCACGAACGATTCGGCCAGGAAGCCGTCCGGGCCCGCCGCAGCCATCGCCCGCTCAGCCTCCTGATGCTCGACCTCGACGACTTCAAGCTCGTCAACGACAGCTTCGGGCACCTCCTCGGCGACGACGTCCTGCGCTGGACCGCCGACCTGATCCGGAAGACCCTCCGGGCGTCCGATGTCCCGGCTCGCTACGGCGGCGACGAGTTCGCGATCCTGCTCCCGGACATCGATCATGAGGAGGCGTTCGCGACGGCGGCCCGGCTGCGCGAGGCGTTCGCGACCTCCGTGTTTTCCAGGGAGGGGCGGCTGACCGTCTCGGTCGGGGTCTCGATCGGTTCCGCGACATTTCCGGCCGACGGACGGACCGCCGCCGAGCTGATCGCCGTCGCGGACGCCGGGCTGTATCGGATGAAGCGTTCGATCCGCCGGACCGAAGAGCCCCAGTCGGCCTGATCCCGGCGGCGCCGTGACCGGCGTCCCGCCGCGCCGGTCGCCGAAGGTACCAGCATCCGCCCGCCGGAAGTACTACCCGTTCGGCTTGCGGTGAAGCGCACCGGACCGTCATGCTCATCACCGAACGTGACGCCACCGACCAAGCGCAATCCAACCGGAGCGGCGGAGGATCCTCGGATCCGCCGCTCGTGGCTCATCTTCGCCGGGACGTTCTTCCTCCTCGGCCTGATCGCCGTCTTCCGGCTGTGGGTCGACCCGCGGCTCAGCAACTGGGCCATCGCCCTGCTGATCGTCGTGGTCGGGTTCGCCGCGGTTCGCCATCGGATCGCCGTCCAGGATCTCGAATCGGGTCGGCGCGCCGAGGCCGAGAGCTTCGCCCGGATCCTCCAGGGCCTGTCCCGGTCGATCTCGCCCGATGCGATCCTCGAGGCGATCGTCGAGGAGCTGGGGATCGGGACGGGCGCCGACCACATCGTCATCGTTCGGCGCCGCCCCGACGCCCGCGTCCTCGAGGCGACGCTCGTCAACGCACGGACCGGCGGCTCGACCTCGTCGACCCTGTTCCCGATCGGCGACCTCGAAGACCCGCCCGATCTCGACGTCGGCCGCCGGGGGCGCCAGCCGGTCGCGATCCCGATCGAGGTCGACGGCGACGGCGACCTCCCAATCCCCGGAGCTCGACCTGGTGGCGGTGGCTCTGTCGTCGCGGCCGCGACCGGAACTCCGCGACGAAGCGGTCGCCGAATGCCCGCCGGCACGCCCGCCGCCGACCTCGCCCCGACGCCGCCGACGGTGTTCGGCAGCCGGCTGCGCGACCTCGATCCCAATCGACTGGTGGCCAATCGGATCGCCTCGCGCGCCCGGGCGCTGTTCGGGTTGCGCAACACGCTCGTCACCCCATTGACCTCCGACGGCAGGATGATCGGCGCGCTCGTGATCTCGAGGCGGACCGCGGGCGACTGGCCGCCGGCCGCCGAGCGCTTGCTCGTCGGAGCCGCGATCGAGGCCTCGGCCGCGCTCTCGCGGGCGTACTCGCACCGCCAGGCCGAAGCCCGCGCCTCGACCGACGCCCTGACCGGCCTTCCGAACCGGCGCTATTTCGACGAGTTCTGCGCGCTGCTGTCGCGCCGCCGCCGCGCCGAGGACAGCGTCGGTGTCCTGATGATCGACATCGACCGGTTCAAGGCCGTCAACGACACGTATGGCCACCCGGTCGGCGATGAGGTGCTCCGCGCGGTGGCCGGGGCGATCGTCGGTGCCGTCCGCGAGGACGACGTCCCGGCCCGCTACGGCGGCGAGGAATTCGCCGTCCTGTTGCGCAATCCGACGCCCGAGGTGGCCGTCGAGGTGGGCGAGCGCGTCCGCGAGGCCGTCGCAGCGCTCGACCTGACCCGGTTCGGCGTCCCATCGGTCCGGGTCTCGGTCGGGGCCGCCGTCGCCGATGACGGCGACGAGCCGATCACGACGACGATCGAACAAGCGGACCGCGCCCTCTACGACGCGAAGCGCGGGGGGCGCGACCGGGTCGTGGCCGCGTGAGATCAGGGTCGACCACCAGGGCCCGGCCAACGTCCTTCCAGTCCATATGCTCGGTAGGCTTACCCGGTACCTAGACTCCTGATCCCGTGTCGACCCAAAGGTGCCCGGGCTCAGTTGTAGGCCGATTGACTGCCATTCGTGTCCTGAAGGCATTGGCCTGGCGGCGGTAGAGGTCGATCCCGGGCGCGAGCGAGATTTCTCGGCCGATTTCGCACGCGACAAGCCTTCTCGTCATCACACCCGGATTCCGGACTGCGCCCGTCGACGGAGCCAGGCTGGGAACCGCGCGGAGCCGGGCTGGGACCGCGCCGGGCTGGGGCCGGCCCTTCGGGACCGGCACGTCGGCAGTGGCCCGTCGGGAATCGGGCCGCCGTCAGGCGGACCCGGATACCATCGCGGGCGATGCGCACAGACGGTTCTTCCGGCTCGACGCCCCCGCCTGCGACGTCGTCATCAGCTGCCGCCCACGCTGCCGATTCCGATGATGTTTCTCGCGCGGACCTGCCGATCGCCCACGAGCATGACGACTCGCCCGCCGACGTCCTCGCCGACGAGGCCGCCGACCTCACCAACGGCGATCTCGCCCGCGTCTTCCACGAGATCGGCGACATCCTCGAGGTCCAGGGCGAGATCCCGTTCAAGACGATCGCCTATCACCGCGCGGCCGACGCGATCGGACGGAGCCCGGTCGACCTCGTTGCTGCCTATCGGTCGGGTGCCCCGCCGAAGGTCGCCGGAGTCGGCCAGGCGATCGGCGACAAGATCACCGAGCTCGTGACCACGGGGCGCATGGCGTACCTCGAGCGACTGCGGGCCGAAGTGCCGGCCAGCCTCGTCGAGCTCCTCGAGATCCCCGGCCTCGGCCCGAAGACCGTTCGCCAGCTGCACGAGGAGCTCGGCATCGCCACGATGGACCAGCTCCGCGAGGCGGCCGAGGGCGGCCGGATCCGGACCCTCCGCGGCCTGTCCGAACGAACCGAGCAGCTGATCCTCGAAGGGATCCGGCGACTCGAGGCGCAGCCGCCGCGCCGCCTCTACCTCCACCAGGCCGAGGAGCACATCGCGGCGCTCGTCGGCATGCTCGGCGCGGTCCCGGGCGTCATCTCGATCGAGCCCGCCGGCTCGTACCGCCGGCGGAAGGAAACGATCGGGGACCTCGATCTCCTCGCCGAGACGACCGACCCGGCCGCGCTCATGGCGCGGTTCACGAGCCTCGGCACCGTCGACCACATCGTCGCGCGAGGCGGCCACAAGTCGGCGATCCGCCTGATGCGCGGGCCGCAGGCCGACCTGATGGTGATGCCGCCCGGGGCCGCGGGGGCCTACCGCCTCCATTTCACCGGCTCCAAGGAGCACAACGTCCGGCTCCGCGCCCGCGCCCGAGACCGCGGCTGGAGCCTGTCCGAGTACGGGTTCCAGCGGATCGGCGAGGGCGGCGAGCCGCTGTCGGGCGACGCCGCGGAGCTGCGCACCTTCGCGACCGAAGAGGAGGCGTACGCGTTCCTCGACCTGCCGTACATCGAGCCGGAGATGCGCGAGGACCACGGCGAGATCGAGGCGGCGCTCGCGGGCACCCTCCCGGTGCTGATCAGCAAGGGCGACCTCCGCGGCGACTGCCATACCCACAGCGAGTGGAGCGACGGCAGCCAGCCGATCGAGGTCATGGCCGAGGCCGCCCGCCGTCGCGGCTACGCGTACCAGGTCCTGACCGACCATAGCCGCTCACTCGCGATCGCCAACGGCCTGACACCGGAGCGGGTCGAGGAGCAGCGGGCGATCATCGCCGGGCTCAACGTCCGGTTCGCGGCGGAGGAAGCGGCCGGGACGGCTCCGCCAGAGACCCCTAAGGAGGGGTTCCGCCTCCTCCACGGGTGCGAGCTCGAGGTTCGCGCCGACGGCCTCCTCGACTACGACGACGACCTGCTCGCTCGGTTCGACGTCGTCGTCGCGTCGGTCCATGTCGCCCGCCGCCAGTCCCGCGCGGAGCTGACCACGCGGACCCTGAACGCGATCCGCAGCCCCCACGTCGACGTCATCGCCCACCCGGCCGGGCGGATGATCCAGATCCGCGATGACCTCGATCTCGACTGGGAGGCGGTGTACGCGGCGGCCGCCCGGAACGGCACGGCGCTGGAGATGAACGGGTCGCCGCACCGGCTGGACCTGTCCGCCGAGCGGGCTCGCCGCGCCGTCGCGGCCGGTTGCATCCTGACGATCGATTCCGACGCCCACCACACCCGCGAGCTCGACGACACGCGGTGGGGCGTCGCCCAGGCCCGGCGTGGCTGGGTGACCGCGCCGGACGTGCTCAACACTCGATCCCGGGCCGAGCTGCTCGCCTGGGTCGGGGCGAAGGCCGATCGCATCGCGGGCTGATCCCCGGATTCGCGGAGTGGGCCGAGCGCGTACCATCCGGCCGATGATGAGCTCGCCGGCGTCCCAGACCCGCCTCCCGACCGGCGCTCGGGCGCACCTCGCCCGTCACGTCCCGGTGTCGCGGCGACGATCATCCGAGCGCGGCGTGACGGGGGGTGGCCGCGATCTCGTCATCGCCGTGTCGACCGTGGTCGGCATGGCCGCGGTCCTGACGGGCCCCTTGGTCTGGGTGGCCGCTATCCTGCTGCTCGCCGCGACGATCCTCGCGACGCTCCAGGTCATCGGCGACGTCGACGGGCCGGACGCGGATCGCGGCGTCCCGATCGAGACACTGTTCCTGCCGGCCGTCGCCGCGATCGGGTGCCTGGGGGCGATCCGTCTCGTTCCGTTCGGCCTCGGGGTCGTTCCCGCGCTGCTGCTGACGGGCCTGCTGGTCGATCGAACGCTCGTCGTGGAGGCGCGGATTGCCGCCGCACCGCAGGGCCCGACCGCCGAGGACCGGTCACGGGCGCTCGTCGCGATGCTCGTCGTGGCGCTTGTCGCCTTCACGGGTGTCGCGGCGATCGTGCCGGGCGGAATCGCGGGGCTCGAGCCGGCCGGCGCACCGATTGCCCCGCTGCCGCTCGGCGACCTCGTCCTGCTGGCGCTCGCCGACGCCGTCATCGCCGGTCTCCTCGGCTATCGAGCCGCGGCCCTCCGCGCGACGAGCGTCCGGGACGCCCTGTGGGCAGCCCTCACCTACGGTGTAGCGATCGCCGTGGGCGCCGCGGCCATCCGGGCGATGGGCATCCCGCGACTGATCGGCCCGGCCCTCCTGATGTTCCTGTTCTACCTTTGGGACACGCTCCACGCGACGGCGCCGGCACGGCGCAGGGATCCACGCTGGATCTGGGAGACGGTCGTCCTCGCCGGTCTCGGGGCCGCGGTCGCGTTCTGGAACCTGCGCCTCGTCGGCTGACCGGGCCGCCGCCCGATGGGCGGCCTGCACGCCGGGTGGCCGGCTCCACGCGATCGCCACTCGACGAGTCCTCGCCCGTCTGTGCGCGGTTTGACGAACGGGGCCGGCGATGCTACAAGTCCTTGCCCGCCCGATCGCGTTCCGGCCCCTCGCCGCGGCCGACCCATCGGGTTCGCACCGCATCGAAACGGAGACCATTCACGTGACCTTTCCCGACGTCGAGACCCAGGCACCGAGCGCCGTCAACCAGACCCGGCTGAAGCGCCAGCTGGCCGATCAGGCGATCGCCCAGGCGACGGCGGCCCAGTGGTCGGACGCGGCCGACACGAACCGGCGCCTGCTGGAGCTCGGGCCCGACGCGGAATCCGAGAACCGCCTCGCAAAGTCGCTGTGGGAGCTCGGCGAGCTCGGCCAGGCGCGTGAGCACTACCAGACCGCGCTGGCCCTCGACCCCACGAACCGGATCGCCGAGCGGAACATCGATCGGCTGCGGATCCTCCTTGTCGATGCGGGCGAGAAGACAGTCCCCGCCCAGGAGGGCAGCAAGGCGCCTGTCTCGATCTTCGTCGAGGAGACCGGCAAGACCGGCTTCGCCTTCCTGACCGATCTGCCCCATCCCCGCAAGCTCGCCCAGGTGAACCCGGGTGACTCGGTCGAGCTGACCCCGGAGCGCGGCCGCCTGATCGCAACCAGCAACGGGATGCGGATCGGCGTGGTCGAGCCGCGCGTCGCGGCGCGCCTCCTGAAGCTCATGGCCGAGGGCAACAAGTACTCGGCCGGCGTCACGTCGCTCGGTGACAAGGACGTCCGGATCATCATCCGCGAGATCTACCAGGACCCCCGCAACTACGGCAAGGTCAGCTTCCCGACCGCGGCCAAGTCGACCGACCTTCGGCCGTACACCAAGGGCACCCTGGTTCGCGAGGAGATGGAGCTCGAAGACGACCTCGAGGACGACGACGAGGACGACGAGATCGAGGATCTCGACCGGGTGCTGCCGCCCGAGTCCACGACCGACGAAGCCTTCGAAGAAGAGCTCGACGAGGCGGATGAGAGCTAGATTCGGCGCCTGTCGTGACTGATCGACGCTGGCGGCGTTGCCGCCTGCGGTCCTCGCTCACGGCCATCCGAGGCCGCTCGCTCCGGTCCTCGGCGGCGCCTTGCCAGCCTCGCCCCTGCACGACGAACGTAGTCACGTCGTCTGCAGCTCAACGAACGCGGTTGGGTCGCACACGCGCCTGACTCGCCATTCGAGTCAGAGCGGTCATCAGCGAGCGTGACTCCGCGCTGATTCGCGCGGACCTGAGCGCGTACAACGCGCCGTTGACCCGTCTGCCGAGTCAGGCGTCGGCGGATCATGGGGAGGCACGTCGACCGCTGGTAGGCTGTCGCCATGGCCGGTCGCGCGTCCCTGGTCCGAGCGGAGCCTGGGTTCTCCCTGCCGTTCTTCGATCGCCTCGCGCCGCCGCCCCCGCCGGGTCTCGTCGCGGCCCGGATCGAAGCCAACAGCAAGCCGGGCGACGTCGTCCTGGACCTCGCCGGTCGGGGCGGCTGGATCGGGCGGGCGGCTGTCGATCGGCAGCGACGGGCCGTCAGCCTGGAATCCACGCCGCTGACACGCCTTCTCGCCGAGCTCGTCCTTCGCCCGCCGGACCTTCGCCACCTCGACGCGGCATTCCAGTCGATGAGCGCGTCGCCGCACGGCCAGACAAGCCTCAAGGTCGCGGTCGGCGAACCGTTCACCACGCGCTGCGCCACGTGCGGGCGAACGCTGCCGCTCGACGAGGTGGTCTGGCCCGGAGCGGCGGGCCCGGACGACGTATCCGATCCGGCGGAGCCCTTCGGGGCCGGGCCCGATGAGCCGGCGGACGCCACCAGCCCCGCGCCGACGCCGGCGCTCGACCGCGACCATCCGGCGGCGCGCAAGTTCTACGCGTGTCCGGTGTGCCGGGGCCAGCGCGGCGGCGGGCAGCGCAGCGCCGGGCTCGACGCCGCCGACCTCGAGCGGTCGCGGGCGATCCCCGCCGATTACCCCGCGGTCCGCGCCCGTCTCGCCGACCGGTTCCCGGTCGTCGACGGCGGGGTCGAGCTCATCGATGGCCTCCTCGATCTGCACACGCCGCGCCAGCTGGTCGGGCTCGAGGCGATCCTCGACCGGATCGAGGGCGACCTGCGCGCCGCGCCCGTCGAGGCGGCGCTGCGTCTCGCCTTCCTGCATGCCCTGCTGCCGGCGAGCCGCCTCAATGGCTACCCTGGCAGGGTCGGATCGCTCCGGATCCAAGCCCGGCGGGTTCGCCCGCCGTCGGCCGGCCAGTGGCGCGAGCGTCATCCCTGGCTCGCGTTCGAGGACGGGATCCGAACTGTCCGCGGCTTCATCCAACGGCTCGAGAGCGGGCCCGGCGGCGCGGTCCAGGCGCGCCTGGGCAACGACCTTCGCGCCCTCGACGAGGGCAGCGCCACGGCCGTCGTCGGAATCAGCGGTCCGTCGACGACCCGGGCGATCGGCGAGGAGGCTTCGCTGGGTCGCGGCTGGGATGGCGGTCCGGGCGGCCCCGGTCTGCGCCGCCGGATCCGGCTCGTCCTCGGCCAGCCGCCGGTTCGCCCGAACCAGGAGCGCCTCTCGATGACCTACTGGGCGACCGCCTGGACGCTCGGCTCCGAGGCGGCGAGCGGGCTTCCGCTGGCCGCCTTGTCGGGGCCTCCGATCCGCGCGCCGTGGGGCTGGCAGGCCGCGTCGCTCGCTCGCTCCCTGGCTTCGGTCGAGCCGTCGATCGCCCGGGACGGCCAGGTCATCGAGCTCGTCGACGGCGGTCCCGAGGCGCTCGTCGCGGTCGCGACGGGCGGTGTCGCCGCGGGGTTCCGGTTGCTCGCGGCGCGGCTCGGCGACGGTGACGACGAAGCCATCGGAAGCGTCGAGCTGGTCCCGCCCGGCGCCATCCTGCCGCCCGGACCGCGGACCCGCGCCAACGTCGCGCTCGACCCGCTCGCTGGCAGGGCCGGTGACCCGGACATCGTGCCGGGCACCGGCCTGTTCGGCGCGCCCGAGCGGTTCGATCGCCGCAGCTTCTCGGCCGCCGACGTCCGCAACACCGTCGTCGAGGTCGTGGTCGAGAGCCTGAAAGCGCGCGGCGAGCCGGCCTCGGCCGACCGCCTCCTCGGTGAGGTCCTGGTCGGCCTGGATCGGGCGGGCCAGCTCCGGCGGCTCGTCGCTGACCGCGACCTGGCGATGCCCGACCGGGCGCGCGCGCCCGATCGGCCGGCCGATCCGGGCAGTCCAGGTTCCGGGAAGCCCGACGACCCGCTGGTCGATCGGGAGCACGATCGATCCGGGTCCGGCCGGTCATCCGACGACGCGAGCTCGTCGACCGCTAGCGATCGCGGCACGGCCAGCGCGCTGCCCTGGCCGACCTTCGAGACCGGTCCGTCCGCAGGTGTCCAGCCGTCCGATCGGCCAACGGTCACGGCCCGCCGCGGGTCCCGCCAGGCCGACGCGCCGCCCGATCAGGTCGAGGCCCTTCTGGCCTTGATCGGGGAAGGGCTGTCGACGACCGGTCGGCGCCGCCTGGCGGAGGTCGCGCCGGGTCGCTGGTGGCTCGCCGACGCGCACGACCGCGAGACGGCGGCGGCGCCGCTCGCCGACCGCGTCGAGTGGGCCGTGTTCAGCCTCCTCTCGACCGCCGGGCCGCTGTCGGAAGCGTCATTCCTGCAGCGAATCGCCGGCCTGTTCACGGGTCACGACCTGCCGGACGAGACGCTCGTCCGGGCCTGCCTCCAGAGCTATCGGAGCCGGGCCAGCACCGCCGATCGGCTGCTGACCGGCGACGACCTCCTGCGCCGGGCCCAGGAGCACGCCGAGTTGATCGGCCTGCTCGCCGACGGCGGCCATCGGCTCGGTCTGTCGGTCTGGATCGGACGTCGGGAGCAGGCTCGCCGGCTGGGCGCGGGGCGACTCGCCGATCGGCTCCACGAGGTCGAGCACCGGGCGCCGCTGACGCATATCAGCCGGGCGGCCGGCGAGGTCGCCGAGATCGACTGCGCGTGGTACGTGCGCGGCAAGCTGGCGTTCCTTTTCGAGGTCGAATGGACAGCGATGCTCGGCGAGCCGATCCTCCGTCGCCACGCCCGGATCCCGCAGGACGAGGGAACGGTCCGCTTCCTGGTCGTTGCCCCGGAGCGGACCGAGCTGGTACGGCACAAGCTGGAGCGCTCGCCGTTGCTGCGCGAGGCATTCGACCGCGACAACTGGCATGTCCTCAAGTGGAACCACCTCCGAGCCTTCCTGGGCCGCGACGAGCCGTCGCTCGACGCCCTCGAGCCGTACCTGGGCCTCGACCCGGTTGCCGAGCGGAGCGGCGAGCAGCTCGGGTTGTTCGGGGAGTAGCCGCCGGCGTCCGTCCGACACCGCATCCCGGGTCCGACGACACGTCATTCCGGCCGCCCGTTCCGGCGCGGCACGCTACCCTGTCGCAACCACCGTTCCCGGGCGGCGAGCAACCGTCCCCCGACAACCGATGGAGGAACCGTGACCGAGTCCGAGCATTCGCGGTCGCTGGTCGACCAGCTCGGCGACCGCTTCTGGGAGCGCATCCTCGAGCTCAATCCGACGACCGCGACCGTGTACGGCGACGAGCGCTACAACGACCGCCTCGAGGACCCGAGCCCGGCCGGCCGGGCGGCGACGCGCCGGCTCATGGAGCGGACGAAGGCGGAGGCCGAGGCGATCTCGCCCGACGGCCTGTCGGTCGAGGACCGGATCACCCGCGACATGCTCATCGTCATCGCAGACCAGGCGATCGAGCAGGACGATCAGGGCGTCCACCGCCTCGGTGTCGTCGATCAGATTGCCGGACCCCAGACGCTGCTGCCGCAGGTCTGCCAGTTCCAGCCGGCCGATACCCCCGAGCGGTTCGAGAAATTCCTGGCGCGGCTCGATGCCTATCGCGACTTCATGGCAGCCAACACGGACATCCTCCGCGAAGGCCTCGAGACCGGGTTGACGGCGCCGCGGATCGTCGCTGAGCGGACCGTCGCCCAGCTCGAGCGGCTGATGGCGATCCCGATCTCCGAGGCGGTCGTCCCGTCGCTCGCCCAGGTGGCGTCCGAGGCGGATCGCGAACGGGTGCGGAAGGTCACCGCGGACGTCATCTACCCGGCCGATCAGGCCTTCCTCGACGTCCTCAGGGACGACTACCTCGAGGCCACCCGCGACGACCCGGGCCTGTGGTCCGCCCCGAACGGGGATTCCCTATATCGAACCCAGATCCGGTCATGGACGACGCTCGACCTGGACCCCCAGGCGGTTCATGAGATCGGGATGGAAGAGCTCCGGATCGTCGACGTCGGCCGGCGCCAGATCGCCTCGGCGGGTGGTGCCGCAAGCCCGAAGGAATACCGCCAGCGACTCGCCGACGACCCCGCAAACAGCCCGGCCTCCAAGGACGAGCTCCTCGCCCGCGCCAGGGAGGACATCGACCGGGCGATGCTCGTCGCCCCCCGCTTCTTCGGCGTCCTGCCGAAGGCCGGCTGCGAGGTCAAGGCGGTCGAGGAGTTCAAGGAGAAGGACGCGCCGTTCGCGTACTACTTCCCGCCCGCCACCGACGGGTCGCGGGGCGGAACCTATTACGCCAACGGCTACGACCTGCCGAGCCGGAAGTACACCAAGCTCGCGACGACGACGTACCACGAGGCCGTCCCGGGCCACCACTTCCAGATCGCGCTCGAGCAGGAGAACGAGAACCTCTCGACCTTCCGCCGGCTCGGGGCGCGCATCGTCGGCGGGGCGTACGTCGAGGGCTGGGGCCTCTACAGCGAGAAGCTGGCCGACGAGATGGGCCTCTACCGCGACGACGCGGAGCGGTTCGGCATGCTCGACGCCGTCGCCTGGCGGGCCGCCCGGCTGGTCGTCGACACCGGGCTCCATGCCCTCCGCTGGACGCGCCAGCAGTCGATCGACTTCCTCCTCGAAACCGGGCTGTCGGAGACCGACGCGACGATCGAGACCGATCGGTACATCGCCTGGCCGGGCCAGGCCCTGACGTACATGATCGGCTGCCGTGAGATCGAGAAGCTTCGCCGCGAGCTGACGGCGCGCGACGGCTCCGGGTTCGACCTGCGAGGGTTCCACGACCAGGTCCTCGCCCACGGCTCGCTGCCGCTCGCGACGCTCTCGCGGGAGCTGCCGAACTGGGTGGTCGCCCCGGTCTGACACTCGATCGATATCGAAAGCGATCAGGAGTCGAAGCCGATCCCGATCGCGTCGAGTGTCCTGAGGAGCAGCCCGCGCCGGCCCTCGTTGCGATCGGCCCGATCGAGCTCGTGGCGAACCAGGTTCACGGCGACCGACCGGAGCGGCTCCGGCGGGAACGGGAACGGAGCGCTCCGGACGAACTCGAGGCGCAGCAGATCCGAATCGGGCCGCAGGATGAAGTCGCGGACAACGCCCGCCGCCCAGCGGCTCGCCCCAACCCCCAGCCCGGTGTAGCCGAGGGCGTAGGTCATTCGACCGCCCAGCGATTGCCCGAACGTCACGGTGAACCGCGAGGTCGTGTCGATCGCGCC
>Ga0070707_100000799_pt1 | contig 31045 bp, 27 predicted proteins | sample KBSK5502metaG_FD_65468 | JGI IMG/M metagenome (GOLD analysis project Ga0070707, IMG submission 65468) | Corn, switchgrass and miscanthus rhizosphere microbial communities from Kellogg Biological Station, Michigan, USA - KBS K5-50-2 metaG | ecosystem: Host-associated > Plants > Roots >... | reverse complement strand
GTTAACCGGTACTCTGCAATTCAACCGAAAACCTGATCCCGCGGCAAAGCCAAAATTGGGGGCGAGAAGCTGAACAATATGGAAGCAAAAGCGTTCGAGAAACGCACGGTCAAGCGAACCAAAATGGTTGTTGGGCTCAGGGTCCCCCGTCCGCAACCTCACGCCCCGGACCTGTTCGTCCACACTTTGGACATCAGCTCTGTGGGGGCGAAGATCGGTGCCTTGCGGGAGTGGATTCGGCCCGGCAGCGTGCTTTTGATTCAACGCCGTCACACCCGCGCCCGCTGCCGGGTCACTTGGTCCCATAAAATCGGGCCGCACGAAGTCCAGATTGGTGTTGAGTTTCTAGGCCGCGAGTGTGGTTTCTGGGGTGTGGACCTGGACGATAGCTGCGCCGGACTCTGGATATCGCAATCGGAGCGATGATTCGTTTGGCCGCCCACCCGCACCGCCGTCGCATGCCGTTCCGCGGCACAGCCTGACGGGATCCCTCGCGAGAGTCGCCGATTCCTCGAACTGACTGAAGACCAAATCGGCCTTGATAGCCGAGTTGCTCTGGGCTAGACTTGCGAGCTGATGGCGAGGAGTTGCATGAACCGCGTTCTCTGGGGACCGACTCTCACGCTGGTGCTAACCCTTGTCTGTATCCCTACCTTTGCTCAAGCAGTCGCGGAATCTGTTTTGTTGGGTGCGGGTTCATCCACGGCGACGGTGAAGGCCGGATCGGCGCTGAACTCGGCGTTGAATCGAGGCAGCAAGCAGCTTGCCGGTAGGGTTCAGCGACACACCGTCCAAACAGTACCCTCCAAAATGCCGCATTCAGCAGTCGGGAAGATTTCCACAGGTATGCTCAAGAGCACTGCAACGCCAGCACACGGGGCCGTAATCGCCTCCATTCAAGGTGCTGTGATCAGTTGTGCTCCCGCCCGCCAAACGGCTTCAGCGGCGGGAAGCAAGACTGCTACCGAACCTTCACAAACGAATTGCAGTGGACAGCCTGCCAGCGAGACGGCGCCTCAGAAATACAAATCGGTGATTACTCTCTCGTTTCCAAAATAACCTAAGGGCGATGATACTACTTAGGTTTTTCCTGTGGGGGTTTGTCCTGTGGGGAAATATCAACTGTAACGGAATGGCTCTTATCCGATTTTGTAGTATCAACAGAAACCACTCCGAAACTACCTGTCGCGTCCCGAACCTGAATTGTGCGTGTCTCGTGGGTGCCGGATGGGCCGGGCTGCGCGCTGTCAAGAGTCTGAATGGTGACATGCAAGCCAGCATTTGGGTCACCCGGATTGATCTGTTCGACTTGCTGTTCGGTTTGCTTTCCGCCGCCAGAACGCGGTCGGTTTACCGTGGTTACGCGCTGGCTCAAATGCAGTTTCCCATCGCGCGTTGATCCCGGAGCATCCGTTGAATAGGTTTCGATCGTGCTTTGTTTTTCCCCGGCAGAGGTTTGCGACTCCTTGCCTAGCGTAGACGACACTACGACAAGCTTGCCGTCCGGATCCAGCTTTGAAATGCGCTCATCGACGGTGCGCTGGTTACCGTTTTCCTTGACCGTACTTTCTTTCACTTCATTAACCTGCCAGTTGCCGGCGCCATCGAGCAGCAATGTGGATTTTTGGACGTTGACAGTGTGGTCGCTGGCGGTTTTCTGGCGTTCCTTAATCTGCATGCTGGGGGCGAGACCCCCACTACCGTCGGAGGAGAAAACTGTGGTTTTGGTCTCCTGAACATCCGGGCTGATCTTTTTTGTATCTGCGACTTCACGCTGCACAATTTGGAGACGGCCGTCCAGATCGGCATTCGACGTGACGCGCACCACTTTTTCGTTACCTCCAGGGAGACTCTGCTTTTCCTCTTCCGTAACTTGCGTTAGAACTTTCTGCCCGTCAGCGTCCCAGCCGAACGAGCGCGTGATCGTTTTGGTGGTTGTCGGACTAACCTGAAGAGTCTCTTTTTCGATATCAAAGTACCGTTCATAGCGGCCGTCCGGTCCCCGGCGTTCCACGTGCTGACTGTCCAGGGTGCGATTGCCGGATTGCTTGTGGGATTCCGTTGTCCGCGTCGGATTAGTGTCGGCTGTTTGTGATTCTGTGGTAGCAGTCCACGATTGGTTCGTATCGCTCGCCTGATCGGTGGACGTTTGCGCATACAGCGAAGGAGGCGCAAAATGCAGAAGAATGACCGACAAGGTGAACGACATGAGGTTGATTAGATTCCAAAATTTCATGAGGACTCCAGTGCCGCGCTTGCAGTGACGACAGTCAATCCAATCGGCAATACCAATATTAGTTAACCGAGAGATTCGCGACAATACTTAACTGCAAATCGCGAAATTGTTCCCCGCTGTAGATCCCACGTTCGGGAGTTCTCGCTCGATCATATACTTCCTCATAACATCCTCCGTGCGATTCTTACGGTGTCTCGGGGAGGCGGGTGGGAATGACGCCGGGTAAAAGCATAAGATTAAGGGATGAAGACGATTCCGCTCTTTACGAACGTTTCAGCTCGCGACATCTCACAACATTAACAAATCAAAACTAACGAGCAATCATGAAAAGGAACTTCCATGACGCCGCTGGCATCTATCGATTCTGCCGGTATTTCCGTTTCTAACCAGCCACTCTCTCCAGAAGAGCTGCGCAAGATGAACGCTTATTGGCGCGCGGCCAATTATCTCTCGGTTGGGCAAATCTACCTGTACGCGAACCCCCTGCTGCGTGAGCCTCTGAAGCTTGAGCATGTGAAACCTCGGCTGCTTGGTCATTGGGGTACGACGCCGGGGCTGAACTTTATCTATGTGCACTTCAACCGCCTGATCAAGAAGTACGATCTCAACGTTATTTACATTTGCGGGCCAGGACATGGCGGGCCCGGCATGGTGGCGAACACTTATCTTGAAGGTACGTACACGGAGTTCTATTCCAGCATTCAACAAAACGAAGACGGTATGAGAAAGCTGTTCAAGCAGTTCTCCTTCCCTGGAGGGATTCCCAGCCACGATGCACCGGAGACTCCCGGTTCCATCCACGAAGGCGGAGAACTGGGTTACGCTTTGGTGCATGCCTACGGCGCGGTTTTCGACAATCTCGATCTGGTGGCTTGTTGCGTGGTGGGCGATGGCGAGGCCGAAACCGGACCGCTCGCCACCAGTTGGCATTCCAACAAATTTCTCAATCCGGTACGAGACGGGGCCGTGCTGCCTATCCTGCACCTGAACGGCTACAAGATCGCGAATCCAACTGTGCTTGGCCGCCTCAGCGACGAGGAGCTAACTCAGCTCTTCACTGGCTATGGATACAAACCGTACTTCGTGGAAGGGCATGATCCGGAGGCAATGCATCAGCTCATGGCGGCAACACTCGACGCGGTGATCGATGAGATTCAGGCCATCCAGCGTCAAGCTCGCAGCGGAGAATCGCCCACGCTTCCGATCTGGCCCATGATTGTTTTGCGTACTCCGAAGGGTTGGACTGGACCGAAATTTGTGGACGGCAAACAAGTCGAGGGCACGTGGCGCGCGCATCAGGTGCCGGTAGCCGATCTGGAGAAGCCGGGGCACCTGGCAATTCTCGAAGAATGGCTGAAGAGTTATCACCCGGAAGAGGTGTTCGATCGAAATGGGAAGCTGGTTACCGAACTTGCAGAACTTGCTCCTCAAGGTGAACGCCGCATGGGTGCGAATCCACATGCCAACGGCGGACTGCTACTGAAAGACTTGCTGATGCCGGATTTCCGCGAATATGCGGTTTCGGCCTCCAAGCCTGGCAAGGAGACGGCAGAGTCCACAAAAGTCTTGGGCACTTTCCTGCGCGATGTGATGAAGCGGAACCTGGAGCACGCAAACTTCCGCGTATTTGGCCCCGATGAAACCGCCTCGAACCGTCTGGATGCTGTGTATGAGGCCACCGACAAGGTATGGATGGAGCCGATTCTCCCGGTCGACGAGCATCTGTCGCCGGTCGGACGCGTAATGGAAGTTCTAAGCGAGCATATGTGTCAGGGTTGGCTCGAGGGTTATTTGCTTACCGGCCGTCATGGGTTCTTCTCCTGCTATGAGGGCTTTATCCATATCGTGGATTCGATGTTCAATCAGCATGCCAAGTGGCTCAAGACCACGCTGGATATCCCGTGGCGGCGTCCTATCGCTTCGCTCAATTATCTTCTGACTTCACACGTCTGGCGGCAGGATCACAATGGCTTCACTCACCAGGACCCGGGCTTTATTGATTTCGTGATGAACAAGAAGGCAGACATTATCCGGGTGTATTTACCGCCGGACGCCAACACCTTGCTTTCCGTGGCTGATCACTGTTTGCGCAGCCGCCACTATGTGAACGTAATTGTGGCCGGCAAACAGCCCGAGTTGCAGTGGCTCGACATGAACGCCGCCATCGCACACTGCAGGTCTGGCATAGGCATCTGGTCGTGGGCCAGCACGGATCAAGGCAGCGAGCCGGACGTGGTGATGGCATGCGCCGGCGATGTGCCGACTCTGGAAACGCTGGCCGCGGTCGATCTTCTGAGGCAGCATTTTCCAGATCTCAAGATCCGCGTGGTTAACGTCGTGGACCTGATGACCCTACAGCCTCAGAGCGAGCATCCCCACGGACTCTCCGATTCCGAATTTGATTCCATGTTCACTGCCGACAAACCGGTAATCTTCGCCTATCACGGATATCCGTGGCTCATTCACCGGCTGTGCTATCGCCGCCATGGTCACGACAATTTCCATGTGCGTGGCTATAAAGAAGAGGGCACTACCACCACTCCCTTTGACATGACCGTCATGAATGATCTGGATCGCTTTCACCTTGCCGGCGATGTCCTGGACCGGGTCCCGAAGTTACAGCGCATCGGCGCTCACTTCCAGCAATTCCTGCGAAACAAATTGGTGGAGCACGAACAATACACGCACCAGCACGGTGACGACCTGCCGGAGGTAAAAAACTGGAAATGGCCTTACTAATCCATGAAGATCCTGGTACTCAATTCCGGTTCCAGCAGCCAGAAGAGCTCCCTTTACGAGATCGGCGAGAATCTTCCTGACGATCCGGCTACTCCTCTCTGGGAAGGCAAGATTGAGTGGCACGAAGGGGTAGCAAAAGCTGAGGTCAAGAATGCGCGGGGGGTCGTACAAAAAGGTCAGGCGGAAGTCTCAACGCGTGCGCAGGCGGTCGAACATTTACTGGGCACTTTGTGGGATGGCAAGACGCGCGCCGTAACCTCGCCCGATGAGATTAGTGTTGTCGGGCACCGCGTAGTGCATGGTGGTCCGAAATACGAAGAACCGGTTCTGGTCACTTCCGAAGTGAAAGCGGGAATTGCCGGAGTTTCTGCTTTTGCTCCCCTTCACAATCGCACCGAACTCGACGGTATGGAGATTATTGAAAAACTGCTAGGCGCGATTCCCCAGGTCGCGGTTTTCGACACCGGATTTCATCGCAAAATGCCGCCAGCCGCGGCTGTGTATCCCGGGCCCTATCAATGGTTCGAAAAGGGCATTCATCGCTACGGATTCCACGGCATCAATCATCAATATTGCGCCGCACGTGCCGCGCAGCTTCTACGCCGAGACTTGAACTCGCTCAAATTGGTTACTTGCCATCTAGGCAACGGTTGTTCCCTGGCTGCGATTCAGGAAGGCCACAGCATTGACACCACGATGGGATTTACTCCGTTAGAAGGTCTCATGATGGGCACTCGCTCCGGGTCGGTTGATCCTGGGATTCTCACCTATCTCATGCGCGAACATCGGCTCCAGGCACACGAGATTGACGATGTTCTAAACAAAGAATCAGGCCTGTTGGGAATCTCGGGTGTTTCGGGAGACATGCGTGAGGTTTTGGAATCCATGAAGCAAGGACATTCACGATCAAAGCTGGCATTCGACATCTATGTGCACCGTCTTCAAAGCGGCATTGGTGCCATGGTTGCAGTCTTGGGAGGCATTGACGTGCTGGTATTCACCGCTGGGGTGGGAGAGAACTCGGCAGAGGTGCGTGCAGCCGCTTGCAAACCACTGAGCTTTCTCGGCCTCAAGCTCGATGACGCCGCCAACGCACGTCCTCCTGACAGAGATATTGCCGCGCCGGATTCCGCGGCGCGCGTTCTAATAATTCGAGCCCAGGAAGATTGGGCGATCGCTAAAGAATGTTGGCGCCTTATGGGGGCGCCCAGTAGCGGATGTTTCTGCTAGTGGGAGCCAAACTTGAAAACGCGTGTCACCGGGTTTAGAAGTAACCTGAATATTTCCCCGCTGATACTTCACAATTCGCTGGGACAGTGTCATTGCCAACATTCGGGGATTTAACAAACAATTATTCGGGTTTTCTGAACGACATCACGTCGCCACAATTTAACAAGGCTTTACGCACGGCTGGCGGTTTCTTTGGGTCGGGCGGACCGCGGGCCTTTCAATGCGCGCTGAGATACGCGTTTTGAGCGGGAAATGACGATGATACCGGCAACGTCTTCCTGGCGGAGATATTGCTACGCTGAATTCGGCGGTTCGCGTTCTGCTGATTCAAGGTACGAAGACTGGGCGATTGCCAAAGAATGTTGGCTCAGGCGGGTGTTCATCCGGTAGCGGATGTTTCTGATAACGGGAGCCAAACTTGAAAGCGGGTATCACCGGGTTTGGAAGTGACCTGAATATTTCCCCGATGCTTCTTCACAATGCGTTGCGCAGTGTCCAGACCGAGTCCCGTCCCTTCTCCAACTCCCTTGGTGGTGAAGAAAGGTTCAAAGATGTGCGGTTTCACCTCAGGTGAAATCCCTGGGCCGTTATCGCCGATCTCAACTACAACACAGGTATCGTCGCGATAAGTTCGGACTCGAAGCTCGCCTTTTCCGTGCATGGCGTCGATCGCGTTATCGATGAGGTTGGTCCAGACCTGATTCAGTTCGCTGCCAAATGAGTCCACGAGAAAGGGGACCTTCTGGTAATCGCGCTGCACCACCACTCCTTGTTTCAGTTTGTGATTCAAGATCGTAAGGGTGGTTTCTAGGCTCTTCACGATGTCCACATTTTGCACCGGGGCCTGGTCCATGTGGGTGTATTCCTTGATGGCAAGGACCAAGTCCGAGATTCGTGAGGTGCTGCTCTCGATCTCATGTAAGAGACTTGCAACCTCCACGGAAGCAGCGATCCTCACCAGAGCGGCTCGGGCGGTATCCGCATCGAGGTTTGCGAACAGCGATTCCAGCACCTCTGGCTTGATATTCCTTCGCGCGAGGTCAGCTGCCAGCTGCCATAGGTCGTTCTGCCCGTGACTGCGCAATAGCGAGTCAATCTGATCCTCCAAGTCGCTGATGGTCAGAGCATCGGCCGGAATGACGTCCTTTTGCGTGAATGAAGCTTCCAGTTTTTCGATTTCTAATTTCTGGGCGGAGGTGAGATCACGTCTTCCCAGTTCGAGACTCGCGCTCTTGATTTTTATCAAAATCTCGCGCAATTGACTGGTGGCACGTTTTGCGGCGGAAGCTGGGTTGTTGAGTTCATGCGCGAGTCCTGCCGAAAGTTTTCCCAGAGAAGCCAGCCGATCTCGCTGTTGTTCGATACGAGTAGCTTCACGGATCCGGTCGGACATCAGACCTACCAGGCGAGTGGTCAACTCTGGCATCTTCTGCACGAGTTCGGGAAATAGCGCAGCGGGAAATTTCAGAACTCGGCCGCCTGTGATAGCTCGACCGGTTACAGTGAACTGCTTCATCCTGGAGAACGGCAGTACACCGGTCACGTCGCCCACCTTGGCTGAAAGTACAACAGTCTCGCCACCGAATTCGCCGCGCCACTGAAATTGGCCTTCGAGAATCACAAACATCCAGTCCGCCGGATCGCCCTGACGGACATAGGTTTCGCCGGCCTTGACGTGCGTCTCTTGCGACTGAGAAAGAAACCAGGCGATCTGCTCCTCAGGCAGATCGGCGAACGCCGGAACACGAATTAATTCCGATTTGTCGATCATTTAGACCTTGCTTAAGTACTGATGGATGAACTGCACCGCCACCGATCCTTCACCGACTCCGGAAGCCACCCGCTTTATGGATCCATGTCGCACGTCACCGACGGCAAAGATGCCGGGAACATTGGTCTCGAGCAAGAACGGATCCCGGTCGAGTGCCCATCCCTTCGGGCGTTGCCCGTCACGAATAAGGTCAGGACCAGTCAACAGGAAACCGCGCTCGTCCCGCTCGACGACATCCGCCAGCCAATCCGTCCGTGGCAATGCGCCAATAAAGATAAACATCGCACTGGCCGGCACACGTTCGACTTTGTTGGTATCGGAACAAAGCACCGAAATTTCGTCCAAGTGGGTTTCGCCATGCACCTCAGCCACGCTGGCATGCGTCCACAGCTGAATGTTAGGTGTCTGTTGAACCTGCTCGATCAAGTATTGCGACATGGTGCTGGAAAGCGAGTCGCCGCGGACCAGAATAACCACGCGCTCTGCGTACTTGGCGAAGTTCATTGCCGCTTGACCGGCCGAGTTCGCGCCGCCCACGACATAGACGATTTCGCCCTGGCAGGACAATGCTTCAGTAGCGCCGCCACCATAATAGATCCCCGCGCCCTGCAACTTGTCTATTCCAGGAGCTTCGAGTCGACGCCACTGCACCCCAGTCGCGATCATCAGCGCGTGGCAAGAGATCTCGTTCCCATCTGCCAGCTTGATGATTCGGTAAGAACCTTCTGTCCTGACGCCGACGGCTTCCTGTGGGGACAGAATTTCCACTCCGAAGCGCTCAGCTTGGAACACGGCACGCCGGGCCAGATCACCGCCACTGAGCCCGGTGGGAAATCCAAGATAGTTCTCAATGCGGGCGCTCATTCCGGCCTGACCGCCGGGTGCTTCCCGCTCAACCATTACTGTATGCAGACCTTCGGAAGCTCCATAAACAGCAGCGGCCAAACCTGCTGGGCCCCCGCCGACAATCGCCAAATCGTAGAAACTGGTTTGGGCGCGCGTCCGCAAGCCGACCTTTTGCGCGACGTCGGCGGGCACACTCTCAAGAAGCTTCGTCCCGTCGGGAAAGAGCACCACGGGGAGATTGCCAGCCTCCGGGCCCAGTGCTTCCAGAAGGCGCTTGGTTTCCGGATCATTGGCGGAGCCCTCGACGTCAATCCATTGATACGGCACGCGGTTGCGCGCCAGGAAGTCCCGCAACTCATACGATCGAGGCGACCAGCGTGTACCCAGCACTCGGATTCCCTGGAATGTCGGATGGTAGGAAGCTTGCCAGTCATCGAGCAAATCATCTAATTGCGGATACAGGTGCTCCGACGGAGGATCCCACGGTTTCAAGAAAAAGTAGTTGATGCCGGCGTCATTGATGGCGCTGATCGCGGCATTCGTGTCCGCGTACGCGGTGAGCAGTGCCCGCTTCGCACCGGGGAAGATCGCCTTTGCCTCTTGGAGGAATTCCACCCCGTCCATACGCGGCATGCGCTGGTCGGCAAGCAGCAAGGCCACACTGTCGTTGCGCACCTTCAACTTTTTTAACAAGTCGAGTGCGCCCTCGGGAGAATCGCTTCCGATCACCCGGTATTCGGCCCCGTAGTTCGAACGAAGGTCGCGCTCAATCGCCCGCAAAACATCAGAGTCGTCATCCACGCTTAACAAAATTGGTTTGGCCATGCTTAATCTCGGTTGTTGGGTAAAGACATGATTACAGACTTCTGGATTGTCCGCACGACTTGGTTAGATACAGAAAATTGCATTCGGTCGCGTAATTCTGTTGTTGGGAAAGGAAGTCTACCCAAGGAGCTAGGTTGCACTGTCGAGATGAAAGGGTTCGTTGTACGGCTCGACAGGATAGCCCTTCGCCTTCCAGCCTGCCAATCCACCCTTCAGGAATTTGATTCGTGAAAAGTGCATGGCTTGAGCTTGATGTAGTACAGCTCGGCTGGTTTTATCTCCGGGGCAGGTACAGTAAACCACCGCGTCCTTCTCTTGCGGGATGAGCGATGGATTCTTAAGCAGTTCCTGTGGCGGAATCCACTTTGCACCGGGGATGATCGCGGAGTGTCCTAGCAGGTCGAGCGGCTGGCGGACGTCGAAGAGAAGTGTCCCTGGATTTGAGGCCATCAATGTGTGAAGGGCTTCTGGCGTGATGCTGTGCAGCTCCAATTCATTCCGGTCTTTTTTACGGTTGATCCGAGTTACGAGCAACGTGCATGACACCACCACGAAAATGACAGTCAAAGTCAGAAACATCTCAATTCTCCTCGCTACTCTAATACGAGATTCACCAGGAGCCTGAGAAGATTCTTTCTCCGGTGTGTCCGCCAAGGCCTAAGCGTCGGCCCGAAGACGGCGATGATGGTGAGAGTGCAAATCAGCAGTAACTGGTTTACCCTGCATACACCCGTTTGAAGGGCCCGGGTCCCTCTGGTTTGCGAGCGAAGCTACAACCTCTGTGAAGAGAAATTACAATCAAGGAGTCAAATTATGCCAACGATCAGCACCAAAGACGGCACGCAGCTTTTCTACAAGGACTGGGGAAAGGGACAGCCAGTCGTGTTCAGCCACGGTTGGCCCCTGACTGCCGACGACTGGGACGCACAAATGACGTTCTTCGGCGCGCGTGGCTATCGAGTCATCGCGCATGACCGGCGAGCCACGGCCGCTCGACCCAGACGTGGGATGGTAACGAGATGAATACTTACGCCGACGATCTCGCGGCCCTCACTGCAACGCTTGATCTGAAGAACGCAATCCACGTGGGCCACTCCACCGGCGGTGGGGAAGTTGCCCGTTACATTGGGCGGCACGGCACAAAACGTGTTGCCATGGCCGTGCTCATCAGCGCGGTGCCACCGTTAATGTTGAAGACGGAAAAGAATCCTGGTGGCCTGCCCATCTCGGTCTTCGACGGGCTCCGCGCTCAGCTCTTGGCAAATCGGGCGGAGTTTTACAAGGACATTACGCTCCCGTTCTACGGCTACAATCGGCCAGGCGCGAAGATTTCGGAAGGCATCCGAGAGCGCTGGTGGTTGCAGGGCATGTTGGGAGGGGTGAAGCCTCACTACGACTGCATAAAGGCTTTCTCCGAGACGGATTTCACTGAAGACCTCAAGAAGTTCGATGTGCCAACCCTTATCCTTCATGGCGACGACGATCAGATCGTGCCGATTGGGGCAGCGGCTCTGATGTCTTCCAAGATAGTAAAGAATGCAACGTTAAAGGTGTATCCAGGTTTCCCGCACGGGATGCCCACAACCAATGCGGACCAGATCAATACCGACCTGCTTGCGTTCGTCGGGAAAAGTAAGGAAGCTGCTGCTTAAGCCTGATCCGGCTTTCGTTCTAACGCGAAGGCCGGATATCCTAACCTTGGCGAGAATTTCTCTTACTTCTACTCCGAAGCCGTCAGATAGGAATACAAATCGGGATTCTGTCGAAGCACCTGAAGTAATTTCGGTGAGAGTTCGTAGATGAATTCGTGGTAGGTCGTAGTCCGATCGCTCTTCTCAGTTCCAAGGATGGCGTGTTGCAGCTCATGCAAGAGAGTGGTTTGTTCCTGTTTCAGGGGATGGCCGGCTTCAATATAAATGCGGTCTTTGACGTCGCAGACTCCCAACTTTTGAGCTTGCTTGTCGCAAGTTCTGCCGGAAAACCTGGCAAATTCTCCCGAGGCCGGAACTTCTTTTACCAGTTCGACGAAGTAGGTAGCTTTGCCAATGGTGAGATGGGGCGGCGGCACTGGCCGGCGATTTTCTGGTTCGATCAGGGTAAGGCAATTGCCGGCGAGCGAACTGGCTTGGGTCAACTTGCTGTATTCAGTTCTGTATTGTTCGACGAATGGCAAGTGCTGCGCGGGTGCCGTTCCAGCCAGTCCCTGGAGAAGCATTGCGATAATGGCGTGGCCCAACTTCAATGGGTTTCTCTCTAAGTGACCTAAGGATCTTGCATCGTTCGGTGGTTCCCAATGAGGTGTTCAAATCTCGCCCCAAGGTCAAGCTACCGTCCCTAAGGTCTCTTCTGAGGATAGAGAGTCGCTGCACAGGCCGACAGATTACGAATGTATAACCACTTTGGTTCTAAGCCGGCACTTCTGGTAACATCGCGCTCCGAAAGGAGTGACAACCATGAAACACATCGTTCTGTTGGTTGTACTGACAATGGCCACGTCGTCATTCACCCTGGCTCAGATGGCGGCCGACAAGTCCGCTCCCAAGGGACAGATCGAACAAGAGTTAACCAAGCTGGAGCAGGATCGCGCACAGGCAACGGTTAAGGGCGATACGGCTTTTATCGACCAGAACACTGCCGACGACTACACCTTCATCAATCCTCGCGGAGCTCTTAGGACGAAGGCGCAGATATTGGCGGATTTCAAATCTGGCGAGATCAAGTTGCAGGCTTATGACCTCGATGATCTGAAAGCGCGGGTTTATGGAGATACGGCAGTTGTCACTGGTCGTTCTACTCAGAAAGGGCAGGCTTACGGCCAAGACGCTGCGGGCCAATATCGATTCACGCGGGTGTACGTGAAACAGGATGGAAAGTGGAAAGCGGTCGCCTTTCAGTCCACACGGGTTGCAGAATAAGAAATGGTGCTTGCCTGACCCCTGTCCTTGAAAGATAGGGGTCTTCCTTTTTTTACGATCTGAACGCCCTCTTCACCGTCCCACATATCCTTTTTAAATCCGGAAAGTCAGAACTCAAGGCGCACACCTAACTGTCCATGTCGTGGATTGCCCAAAGTGGAGGAAACCACGCCGAACGTGGAGTCGCCGAAAAGAGTATCGGGATAGGCGAATCGTGGCGTGTTGAAGGCATTGAAGAACTCGCCTCGGACCTCCAGCTTCATGCCCTCTCGCACCAGGAACGTTTTGGAGAAAGCAACATCAATATTCTGAATGCCATCGGTGCGCAGATTGGAGAAGTAGCGAGTAGCGAGGCGCATTGCCGGGCTGCTGATCGCCAGGATCCGCGAAACAACTCAGGTTGAACATGCTGGCGCCGGTCAGGGCGGACCTGTGTGGGCCCACTCCACTCCCCGGATTCGCGCACACAACGTCCGGCCGCTGGTTGCCATCTGTAATCGCTGGCGCGGACATGCCAATGGCAATCGGCTGTCCCGACTGATAGGTCAAACTGTCGGCGATGCTCCAACCTCCGACTACCCCATCCAAAACGCGATTCATGCCCTTTCCAATCCAGCGTCCTCGCCCGACCGGAACGTCAAAGAGAATGGCAGCGGCAAGCCGATGCGTGGTGTCATTAGCGCTGATCGAGTGCTCAGCCTTCAGGTTGTCTAGTTCTTGTGGATTTCCGGTATTCAGATTTCCAACGAAGGCGTTCGCGCCGGTTGACGAGTCGTCGGTCAACTTTGAAAACGTGTAGTTGCCTTCAAAGGAAAAGTAGTGGCTCGCCCGCTTCTGAAAGCGGAACTGCAGGGAGTTGTAGAACGATTGCGCTCCCAGAAGCGGCAGGCTTCAAACGGACCGGGAAACCTGCGGAAAAGGCCCCAGCACATTCTGCAAGGCGATGACATCGTCGTTGTAAAGCGAGTCGGGATCGTTGAAGATTGGACTCGCGGGGCAGTATGAAGCCGGAGAAGCGACGGTGGTAAATAAGCACTGAAAAGGATTACTCACCGCTCCATCGAGATCGGCGGTTGTGAACTGCCGCCGCACCGACGAGGGAATGAAGTTCCGGTTGCGAGTACTGGAGTATCCGCCCCAAGGCAAGTGAGTGCTGCGATTGGCAGAGTAATCGAGGGAAACTGTAGTCTGCCATGGCAACAACCGTTGTACCCCGAAATTCCACTGATAAATTTCGGCATTTCGAGCTTCGGTCGTCCCCAAATCGTTCTGGTTGGGAAAGCCCCACATCGCCTGCGCTCCGTAGCGGGTGCCTTGAGGTGCGGGCAAACCTGAGGGAAAAGGATTGGCCAGCGAGGCGAACTTGGTCTGCGTTCCTTCTTTGCTGAAGTAAATGTTCCCGTCCTTGCGGAAAGCTGTACCGGCGTATTGGAAGTTGGTTGCAACGCTCATCCCGTAATACACGCCCGCTCCGGCGCGAACGACTGTGTTGGGAGTGAGCTGGTAAGCAAATCCCAAGCGCGGCACCCAATTGTTGCGGTCAATAGGCACGTGGCGTTCGTTGCTGCCCGCAAATTTTGTGAGGCCCTTCAGTGTGCCCGGAACCAGGGGCAGTCCGTCGACGTGGATTCCGCTGTCGGCATTGAAGTCACTAAACTGGACCCGGTTGAACCGCTCACTATAGGGAGTGCTCCATTCGTATCGCAGCCCGAGATTGACTGCGAGCCGCGGAGTAATCTTCCAGTCGTCCTGGAAATAGAACGAGGTCTCTTTCGACTTGTTGGCGACGGCGGGGTAAACGGAAATCCCACCGTAATCGCCAAAGCCGAGAAGCAGGTCGGCGAAGGAGTTGCCTTGGGTGATGTCGAAGTTAAAGGGAATCTGTTCGGTGATGTCTTGCGCGAAATGAAAGTAGCCGGTGGGATAGGGCGGCTGCCGAAAGTTGTTAAAGAACAGGCGCTGTTCGCCGCCGAACTTCATACGATGGCGTCCTTTCACCCAGGAGAGCATGGAAGAATAGCCGTAGAGCGTATGCGCAAAGTCGGTGTCCGGGCAGCACTGGGAAAACAAGGACGTCCATGGCGAGTCCATCAGAAAGGCTGGCATACGCTCGATTCCGTTCGCCTGGTCCAGCACCGAGGGGAAGCCAAACTTCACCGGATCGGGAAAATTGTTGGCGTGTCCCGGCGCGAAAGCCCGATCTACACCCAAGCGGCTGGTCAGCACGACCGTGGGGCTTACAGTCCAATTCCAGTCCAGCGCCGTGTTCTGTACGTTAGTGAGAAAAACTACACCGTCTCCGGTATCGTCGTTCCCAAAAACAGTTGGGACGTTATTCGTCGCGTGCGACCGGCTATAGCGAGCGGAGACGCGGTGCTGCGGGGCGAGCTGGTGATCCACCTTAATATCGAACTGCAACGATCGGGTTGCGTTGGTCACCACGCTGCGAAATTGTTCGTACCTGTGCCGGGATCTCCGGGAACATTGGCTAACGGATACAGGTTAATAATCTTCTGTCCGATGGGATCAATGAACTGCTGATCGATGACGTTTGGCGTGCTGAAATCGGCGCGTACGCCTCCACTCAGCTGATAGGGATTGAAAATCAGGTTGGGAACCACGTTGCCGTCCTGGTCAAGAATGTTGGTTTGCGAAAAGTCTCCTAAGCGCTCCAATGCCGTGGGTACGGTTGCAGTGATGGGCTGCGGCGCTTTGGCATTGATGCGTTCTATGTCGACAAAGAAGAATGTTTGGTTCTTGATGATTGGTCCGCCGAGCGAGATGCCGTATTGATCGCGGGTGTGGCCAGGCCTGGGTTGACCGGCTTGCTTAGTGAAGAATTCGTTGGCATCCAACCATCCGCGCTGTCCGAACCACCAACCGCTGCCATGGAAGTTGTTAGTGCCGCTCTTCAGTACCATGTTGGCTACCGTTCCGCCGTTGCTGCCGAATTCGGCGGAATAGCTGTTGTTTTGCACCTTAAACTCTTGCACGATCTCAACGGACGGCTCGTAGTACACGTTGCTGGTCGCGCCTTCTCCCTGTTCCGAAGCGCTCACGAGTGCGCCATCAATCCGCACCTCCGCGGTCGCATTGCGCTGCCCGTTGGAGACAAAATTGGTACCCGTAGGATAGTTATCTGCCGTGCCTGCGCCCGTCACTTCTGTGACGCCCGCGCTGAGAAACATCAGTCCGAAGAAGTTGCGGTCGAGCAACGGAATCTGTTTGACGTATTCATTGGTGACGTCGGTGCCCAGAGACGCGCTGTCGGTGTCGAGCAAGGGGGCGGCGGCTTCGACTTGGATCTGCGTGCTCATCCCCGCTGGCTTGAGGGAGAAATCGAGGGTAGTCTGCTGGTCGACCGCGAGAACGACATTCTGCTTTTGCAAAGTCTGAAAGCCGGGAGCTTCCACTTTCAGACTGTAGGTGGAGGGCCGAAGTCCGCGCAGAATGTAGTAACCATCGGAGCAGGTTTTTGCGGTCGTAGTGAGATTGGTGCCGTCTCGGTGATGGTCACGGTCGCATTGCCTACAACAGCGCCAGTCGGGTCCGAAACCACTCCCCGAATCTGCGCCTGGTAGGTTCCCTGGCCAGAGCGCCGCCAGGGAGAAGGATCAGGAGCACCAGGCTTGTCGCGGCTGCGAAAAAGAAAATACGTGTACGCATGGGGCCTCCGTTAAAATGCCCTTGCAGTAAAATGCCAGGTTTCGGGTATACTTCGAATTCTTACTTTTACTTTCGATATGATGGCATTGTCAAGCAAAGGTTAGCTGGTAACGGCTTGGTCAATGTCGTTGCCGGTAAATGGCAAGGGAAGCCAGCGGCAAGCGTACTGCTGGCTGAACCGACTTAAATCCGCTTAAACAGCTGTTCTGGTAGTGTTTTGCGACTTGAAGGACATCGGAGGCGACACTCTGGGGAGTTGTGGATAGCGATTCCGAGGCGTCTTCAGAAAAGCGGTGGAAATGGAAAGAAAACGAAAGCTTGCAGGCGCATCGCAATTCATCGTCCTATGCCTGGTTGCCGCCGGTACTGCGGCTCAGACGACAAAACCGGAGGCACCCTCAGCCCCGCCGCAGGACCAGATTGGCTACAAGTCGGCTGCCGGTGCTGAACAGAAAAAGACTTTGCTGCTCAAAGACTTCAAACCAAAGTCCATGCTGCACACCACTAGTCACAGCGTGGACCGGGCGAAGTACTACGTGATCGACGTGCACAACCACGTCAACGACGCGCAGGGCATAGAGGATCACATGCCGCCACAACGCGTAGTGGAAGTCATGGATAAGACCAACGTGAAGACAGTGGTTATTCTGACCGGCATGTGGGGAAACAAGCTGCAGAAAGTCATCGATGAGATGGTAAAGCCTTATCCCGGACGCTTCATCGTCTTCACACAAATTGACTGGAGCAAGATCGACGACCCCAACTTTAGTTCAGAGATGGTGCAGCAACTCCACGATGCGGTGGCCCGCGGTGCGCGTGGTCTGAAACTTCTGAAAGATCTTGGACTCGGGGTGCGTGACAAGTCTGGCAAGTTTATCGGCGTGGACGACGCTCGCCTCGATCCTGTTTGGGAAGAATGTGGGCGGCTGGGGATTCCGGTGTCGATTCACACCGCCGATCCGGAAGCTTTTTTTCATCCCATTGACGCTACAAACGAACGTTACGAAGAATTAATCGAACATCCAGACTGGAGCTTCTACGGCCCGCAGTTTCCGTCTATGGAGGAGTTGCTCGAGGCGCGTAATCGCGTCTTCGCCCGTCATCCTCACACTACTTTTGTGTCTCTTCACATGGGGTGGCCGGAAAACCTTGATTGGGTGGCTGGCATGCTCGATAAGTATCCCAACGTGATGGTCGAATTCGGCGCGCGTGAAGCTGAGCTGGGACGCCAACCCCGACGTACCCGTGAGCTTTTTCTAAAGTACCAGGACCGCGTCATGTTTGGGACTGACAACGGTATGGAAGAAGCGATGTATCGCAACCATTTCCGCTGGCTCGAAACCGCCGACGAATATTTCGACTACTGGGGTTCTCCCGGACAGGGCCGCTGGGAAATCTACGGATTGAATCTTCCAGATCCAGTGCTTGAGAAGATCTATCACTTGAATGCGGAACGGATGTTCCGGCAATTCAAGGGATTGTCTGCGGTCAAGGAGCCAGCGAAGTAATGTCGATCCGATCGAATTTCTTCGGCCGCTTGGTCCTGATGTCAGTGCTTCTTTTGACCGCGGCTTGCTCGCGGCACGAAGCGCGATCACCTTCAACGCCTTCTCGTCCTTCGGAGATCAAGGTAACTGTCAACGACAGCGGGCCGCTCGTAGTGCAGACTTCGACGGCTGAATTTCATGTCCTGCCCTCAGGTTACGTGCAAGGTTTCCTGCTCAAAGACGGAAAGAAACTGACTTTGGACGAGCCCGACGCGCACACCAGCAGCGATTATCTAGTCGCGGCGGGCAAAGGCATCCAGTTCAAGCTTGACTTCGCTCAAGCCAAAGTGCGCGAGTCGGAAGGCAAGCTGGGACGAGGCAAGCACGTTGAAATCCAGGCTCAACCTACCGACAACGCCTCGGAAGGCGGAATCCAACAGACCCTCACGATTGAAGCTTACGATGATTTTCCTAATATTGTTTTAGCTGCGATGGAATATCGCAACACGGGACAATCTGAGGTCAAGATCGATCAGGCGGTGGCGCAGTCGAGACGGCTGAACGCCGCCTTGGGCAACTCCCGACCAGCCGCGAAGGTCCAGCCTGACGAGATGTGGTCCTTTCACGGCTCCAGCTACGAGTGGGGCAAAGATGATGTCATCAAACTGAGCCGTGGATTCTCCCAGCCCAACGTCATGGGCGAAATGATCAAGGGAGGTTATGGCGGAGGCATACCGGTAGTAGCGTTTTGGACCGGTTCTGTGGGAGAAGCCATTGGCCACGTGGAAACCCTACCACTGGCGGTCTCGATTCCCGTGAAGACGGAGAACGATGGCAGAATCGCAGCGTCAATGACGATTCCTGCCAACACCACTTTGAAGCCGGGCGAAATTTATTCCACACCCCGCAGCTTTTTGGCGGTGTACTCGGGAGATTATTACGAGCCCCTCCGACTCTGGTCGAGTGTGCTGGCAAAAGAAGGTTGGAATCTTCCGAAGCCCTCGAGCGAGGCCTACAACGTCAGTTGGTGTGGATGGGGATACGAATTTAATGTCACGCCCGCTCAAATGACCGGCACCATACCAAAGTTGAAAGAGTTCAACATCAAGTGGGCGACTCTTGACGATAGATGGTTCGACAACTACGGCGATTGGAATCCGCGCGGTGATACGTTTCCCGGCAATTCCATCAAGAAAATGGTCGACGATTTTCACAAAGAGGGTGAACTCGTCCAGCTATGGTGGCTGCCGTTGGGCGTGGAAGACGGTCAGGGGAAGTGGGAATCGCATAAGTACATCGTCTCGAAAGTGGTTCAAGAGCATCCTGATTGGCTCATTCTGGACAAGGACGGAAAGCATGGACGGATTACCCGAGACCTGGCCGCGCTCTGTCCCGCAGTTCCGGAAGTGCAGAGCTATTACAAGAAGCTGATTGAGAAGTTCATCCGCGACTGGGGATTTGATGGCAGCAAACTGGACAACATTTATTCCGTTCCCGCTTGCTACAACCCGGCGCATCACCATAAATCACCGCAAGATTCCGTGAATGCGATGAGTGATGTTTACAAAACAATTTTCCAGACGACTCGCGCCATTAAGCCGGAAAGCGTCACTCAGAGTTGTCCTTGTGGAACTCCTCCCTCCCTGGCGTGGCTGCCTTACATGGATCAAGCCGTAACGGCTGATCCGGTGGGTGCAGTGCAAGTGCGGCGTCGGGTCAAAATGTACAAAGCTCTGCTTGGTCCGGAAGCGGCCGTCTATGGGGATCACGTGGAGCTGTCCATTATGAACAAATCGAGGAAGGGCGATTGGGTCGAGTCCGGGAACGATTTCGCGTCCACTATCGGCACCGGTGCAGTGGTGGGTACAAAGTTCGTGTGGCCCGATCCAGGACCGAAGTTCAGGAAGGTAGCACTGACCGCGGAGAAAGACGCACATTGGAAAAAATGGATTGGAATCTATAACCAGAAAATGCTGTCGAAGGGCACATTCCGGAACTTGTATGTCTACGGATACGATGTGCCGGAGGGCTACGCAATCGAAAAGGATGGCAAGATGTACTACGCATTTTTCGCGCCATCCGCTTCCACCTGGAAAGGTGAAGTCGAGTTAAGAGGTCTGAGGGAGGGCAAGTACCGCGTTGTCGATTACACCGATGGAAGAGACCTTGGCTCGGTGGAAGCCAGCGCCGGCAAAGCTCCAAGATTGAAAACAGAGTTCAAGGATCACTTGCTGCTGGAAGTAAACCAATAGCCTGGCGATGGCGGTTGGGCCGCGTCACTTCATCGCTGATTTGTGAGTTTCGAAAAACCGTTTGCGGTGCTCGGGATCACGAAAAGCTTCGGTTCCTCCGGCTCGCGTGGTGGAGAGAGCGCCGGCCAGATTACCATTCGCAAGACAAGTTTCCAGGTCGGCGCCGCGCAGGAATTGATGTAAAAAACCGGCATCAAAGCTGTCACCCGCCCCAACGGCATCGACGAGATCGACTTTCGCCGGCGGACTGACGAACCGCTCAGAGCCACGCTGTGCCGTGGCTCCTCGCTCCCCGAGTTTCACCACCACCACTGGAACCACCTCCGCCAGGGAAGCGATGGCAGCGTCAAGATTGTCGGTGTGTGCGATTCGACGCGCCTCTCGTTCGTTTGGAAGCAAGACATCCACGTAGCGCAAGGCATCGCGAAGACCTCCTTGCCAGCCATCGTCGGGATCATCATTGGTGTCGAGTGAAATCGTGAGACCCGCCGCCTTCAGTTTTCGAAATAGGTCAGGAATTTGCGGTCGGAGTCCGCGCTGTAAGTAGAAAGATGAAAGATGAAAGTGCCGCGATGAGGCAAGGTAATCGAAGTCCAAATCATCGAAAGTCAATTCAAAGATTGTACCGGCATAGGTGAGCATGTTGCGCCAGCCGTCGCGTTGCAAGATAACCGTCAAGCCAGTCTTGGTGGATCCAGTGACACGGCGGACCTTGGAGATGTCGACACCGCCCGCGGCCAGGCGATCCAGCGCGATCTGACCCAGTTGATCATCCCCGATACGAGAAACGAATCCAACCCGGTTTCCCAGCGCGGCGAGATTGTGCGCCACAATCGCTGACGAGCTGCCGAGCGTGAGCATCATTCCGCTGGCCAGAAGTTCGCGGTCGCCGGGAAGCTCTTCTGGCAGGCCGTAGAGAATCAGATCGAGGTTCAGTTCGCCCGCAACGGTGACGTCAAAGCGGCGGCCAGTCTTCGTTGCCATTGATTGTTCTTCCTTTAAAATAGTTCCTCTCTTAGGTGCGACGCGTCCCAGTGCAGTTTTTCGAGACCGTACATCATATCAATCGGTAGTCTTAAATGTTGTGGTCGGTTGCCGAGCATTCGGTTTCCAGACATACCTTGATATTGTTTGGTGGGCGAATGTAGCAAGACCTTCGAATCTCAATGAGGGTATGAAGATAACAGCCGACCTGCAGGAGAGATTCCGCCAGCGTTACGGTGGTCGCGCGCGCGTGTACCGAGCTCCTGGTCGCGTCAACCTCATTGGCGAGCACACCGACTACAACGACGGCTTCGTGATGCCGGCCGCGATCGAGTTCTACGTCTGGATCGCTATTGCTCCCCGCAGTGACCGCAAGCTCCTGTTGCATTCCACGAATTTCTCCGAAACGGTCGAGATCGATTTGCAGAATAGCATCACGCCACGAAATCACTGGAGTGATTACGTGGCTGGAGTAGCCGTCATGCTGCAGCGTGCCAGCCATCATCTGCAGGGCGCCAACCTGTTGATCCAGGGTGATGTGCCGATGGGTTCAGGATTAAGTTCGTCCGCCGCGATTGAGGTGGCCAGCGGACTCGCGCTGCTGGAGAATTCTGGAATACACGTCGATCGTCTTGAGCTGGTGAAACTATGCCGGCAGGCTGAAAATGACTTTGTAGGTGCTCGCGTCGGCATTATGGACCAGTTTGTTTCGAGCTGCGGTCAGGCAGGCCAAGCACTTATGTTGGATTGCCGATCCCTGGAATACCGTTTTCTTCCGCTTCCGCGAGATGTGAGCCTGGTGATCTGCAATACGATGGTCAAGCACGCACTTGCCAGTGGCGAATACAACACCAGACGGGAGGAATGCGAAGAAGGAATGCGCCTGCTGTCACGGTCAATGCCCAGCATTCGCGCCCTGCGAGATGTCAGTCTTACGGAACTCGAGGCTCACGCCGGCACTCTTCCAAAGGTCATCTATAAGCGATGTCGTCACGTGATCAGTGAGAATGCTCGGGTAACCAAAGCTGCTGCTTCACTGGAGCAAGAGGACCTAGATAACTTCGGATTGTTAATGGCCGAGTCGCATCGTAGCCTGCGGGATGACTATGAGGTCAGTTGCGCTGAACTCGACTTGATGGTCGAACTGGCAGGACGGCAAGAGGGCGTTTACGGAGCGCGTATGACCGGCGGCGGATTTGGAGGTTGCACGGTTAACCTCGTCAGGACTGACGCAGTCCGCGAGTTTCAATCCGGCGTCGCCGATGCTTACCAAAAGTCGACCGGCCGCGCTCCTCAGATATTTGTTTCTCCGGCTGCCGAGGGCGCGGGCGAGGTCAAGAAATGAGCGTCGCTAATTTTGATCTCAAGGAACATCCTCATCGGCGATTCAATCCGCTAACGCGCGAATGGATCCTGGTTTCCCCGCATCGCAACCAGCGCCCGTGGTCGGGACAAGTCGAAAAGGTAGCCGTCAAGGTTCCGCCTACATATGATCCCGCGTGCTACATGTGTCCGGGGAATACGCGTGCTTCCGGAGCGCGAAATCCCAAGTATGAAGGCACCCTGGTTTTCGACAACGATTATCCCGCGCTGCTAGCCGGGACCCCGGAGGGAAGTCTTGATGATGGCGGACTGATCAGAGCGCGCAGTGAGTCCGGCATTTGTCGCGTGATCTGCTTTTCGCCGCGGCACGATTTGACGGTTTCCCGGATGCAACCGGACAACCTTCGGCGGGTCGTGGATGTTTGGACTGAGCAGTACGAGGAACTGGGTGCACTGCCATCTATCAATTACGTCCAAATATTTGAAAACCGCGGCGCGATGATGGGAGCGAGCAATCCGCATCCGCACGGCCAGATCTGGGCCAGCGCCAGCATCCCGAATGAGCCCTCCAAGGAGCAGCTTGCCTTGCAGGCCTACGCGAACTCATATAAGTCCTGCCTGCTTTGTGATTACTTGACGAGAGAACGCGAGTTGAACCAGCGCATGATCTTTGAGAACCAGCATTTTTCCGCGTTGGTGCCGTTCTGGGCGATCTGGCCATTTGAAACTTTGGTGATTCCTCGCCGCCATTTGTCGTCGATGAGTGATCTCAGCCGTGAAGAACGCGACGGGTTGGCGGACATCTTGAAACGACTGACAGCTCGTTACGATCACCTGTTCGACATTTCTTTTCCGTACTCGATGGGTTTTCATCAGCGCCCAACCGATGGGCAGGTACACCCCGAATGGCACCTGCACGCCCACTTCTATCCTCCGCTACTCCGTTCGGCGACGGTGCGCAAATTCATGGTGGGATATGAAATGCTGGGAACACCGCAGCGCGACATCACGGCCGAGACCGCCGCCGCACGTTTGCGGGACGTGAAGGACTCCGAGTGACGTTGATATCCGTACTATTTCTGTGCGGAGAACTTGTAAATGGTGCGCGAGTGCAATGTCTGACCGGGCCTCAAAATCGTTGAGGGAAATTCAGGATGATTTGGCGAATCGGGGAAATGCTGCGTCTCCAGGCATAACGCGTAGCGACGCTTATAGACGTGGCCCTGCTTGCCGGTGATGGTGCCATCCAGGAAATTACCGGAATAAAATTGCACGCCTGGCTCCGTAGTGTAGACCTCCATCACGCGGCCGCTGGTGGGTTCGTACACCCGGGCCGCCAGTTGCAAGTCGCCCGTCTTTCGATTGATTACAAAGTTGTGGTCGTAACCGCCGCCGAATGCCAGTTGTTCGTAATTATCATCGATGCGTGCGCCAACCGCTATCGGCGTCCTAAAGTCGAACGGTGTTCCCTTGACAGCGCGCAGTTCGCCAGTAGGGATCAGCGTCTTATCAACTGGCGTGAACCGGTCAGCGTTTAGCATCAGTTCGTGTTTTAGGACGTCCCCTGTGCCCTCGCCGGCGAGATTGAAGTAGCTATGCTCGGTCAGATTTACAGGAGTGGCCTTGTCCGTAGTCGCTTGGTAGTCGAAGATGAGTTCATTCTTGTCGGTAAGAGTGTAGGTGACTTTCACTTTTAGGTTGCCAGGATAGCCTTCTTCGCCATCCTTACTTGTGTACGTGAAGACGACACCTTTTCCTTGATTGTTCTGGAAGGGCTCAGCCGCCCAGATCGCTTTATCAAATCCCTTTAGCCCTCCATGCAAGGCATTGGGGCCATTGTTTTTGGCCAGCGAATATTCCTTTTCATCCAGGGTGAATTTTCCATTCGCGATGCGATTTCCGTATCGCCCCACGATGGCGCCGAAATACGGACTCTTGTCGAGATATCCATCCAGCTTGTCGAAACCAAGAACGACATCGTCCAGCTTACCGTTCTTATCAGGCACCCGCAGCGACACGACGATTCCACCATAGTTGATGGCGCGCACTTCCGCCCCATGCGAGTTCGTGATGGTGTAGAGCTCGACATTCTTACCGTCTTTGGTCTGACCAAACGATTCTTGTTTAATCGGATGGCCTCGTTGTGCAACAGAAGATTCTGCAACGCTCCGGTTCGGAACAACGCAGATTATGAGCAAAGTAACAACCAGCGAGTTCTGATAGTTCATCGACGCCCCGCTCGTGCCCAAGATAACGTGCCAGAGATAATAAACCCTTCCGAGATCTGCCTTGGAAATGCATGCGAAACGACTGGATCGAAGCCATATGGGCCACATAGAGCGAGTCGAATCATACTCGCATTATAATTGCTCGCGCAGCACTAATCGCTTTTGGAGGTCAGTGTGGCGGGCCAACGATTCAACCTTCCCCCGGTCAGCATGATCATGCTGGGAGTAAGAGATCTTGAAAAATCCGTGTCTTTTTACCGGGATCGGTTGGGCATCGACATTCGGCAGAGAATTCCAGGCTTTGCCTTCCTCGACAGTGGCGCGTTGACTATCGTCTTGAGTGAGCCTCTGGCAAAGAACGTTTCTCCTCTGGCAGGGGCGACTGAGGTGATTTTTTCTGTGAATGACGTCCGGGCGTCTTACGAGGCGCTGAAAGATCAAGGTGTAGAGTTTAGCCAGGAGCCGCGTAATGTCTCCGGCCCGATGTGGGCGGCAAATTTCCGCGATCCCGATGGACATTTGCTTACGCTGTTCGGCCCGGAGAGGAAGCCATCGTAGATTGCAGAGAGTAGAGTCGGCACTTAGCATTTACATTTGGCCAATAGGGGTTTGTGCAGATCGGCAAGAACCATCAGGGGCTAAATGCTAAGTGCGAAATGCTAAGTGCTGAAGCACGGTCGCATCGTTCTGCTATCATTCTGCGGAGGCATTCATGGATGAATTACCCACGTTGACGGCCGGTGCGCGTCGGAATGAAGACATCGCTCTCGATCTGATGAAATTCGTTGCTATGACGACCGGTTACGGGCGCACCAGTTCTTCCGGAGTTGGTTTCCAGGGCAGCGGGGCTGCCTCCAAGCCGGAAGAATATGCAGGCCACTTGCTCGAACTCTACGGACGTTGCCTTCAGGCCGTGGCAGGAGGAAAGAAGTAGCTCAACTTTTTTCGAGAAAAGGTTTAGGCTGCGGCCCGGACGTCAATCGCTGGTTCACATTCGGGCGCGGTCGCGGAATCAGACGTTAGCGGCCACCCCTTGCGCAATACGTACTCCAACCATGCACCGGCAGCCTGCGATGTGAGGACGGCAAGCAGAACCAGTGTAGTGTAGGCCGTCGCGTTAACAATGCCGGCGTCGTAGGCCACGCTGGCCAGGACGATTCCTGGTCCGCCGCGGGCATTCGTGGCAATTGCCAGGTTCAGAATATCCAAGCCACGGAATCCCGCGAGCCGCGCTCCTAACCCCACCGAGAGCAGCTTGATGGCGCAAGCTCCAACCAGAAAAATTCCAAGCACGGTGATGGAGAAGCTCTTCCATAGATCGAGCCGGTAGCCGACGATCACAAAATACACAGGAATAAAAACTGAAAACGAAAATCGTCCGAGCGAATCGAGCGCGTCGGCGAAGAGTTCTCTGTTGCTGGCCACTCCATAGCCTGCCAGGAATGCTGCGAACACCAAACTGACATCCAGCATGGCCGCGACGGCCGCGAAGGCAAATAAGATTGCGATCAGATACCCGATTGGCGAAGCTGCAGCCAGAATGTTCCAGCGCGCCTGATGCAAACGTCTTAGCAGTCGAGGAGCGAGAGCTAAACCAACTACGAAGAAAATAAAGGTTACTGCCAAGTGTCGAAGGATTTCATTTTTCGGCAGCACTGAAGACTTTGCTAAGGCCGTTGCCATCGCGAGTACGGCCCACAAAACTATGTCTTCCAGAACCGCCACCCCAAGCACCAGCCGGGCAAATCGCGTGTGCAGGATTTTGAGATCGTAAAAAATGCGGGAGATAACCGGAATCGAAGTGACCGCTACTGCAATGCCAATCACCAGGATCAATGAATTCCGCTGATTGGCAACACCCATCAATCTGTGAATGGGAAATAGCGGAACTACAAGCAGCGCCAGCACAAACGGCAAGACCGTCCCCATCGAAGCAAGCCACGCAACCTGGCGGCGATCGTCGCGTCCGAATAGACGCCGCGTTTCGGATCCTGAGATAAACATCAGCAGCAGCAAACCCATCCAGTAGAGGAAACCGAGAACCACATCAGGAACGTGGGCTCCCGCGCCGTCAGAAAAAATGGAAGCGGAAAAGGAAGGCGCAATCTGGCCCAGCAGCGTCGGCCCCAAAACCACCCCGGCTACGATTTCCCCGATGACCTTCGGTTGACGAAGTCTCGCGAACAAATATCCGAAAAGGTGTGCGGTCGCGATGAGGATCAGCAGTAGAACGAGTATAGAACCGATTTGTTCGTTAGACATGAGCACCCAGAACAACGGGATTAGGATGAGCAGGGTGGGGTTCGCGCTGCCTCGCAGGAGGCATTTCGGGGAAATAGGCCGCGGCACGAGACCGCGGCCTCAGATGTTCAACGAGGAGAAGGGCTTAGCTCGAATCAAAATCTGCCTAACGGCGACGTCCGCCCTTGCGGCGAGCCGATCGCTTTGCCTTCTTTGCCGGTTTTCTTTTGGCTGCCTTCCTCTTTGCCACTTTGCGAGCTGGTTTCCGCTTCTTGGCCGGTTTTCTTTTCGGAGCCTTCTTGGCTGCCTTTTTCTTCGCCGGTTTTGCGGCTGGTTTCTTGCGGGCAGGTTTGGAGCCGCCGCCGCCCCCTCCACCGCGTTGCGGCGCAGGAGCACCGGGCGTGGCAGGTTGGGATCCCGGTTCGGTCATGCCGGGCATTTCAGCCTCTTCTTCTTCCTCTTCTTGTTCGTAATCTTCTTCCAGCGAGTCGCCGTAGGCAGCGCCGCCAGTGTCACCGAATTCGTCCATTTCGTCGTCACGTCCGTAGAGGGTGTCCTTGAAAGTCATTTCTCCTCCTGATTTCCGGCCGCGCGGGTGCCGGGCACTGCATTACATGCGCTGGAAAATAAAAAGACAACTAAAAAACTGCATTCGTTTCCTTGAACGGCGCGCGATTATAACACACCGTTTTCACGCGGCAATATTGTGCCGCCTACTTCAACCCATACGTTTGCATATTACACCTGATTTAAAACCCGGGGTGCTCGCACGAAAACCAAAATTGCTAGTCCTGAATGTGAACGTCCAATGCTGCATGACTGACTTTGCAGAAAATGCGAACGAGCTTAACGAACGTCTTTGATAAGGAGGATCATGCCAGGTCGAAGAGTGGCAACATCCCCATTGGCACGTTTCAGGGCAGCCACAGTGGTGTGATGGGTGCTGGCGATCGAAGTCAGGGTTTCACCAGGTTTTACCTTGTGACGAGACAGGGCTGAATCGCTGGCTGTCCGTAAACTATTCTTCCCCTTGGGCTTAGGAGCCGAGGTTTGGCGCAGCTGGTTGATGGTCGGGGTCACGGGTAAATGGATGTACACAACCCTGCGGCCTTGAAGACTATTGCCCTTCAAATGGTTCCACCGGCGCACCATCGTAGGTGGAACCGCGAAGTTGTCAGCTACGGACTGTAGCGTGTCGCCTCTGCGCAACTTGTACCGCGTAGCGTGGCGCGCATAGGTCGCACCGTCCTCGGTAGTGGCATGTTTGCCCGGCGCGATGGGGATAATGATTTTGCTCGCGGACTGGAGCTTGTCGTCGCCATCGAGACTGTTTGCCTGAGCAATTGCCTTGGCGGGGGTTCGATAAACCCGTGAGATTGACTCTAAGGAGTCGTTAGGACCGACGTTGTGGTACCGCCACCACACCCTCATGTCTCGGGGCACAGCTGCGATCGCGCTGGCGTACTTTTCTTTAGTGCCGGCAGGCAGGTGAAGTTCGAACTCCCGATCCTTGGGAGTGGTGAGCCGCAATAAGCTCGGATTGAGGTCCTGTAGCGTTTCCGGCGACGCATCCACACAACCGGCCACCAGGCGCAAGTCCACGGAATAGTCGATTTTTATTTTGTCGTAGGGTACCGGTTTGTCAGTGACCACTTTGTCTAACCCGTATTGTGACGGGTTCTTAGTCATGATGGTCACAGCGACGATGATCGGCACATAGTTGCGGGTTTCTTTGGGCAGCACATTACGCCGATAGAGTTCCCAAAAGTCCGCGTATCCGGTACGCCTGACCGCGCTCTGCACCGTTCCTGGGCCGGAGTTATAAGCGGCCATAGCTAAATACCAGTCGCCGAACTGGTTATATAAATCTTTCAGATGACGCGCTGCCGCTCGTGTGGCTTTCTCCGGATCCTGGCGTTCGTCCACCCACTGATTTCTTTGCAGCCCGTAACCTTTAGCTCGGCTGGCCATGAATTGCCACATTCCGCGAGCTCCCACTCGCGAAAGCGCCAAGGGGTGGAATCCGGATTCGGCTTGGGCAAGGTAGATCAACTCCGGTGGCACCCCTTCGTCTTTGAGAATGTTCTCGATGGCTTCGCGATAGCGTCCGCCACGAATAAGAGAATTCTCGAGGGTAGCGCGTCCACGGCTTGAGAAATAGTTGATGTACCCGACGACTGGATCAGTCAGCATCAAGGGCAAATCCGAATGGGTAGCTTTGATCTCTGCTTCCGCCTGTGCCTTGATATTGGGATCGACAGGGAAAGTAACGTCATTGGCCTCATCAATCGGGGCAGGTTCAGATTTCTGCTCGGCAGAGGTATCAGCATCTTCCAATTGCAGGCCGTTCACCCCATCCAAGAGACGATCGAGCTCGCGTTGCATTCGCTCGTCAGAACGTGCCTCCGGGGGACTGGCCATGATGAGGTTGAATGCGCGATCGAAACTCTGCTTGGCGGCGTCTGTTTGGCCGGCCTTGTAGTTGTCCTGCCCCGCCTGATACTCGCGCTCTGCTCGTATGATTAGCTGCCCAACCGGATCGGGTTTAGGAGCCGGCGGCGCTGGTGCAGGAACACTGACTCTCCCCGGAGTGGTAGCTTTCGTCTCGGTTGCAGGCTTCGCATTGACCGCGGTCTTTGCCTTAGCTACGGGCCGCGGCTTGGGACTAGCAGCCGCAGTGATTGTGGGAGGATTCGCCTGGGGCGGTAAGTTCGGCGCCGCAGCCTTCTGCGATGAGTGACATCCCAGGCCCGCCAATAGCAAGGCCAATGGCGCGCCCCACCAGTAGTTTTTGGTAATCCCCATTTTTATCTAGAACTTACGGCTAACAACCGTGCCTTCGCCCAATTCTTTTGGATACTTCGAATCCTACCTTCCTGGATTTGATGGGTCAATCCAGAACAGGGTTAGCCCACGTTACCTTAGGGACAGGCCGGGCATGTTACTCGCAGGGGTTCCCAAGTGCAACAATTTAGTCCGGGGAACGCTATCCCCACATCTGTGCATCGAAGACCCGTCGGACGAATTTTCGACACACAAGGGAGAAAGATTATGAACGCCACGGATCAAAAGAAGTGTGCTCACCCTCAATGCTCCTGCCCGGTTTCACAGGGCCAGCAGTACTGTAGCGAGGCTTGCGAGATTTCCGCCGGGAACGACGCGAATGCGGAGTGTGGCTGCGACCATCCGCAATGCGAGATGGCAGCGTAGGGATTGGCAAAGAAGTAACTAGTGATTAGTGGCAAGTCGATTCTGTCTTTCTAGTTTACTGGTCACTAGCCACTGCTTGATCACTTTGCTACTGTCCGGGAATAACTCCGCACGTAGGAGGGTACCGGTGTCTTCGGATCGAGCTTCGGATCGTTAATCGGGGAACCGGCCACCATCTGCAGGGGCACTACGCCCGCCCAGGTCAGGAACGAGTAATCCTCTTCATTATCGATCGGCGGGCCAGTGCGCATCTTGGCGGAATATTCGGTGATTGGAAGACGCATCACCAGAGTCGCTTTGAGTTCACGTTCATTAGGCTGGCGAGATTCTTCCCAACGCCCAGGCAGGATGTGCTCGGATAGGGCGCGAAGAGCTTGCAGCTTTTCGGCGGAATCTTCTACCGCGACGGCTGTGCCCAGCACTACGACCGAGCGATAATTCATTGAGTGATTGAAGATCGAACGGGCCAGGACGAGTCCGTCCAAAAGCGTCACCGTCACGCAGACCGCAATCCCCTGCTCCAGATTCCGCAACATACGGCTGGCTGGGGATCCGTGGATATACAGATTGTCCCCAGAACGGCCGTAGCCGGTTGGGATCACAAAAGGCTGATTGTCTACCACGAAACCGACGTGACAGATGAACCCTTCATCCAGAACTTGGTAGGCGGCTGCGCGGTCGTACACCGCGCGCTCCGGTTCGCGCGTAACACGGGTTCGCGCGGTTGGGCTGTAAGGCTCGGCCATGTTGTCTCCCGATTATTAAGAACCAGCAGTTTAGCAGGCGAATGTAACCCTGGCTTCAATCCGGGAATGGCGAACCCGCCCGCACGATGCGGATTCGATGGTCAGTAAACTTGAAGTGGGCGTCCGGCACTTCCACTCTGGACATGTGGCAGGTCACACAATCCTTAGTACTGACGGGACATGCCGCGCCAGGGTGATCGCTGCTGGGTTTGGAGTTTGCTGCGGCCAGATGACAACTAAGACACAGCTGATCGTAAAAGCCGGCTTCACGCACCAGCGGTTGGTGCGGGTTGTGACAGGCGACACAGGTGATGCGGGCATCGCCCTTACCCCAGCAGCGGCTGCT